>Ga0114969_10002999_pt1 | contig 13725 bp, 15 predicted proteins | sample M_130807_MF_Meta_FD_87316 | JGI IMG/M metagenome (GOLD analysis project Ga0114969, IMG submission 87316) | Freshwater microbial communities from Lake Montjoie, Canada to study carbon cycling - M_130807_MF_MetaG | ecosystem: Environmental > Aquatic > Freshwater > Lake | place: Lake Montjoie...
ATTCAATGTCAACATGATCAAGTCCGCATCTAAACCGTATATAACAGTAGTAGTATTCGCATGCGACTCTTTATTATTACGTATATACGCAAACAGTTTGTGCTCACCTTCTCCAGCTTCGTCCGAGCAGGAGATAATGAATTTCTCTAGACCAAACTCACTGGGTTTACTGAACCGTAGTTTAACCTCTTTCGCTAGTTTATTCATAAATAATGTGCCAGGTGTAATTGCGGACGTATTCCACGCCGAACTAGCTTTATATTCATTATTTTTACTTGCCATGAATTGATTAATGGTTTTTGATTGAAACCACGTCAAGAATCGTCTATTACGTTGCTGGTCCAGTTTAGCTACAGGAGCAACACCGTCGAAGGCTATAAATACATTTTTCCTTGGCTTCAGTAAATTTATATGGCTTATTAGCTTATCACATACAAATTTAATGATGATATTTTCATCTATATTTTTTCTGTCGCTATTCACAGCATCATAAATAAAACCATTACAATCCATATATAAGTTATCAATTGGTTTGTTAAGAGAACTTAAATTTTTAATAATTTTTCTATGCTGACGAACAAAGTGAGAGAAATAACTAGGAATACCCATACTAGTAATAATATGTAGATATCTTTATTACATATTCCTAAGTAATACACATTATCATTATTATCATACTTTTTTTGTAAAAGTAATATATAACAATGGCCATAAGTCCAAATTTTTCAAATATATTTGAAATACTTTCATTGATAGCACCATTTTTATTAGGGTTTTTCCTAGTCATGTCTTCATTGTTTAATCAAGATGTTAAGGGATTAGTATATATAGCAGGTGTTCTTATAGCGTGTGTAATAAATTTATTTTTAATGAACATGGTAAAAGAGACAAGTCCTAGAAAGTCACTTGTTTGTGATGTATTGAAAATTCCATTGATTAATATTTCAGACTATGTTAGTCCGGCTCCGACGAGTATGTTTATTGCTTTTACGTCTGCGTACCTGTTACTACCGATGATATACAACAAACAGATGAATTATGCTATATTAGTATCGTTATTATGTTTAGGTGGGATTGAAGCGACGACAAATATCTTAAAGGAATGTACATCAAAAAGTGGAGCTCTACTAGGTACACTTGTAGGAGTAGTTCTAGGTTCATTATGGTATACCCTGTTTCATATGACTGGTTATGATTCTCTCTTATATTTCGATGAACTTAGGAGCAATAGAGTAGTTTGTTCAAGACCGTCTAAACAATCATTTAAATGTTCTGTTTATAAAGGCGGACAACTTATTTCAAGTAATGTTGTGTAGAGTTAATAATTGTAGACCTAAGCATTATATTTATATCCATTACTTCTAATATAATTTACAAAATTACTTAAACTATTTTGTCTGCGAAAGGTGTCCATCATTAATTTATTATTATTCATATTTAAGTTCATAGTATTTATAAAATGCGACACAATATTTTTCGTATTAGCCCTTGAATAAATATTTAATGAATCCTTTGAGAAATCAGGAATATTTATTTTCTTATTAACCATATTATGAAATGTAAATAAAAAATGTATTAAAGAATCTCTAGTATTTATACTTTTAGTGTTTACTTGAGACAACAACTTTATTGCGTGCTCTGAACAGTCTGGACAAGGTAAATTATTACAAATGTTAACTATATAACTGACTATTACAGATACTTCACTACTATATTCTGGTTTAAGCTTATATGCTAATGTATGAAACAAAAACCAAACAGCATTACCCCAAGTTTTTTTCTTCATATTTATTACTATATAAAGATAAAATTTACAGATATTTAATGAATAACATAACGAACAAGTATATTTTTGAAGATAATATGGATTTTAAGAAAGATCTCGAACAAGGATTAAATACAGATAGTTTTGTAAATGGAAATAGTTTTGTAAATGGAAATAGTTTTGTAAATGGAAATATCTTTATAGATGATGACGAATTGTGTAAAATTTCACATGAAAAACTTACTAAAAGTCATATTACTTTACCATGTAATCATAAGTTTAACTACATTCATCTATTTAAAGAAATATGTTTAAATAAAGAAAAAAAGAACATATATGAGGTAAATAAATTAGAAGTGAATCAAATTAAATGTCCATATTGTAGAGATATAACCAATAAATTATTACCATTTATACCGAGCGAATATTCACATAAAATTCATGGTGTAAATTCACCACTTATTTATTGTATGGAGAATAATGTTAAATGTGATTGGTTACACTGTAATAAAGAATCACAATATATAAGTGAAAATAGTTACTGTAAGAAACATTATATGTTGAATAACAAACAGTTGAATAAACATAAAGTGGCATGGACTAAAGAAATGACAACAATGTATAAGGAATTTAAAATACTTAAGCTAAAACAATTGTTAAGGTTACATAAATTAAAGGTTAGTGGCAATAAACGTGAATTAATAGAGAGAATAGCCGAAAATAATTTAAATATAGTTAAAGATAATATATAATAATGTCGGCAAATAAAGAAATATTATCAACAAATATAAAGAAATGGTTACAACTAGATAAGGAAATGAAAACGCTTCAGAAAGAATTAAAGGAGAGAAGAAAGAAGAAGAATTCTTTAACTGATACATTAGTTGAAATAATGAAGAAGAATGAAATAGACTGTCTTGATATAAGCGATGGGAAAATTATTTATACTCAAAATAATACGAAGAGTCCTATTAATAAGAAGCATTTGTTAGAAAGCCTTGATAAATATTTTTCAGATAAAGCCTCACTCCCAATAGAAGATATAGTTAATTTTATATTGGATAATAGAACAGTTAACGTTACAGAAAGCATAAGATTAAAACCATTAAAGAATCTATAAGCATAATATATATTATGTTAAGTAGCAGAGTAAAGGATGAATTAATTAAAAAACTTAACTTTAATATTAAAAGAAAAGAGAAAAAAGAGTCGGATGAAGATACAAGTACAGATGAGGAAACAACTACAGACGAGGAAACAAATGATACAGATGATACGGATACGGAGCAGGATAAGGAAACATATACTGACGAAGATACAAATGCCTATAAACATTTAGTTAACTTGAAAAAAAATATTCCAAAAAAAACTTATGGAAAAATACATGTATGTGTCTATAAAGTAAATTCACAAGAAATGTTACCATTCATCATGTTTCTTCTTTATAAATATGGTGAGGAATTAAGTTTCCCGATTTTAGACTATTATAATGGTGATATTCCAACACATGTATTAGATACATTTAAAAGTATATTTGAGAGTGATAAAGAAGTAGTGTACAAGGGTTTTATTGAGTATAATGGAGACATTGTAGTTATAATAGAATGTATAAGCGGAGCAAGTATAAGCGGAGCAAGTATAAGCGGAGCATCAAATAAAAACCAAATAGAAAGAGGTATATATAATTCAAAATGGCAGTGGGCTTTAACTTCTGAAATTATAAATGTGAAAGATATTATGAAACGTAGTATTAGTAGTTTCGCAACGAAATTTCTACTAGATAATAGTGAAGTATGTTTACTTTACAGAAATGATGGAACTATCTACGAAACACCTGAAGTGGGATATTATGGTAGCTATTATAAGAAAATAGCAGCTACGGCAGTGTTGGGAATGAGTAGAGAAGACGTATTTGCTTCATTTGGTCCATATTATTATTTTAGTAATTTTCAATATGCTATGAGATATGCAGTTTGGAGTGTCAATTATAAACCTCAAAAGATTGGCACTGAAACGATAACTGTAGATGATAAAGGTCGTTACATAAAAGGAGGTCTAGTGAGATTTGCCTTATTCACTGGGAGAACGAAAATGTTATTAGGGAGAGAGTTTGATAAACCAGATGAGTCTATAATAAGTAAGGAATTAGCTGAGAAGAGCGAATTTATTAGGGGAATGATAAAGCTAAGAGATAATACCGGAAGTTGGGCTAAAAAATACAACTCTATAAGAATCGGTAGTCATTATATTGAATATAAATATAATGTAACAACACAGCCAATAGTTTCTTTAAAAGACTATGAACAACAAGTTCCGTTGGAGTTTTATTTCGTAGATACTTCAAACGTTAAAGAAACGACTGAAGTAGATAACGCAGTAATACTATAGTACTATAGAGAACAAATACTAGTATAAAAAGTATTTAATAAATATACATATATATGGAAAATCATTTATATGTATATGAATATTTGTTATGGGATGTGAGTTTAATGGGAAAAATAGATAATTGTATTAAAACTTCATTAAAAGATGGAATTATTAATACAAATGATATACCTTACATGGTTTTATTAATTGTTCAGATTTTACAAAGTAAGATTTTAAAAAAAAAACAAAAAACACATAAATTAACATATGAAGAAACAATACATTTATTTGAATTGTTTCGAGAGTATATATTAACGAAAATAATAATCGAGTTTGATGTTAAGGAATTTACAACGATGTATAATACTTGTATTAAATTAGCTATAACAACTTTACATTTTCACGATAATAGTAAAAAATGGTGTTTATAAATAATATTATATTATAGTAATGCTGAGTATTAATACAATTTTAGGGTTGCTATTAGTGATTCTAGTTATGTCATTTCTTTTTTCCGTAATATTTAAATTCTTTGGAGTTGAATTTGGGGCATATGGAAGTTATTTCTTATGGATTATAGCTTTAGCAATATTTTATATTGTTCTGCCTCAGTAACTATAAGCAGGCATACTAACTTTAAAACAGAAAACTATCTTTAAGTATTTATATATATATAATCATCTCTTCCGTCGGTATTTAATTTATAAAATTGATTCGTTTAATTATGTTTATAGAGTTAGTATTATTATATTAGAAAATGGAGAAAAAGATTAACGACAAGATTGAGAAACATCAGTTAGCATTCAAGAATTCAATAAAAGAATGGATAAGGGTAAATAATATTACTTTATCGTCGAATGATCTAGATAAAACGAGCGAGTTTTTACATTTTATTTACGACTACAATAATCTAGTTGTAAATAAAGACGACTTTCAGAAACGTCAACGTGTTAAGAATTCAATACCTTTCTGCGAATTATGTATAGCAAAGATAGCAAACGGAGTTCAATGTACTCGGCGTAAACAGGATGATACGTTGTTTTGCGGAACACATATAAAAGGTCAGCCCTATGGTATTGTACAAAAAAGCGACAGCACTTCCCAACAAACAAAGAAAGTTGATATTTGGGTTCAAGAAATAAAAGGAATAAGTTATTACATCGATAGCTCTAATAATGTTTATAAACCAGAAGATATTCTATCAAATATTACGAATCCGTCTATTATAGCGAAATGGGCATTGAATGATTCTAATACCTACATTATTTCTACGTTTCATTAAATATATATATAAATAAATACGTATTTTATATAAATTATATATAAAATATATATGTAATGTCAAGTAACGAATCTATAATGAAAGAATCCATACCTGTTGATTCTATACCTGTTGATTCTATACCAGAAGAAACTAAATCCAAAGAATCTAAACCTGATATGCTTTTACGCATTTTAAATTCGTCTAATATTATATGTAATTCAATTAATGAGTTAGAAGGATTAATTATACCTCGTGAAGTATGTCTTGATAATTATAAATATAATCAAATTAAAACTAATGAATTTTCAACATTAAAGACAGTTTTTTCTTCTTCTTATCTAACTTCGCTCCAATCGTCTGCATTAAGTAAACAAAAGTGGCCTCTATTAAATCTAATTAGACAACTTTTACTTTCTTGTAATTTTAAATTAACACCTAAACGAGTAAATGACGGCTATACTGAAGAAGGTGTTAAAAAATATAAAAGAATGTTTATTATTGAGAAGATGAAAATATAATTTTTCTTTTTTTTTTCTTTTTGCTTTTCTTAAAAGAATTCTGAAAAAATATCATACAACTGTCCAAAACAAATAGGGTCTCTATGTTCTGTATGGCTACAATTTGTCTCATAAATAAAAAATTTATGTTGGTCGTTGAGCTCCCTAAGACCAATCAAATCGTCCATATAAAGAGAAGTGAATTCAAGAGGCACAATATTATAGTCTTTATCAAACACACTGAATTTTGCACTTTCAGGCGGATTTATAATATCATCTAACGGAGACCATACGACTACGAAATTAGTTAGAGATAACATGTTTTGTTTGTATTGCTCAGATAATTCAGTAACAAATTCATTATTAATTATAGGTAAATAAGAGCATTTAACTAAATAGTTTTCCAGCTGTTTAGGGTCACGCCAATAACCACTAATAGAAAGATGTTCTTGAGAAAACTTGGAATACAAATTAATATCTATATCCTCAATAACTCCGCCGTTAGGAGATACCAAGTTTACTAACGTTCTAACCGGAAATTTATTACAACGTTCTACATAACCTCTTCCTAATAAACCACCCTGTGACATTCCGATAAAATCAAACCCGTCTTTTAATTCATCTATACCATATATTGTATCACAAAGAAGATCTAGTTGTTTATTTAAAGGCATAAAAATACTACTCTGGACACCAGTACCAATCTCGATATTAAAGACAGTCCTTTGAAAAGAAGTATGTAACCATTTGCAAAATGTATCCATTCTTTTTGCTGAGCTTGCAACACCGTGTAAAACGACTATAGGTAAGTCATCAACATCATTAGTAGTTCCGTCATCATCATCATTATTAGTAGTGTCATCGTCATCAACATTATTATTAGTAGTGTCATCGTCATCGTCATCATTAGTCCCGTCATCATCAATTACAATATCAATATACAACACTGTGTCATTATATATAACGCTGTCATTATACAAGACTGTATCATTTATAGTGTCAAGTGAGGTCTTATTATATACGATACTATTATTTAATGTGTCAAACGTGGTATCATTATATGAGATAGGAGTTCCTTTTATATACGAGCCAGCCATACAAAATAAACATAGTAGAAATTTATACATAATATTAATATATATACACATAACTAAATCTTTAAACCTTTTATCATTTAGTTAAGAGTGAAAAGGTATAAGAAATTTTAAAAAAAATTTAAAATTTTATATACATAATTAAAAAATTGAAGAATAATAATTATTAAGTATAAATATTATTCCCCAGCAAACTTTTTTACGAAGATAAGCACAAGCATGGCATCAACCATCAAACAAGAATTTATCAAGAACCCGTATGGAATTGTATACTGTTCAGTTACACAAGACGTTATCGAAGGATATGATGGACGAACTATGAATCTTAATCCTGATTTTATCGTATTTAACGAACATGTAGTTAAAGGCGACCATAGTTGCGATACATGTAAGTGTTCTTTCTGCGGAGCCCCATCAATATACAACCATCGTAAAATGGAGAACAAGACAACAGGTAAAAGCGCAGGTCATATGTATTGCGAAAATTGTTTAGAGAGAGATATTAATATAGGAGTTGTATATATTCAGCCATTGGATACTTCGCCTATGTAAAGAAAAACTTTTAAAAAATATAAAAAAATTATAGAGAGAGAATAAAAAATTGAAATAAAAATAAAACATTAAAATAAAAGTATTCCCAAGCACAACAAGTATCATACAAGTATCAAGTAAAATGGCAGAAATTATCGAATATATACAGAATCCCAATGGAGTTGACGCAAGAGAAGAAGAGAATAAAAATAGTCGTATACCCACAGTCCAAAGATATACTGTTGAAATTCGACCAGATGGAAAATGGCTCAACGAACACCCAGACTATATAGTTTTCACTGACGTACATCATGAAAACGGACACAATTGCGGCACTTGTAAATGTTCATTTTGTGGCGACCCTTCAGTATTTAACAAGAGAAAGCTTGTAAACGAATCAAATGGAAAAGTAGCAGGTCATCGGTATTGTTTAGACTGTTTACGAGTTGAACTAAAAAAAAATAATTTAATATAAAACACTTTTTAGAAAAAAGTGTGGCAAAAAAACATAAAAAAAATATAAAACACTAAAAAAAAATATAAAACTAAAAAATATATAAAACTAAAAAAAATATAAAACTAAAAAAATATAAAACTAAAAAAAATATAAAACTAAAAAAAAGTAGTATAGTTAGTATAGAATAGTTTTTTATTTTTTTACATAAGGGAAGGGATTTTTACTCAGTTACAGCAAGCAGCTTCTTTTTTTTAACAACAAGTTTTTTAGTAGAGCTACTACTAGCAATATCGTCTTGTTTTATTGCTTTACATTTAATATATTCGCTCTTAAGTAAGCCTAGTTCATTCAACCAAATATCTTTCTCCGCTGTAGATTTTAGTTCTTCCAGTTCACCTAATTTCCTATCTCTCTCACTCATAATCTTCGTGACGTTTTCTTCTGTTACACTATCCATAGGCAATTTCACCAAATATTTATAGTCTTCGTCATCATCTATAATATCATAACCCTTTTCTTTTAATATTGCCGACACAACACTCGTTTTTTTCTTGCGCAAGTCTAAAGTGTCTTCTAATACTTCACATATAAAACGAGCTTTATTAGACAAGGCGGAGGCCTCTTTACTTAAAGACAATAGTTGATATGCTTTACGTTTAATATAATAGTTCATCCTCACTTTCATATAATGGTCAATCAAATCCAAAATAGTTTCAAACTTTAATAGTTTTTCATTCTCATCAAACGCATGCATGTTAGTGGTGCTTTTAGTCGTATAAAGCTTCAACAATTTTTCTAATCCATTACAGTCGTTTTCGCCTATTTCGCTTATCAACCCGGGTACTATACCAGCTGCGAAAGTGATGGTAATATCTACTGAAGTATCTGTACTCATATCTGTATAGTCTTTAATACCGCATGATACCGTCTTTTTCTTACTATCTTTACCTTCGTCTTTACTGTCTTTCTTACTTTGTTTATCTCCATCTATCAGGTCTTCTATAAACTGTTTATAATCATCTGTCCATGTACCAATAGGAAGTTCAGTAACCCTCACTTGTTTATCATTCAGAACTTCGTATTTGCCTTTAAACAAGAATTTAGTTTCGTTTATAGAAGTAATAGTACCTTTGAACCCTTCATAATAAGGCATAATTGAAACCGTACTACTGTCAACTCCGTTAATTTTCTCACACATATAGTCAATAATACTAATCGGATTATAACAGAGTATTTCTGTACTAAATCCAGTACCAATGCCTTTGCTACCGTTTATTAACAAGAGTGGAACGATAGGCACATAATACATTGGCTCCACCGGATGACCGTCGTCTTCTAAACTTGTCAGAACAACATCGTCCGCCTCGGGAAATATATATCGTGTTAATGGATTTAATTGTGTGTATATATATCTTTCAGAAGCCGAATCATCACCACCCTGAAGTCGAGTACCAAATTGTCCATTCGGTTCCAGCAAGTTTATATTATTTGAACCTACGAAATTCTGCGCCATATTCACAATCGTGCCATTTAAACTTTGCTCGCCGTGATGATATCGACTGAGCTCAGATACAGAACCACTTAACTGAGCCACTTTAATCTCACTAGTAATACGTCTCTTAAAACACGTGTAAAGCACTTTTCTCTGACTCGTCTTTAAACCGTCAATATTCGGTATAGATCTTTCGCAATCATATTTCGAGAAGTGAATCATTTCTTTTTCAATAAATTCTTCATATGTCACATTCTTTTTACTAGTGTCCAAGTACTCGTTGCGGTTATAAGCTACGAGCCAATCTTTTCGGTCATTCGCACGCTTCTTATTAAACGCCATATCAATAGAATCACGGCTTTTCTCTCCTGAGCTAACGAATTCAACTGTTTTTTTATTTGCGAAATATTCTTTAAACTCTTTACTAGTACTTGTACCTAACCCTTTGTAGTATTTACATTTCCAACCTTTCACTGCATCACCTACATCAACCTTCCACTTTTCATATTCTCCGTCGCTATAAAATAACAATTCTTTATTACCTTTATGTGCCTTGATAATCGGCGTGTTCATAAAACCCATGAATCCGCTAATAGAAAGTAGACTAGACCATTCAGAGTCAAATAGATTAATACAAAGCCCTTTGATATGACTGCCGTCTAAATCTTGATCTGTCATGAAGAGGACTTTGCCATACCGCATTGTTTTCTTGACACTGTCTTCCGTGTATTTTTTTCCTATTTCTAAACCCATGATCTGTCGTAGTTCTAATATCTCTTTGTTTTCCATGATGCGTTTTGTTGCTTCACCTCTAACATTAAACAACTTGCCTTTTAAAGGATAGACGCCGATAATATTTCTGTCGGACGTAGAAAGTCCAGATACAATACCGGCTTTGGCTGAATCTCCTTCGCATAATATTAAAGTACATTCGTTGCTCTTATCAGTGCCTGCAAAATTGGCGTCGATTAATTTAGGAATACCACGAATGCTCTTACTCTTTGTTCCATCTGTTTTCTTAAGAGCTTTATTTTCTTTTACTTCCGTCAAGGCGCATGCTGCATCCATCACGCCCATCTTTGCAACCTTTTCAATGAACTTATCACTGACTTCGCAGGAAGAACCGAACGAGGCGACAGGCGTATTCATAAAGTCTTTGGTTTGACTGTCAAACGCAGGGTTATCAATATCACACCTAACGAAAAGCCATAGTTGTTCTTTAATAGTATTAGGTTTTACATCAACCTTTTTCTTTTGTTTAATATAGGCGGACACTTTTCTGACGATTTGATTTAGAATATAGTCAACGTGTTTACCACCTTTACCAGTATAAATACCGTTTACAAAAGAGACCTGAGTAAACTCTTCTTTCGGGGCGAGGCAAACGGCGTATTCCCATCTATCGCACTTGGAATCTTCATCCTCGTAAATACGCTTAGTATCGCCTTTGCCTCCAATATATAGGTCAACGTATTGTTGGAAGTTTTTTATAGGCACGAGTTCTGAATTATATTTTACTTTAACGGTTTTATCTGTTATAGCCGCTACGTCATATACACGGCGTTTAAACAGGCTCATCATATCTGCGGTTAAGCCGGATCCTAATCCTAGGCGCTTGTAGTCGGGTTTAAAAGATACGGTAGTATATGGTTTTTTAGTAGTACATTTCGTAATTTTCGGAGGATGAATAGTGTTGAGATTATCCGTGAATTCTTGTGTATACTTTAAACCACGTGTATGATCAATCGTTTCTATTTTTCCCCAAGTAGACCAAATCAATACCAACTTGAAACCGAACCCGTTCTTTCCTCCTGTGATTTTCTTTTGTGTTTTGTCGTAATTTGTTGATGTGCGTAAATGACCGAATATCATTTCCGGAATCCAAATATCTTCTTCTGGATGCTTAGCTACGTCAATACCATTTCCATCATTCGTCATAGTAATTGTGCCGTCTGGAGTAATATCAATTTGTATAGAAGTTACAGGTATAGCGTCCGCATTTCCTCCTGAAATAGTTTGGGCCATTCTTACACAATGATCACGGCAATTGACAATGCCTTCGTCAAATAATTTATATAATCCGGGAATAATGGTAATATGTTTAGCAATAATAGTTTTGCTTTCTTCGTCATAAATAAATGTATCGTAGTCTGTTAGCTCCATCGAGCCAGTATAAGTATCGGGACTATCTAGAACGTGTTGCTTATCTGTTTTCATTTGATATGTCTGCGCCAATTCTTTATCCATTTCTTCAGTATTTTTAGGAGTTGTATTTTTTGGACTTTTTATCTTGGAACTTGTCGTCGTCACGGAACTTGTCATCACGGAACTAGTATTCTTGATTGTAGATGCCATTTTATACTTTTATATGTTAATATGTTTATAAATTAGTTTTATTTTCAATTTTATATATAAATATATAGATAGTTCACGTAATTATGTTGTATAAAACTATAACTATGTATATTAGTAATGGGCGTTCAACAGTTTTTTTATAACGGAACAATCAACCCTCAATCATTTCCACTTATTCCAGGTGTATCTACATATAATTTTGTGGTGATTGGTGCTGGAGGTGGATCAGGTTATAATAATATCGTTGGTTCAACGTTTACTTCTGGTAGTGGAGGTTCAGGAGCTGTAGTAAAAACTACATATACAAATGTTACTGAAACATTAAATGTTGTAGTTGGTGGTAGTAGTAATATACCACTTTCTCAAGTTCTTTCTGGTACAGGTGGAGGATTAACACAAGTTTATAGTAGTACTCAAGTAAATATTATTGCTGGTGGAGGTGGTGGTGGAAGTTGTATAAGTGCTAATACCGTTATTGTCAATAACGGCGGAGATGGTGGAACACCTAATGGTCAACATGGAAATGGAAGTAGTACTACTTTGAATGGTAAAGGTGGTACAACTAGTGCTGTAGGAACTGGAGGAATTGCTCCTCTTGTTCCTATTCCTAATAATAGTAATAATGGTACTCATGGAGGTTCTTTTAATAATAGTGGTAATGGAGGTGATAGTGGCACAGATTCTAGTTTAAATAGTTATGCTTATGGTGGAGGAGGTGCTGGTAAAAATGGGGTAACAGGAAGCGGTGGCAATATTGTATCTTTTAATGGAGGTAAAAATGGCGGTGGTTCATTATATGTATCTAGTCGAGGTGGTTGTGGTGGAGGTGGAGGTGGAGCAGGTTATTATGGTGGAGGTGGAGGAGGAAGTTATAGAATTACTACACCAACTAATACTATATATGGTGGTGGTGGTGGAGGAGGTAGTTCTGCTGTATTAAATAATATTGTTGTACCATCGTACTCTGTAGCTCCAGACGTAACCTATGGAAATTATGGATCTGGAGGAGAAGGTGTTCTACATCCTTCACAACCTAATCCTGGACAGCCTGGGTTTGTACAAATTACTTGGATTGACCCTCCACCAACACCAACACCAACTCCTACACCTACGCCTACGCCTACGCCTACTCCTACTCCTAGAAATAATTCACGCATTTGTCTTAACGTATGCCCACCACCAGTAGATTCGAAACCAGCTACTTCTTTTAGTGGTAATACGAATATGCCAACTAGCATAAGTACAAAAGCATTTAGGTATGCTCAGTTAGTTAGCGTACCTTTTACAGCCAGGGGTTCTGGTAGAGTAGAGTTTATTACAAATACAGCTGCTATAAACCAATACTTTCCTCCACCTAGAAATAAGTTTTAAAATATAAAATATAAAATATAAAATAATATACTTTTAGGAATTAATATAATTTATATAATTTCTTTAGTTAATATATAAATGGTTAAAAAACATATGAAAGCTGCTGATGGAAAATACCACATTGCTGGAAAAACATACGAAATGTTAGAAGGTTCACGAGCACAAGTATGTCATAAAAACGCATATAAAACGTCTGGTGGTTTAACTTTAGATAAATTATTTAAGAATAAACATGGACGTTATGTTTCAAAGAAGAAACATTTAACAGCAAAGAGAGAAGGTCGTTTAAAGAAGGCTGGTTATGGTACAATTAAAGGAAAGTTTGGTGCGGTAAAGCTCCATGGTACTAGAAAACATCGTAGCCGTAAACATTAGAGAAGAAGAAGCCTAACTATTTATCACAAAAAAAAATAATAACCTAATGTTATTATTTTTCTAATTTTTTCTATTATTTTTCTAATTTTTTTCTTTTTTTTTAATTTTTTTTAATTTTTTTTCCTATATTTTTTAATTTTTTTAATTTTTTTTC
>Ga0114969_10003000_pt1 | contig 13717 bp, 16 predicted proteins | sample M_130807_MF_Meta_FD_87316 | JGI IMG/M metagenome (GOLD analysis project Ga0114969, IMG submission 87316) | Freshwater microbial communities from Lake Montjoie, Canada to study carbon cycling - M_130807_MF_MetaG | ecosystem: Environmental > Aquatic > Freshwater > Lake | place: Lake Montjoie...
CCACTGATTCATTAACTTCCCTCGATCTATATCCTGAACTTATGGATATTGGTTTATTAACTACTTTACGGACTTGCTCTAAAAACAATGCAAGTCTTTCTAGGTTATCTTTTACTTTAGGAGGAGGAGTATTATCTATTCCTTTTCTTGATGCTACTTGACTAAAGGTTAATTCTTCTAATGTAAAATTAGGACTTAACTTCATTTCTTCTTAATGTAGAACAAACTGCGTTCTCCAAAGAGATAAAATCCAACTGCACTAGCAAAGTTATTAACCTCTTCACTAGGATGTCCACTAACCACTGTATATACCCATGTAGAAAGCACAAGAAGCCCTATTAAAGGACGCATCAATCTAACTATGGCTTCTACCCAAGGGTAACTTTCATTACCACTACCAACTTCATTCATTACTTTAAAGAACTCTAAGTCAAGAGTCTTCATTTGAGTATATTGTTCTATTGTAGCTGGTTTAAACACATCAGGTGCTATAAACTTACTAATTAAAGATTTACCTAAGTCCATAACTATAGGAGCAAAGGCTGTTAACATTGTAATTGGATCCATTATTTAATCTCCATAGAATAAAATCTATCTAAAGGAAACTCACTAAAGTCTCCACCTTCCCATTGTATATGTATCTTATCTCCATTAGGAGACCAACAAGCCTTTATTACTTCTTTATCTATTCTTTGTGCTACAGCTTTAAATCCAGCTTTCTCACACTTTTCTTTAGAAAGTACTATACGAACATTCTCATTATATTGCATAACCATATATTCAGATGCTTCTACTTTATGAATGTAAAATAAAGTAAGTAGGGCTAGTATTAGTAATATTAAATGTTTCATAATGTTTTCCTATCAAAGCCAAAGATACTACCTATTTGAGCTGTTAAGTCTCTAAACTCTTGTGTATGTCTATGAAACCCTTTAACCCCTTCTACATGAAGTTTCATGTGTGCCATTTCATGTGCAATAGTAGTAACTAAAGTAATAAAATGTTCATGGTGGTTAATTCCTATGGTCATTTTATAAGGTTCTACTTCAAGTTCTCCCATACAAGCACAATTATCTTTTACTAAAAACACTATGTGTTTATCTGAAGGAAGTCCCCATGTATTAAATGGAGGAAGTTTTCTTAGTAAATTATAAATTGCTTTTACAGATTCAGAAGTAATTAGTTGGTTATTTAATAGACCAGCCATGTGTACTTGCCCAAAAGTAAACAAGTCCAGCTAATGCTAAAGCTATAATACCTTTTAATGACCACTTACCAAAGGCAATAAATTGCTTATCCAGCCACTCTTCTAAAGCCTCTTTAATAGCTTCTTTTTGTTGTTCAGGTGTCATTATTCAGCCTCTGCTATTAAGTCCCAAGTTAATGTTGATTCATTCCAATTAAAGCGACCTTCTTCAGTTGGATAATCTACAGGTGCTTTCCATTGTGCTTTGTCTGTATCAATAACCCATGATTCAAAAGGTTTAGGCGGTATAAAAGCATCTAGTGTTTCGTCATAAGTGTAACCAATACCTGCATAGTTTTTACGAATACGAGCATTGTATGATGTTTGTTTCCAAGTGCCACCTAATAGGTTAGAACAGAAAGCAATACCAATATCTTCTTTTTCTACACCATGTTCGTCAGCAGTATCTTGATTAGATACCACAATACCTTGAACCACTACATTGTTTTCTAATTTTACAAAATGAGCCATATTAATTTCCTTTATTTAATTTTAGTTCTGTTAATGCTTTGTTATCGCCAAGAGTGCCTGTTAAAAATGTATTAAATGCAAGACTAATTCTAGTGTCTTTAGATGTTACTGTTTCAACATTATGCGTTAAATTGGATGGAAATAATACAATACCACCTGTTTTAACTTTAAACCACCAGCTATTTGAATTATAAACATCATAGTTGTCTGTTTCTAATTTTATCTGTTTATATCCGTCAGCATGAAACTTAATTTTATCTTCATCTTCATTTGCACTTATATATAACACGCCTGATATAAAACTATTAGGGTGAGCATGAGTGTGATGGTATTCATTAGGTTTAGTCCAATTTAACCATGACTGTGTTACATAAGGCTCAACTTTGTATCTTGGTTTGTATATCTTTTCTATATAGTTATTTACATGGTCTAAACATATTTGTTTTAAGTCTTTAAATTCTGTTTCCTCAAGTATGTAGCTATTTAGGCTTGTTGTATTGCCTGCATTTTGATAAGTTAATTTACTATGCTTATCTACAAACTTGAGTTCTTGTTTAGTAAAAGCTCTGTCTATGCTATTAAACATAACAGGGGTAGGAAATAATAACTCTATACTAGGTTCATTCATTAAGCTGTGTAAGTTCCTGTTCCTGTAAATTTAATAATAGTGTTAGCACCGCTAGTTGTAACAGTAGGGCTTCCTGTAGTTGTTCCTGTGTATTTAACTGTAGGAACAGATAATATTACCACGCCTGAACCGCCTGTGCCGCCTGAAGTGCTTGGACCTGAAGCATATCCAGCTCCACCAGCACCTCCACCTGTATTTGTTGTTCCATCACCGCCTGGGGTGTTATCTTTTTGTCCATTTCCGCCACCTCCTGATCCACCTGTGCCAGCAGTATAACCTGCTCCACCTCTATTGTCAGTTCCTCCACCACCACCACCTGCGTAAGTAACGCTTGAGCCTGTAATACTAGACGCTGTTCCATTACCACCATTACCAGCAACGCTTGATACAGCATTTCCGCCTACTGCACCAGCACCGCCACCGCCACCACCAATATAATAAGTAGCAACTGTTCCTGCACCGCCATTATTTCCTTGACTTGGGCTTGTACTAGGAGTGTTTCCTGTTCCACCTGAAAATGATCCTTTAGCTCCACCACCTGAACCACCTGTGCCGCCAGCAGAAATATACCCACCATATCCTCCTCCTGTAGAAGTAATAGTAGTAATTCCTGTGCCTGATAAAACCGAATTAGAACCTTGAGTTGCAATTGTAGTTGTAGAACCTGCACCACCTAAACCTACAGTAGCTGTATATGTTGTTCCTATTTGTAAATAAGTAGATGAAGTTAAATAACCACCTGCTCCACCGCCACCACCACCACCTGAACCTGCACCACCGCCACCACCTGCAACTACTAAATAGTCAACAGAATAAACAGGAACTAAACTTCCACTAGCAGTAAATGTATGTATTGTGTTTCCACCTGATGTTGTTACAGTTCCACCTGAAAATACTTGTGAGCCAGCGTATGAGATGATAACTACACCACTACCGCCTGCACCACCAGGATTAGTACCATAACCCGTTCCACCACCACCACCACCTAAATTAGCAGTTCCTGCTGTTCCTGAAGTAAATACACCTCCAGCACCCCCACCACCTGTGCCTCCTGCATTGGCTGTTCCAGTTACATTTATACCACCACCACCACCACCTGCATAAGTAACACTTGAACCTGTAATTGATGATGCACTACCAACACCACCTGCACCAGCTTGTGAAGCAGTTGAACCACCTACATCAGCACCAGCACCGCCAGCACCGCCACCACCACCACCTTGACCACCAACAGGGTTTTGGTCACCACCACCAGTATGATAACCTGCACCACCTTGATTACCTTGACCTGAAGTTCCTGCTGCACGGGCTGCACTATATGAATTTGCAAATACAGAACCACCACCGCCAGAACCTCCTGTATTACCCATTACACCTACCTGTGAAACATAACCCTTTCCAGCTCCACCACCTGTAGATGTTACAGTAGTTAATCCTGTACCTGAAATTATTGAATTACTACCATTAGTTTCAGCAGCTCCGCCAAGACCAACAGTTACTGTATAAGTAGCAGGATAATAAAGAGTTGCTGTAGAAGTTAGTAAACCACCAGCACCACCACCGCCTGATGTGCTTCCAGAAGATCCTGTTCCACCACCGCCACCACCAGCCACTACTAGATAACTAGCTGACACTGCTGTAGCAGGAGTTAATGTTCCTGAAGCTGTGAATGTATGTATTTGATTACCACCTGAAGTTGTGACATCACCACCTGTGAATTTAGGTGTAGCAGATGTGTAAGATATGATGACTACGCCTGAACCGCCTGCACCTCCAGCACCACCAGGGCTGTTTGGCTGTGATCCCGCTCCACCACCGCCGCCGCCTCTATTTGCAGTGCCAGCAGTTCCCCCTACTGTCGCTGATCCAGCCCCGCCCCCATCTGTGGCAGTTCCGCCAACTCCTGTATTAGCACCACTGTATGATCCACCGCCACCACCACCGCTATATCCAACAGAAGAACCTGACAGGCTGTTAGAAGTGCCAGCACCGCCAGCACCGCCTGTGCGTGGTGTGCCTCCTGAAGCCGCTCCTCCATTGGCACTATTGCCACCACCACCACCGCCACTGTAGCCTGTACCTGCTCCTCCGAGGTATCCATTTCCTGAATTACCACCTGTATTACCCGTGTTTGATGCAATTCCTATGCCCTTAATGCCGCCCGCACTAGTAACAGTAGTAAATCCCGATCCTGTAATTGAGGACACAGATCCATCTACGCCAGAGTTGTAACCACCACTACCACCACCAGCTCCGCCACCACCAATGGTTATTGTGTAAGTAATAAGTGTAGATAATGTAGATGTGGAAGTTTTTAATTCGCCTCCTCCGCCACCGCCACCGCCAGCACCATCAGCAGGGGTAGAACCAGCCCCCGCACCACCAGCTACAACAAGATAAGAAGCAGAAACAGCAGTAGCTCCCCCTGATTTGTTAAGCATACCAAAGCCTTTTGCTGCTTGAACGGCTAGTCTTGACAATAATGACATTAACTAATTCCTATTTGAATTGTGTTTGAGCTTCTAATACTGTAAAGGTAGCTGACGCTGTTTTAATAATAGTATATGAGTAAGCATCTATACCTGAAACATTACCACTTGTATATGCTGTACCACCTTGATATTTAGGTGTAACAGAATTTCCATCTATAGTGAGAGCATTATTGTAATAAGCAGTTGTACCTTGAGTTACTAAAAATACAACTGTAAGAGAATCACCTGTACTCATTAAAGTATCAAGAGATGTTGTTGCATTACCCCTAAAGTTTACAGTCCAATTAGCAGTTGCATTAGATGTATAATATAATACTGATTGTGTAGTTACATCATATTGAATTGTACTTGCGGCAGCAGTGGCTGATTGTGTAGAAAACTCAACTGCATTCTTAAATGCTGCTGCTAAAGCTCCTGTTGCACCATTAAATAATTGTTTAGCTGTAAATGTATTAGATGTGTTTATTACAGCAATATTAGCACCTGCTAATGTAGTTGCACCAGTACCTCCTGAAGCTACAGCTAATGTTGCTGATAGTCCAGCAGCTGTGCCTGTTGTATTTTGATTTAAAGTTGGGAAAGTACAATTAGTTAATGTACCTGATGCTGGAGTACCTAAGGCTGGAGTTGTTAATGTTGGAGATGTAAGTGTTTTGTTTGTAAGTGTATCTGTAGTAGCACGACCAACCAATGTATCTGTAGATGTTGGAAGTGTTAAAGTTCCTGTATTCGTAATGCTTGAAATGACTGGTGTTGTTAATGTTTTATTAGTAAGAGTTTCTGTTCCTGCAAGTGTAGCAAAATCACCATCTGATAAAGCTGTATTAAATTGTGCAGTAGTGCCACTTAAAGTGTTAGATGTTAAATTAACTGTTTTATTAGTGAGTGTATCTGTTGTAGCTTTACCTACTAACGTATCCGTAGAAGTTGGTAAAGTTAAAGTACCAGTATTAACAATACTAGCAATAACTGGTGATGTTAAAGTTTTGTTAGTTAGCGTATCAGTAGTTGTTTTACCTACTAAAGTATCTGTAGCTACAGGAAGAGTTAGTACAGAAGTACCTGCAGTTGCTCCTGATACCACTGTAGTTGTTCCTGATGTAGAACCACTTAACTTAACACCTGTAGAACCAAATGTAGGTAGTGTTGCAAATACAAGAGATCCTGAACCTGTTTCATCTGTAACAGCAGATGCTAAATTAGCAGACGAAGGAGTACCTAAAAAGGTAGCAACGCCTGTGCCTAAACTTGTAAGTCCTGTACCACCATTAGCAACTGCTAAGGTTCCTCCTAATGTAATAGCTCCTGTAGAAGTTGTACTTGGAGTAAATCCTGTAGTTCCTGCACTAAAACTAGTTACTGCACCTGATACACTGAATGCTGCTTGAGACCAAGCACTACCACTCCAAATATATAATAAAGAAGATGTACTATTCCAATAAAGAGCACCTGCTAATAATGTATTACCATCATTATCTGTTGTAGGAGCTGAGGCTAAAGCACCTAAATACCTATCATCAAATGAATCATATGAAGCAGCGGCTGAAGTTGCACTAGCTGCCGCAGCTGTTGCTGAAGTGCCCGCATTAGTTGCCTGAGTGGTAGCTAATGCTGTTTGTGCTGTTGCTAATGTTACTTGTGCTGCACCATTTGTAGTAGCTAAAGTAGCTTGAGTAGTAGCAGTGGCTGCAGAAGCAGCAGCAGCTGTAGCACTTGTACCTGCATTAGTTTCTGAAGTACCAGCAGTTACAGCAGAAGCTGCAGCTGCACTAGCTGAAGAAGCAGCGGCACTAGCTGATGTAGAGGCACTAGTTGCTTGGGTAGTTGCTGTAGAAGCTGAACTTGTTGCACTAGTTGCTGATGAAGTTGCTGAAGTAGCACTTGCAGTAGCTGATGTTGCACTAGCTGTAGCAGAAGTAGCACTTGACGCTGCACTTGACGCACTAGAAGCGGCTGCAATTGCTGCGGCTGCGGCTACTGAAGCTTCACTTGTAACATCTGTTGTAGCATCCCCTGGACCACCAACACCTCTATATATTGCCATAATTAATCCTTAAAGAGTTTATTAAATAAGCTTTTTGTCTTCTCTTTGAGTGCTATTGGTTTGTCTGCTTTTTCTTTTTTGGCAGTGTCCTTAACAACTTCCCATCCTTGACTTGATTCATAAGATTTTATATCTGCTGCATTATAGGCATGAACAACATCACCATTAATTTTAGATTTAAATTGCATTTTGTTCTCCTAGAATATCTTTATGTTCACTTATTAAATAAACATAAAAATAGCCCCTCGTTAGAAGGGCTAAGACTACTATGCTGGTACTACCAATGCAAAGCAAGAACCATCTCTAAGTTCTTTAACACCATAGAGAGTATCTGCAGTGTAAAGAGTACCTAAGTATTCTTGTTTGTATTGAATTTGTGAACGAACAGCTTGTTGTTCTACTAAAATAGCAGCATCACGATGACCAAGTAAAGCAACTCTTGGTGAACCTGATCCTGTTGCAGTGTCACAATTAGATGAAACAAATACTGGCATGCCATAAACATTACCAATTTCACCTGTACGGATTGTGTTTGCATTACCTATTTCACCAACAAATGCTTGTTCTGTATAACGAGCTAAGCCCATTAAAGTGTTGCGTGATGATGGTGGAATGATCAAGAAACGACCTTCCATAGGCACATCATTGTCATCTAAGCGTTGAATAGTTCTACGAATAGCTGCATCTGTTAAAGCTGCAGAATTGTCAGAACCTGAAGTGTAAGCAGTTGTACCATTACTACCGATATAACCACCTGAGTAAGTTGCAGATGAACCACCATTAAAACCTCTACCTAATTGAACAAGAGCTGTGTCAACTTGTTTAGCTAAAGCATAACCAGCGTCATCTGTGTAGAATCTGCGTAGTGATGAAAGAGCTTGTACTTCGACAATATCTTCAATTAATCTTGAATATTCATAATGTTGGTCAATTGATACAGAAGTATCTGTTTCAGTTGCTGCAATTAATGTTACTTGAGTATTTGCTGCCTTAGCGGAAGCAGAGCCTCTTGTAGGTGTAGGAATGTGAACAGTGTCACCTTTCTTACCTGCAAAAGCCATCTTTTTAAATACATTTGCTGCTACGAGGTTTTTTTCGTAAGCTGCAATAATCTCATCACTCCAAACTTCTGGAATAAAGGTTGCTGCTGTTGTTATCGTTACTTGATTTGTTCCTAAAGCCATGATAAATCCTTTTTTAAAATGTTAAATTACACGCTTCTCTCGGTAAGCTTCCATGATTTCATTAGACATGGCATCATACCTCTTAGGGTCACGTTTCATAAGTTCCATAATATCGCTTCGACGATATTTCTTTTTTGCAACAGATTCAGTAGCTCCATTACTGCCAACATCAGCAGCTTTTAATTGCTGATCTCGATCAATTTTAGATGTTTCTGCTACTTTTTTAGTGATGTTTTGCTTTTCGGTCCATGTAGAAAGTAATTCTTGAGCTGAATCGTAGTCAAATTGTGTTTCGGCTCTAGCAAATAATTCTGTGCGAACTCTTGAACTTTTAATCCAATTTGCAAACTCAGCAGACTGAACAATGTCACTTACATTAGGAAACTCAGTTTTTAATTGAGAAAGGGTTTGCTCTCTTTTCATGAGCATAGCGTTCTCTTGAGCTTGTCTAATTGCAGGATGGTTGTCAATTGCCCTATTTACAGCAGATTTAGGTTCAATAAAGAAATCATCATCATTTTCTGTTACTGTTTGTGTCTCAGACTTTTTAGATGTTTGAGTTTTAATAAAGTCATCTACCATTTTTCGTAGTTCACCTACTTCACTGCCTTGACGACCAATGAGCTTTTCAGCTTCTTGGTGCATACTCACAATGTCATTAAGTGATTTGCCACGATACTTTTCAGGGACATCTTCAATTGGTTTAGTTTCTACTGTCTCTTCAACTTTAGGTTCTTCAACTTTATCAGCTGGAACCATGTCATCTAGACTAGAAGCCTCCAAATCATTTACTAAAATTTCATCTATTAATCTTGCCATATCATTTCTCCTGTGCTATTAGCATTTTAGGAAAGAATTTAAGCATTTTGCTGCTTAATCTCTTTAGCAAGTTGTTGTTTGTGTTTTTTATCCCAAGCACTTGCCGCACCTGGAAAACTTCCTGAATGACCTTCTAATGAAATTCTAGATAAACTAATAATTTTATTAGCTGTAGAATTGCAAGAAGGACATGTTGAAATTAATTTGTATTCTGTAAGTTCTTCGAAGATGCTTTCGCATGAAGAACACTTAAACTCAAATAACTTCTTCATTTTTTAATTCCTCATAGGTTTGCTCTGACACATCTTTAAGTGACAGAAGCCATTGAAGTATATCTAGTTGACCTTTTCGTTTATGAAACTCTTCAAACGAATCAGCTGTATTTATTTTATTATAAACATCAAAAAGATCTTGAGCATCTTCTATAATATTTATCCACCCTTGGGTAGCCATAGTAGTAAATCTATTTTCGTAGTATTCTTGTAATTCTCGTTCCATCTATTGCCTTTTTATTAAAAGTAGTGTATAATGAGAGGTTATATAACAATTATATCATACAATTACTGGTTTGTCAAGTTATTCTTATTAGGTTGCATTTGTTGCTTGACAATCTCCATATTTTGGTCCATATCAGCTTCTTTAAGCATTAATTCAGCTATTTTTACTCTTCTATCAAACTCAGCAGCTATTTTATCATCTTGATTTGGTAGGTTTGTAGAGATAGCAGTCATCAATTTAGCCTGTGTTTCTTGAGGTTTTGTTTGAATATCCACCACATTTTTAGCCACAACTGACTTATTAACTTGAACTTCTGACATAGTTTTCTCAACTTTAGCCTGTGCATCTTGCATTTGAAGCTGCATAGCCATTTGTTGCAGTTGTTGTTGTTGTGGATTTGGTTGCATTTGTTGTTCAAGCATAGCAATAAGTTGAGATCTATTAGCTAAACTAGAAGTTTCAATAACACCACGCATTAATATGGGAACTAAAGGACTATCAGGACCTAAAGTTTTCATTAAATTCATAAATTGCATTTGTTCTACTTCTCTTGCTAACATCCCAAGTGTTGAAGAAGGAATAAATTTCCAATCTTTAACTGGAAAATGTTCAGGATCAAATTGCATAAATCTCCAAGCTGCTTTTTCAATAAATGGAATAAGAAATTGATCTTGGAAGTTTACTAGTGTGCGTTTATTCTTTTTAAGGATACTAGAAAGAGTAATAGAAAGTTCACCACCAGCAGGTTGTGTTTGTGTAGATTGTGTATCTAGAGTTCCTGTGGCTTGTAACAACATAGTTTCAAAAGCTTGTGCTGTTTGTATGTTTCCACCATCTGTTTGACCAAATTTAAATGGCATTAAGATCTCAGCAGGATTACCATTAGTAAGAACACTCTTACCTGGTTTAATTTCAAACTTAGATCCTCTAGGAAGGCGAGTTGCATCCATACCCATCATAGGTACAGTTGTTAATGCTAATGAATCTAAGTGGCTACGAAGTTGAGCATCAATAGCTTTTTGCATGTTGTAACCTTTTTCAGCTACGCCACGACCCCAAAATCTATTTGGTACTGTATCATCTTGATAAGCAATTACAGGACGATCTTTCATCATGTAAGGATTTCGTTCAGCTTTTAATAATTGACTATCATTACCAATAATAACAATAGCCTCTACTAAATCCCCATACTCTTCCATTAAATCTGATTTTTCTTCATTCTTCTTTCCTAAAATATCAACAACATCATTGTCAACAGATTCTAGTAAAGAAAGTGGAACTAAGCCATAATAGCGTAATACTTTTACTTTATCATCAGAACTTTCTTGATCAATCCAAGAAGCTTCTATATCTTTGTTAGATGCAGCATCATCCTCTACATCTGTTTCTTTATAAATTCCTGCTTTAACGCCTTCAGCAATCTTATGTGATGAAACAAATTCTTCAATGGCAACACCAAGAGCATCTTCAATAGAAGTAGCCGTAGGGTCAATTAAAAAGTTTTGAGGGGAAATTGGTTTTAAGATGACATTAATTTTGTCTCTTTCTTCTACACCAACAGCAATAGCTCCAACTTCAGGCATTTGTCTAGTTGCTGGAACAAGTTCTTTTGTTTTCTTTAAAACAATCTCACCAATACCAGTTCCATAAATAGAAGCAAGAAGAGTAACATCACCAACTGCTTTTCTAAGTTTATTCTTTTTAAAACATTCTTTCATGTATCCTTTAAGATACTCAATGTCTTGTGGTTCTTTATCATTCATATCATCTTCAATGTTAAAAAGATGATCTCCTTGACCAAAGATAGCCTCTTCAATTTCAGCTGTATGGTTTTCAATAGCTTGTTGTAAAGCAGGGGAAGTAATACGGCTTCGTTCTGAGTCTCTTAAACGATCTTCAGCAGCCCACTCACCTCTCCAAAGTCTTTCATATTCTTTCCAATCAGAAAGAAAATTATTGTCTCTGTGATCTCTCCAGTCTTCAACATACTTTAAAACCCATTCAACTAATTTATTTTGTTCCATGTATATTTTCCTTTTAATAACCCGAGACTGCATCTAATATTTGGTATTCTTCTTGTTCGTACTCTTGTATATACTCTACAATTTGTATTTGATCTATATAAGCTAAAGCATCCACCAAGTCATCATGAAGCAAATGATTAGGAAAATTAAGCAACTGATCAATGAACTCATTGTTCCAGTCTCCCATGTTAAGTGTAACTTTTCCATGTTCAAATCTACCTTGTAGAGCCCATACTATACGATCTGTTTTCTTTTGATTACCATGAGTGACATCATCTATTCTAAAATAATGATTGTGTCTTCTCATTAAATCCATAAGATAGGGAAGTGCTGCGTTCTTTAAACTTCCTTTTTCAATACCTACAGCAACTGGTTCATACTGAACAACAGCACTCATAATTTGAGAGCAAGTTTCTTTAATGTCCCATCTACCATGTTTTATATTAGCTACCCACCAACCTTCGTCTGTAACTTTAACAATAGCTATAGCTGTTTCATCCAGCTTACTATTCTTATTACCCGACTCTTTATCGACATTAATAAAGCCAGCCAAGTCAACTGTGATAAAATAACGACCATCATCAGGTTCTTCTTCATCTATTTTAATCCAATCTTCTTTAAAGATATCTCTACTAGCTGCTTCAAAGGAAGCCATAAATTCTTGTCTAAATGCAAAACTTGACATTGATAGTTTTGCTGCTTCAATTTCTTTTGCAGGAATAAGAGGATTGTCATAAGAGGAATAATGAAAGCCTTTCCACTCTTCATCTTTATTACTTTCAGCATATTTAAATAATTCATAAAAATGGTTTCTTCCTTTTGGAGTTCCAATAAAAAGAGCACCACCTTGTACATCAGCTAATGCTGGTCGTAAGATCTGTTCCCATACATTAGGTTTAATATCCGCATATTCATCTATCACTAGGAATGCTAGACCAACACCACGAAGCGTATCAGGTCTATCAGCTCCTTTTAAAAAAATCTTTCTACCATTAATTAAAGTAAGGATAGAAGTATTTTCATGAGCACTTGCAATCACTTCATGCCCTAACTCTTTAAGGAGACCCCAAAGAATATCTTTAGCTTGCTGGTAAGTAGGGGCTACATAAAATACATCTTTCTCTTTACTCTTTAACGCTTCTATAAGAAGCATCCAGGCAGCTAATCTACTCTTACCAAATCGTCTTCCTGCGGCTACAACTCGAAATCTAGTTTTGTCATTAAAGACTTCTAATTGTTTCTCATGTAATTTTACTTGCAGGTTTGCCACTAGAAATTAATTGTTCCTTGTAACATTAAATTATACCCTTCAGGAGTAAGTTGCCCATTAGCATCTATTATACCATTTTTAAATAATTTCTGATATTTTGCATTTAGTGCTGGACCACCATATTGGTTATAATCAACACCAACATTTAATCCACCTACATTTACATTAGCATTAGTGGAATATCCCATATCTTTAGAATAGGAACCTCCAAGACTTGCAGGACCTAAATTAACTTTTGCATCAAATTGAGGATTTTGTCCTCGAGCATATATACTATTGGCTGTAAAATTATCTACAGTGACTCCAGTTTTAATATCACTAGAAGTGGCATTAATACTAAGATTATCCCCTTTATAATTTACATAGGGAGTTTTTGCTCTACTAGAGTACCCCACTTCTGTATTGAGTTCTCCTGTAGAAGCTGAAACATCATACCCTGCTTTATCTAAAGTTCCTTTAAGGTTCTCAGTAGAAAAATCTAGCATACCACTTTCATTAAGAGCTTTATTAGCTCCTAAGACTAAATCACCACTAGTGTATTCTAATCTTCCACCTAATTTATTTTCTTTTGGATTAACATACCCACTTGCATACAAAGGACCTACTTGCTCACCAAATGTTTGGGTAGGCGTAGGTATAATTGCATAAGGGGTAAATTTATTTTCTTCATCCATCTTGGGGTTTTATTTCCTCATAGTCAACATCTATAGTTTCAGGGATATCTTCTTCAGAAGAATGGATGATTGTCTCTCCTACCCCCATTATTTGAATTGATATTTTATTATTGCCTTTAGCTTTTGCAAGGTAGTCAGCTGGGATTACTCGATCCATAACAATTTTAAGACAAGCCATCTGATCATCATCAGTGTCATCCAAGGCTTTATCTAAAACCTTTTGAACAATGTATTTACTTTGTCTTCCTAACATCTCAGCTAAGATTTCTTGAGACCTAGCTTTTTTACTTTCAGGAAGAATAGCATCACTCTTCCGTTTCTTAATGATTTTATTCTTTTTGTATTCGATGGGTTCTAACCCTTGAGC
>Ga0114969_10003001_pt1 | contig 13716 bp, 8 predicted proteins | sample M_130807_MF_Meta_FD_87316 | JGI IMG/M metagenome (GOLD analysis project Ga0114969, IMG submission 87316) | Freshwater microbial communities from Lake Montjoie, Canada to study carbon cycling - M_130807_MF_MetaG | ecosystem: Environmental > Aquatic > Freshwater > Lake | place: Lake Montjoie...
GGTCAGGGCTTGTTCCCAGTTGAGTAACAACATCTTGCTGCCGCAAGGCTGCACGATTAAGTTCTTTCTCTTCTGAAACCTCTGGCGTTGGTGTTAATCCAAACAAGTCTCCATTATCGTCAAGCCAGGTATTAACTGACTCTTCGCTAATTTCTTCCAAGTCTTTAAGGATTAAACGTTGTGCCTTTGGATTTACACCCTTCTTTTCTAGGACCTCTTTGACTACACGCTCACGCTGCGACTTGGATAGTCCCTCAAGTTGCTCAGTGAGTTCCTTAATACGCTTCTCATCGCTGCGCTTGGCTTTCCGTAACTTTTTAAGTAAGTCACTTCCATCCATCTGCACATCGGTTTCGGTATCTAGGTCGTCTTCGTCTTCATCCCAGTAGTTGTTGCTCATAGCAACCCACCCTTCTATTCGTTTGTTTAGTCGCAAGCCTCAGATTCTAGTCGGGGAACTAGGCTGGCTCTTACTACCAGTCTTATACGCTGTGTGGGCTGGTCGGTCACACAGGAATCTATTTAGTTAGAAGGAGCCTTTATTACCTTTGTTTAGGCTCGTCTTTGACATTCCAGTAGCGCCGCCAAAACGGGCTACTTCTGATTGTGTTAAATTAACTCTTGCTCGTTTAGCAGAAGCAAGTCCTTGGAATACTTCTTGTTCAGCCTGGAGGCGTGTGTAATCTTCTCCGCCTGTAATGCTAGAAAGGAATTCTGCGCGAGGTGCAATTTCTGCTACATTCTGGTATCCAGTACGTGCTTGTTCTTTGGTTATACCTAGATTTGCTAAGTCTTGTGCGCCTAATGCTCCACTCGTTACACCTTCATAACCAGTTTGAAGACCAGTTTGAGCATCAATATTGGTTTTAAGTCCTTGTGTTAAAGCAGCCCCACCAATTTCAGATATTTGTATCTTGCGTTGCAGGGCTGGTAGGGCATCCTTTGGATTTAACATAGCCCCAACGATGTCTGATTGGTTCAGCATTGGATAGTATTCGGTTAACATCTTTTTAGTTTCTGGGTCTGCATTTTGAACTCTATTAATTGCAAGACTTACTCTATCTGAAACCTCACTGGCGGAAATATCATTAGTAATAAAAGTATTAAAATTGCTTCTTGTTGCTTGTCCAGAAAGACCATATGATTGCAACACTTGTGAATATGTTCGTTCTGCTGCAAGATATTCAGAAGCACTTAATACTGCTTTGCCAGCGGCAACGCGTGCTTTATTTGCAGGAAATCTTGTTTGAAAAGCAACTGCAAGTGGGTCACTGCTATTTGGGTCTTGCATAATAAGTTGAATAGTATCTGAGGTATAACCTTTTACAACAGCAGCGGTAATAGATGCACTTAAATCACCAATACCATAAGAAGAAAGCAATGCACTAATTGCAGCAATTGCGTCAATTTTGCCAGTTGTCATACCAGTATTTAAATCACCTGGAGTAGTAGTTCCTGGAGTAGTTCCTGGAGTAGTTCCGCCACTAAGTGCTGCTTGTTGATTAGACAAAGCCGTATCATAGTCTTTTTGTGCTTGTGCTTTTGCTGCATCTACTCTAGCATTGTATGCAGCATCTGTTTCACTTTGACCTTTAGGTGGTATTGCGGCAATAGCATTATCAAAAGTCTTTTTAGCATATGCTTTATTTAAAGCAATACCAGAGCCAACGCCACTTGTTCCAGATTTTGCTGCTAGATACTCTGCATCTGTTAATAATTTAGCATTTGCAGCATCACCATAGAAACCAGTAACTGGGTTAACTCCACCACGAGATTCAAGGTATTGCTGTCCCGTTAAACCTTGGGAAGCAGCATTTGCATTAATAGTTCTTTGTATGTTTTCTGGCAACTGGCTAATAGTTGTTGTTGCTGTATTTGCTGGTGCTTTAGCAGCAACTGTTGTTGCAGTTGCTGGTGCTTTAGCAGCAACTGTTGTTGCAGTTGGTTTAGGTGTTTTACCTGATTGTGCAAAAATATCTGGAAGCGCCATTGTTTAACCCATCAATCCGAAGGTTTCAGCAAGTCCTCTTGCCACCTTACTTAGAGAATCTTGTGCATTCTTTGTATAGTTCCACTTAGGGTCTTTACGTAGAGAAATTTCATAGTCATATAAACTCATCAAACTCTTTTTGTCAGTACCAGATGAAGCAACGTCTTTAAATTTTGATATGTCCATAGTATCTGGGTCTTCTTCAAGGATATTTGCACGAGAAGAAATATATGGAGTAAGTAATTGCTTAACGGTATGCCCTTTACCAATTTTATCAGCCAAGGCTGGATAGTATAATCCTGCTTGAGAGTTAATTAAACTAATTGTAGAATCAAAAGCATTTTTATCTTTTGATGCAGCAAGGGTTTGTTGTCCAAGAATCTTTTCATTAATTGGAATGCCATTTTCTGAATAAGCATTACGCAAATTTAACATAGTAACACCAAAAGCACCCTTTGAAAGAGAACCTATTGCCTTTGGGTCACCAGAAGCAGCAGCAGTAATCTTCATTTGTGCTGCTTTAGTAATATATTTTCTAGTTAAAGCATCTCTTTCTGCTTGGCTAACGCCATAGGTTCCAACCTTTACGCCATTAACCTTTTTAGTCTTACTTGTTCTTGACATTTCAAGGTCTTTTAATTCTTTTTGGTAATCAGCCATTATGTCTTTAGGTGCATTTTCAGAAAACATAGTTTGAAACTCTGCATTAAAAGATGCTTTGGCGGATTCTGGTGAAGAAATTGTGGCTGTTGGGGTTTTATCTACACCAGCAGAGACACCAAATCCACTTGTTTGATAATCTTTTAATGTCTGGTCAACATCATATTTTGAGTTTGGGTCTGTGGCTGAATTAGCAACCAACCCACTAGAGGCACTAATAAGAATCTCTTGATATTTATTTAATATAGTTTGTCTTGATTTATCTGTTGGTCTTAATTGACCAGCAGCAATAAGTTTTTCTTTTATTTTTCCAAGATAAGAAACATTTGAAAAAGCGTGAGAATACTCATCGGCAATTGTAGTCTTTTTTCCACCCACATAAACATCGCCATCAACTGGATTACCTGCTAAATCAACTGGAACTGTAACTGGAGCAGAATCTTTTTTTGTTTTTTTATTTGTTTTATCAACGGCACTCTTAATAATATCTTTTGTATTTCCAGATATAGCAGGTTTTGCTGGTTTTATATTTGGAAAAGGATTATTAGATTTTTTAATATTTTCTGGTTGTGACCAAAATGTTTTTGCCCGCATCTCATCAACGGTTCCAGCCTTATAGCCCTCTGGGTTGAGTGTTGCATCAAACGGCAGATTTGGATTGGAAGCCATTGGTTATCCTAACTTATTAAAGACGCTGTAAATCACAGGCGCTAATTGAGGTGTTGATTGAGTAAGGTCATATAGATATTTCTGCCAAGAATCATTCTCTGATGTGACTAGATAGCCACTTATTTGCATAGTTTGATATGAATTAATTTTTGCACTATGAGTATTATATTTTTGAAGTAATTCTTTTATAAGTTTTGCTTGAGGATGTGATGGAGCATTGTCAGATGAAAATATAGTATTTAATTGTCCAATGACTTTAGTGGCATTTCCTTTGCCACCACCAATTTGTTGTGCATCTGCCCAGATAGGGAAGAATGTAACCATATCCTTTTGGTGTTCTGCCCATTTTTTCTTTTCAATACTTGTGCTGTATGGGTCATACTTAACTTGTTCTAGTTTTGCATAATGTCTATCTTGTTCAGCCTTATTAGCGTAGTCACCTTGAGCAATATAGAATTGATTTAATAAATCTTTTGGTTGTCTATATTGAATAAGGTGTTGATTTACTAATTCACTAAATACAGCAAAATCAGTTTTCTTATCTAAGGTTTGAGGAACTAAGAAATACCAAGCACTTGATACTTTAGCATCATTAAATTTATCTTTGTTTTCATCTATGAATTTTAAAGTTTCCGCAACTGCTGGATACTTTGCTCCAGGGATAACCGATTCAGTTTTTCCAACAGTATATGAAACTGCTGAAGCACCGTGTTCTCCTATGAAATCAAATAGGGCATCGCTCCAGTTACCTTTTTTCTTTACAAGTTTATAAAATTCATCTCGTAAACCAAGGTCTTCAATTGACACTTTGGGTGCTATTGGAGATAAAATACCAAGTGCTGCTTTAATCATAAGAACGCTACGCACATTGTTTTTAAGTTTTTCTATAAACATTTGTTGCGTTGTTGCATCTGGTTGTATTCCATCTTTTTGACCAGGAATTTGTTCGTGGTAATACGCTGCAGCCAAGGCTGTTGATATAGCACTTGCAACAATAGTATCTTTCTCATCCATTGTTATTGCACGAAAAGCATTCTTTGCCCAAGTTGCGGGTATTAATGCGTCTAAACTTGCACGTAAACTTGGAGATGCTGGTTTATATGCAATATCTCCAATAATTGGTTGAATTTTGTCGCCAACTTCTGGAAATATTTTTGCTATCCAGTTAGCACTAATAGAAACAAATGGTGTTGTTCCTGGTGCTGATAGTTCTGGAAGAACGGTCTTAAGACTTACTAAGTTTCCCTGTGCTGAAACTGGTAGGTTTGCTACCATATTAAATCCTAAAGAAGCGGCAGCATTTTGGAATGCTTCACCAAAGGGACCAACACCTGGGATGGTTATATATTTATTTCCAGTCTCATCAATCTGAACAAAGGCTGGATTGTTAAGACCTTGTTCTGCCATTGCATAGTAACGAAATCCTTTTGAAAACAAAGGATTTCCAACTGCTGTATCTTTTAATGTTAGGTATGCACGCTTATATGCTTGTTCTTGTGCAAAATAGAATGGTAATATGTTTCTTGCATATTGTGCAAACTGACTTCGCAGGGCAACATTGTGAATTTCGGGAAGCATAGCAAATACTGCGCGAGATTGTGCGTGGCGCAATGCTTGGTCTTCGGTCATCTGTCCTTTAGCAACAAGAAGTTTAAAAGGAGCATACTCTTCAGCAACGTGCATTAGATACATAGGTTCACGAGTTAGGTTATTGATAATTGGGTCAATAACTTTCTTGAATCCTAGGTCAATAATTGCATTAAACATTTTTTTAGGAACTACATTTTCAAGCAGTGCGCCCTCTGTAAGGGTTGGCAAAGACATTGGTGTTGAGTTATAAACTTTTAAAATATCATCTTGAGTAATTTCACGACCTGTTGCAATCTTTTTGGCAAAATCTTGGAGGTATGTTCCATCGTTACCAATAAACTTGCCTAAAACACCATCTACTCTGTCGGTTGCAAAGGCATATAGGTCAGCATCCCAGCGTTCTCCGCGCTTAAGTTCATCTTTGTATACATTGCTTGAACCATTTTTGGTTGCTTGCATACGAGCAAACTCTTTGTCAATAATTTTTTGTCTAATTCCAAGATATTCTTGGTATGCTTGTTCTTTCCCAGGTTCTGAAATAACTTGAAGTTTAGTTCCTGGCTTAATTTTAGAAGAAACTAAATCATTTGTTATGTTAAGTTCTGGCACACTTGCAGACATAACCTTATAGTTCTTATTTAACATAGGAATATAAGAAGCATTCTCTGATGAGTATGTGCTGTATTTAACAGAACCAGGATTCGTCTTATCGTGCTTTTTAATTTGATAAAATACGCTTACCATTTGCTGTGCTGTTGAAGCGTCTGCTCCGTGACCTGATGCTATAGCCTCTTTTGTAAGATGACCACCATTGGTAATTATAAGTCTAGTTGCAAGTTCTAATTGTTCTGGGGCTAACATTTCTGCAGCCTTAGTTAAACCTCTACGGCGTGCTTCTTGAAAAGCATAGAATCCATCAGAAACTAAATCAGTAGTTGAGCCAGTAAGAAGGGCTGCAGTTCCAAGAGATACGCTCTTTAGCCCACCACCAAGGGCGGTAAGTGCTGCAGAGAATATATGTTTTTCTTCAGCCTTAGTAACTTCTACATTTGCCTTAGCAGCAGCCTTACCTAAACTAGCCTTAAATGTTTCTACAAAACCATAACGCGCTATGGTTGGAATCATTTCAGATGCAGCAATACGAAGACCAAAGCCAGTAGTAGCAAGTGCTAAAGGTTTGAAAATTTTATTTGTATAGTTATCAGCAGCAAAGTCATCTAAATAACCAATAACCTTTTTAAACCCACCAGCATCATTTAAATGACTTTTAGCAGCAGTAAAAGATGGAATATCAAACATATCACTGTAATGGCGTGGGTAAAGTCCAGCAACTTTTGGACCAACGGCAGAATTATATTGACCTAAAGATTTGCCCTCTGGACTCACACCAAAAATTTGTTGTCCTATAGATTTTTCTCCAAGAGAATCTAGTTCTGCTTTTGCTTGCAAAACAAATTTGCTATCATCGGGCAAACCCATTGCTTTGAAAGAATTAAAAACTGTTTCTGCTTTTAAAGCACGAGCAAGACCCTGGTCACCAGCAACAACGGCTTCGGCATATTTACCAGCCATCATCTTAGCGCCAGTATCGCCCATACCAAATCTAGCAATACGATAGATTACAGTAGCAGCATCATTTGCATCCCATTTAAATTTTTGTGTAGAAAGTTTTCCAGTTTCTATATCAACACTATAAGGCATATATCCTGAAAAAGTTTTATATGCAGCAGACGCTAAACGTGTTGGGCTAAGACGTTTAAATTCTGGATTTTCAATCCATTTTCCAACAGTTGTTGGGTCTTTAATATATTTTTCAACAACTCCATTACGCAGACCTTCAATAACTTTGTTATCACCAAGTTTAGCACGCAATAATGTGCGTGAAGGAATTACTGCTTTTCCAGCAAGACTTCCTTGAAGTTCTCCAAAATACAAAACTGATTTCATAAATTCGTGAACATCATCTACATTATCAATTCCACCAAGATGTCCTGCTGCTTGTGTGCCAAGAGTTGGATATTTAGAGGAAATAATACCAGCGGCTTCTGCGCTACTTTTAGAATTTTTTGCCGTATCAGCAATATCTTCAATTGCTCTATTGTATTGACGTGATGTTTTATTAAATAAACCAGAGCCAGCACGAACGGCATCAAGTTGTTCTGAAACAACTGAAGCCTCGGCTGATATAAGTCTGCCAGTTCGCTCAACAATAAAATTCTTTATCCCAGGAACTGCTTTCATAAGTGGATACTTGACTTGAAGTTCCCCAGCCTTATCAAGTTTAAGCAATTTTCCACCGCGCATAGCCATACCAAATTTAGCAATTACATTGAATGGGTCCCTAGTGACATCAAAAACTAAATCTCCAGAACCAGATACAAATTTTCCAACTCCAGTATCTGTTTGACGAAATGCTTTGGCTGCTGCGTCTGCTCCGATAACATCAGCAGAACTTCCTAATAGATTGCTAAAATCGCGTCCAGCAGAAACTTTATAAAGAGGATTCTCTGAGTCGGTATATGAATCTTTAAATTTTATTCCAAGACCTCTACGCAAAGCAGATGCTGCTAGGTCAGAACCAATAGTTGCGCCTACAGCGCCTCCAGCAATACCACCAACTACTCCACCAGCAACTACGCCAAGTGTAACAGCAAGTCCTTCTAGGACACCGTGATTGGTATAAACAGAGTGAACAAACTTGTAATCTTTTTGAATTTCTTGCAATGGCTTTGAAGCCCATTCTGCAACGGTTAATGCGCCGTGTCCAAGTGAGTTCCAAAATGAACTTGAGTTCTCATCTTGTTGATGCTCAACAACAGCGTCTTGTGCTGCAGTTACTTTAATTGTATGAGAAACAACTGGAGCAATTGCATTAGGATTTAAACTTTTTGATACAGCAACGGCAGCCTGTGGGTTGTTGGCTAAATCTGGCGTGAGCCAGTTGTTCATATCAGCGGCTTGTTTCCCCACTAGTAATTATTTCCAATTCGGTCTGCTAAATATTTCATAGCAGGACCAGCATCTGGGTCATTGGCTAAACCTTGAATTACATCACGAGCATTTTGATATTGTGTAGCACCTGCTGCTGGAAGACCTAAAGATTCTGGACCAGGAGTGTTCGGATTGAAAGGCATACCAGTACTTATATGTTCATCAGGACGCTCTGTGGGAGCAGTCAAAGGTGTAATAGGTGTAAGATTTTGCATTATAGGAACTTCTGAAGCAGCAGCCATAGGAGCACTCTGCTCAGTATTCATTGTTTCTTGTCCTTGACCATACGGCAACCCAGGAATGTATTTGGCTGCTTGAGTATTATTTCCACTCTGACCATTGCCACCTGATGCTGAAATGTTAGCAGGATTATTTTGTGGTGCATTTGGACGCATTCCGCCACTACCTTTTCCACCCATATTTGCCTCCTACTTAGAATATTGTGTTTCAGTTTGAAATGGACCCGCTGAATAAATACTTATTTTTGTTGCAATTTCTACCGCTTGAAGCGGTTCGGCTCCCGCATACAATGCGCCTAGCGCAATTGGTGCTCCAGAACCTACTCCGTAAAATCCATCCCCACTTCTCATTACTGACAAATCTTCATCAACATCAAATAGTTGACCATTGACAGCAATTAAAAATTGAAATCTAGGACCTGAGTCTTTATCTTGTGCTTCGTCAAAGTTATAACCATTTGTTTTAAGACAAGTTCTAAGAGAAGGCATAGCCCTTGTAATCATAAAATGGTAAATATCTTTTTTATCTTTTGGGGTTATTGCTGGTGGGTTCCATAAATGTTGGGCTATATCGCAAGGTGCAACTTCACCACTACCACCAATTATAAATGCTCCGCGTTTATTAAGTTTTGTCATATTTGGGTGGGACCATTGTCGCCCACTGTCATCACTTACTAGGCTATCTGCTACTAAAGTGCAGTGGTCTTCATATTGAACGCCAATAATTGTCGTCATTTTCCCCCACCTTCTTAGCCTTTAGTTACAACTCTTCCACTTGCTTTACCTGATGAACTCATACTTGAAAGAATTGATTGAATATCTGGTCTTGGTTGTGGTGCGGGCATTGGTGCTGCGCCCTCTGGAGAAGTAGTGCCTCCTACTGGACCAGTGCTGGGAGCAGGGGACGTTTGCTCTACCATAGGTGCAGCAGTTCCAGTAGGAGGAACTTGTTGCTTAGGCGTAAAGGCTGCTCCTATAGCGTCTTCTAACGCTTGTCCCTTTTGGCGAGCCTTGATTACTTCAGCAATCTTTAGAACGATGTCGGAAACATCTTGACCTTGTGCAGCCATTGTAGGAATGGCTTGAGTCAATGCACTTACAGAGTTAAGAAGCGAGTCACGCATCTTTTCTGTTTCAATCTTCTCAAGTTCTTGGGTTACGTTAACTGTAAATGGAAGTTCACGCATTGCCATATCCTTAGAGATTAAACCGCCGCCTAGTGCTTGAAGCATAAAGATAAGACCCTGGGCTGGGTTAAGACCAGCAAGCATTCCGTAACGAACATCAGATGAGTAATCACCCTTGATGTCTTTAGAAGGTAAATAAGTTACCTCGTAAGGAGAACCAGAGTCAACGCCACGAATAGTTTTTTCTCCTGGGAATATTTTTTCATCTACTTCAAAACAAATATTAATTACATCGCGCAGTGCTGATGCAAAAATTGCTTGAGCAGATTTAACTTGAGTATCAAATGCACCCATAAGAGCCTGAACGCCTTGACCAGTAACGATTGAAGCATTGATGTTACCTGTTCTTGATTCAGGATAACGAGCACCAACGCGTAGTTCTTGATTAAGTAAGTTTTGTTCTGTGAATGCGCCTTGAGGTAGAGTTAGTTCTACACGGCGAACACCTGCTGGGTTGGATGTGCGGATAACCGCATCTCCACCTAGTTGTAGTTCTTGAACATCTGATGGCAATACGATTGGCGCTTGAACAGATTTCTCTGCAGCCTCCATTGCCAGCAACGCAAAGCGATTGCGAAGTAATTGAATTCCTAGAACATCATCAAACTGTCCACGTAGTTCATCATCAATAGATGGTTTACGTGCAACAACAACCATCATCTTACCAAGTGGGTTTAAAGCCTTTGATAGAATAAGATTTTGTTTAGAAGGAATATAAATTATTGATTGGTCTTTATCGTAGTAACGAATCATCTCAACTTGGGTATTTAAGTCTTGCTTGTAACCGTAGCCACCTAATAATTCGTGTTCATACTCTGGGAACTGAGTAACCAATTCACCTAGTGTCATTGAGTATCGTTTTGCAAAAGCAACGCATCGTCCATAGCGGTCAAATTCTGGGTAAGCCCCAATTGGATTTTCTATGCGGATGCGTGGCAGTTTGCTTTCTTCATCCAATTCAATAATAAACGGGATAAAACCATATGTTACATACCAGTCAGCACCTTGATACATATTGACCGAAAGGTCTGAGTGTTGGAAATAGTTAGAAGCGATACGGGTTCGCTTATCAGCAAAGTTACGAGCACGGTCATTGACCGAGTTAGCAGCCGAGCAGTTGATTGCAGGGAGGGGAGCCATTACTTCAGATAGGTCGCGAGCGACTACATCAATAAAGTTGGCTACTACGTTCTGGTCTATGCCCTCTGGAAAAAAGTTTGGATATACCTCAGAGATTTTTCCTTTACGAACAGCAAGAACGTCAAGGTTACGGGCATCACGTTCGTGATTACGGTAACGCAGAGATTCAACTCTCGCAGTTACCTGCTCCATTGTTAATGCCATTGTTGTCCTAACGATTAAAGGGAAAAATTATTTGCGGCGCTTGGAATCTTTAAAATCTCCTACTGCAGTTTTGTGTGCAACAGATGAACCTTTTTGTCCAGCAGTGATTGCTGCCGCTGCTTCTTTAACTTGGTCCACAAGTGTTGATTTTCTTCCTTTGTAAGAAGTAAAACCTTGACCACCTGGTGTAAGTGATGCGCCAATTGCTGTAGGAATGTCACGAATTTCTCGTCCTACATTTCCAACATAAGATGTAACTGTATTGACTGCTTTGTAAACTGGATTTACGTTTCTTCCGCCAGCCTTATTGATTCCCGCTGAGTTACGCATTGTTGCCATATCTTGCTCCTTTTAGTTATAAGTTTCAGCCCATTGCTCTGCAAAGGCTTCGTCTAAATTAATTCCACTACGACCAGCGACCTGCGCTCTAGTAGCCCAGCGATTTGTTTGGTATCTACCAACCTTGCTTGAAGATTGCATTAACTCTCGGCAGCGGATAACAGCAAACCAGAGAGCCATAACGCAGTCAGTAGGGTTTTTAGTATCAGGCTTCCAAGTAATCAATTCTTGCACTAAAGTCTTAAGACCTTCAGAGCCTTCATTGCTAGGTAATTCAATTAAGTTGTTATCTTGGAAACGACCATCTCTGGTATTGCCAAAGAGCGCCGCCATAGATGCAACACCAAATCCAACATCCCACTTGTTCTTACCAGTAAAGTGTGAGTTTAGTTGGCAACCGTGAGAGGCTAGATACTTTCTTAAGTCATCATCGAGTGCATAAGCCTTCTGATGAGCATTGATTTCAATTCGTATTTCTTGTGGCTTGTAGCGTTCAACCCAGTCTTCAATAAGATTTTGAATTTTGGCTGGAGAAGGGTCAGTCATATTGATACAATCTAAAACATATATCTTGCCGTCAGAGCGATTGTAACTTACTACTACTGCTCCTGTTGCCCCCGCCATAGCAGGGTCAAGTCCGATAATTGTGTATGTGGAGTCTGTGTTCTTTGGATGACCTGCTGTTCCTGCTTTGAGTGGTCCACGCTTTCGCATTCCATTGACGCTACCTGCAACGCAGGTTGGAGAGAAGATGGAATCGGATTGAACATCTTCCTGTTGGTAGACCATAGCCCAGACTGACGGAGCAACCTCAGACCTTCGAGTAAAGAGCGCGGGTCCGTCCCACTTGGGATATAGCCCTTGCTCGTCAACTTCATCTATGTCGCTCTCTGGTCGGTCAGTCTTAGCCCAAAGAGTTTTCCAATTATCTGGCTTCTCATCAAATTCTAAAACTGCTGGTTGTGCAAAGTAAGTAAATGGAGATTTACCCCCAGTCCATTGGGAGCCATCTCTAATCATTTTATAAAGGTCTATAGGTGCGACACGGGTTCCTACTACTAGCAGTTTTCCGTGCCGCCCTAAGCGCGTGATAACTTCTTTCTGAAGCCATTCAATTTGCTTCTCCCACTCGTGGGCATTTGAGTTCATCACAACATCGTCTAGGATAATCAAGTCAGCGCGAGCGCCGTAGATTTGAGAACCAAAGCCAAGGGCTTGGACCGTAGGGTCCTTCTCACCTGAATCACGTCCAGTTCCTAGATAAATCATATCTGCTGACCATTGGGTCGCATCTTGCTTGTAACCACCATTAGGACCAAAAGCGGTCTGGAGTTTAATAAAGGCTGGGTGGCTAAGTCGAGTCTTAATGGCACCAAGAAATTTTCTAGCCATTCCCTGAGTCTTAGAGACGATAATTACTCTAGCGTTAGGGTTGGTAACAATTTTATAAACCACATAGTTTGTGGTGATGACCGTAGACTTGGCGTGCTCTGGTGGCACATTGATTAGAACACGGTTCGCCGCACCAGGCTCATAAGTCATAGATGGATGAATCCAACGCGGCTCACGACCTTCGATTAGGTCAAACCAGTCAAGGTGGTGTTCAAACATCTTGGTGTCTAGGAACTGCTGACAGAAGTCAGGATAGGAGATGTTCTTTAGGTCACCTAGGTCGGCAATCATTCCTTTACCCATAAGGCGGGCTTTGTCGGCTCTAGCCTTAAAGTCAGGGTTAGCCATTGACCATTGTCGGAAGGTTACATCATTTCGCCCGACAGATGCCATAGCAGCAATAATGGTCGAGCCTTGCTCCAGTTGTAGGAGAACTTTCTCTTGGGCTTCGCCCTTTGGAATATTTTGAATCCCAGGTTTTCTACCCATAAGTTGTCCCATCTTAGTCGCCCTCTGGGGCGGAATATCGGTGATATAACGCTATCCGTTAAACGGCATAAATAGGGTAATTAATATAAATAAGATATAAATATATACTATATAGCGAGCGAGCCGAAGAGCGATGCTCGCTCTAAATATATATAAATATATATACATATAAGATAACCTGTTGGAAACAGGTAAACCGAACACTTATTATTAATATATTTTATATAGAGGGGCTATATATATAAAAGCCCTGGTCACAGGGCTATTTAGCAAATATAACAGAAAATTATATCCTGACAGTATTTGTAGTATAAGTAGTAAAGTTAATAACCCTACGGTCAAAAGATACAGATTGAAGGCATAAGCAGGGGCGGTTTTGCCCCTTGTGGATAACTTAATTATCTTACTATTCAAGACAGCAGACCTTGCAGGTCTTTTATCCTTGAACATTAAATAAATATCTCAGAGCACTATCTCCCCTCGCATAATCGCGGGGCTATCTTTCCCCCTGTCAATCTCGCGGGGGTCATTTATGGATTGTCGACATATCGACAGACACCCAGAGGGGGAAGGTTCTCAGATAACTCTCAGACTATGTTCATCTGCTGTTCATCTTCTTATGCTTGTTTTACTATTGACAGGCGGAACAGGCTCAGCAATAATTGCGCCAGAAGGTCAGGAACTACCCCGACCTCAACGACAGGAAGGCTTCAAAATGTATATCAACAAAACACAAGCAGAGACAATCTTCGACCTACTCAACACAGAGGCAGAACAATTGGCGCACAATGAAAACCGCCTAAACTTTATCGCCACCCGTGAAGAA
>Ga0114969_10003002_pt1 | contig 13716 bp, 11 predicted proteins | sample M_130807_MF_Meta_FD_87316 | JGI IMG/M metagenome (GOLD analysis project Ga0114969, IMG submission 87316) | Freshwater microbial communities from Lake Montjoie, Canada to study carbon cycling - M_130807_MF_MetaG | ecosystem: Environmental > Aquatic > Freshwater > Lake | place: Lake Montjoie...
ACCTACGGCAGCAGCAACACGTAATCTACCAAAAGAATCTTTACATGAATTTGGATACTGTTTTACCTTAATAATATCTCTGTAGGTTATTAAGCCAACTAATTTATTATTAGCATCAACAACTGGTAGTTTTTCAATTTTATTTGCTTGTAATATCCCTTCAGCTGTTGTTAAATCTGTTGATTCATTTGCAGTTACAATATTCGTACAAGTCATTACTTCTTTAATAGGTCTATCATTAATTTTTTCAAAACGTAAATCTCTATTTGTAACAATGCCTTTCAAATTTTTCAAGTCATCAACAACTGGTATTCCACCAATTTTGTTCTCTTTCATTAATTTTAAGGCGTCACCAACAGAAGCGTTTTCAGAAAGTGTAACTGGGTCTAATATCATACCACTTTCAGAACGTTTAACTTTACGTACTTCTAAGGCTTGCTCAGCAATAGTCATATTTTTATGTATTACACCGATTCCTCCTTGTTGAGCAATTGCTATCGCTAGAAGGGATTCCGTTACAGTATCCATTGCAGCAGATATAATGGGTGTATTCAAATCAATGTTTCTTGTAAACTTTGTTTTAAGAGAAACATCTTTTGGTAAAACTTGAGAAAATGCGGGGACTAGCAAAACATCATCGAAAGTTAATCCTTCACGAACTCTGTTGAGGTTTGATAAAGACATAGAATCTATATTAAATATGAAATTCCTGCTAATTTATTAATAATTCTCATCATTTTTTGATTTTAACAATTAATAAACAAAAAACAATGTAATATTGTAGTGTTATCAAATTATTAACCGATGAAACCGTATCTTTTACTAGTATTTCTACTTTCAAATTATCTGTTTGGACAACAAAATGAAAAGTCACTCATTCAGTTATCTGGAGTAATTGTTTCATCGGATAGTTTAGAAAATCTTTCTTTTACGACTGTCTTTCATAAAAGTAGCAAAAGAGGAACGGTCTCTGATTATTATGGGTATTTTTCAATCGTAGTTATGCCAGGAGACACATTATTATTTAAAAATCATGGTTATAAAACCTCTTCCTATATTGTTCCTGACACTTTAAAAGACGATAGATATTCTATTATTCATGTATTACAAGGTGATTATAAAGAATTACCAGCAGCAATGATTTATCCTTGGCCTTCACGCGAGGCTTTTGCAAAGGCTTTTTTAGAAATGCATCCATACGATGATGCACTTAGGCGTGCACAAAAACAATTGTCTGGTGCAAATTTAGCGTTTATAGCTGCGAGTGTTTCTACTGACCCTGGATTAACGTATTCCTGGCAACAAAATCAGCAATACACTAAAATCTATACAATGGGACAAAGTCCAGTGAATAATCTATTTAATCCAACTTCCTGGAATTCATTTATTGACTCTTGGAAATCTGGAAAATTAGGAAGAGAATAGTTTATTCTTTTACTTTTTTTCTTTTATTTTTCTTTTTTGAATTATCTTCTTCTAATTGGATCTCATCATCTTCTGCTTGTGTTTCCACTTTTTCCACTTCAGGAAATGTTCTTATTTCTTTTCCTTTTTCATTAAATTCATGTTCTTCTAACAAAATACCTTTCTTATATAGTGAACGAATTCTTAACTTTTTATTAGGAAAATATTCTTCAAACCAAGCATCCTTAATACCTTTCTTATAATTTTCTAAGGTTTGAAGAAAACCTTGGTAATAAAAAGTTTTAAAAGGACCATGTTTCACATCATTTAACCAATTCTCCGTTTTTAATAAAGTTCCATCATCATAATAATAGGTAAGTAACCCATCTTTTTTACCAACTTTATAATTCAACTTTTCAGTCATTTTACCATCTTTATTATAACTTGTAAAAGTACCGTCTATAATTCCTTTTGTGTAATGTATGGAACGTTTAACTTTTCCGTTAGAATAAAAAATGCGTTTATTTCCATGTAACTGATCATATGCATAATTCTCAAGTAAAGTAGTATCTCCAACAGAATTGAAATATACAAATTTGCCATGTTTTTGCCCCACCAAATAGTTCATCTCCCATGCTATAATATTTGTACTATCGTAAAAATACATCCATTTACCATTTTCAAATCCTTCGATATGTGTCCTAACCACCATTGGACATCCAGAAATATATTTTGTCGTATCTGTACCATTTTCTTTGCCATTTAAAAATGTCATAAAACGCTCTCGCATTCCATTTTCATAACAAGTCTCACACTTCCCTGTGTAAGGCTTACCTCCAGAAGCAGAAATATACGTTTTACTTCTTTCATCAAAATCTATTTTAGCATTACAATCAACGACTCCAGGAGTTTTTCCACACTGCCATTCAATATACTTTTGTCCATTTTTTATATTTCCTTCATAACATTTTTTTTTGTCATTTTTATCTAATTGTGACAATATCAGACTACTAAAACATAATAGAAAAAATGTGATAATTATTTTCATTCTAATCGAGGATAGAAAATTCAGAATTATTGCTCTTATATTCAGGGACAATTTCTTTCATTAGTTTAACAATATTCTGATTATTTTGTAAATTATATAAGCCAATAAGCTCTTCAATTTTAGTTTTGACTACATTATCAGATTCTCTTACTTTAGCAATTAATATTTTAGGATGATACGTAGTTATTGTATTTTCATCTTTTGCTAATAATTCTTCATATAGTTTTTCTCCAGGACGTAATCCAGTTACTTTTATTTCAATATCCTTACCTTCAACTAAACCTGAAAGTTTAATCATTTTTCTAGCTAAATCAATAATTTTAATAGATTCTCCCATATCAAAAACAAAAATCTCTCCACCATTTCCCATGGTACAAGCTTCTAAAACTAATTGACATGCCTCAGGAATTGTCATAAAAAAACGAGTAACTCTTATATCTGTAATTGTAATTGGTCCACCTTGCTCAATTTGTTTTTTAAACAGTGGAATTACGGAACCATTTGAACCCAAAACATTACCAAATCTTGTAGTTATAAATTTGGTTTTCGAAAGTTTATTGGATTGTGCATAAATTTCCGCAATTCTTTTAGAAGCACCCATAACATTTGTAGGATTAACAGCTTTATCCGTTGAAATCATAACAAATTTTTTAACTTCATAATTAAGTGAAAGATCTACTAGATTTTTTGTGCCTAAAACATTAGTATATATAGCCTCTGATGGATTATCTTCCATTAAGGGAACATGCTTGTATGCAGCAGCATGAAAAACATAATCAGGTTTAAAATAGTCATAAAGCCTTTCCATACGTTTATAATTACATATATCCCCAACAACAATAGAAAAATTGAATCCAGGATAATTAAAAATTAAGTCTTGTTCTAAATCGTACAAGGCTGATTCTGCTTGATCTAAAAGTATTACTTGTTTCGGATTGTACAGAACCAATTGTTTGACTATACCACTTCCAATAGAACCTGCAGCGCCAGTAACTAATACAATTTGATTTTTTAATTCATCTTGGATTTTTTCAGGCTGTAAATAAATTGGATTTCTACCTAATAAATCTTCAATTTTAATGTTCTTAATCTGTGAAGTTGTAAAATCTCCATTAATCCAGCTTTTAGAACTAGGTACTTGCAAGACTGAAACTGAATGCTTTAAACAGGCATCTAAAATAAATTTTTGTCTATCATAATTAGGGTTTTGAATAGCTACTATTAATTTATTGACATTTTTTAATTGTAATATTTTTTCAATATCATGACTACTGAAAATTTTTGTGCCTTGTAAACGCGTGTTTTTTAACTTTAAATTATCATCAACATAACCAATTACTTCAAAAGGTGATTCCGAATCTTTTTCAATAGTTCTTTTCGTAATCAAACCTGAAACACCGGCACCATATATTAATACTCTTTCCTTAGTATTAATATTAATTTTATTAAAAGACTCTATGTAAAATATTTTCACTGAAAATCGAAAACCAATAATCAAAGAATAACTAATAAAGAACTCCATAATTATAATGGAAGTTGGAAGAAGATGGATTGAATCTATATATCTAGCTCTCAAATAGTTTAATGCGAAAAATATAAAAGTAGATGATCCTATGGCAAATAAAATTCTTTTAACATCTAGTATTGAAGTATGTCTAATATGCCCTTGATATATCTTATAAATATAAAAAACAAATAATTTAACAAGTAAAAAAATTAAAATTGAAAATGAGAATTTACCCAATAATTCAACCTTTACAGTTTTAATTTGAAATTCAAAACGTATAAAATAAGCAAGAAATAAAGAAAATATAGAAATAAGTATATCTATTAGAAAAATAACCCAATTTGGTGTTTTTGATACTGGAAAAAGCATTGATTTAAATTTTTACAAATATAATTTTAATCAATTTATAAACTTGATAATAAATAATTATAAATCAACTTATAAACATGATAATAAATAAAAACTTGATGTAACTAAATTAATTAATCAAAATTTAAAAGAATTTTTTTGCAAATAATGCATTGGTTCAATTATTTAATTATTTTTGCAATAGAAATTTTAGAATTAAACTATTCATTTATGAAAAAAATTATTTTGTCTGCAGCACTTTTACTTTGTGGGTCTGCATTTGCTCAAAAAGATACAACTTACAATAGATTGTCTCTTGATTTAGGTGTTGGAGCAAGTAACATTTTATCTCAAGCCTTTACTTCAGGGTATTCACAACCAATACTAGATCCGCTTTCAGTTAGAGTTGGTGCTAGGTTGATGTTTAACAATGTTTTTGGAGCTGCTTGGGGAGTTGGTTATGATAATATTAGTGCATCTAAATCTTCAGTAGATTTTCAAACTCACTTTATAAGTTCTACACTACAAGCGTATGCAAATTTAACCAACTTGTTAAGTTTTTCTGAATTCACCGATAAATTTGGACTTTTATTACACACAGGTGGTGGTTTAGGTTCTCTTCAAGGTAAATCAAATGATAAAAATGTACGTGATATTGTAATAACATTTACAGCAGGGATAACTCCACAGTATGTTATAAACAAAAATTTGACTTTTAATTTGGACTTAGGAATTTACTCTAATTTGCAACAATCATATGCATTTGATTTAGCTTCAAAACTTCGTGGATCAGGACGCAATTTTGGATATGCAACTTTAGGTGTTTCTTACTATGGAATCGGTAAAAATAAATCTAAAAAACATGCAGATTGGACAGTAAAAGAAAATGCCGCTAAAAAAGAATTAGAAGCTTTACGTGCTAAATTGATTGTAACTGAAGCTAAATTAATAGACACAGACAACGATGGTGTTGCTAACTTCTTAGATATTGAACCTAATACTCGTCCAGGATCAAATGTTAATTCAAAAGGTCAAGCAATCGTGGATATGGATGGAGATGGCATCGTTGATTCTGAAGATTTCTGCCCTACTGTTAAAGGTACTGTTGAATTCAAAGGTTGTCCAATTTCATTTGTTCAAGAATCTAAAAAAGAAGATGATGAGAATAATGGGAATGATGTAACAGGAGATCTTAAATCTAAAATTGATGCTGTCTCTAATGATGTAACTTTTGAAACAAATGGAATTAGTGTTAAAGGTGCATTCAAAAAACAAGTTATAGCTCTAGCTAAATTACTAAATGAAAATCCATCTTTAGTTGTTACATTGAATGGACATTGCGACAACGTTGGTGAAGATAATTTTAATAATAAATTATCTGAAACAAGAGCTATGGCAGTAAAAGATTATTTAGTAGCTAAAGGAGTTTCATCTTCACGTATTACAACTAAAGGTTATGGAATATCTAAACCTAAGATGTCAAATGACACAGAAAAAGGTAGAAATGCTAATCGTAGAGTAGAATTTGTAGTGAAATCAAAATAAAATTTTTTACAAAAACCAAAAAAATGAGGCTGTTTCTAAACTAGAAACAGCCTCATTTTTTTTGTGAAAATTGTACCCCAAATAAATATTTATAAGATATTTTAAGTTGTTAATAAATAATTATCGATAACTAATTTGATTTATTCATTTAGGTAGAAATAAAGTACAATATCTAAATTTTAAAAAAATTTTAAATAACATAAAATTTGATTCATTAATTTTAAAAAAAATAACATCCATTAATTATAAAAGTTTTAAAAATATTTATAACGATTTTCAAAACATAATCCATATTTATTAATATGATATTACAAAAAGGGACAGTAATAAAATCAACTGGTAAATGGTATATAGTAGAATTAATGGATGGAGATATTGTTGATTGTCGAATTCGAGGCAAAATACGTTTGGATGGATTAAGAACAACGAATCCAATTGCTGCGGGCGATCAAGTGATGATTTCAAGTGAACGAGATGAAGAAGGTAAAGGTGTTATACTTTCTGTTAATTTAAGAAAAAATTATATAGCTAGAAAATCTACCAATTTAAGCAAGCAATCTCAGATTTTAGCAGCTAATATTGATCGAGCATATTTGATGGTTACATTGAAATCACCGGTTACCCATTTAGCATTTATTGATCGATTTTTAGTCTCTGCAGAATCATTTAGAGTCCCTGTAACATTATTATTTAACAAAGTTGATACCTATACCGAAGATGAATTATTTTATTTAAATGCGTTAATTGATTTGTATGCTTCTATTGGATATCCATGTCATAAAATTAGTGCTGAAAATAAAATGAATGTCGACTTTTTACTTGAGGAAATAAAAAATGTACAAGTAATGATATCAGGACATAGTGGTGTTGGAAAAACAACATTAATTAATCGCTTGGATTCTTCATTGTCTTTGCGTACAGGTGAGATATCAAAATATCATCAACAAGGCCAGCATACTACAACATTTGCTGAAATGCATAAATTACAATCCGGAGGGTATATCATAGATACACCAGGAATTCGAGCTTTTGGAATAGTTGATTTAGATAAAGAAGTTATTTCACATTATTTCCCTGAAATGCGTGTCTTGTTAGGTACATGTAAATTTCATAATTGTCAGCATATAAATGAGCCAAATTGCAATATCAAAAAATCTATTGAATTAGGCAGTATTTCTGAATCTAGATATCAAACGTATCTTCAACTAATGACCGAGGATGAAAATGAAGTACATCGTAAAAAAGAAATATAATGCGCGTAATACTTCAACGAGTTTCAAAAGCAAAGGTAGTTATTGATCACACGATTTATAGTCAAATTAAGCATGGGTTTTTAATATTAATAGGTATTACACATGATGATACAGATTTAGATGTTGAATGGTTGGTTCAGAAAATTGTTTCTTTAAGAGTTTTTAGTGATTCAGATGGTAAAATGAATTTATCTCTTCAAGATGTGCAAGGTGAACTTTTAGTGGTTAGTCAATTTACCTTACTTGCTTCTACTAAAAAAGGTAATAGGCCAAGTTTCTTAGGTACTGCTAAACCAGAAATTGCATTGCCAATTTATGAAATGTTTTTAGAAAGTTTAAAAACTAGTGGTCTAAACGTTTGTAAAGGTAAATTTGGTGCTGATATGAAAGTAGAATTAGAGAACGAAGGACCGGTAACAATAATTCTTGATTCAAAAAATAAAGAATAATGCATATTAAAGAAGCACAAGTTATAGTTGATCAATGGATAAAAGAACACGGTATCCGTTATTTTAATGAGTTAACAAATTTAGCTATGTTGACTGAAGAAGTAGGTGAGGTTGCTAGAATCATTGCTAGAAGGTATGGAGAACAATCTGAAAAGGATAGTGATAAAGGGAAAGACCTTGGCGATGAATTTGCAGATGTATTATTTGTTCTTATTTGTTTAGCTAATCAAACAGGAATAGATTTAACAGAGGCACTCAAAAAGAATTTAGATAAAAAAACAGGCCGTGATTCTCAAAGACATAAAGAAAATAAAAAACTTAAATAACTTTATATATTTATGTGATTAGTTGAATTCTGCTTTTAAACTCATGTCAAGACTTTTGAAACTATGTGTTAATGCTCCTACCGATATAAAGTCTACACCTGTTTCAGCAAATTCTCTAATTGTATCTAATGTTATTCCTCCTGAAGCTTCAGTTTCGTAATTAGATGGAATTAATTTTAATGCGTTTTCAAGTTCTGAAGGTGTAAAATTATCCAACATAATTCTATCAACACCACCCACTTCTAATACTTGATTTAATTCATCTACATTTCGAACCTCTACTTCTACTTTAAGTTTCTTTCCTGTTTCTTTCAAATACCTCAGCGTACCCTCAATGGCTGGTTTTATACCTCCAGCATAATCAATATGATTATCTTTCAGCATAATCATGTCGTATAGCGCAAAACGATGGTTTTCTCCTCCTCCAATTCGCACGGCCCATTTTTCCATATATCGAATACAAGGTGTTGTCTTACGCGTATCAAGCAAACGTGTATTAGTTCCTTCTAATAATGAAACAATTTTAAATGTTTGTGTAGCGATTCCACTCATACGTTGCATAAAATTTAACACCAAACGTTCTGTCGCTAATATAGATCTTGAAGAACCTACTACAGTAAAAGCAATATCTCCTTTTTTTACAGGTGTACCATCAATTAAAAGAACATTAATTGTTAAAGTTGGATCTAATTTTTTAAAAATTCTTACAGCTAAATCCACACCTGCTAAAATACCATCATCTTTAATAAATAATGTAGCTTTACCAGAAGCATTTTCTGGAACACAAGCTAGACTTGAATGGTCACCATCTCCTATATCTTCTAATAATGCTAACTCGATAATTTCGTCTACTGTCATGATGTATATTTTTAACACAAAAATAATGTTGAATTTTAGAACTTTATACTTTTAAAGAAGTTTTAAGTAATTATTTCTATTTTTGTTAAACAAATTTTTAATGTTATGTCTGAAATTCAAGATCAAAAAAAAAGTAATACGAAAAGTAATGGAGCTTTATTATTAATACTACTAGTGTTACTTATTGCTTTGGCATTTATGTCTTATTCATGGTCAAATAAAAACAAGGAATTAAATGAATGTTCTAATTTCAATAAAGAGTTGGAAGCAGATATGCAAGGAATGAATGAAATGATGTCTGGATATACAGGGAATGTAGGTACTGATTTAAAGAATGATTTTCAGAATATGTTAAATCAGTATGATGCTTTAAAGGTAAAAGATTCTGTTCAGGCAAAAAATGTAGAAGAACAAAAACAAAAAATTAAAGGTTTATTATCTCAACTTGAGAGCGGTAAAAAATTAACAACTAGACAATTATATTCTTTACGTAAAGAAAATGAAACTTTACGCAGTATTATGAAAGGGTATGTTAAACAAATTGACTCTTTGAATACGATGAATGTGAAATTATCTTCCGATTTAGATACTAAAACACAAGAATTATCTTCTACAACTTCAGAAAGAGATCAATATAGACAACAAGCAGAAGAAAGTACCGAGTTAGTGAAAAAAGGATCCCGTTTACAAGCTTTAGGTTTCAACTCTGGAGCTTTGAGAATGAAATTAAACAATACTACAGAACCAACAAACAAAGCAAAGAATGCTGTTCAATTAAAGTCTTCTTTTACTATTTCTGCTAACCCATTAACAAAAGCAGGTGTAAAAAAACTATTTATGCAAATTACTTCTTCTGACGGAGTAGTTTTACAAGCCAGAGAAAATAATGTGGTTATAATGGAAGGGAATACTATTGCTTATTCAGATAGAAAAGAAATTGAATACACTAATAATAACGTAGATGTTTCCATCTATTACGATTTAAAAGAAGGAGAGGCAACTAAAGGTAATTATAAAGTTAAAATTTACTGTGAAGGAGAGGTTATAGGAACTGATAGTTTTACGCTAAAATAAATCGTGTTTAAGATTTTTTCTTATTTAGTAAATTAACTATTGTCTGTCTATATCCATTATTTTTTTGTACATATAATATAATACGTGTTTGTAAATACATCAAAATAAACATCAATAGGATACATAGTAAAGTTATAGGCACATTAAATCTTGTTTTGTACCCAATTATAGGTTTTACAAATTGATAAATAATTATCAAGTGACCAACATATAACCATAATGTATTCCTACTCATTTGTTTCATGAATTTTGGTAAATCATTGATGATTAAACTTAAAAATGCCATGATAGCACCAACGCTCACCACAATCCCGATTCTGTGATATATTAAATTGGGACTATCATGCCAAAAATAACTTTTACCGTAGTAAAACATTTCAAAATGATTACCAATTTCGGATAAAAAAATAAATCCTAATCCTACAAAGGCTAATTTTATTCCAATTATTTTCTCGAAATTTGGTTTTTTAATTTCATAATTTAACCACAAACCGAGTAGTGCTCCAGCAAAAATATATGCGAGCCAGGGAGTTAGAGGAAACATTGATTTTGTTTCAAAATCATTTAAATAAGGAGCTACAAATATTGGTAGGTGAGATAGATCAACATTATTAAGTAGTGGAAATGACGATATTATTATCAGCATTAATATAAAATAAACGGATGTCATAATCCATTTTTTATGCCTAGAAATAAAGTATACAAACATAATTGTAAGTAAACCTAGCGCGATAATATGAAGTACATCTACGCGAAGTGCTCTTTGTTTTTCTTCTAGTGTTAATACATTTGATATAATTAAAAATGGGATACTTATTATTACTCCCCAAAAGACTGCAGTAAGTAGACGTTTCTTTTTATCTTCTTCCTCAAAATATTTTTTATTGAACAATGCTTCTCTAAATCGAGTGTGTTTTAATGCGCCTTCTCTAAATAATTTTTTTATCTCATTATCTTGATAATTTGATTCATTGTTAGTTATAGATTTATAAATGTAAATACATAGAGAGATCCAGAAAATTGTAAAGAATGTTTCTCCAATACTTACAGATAAAAAATGATTTAAACCTTGTTTGGTGAAAATTTGACCTATTTCATAGATTGGAAAATTTAATAAGTATCCCCAAAATAATAGCGTAAATATTCTATTAATACCTGCTTTTACTCTTGGATTAGTTCCATCTGTTTGTTCTTGCGAAAGCATTAAGAATGTGAACACAGCGCCAGATACCATCATAAAAAAGGGTGCTGTATAACCACGCAACATAGTCCAAATTTTAATCCCAGAGCTATGCCCATCTCGAATGGATAAATCTAAGAAATCATATGTAGTATGGCCTTGAATCATCATAAATAATGCTAATACGCGCATTAAATCAAGGAACAATATTCTTTTTGGTTTTTCCATAATTATAAATATAAAAAAAAGTAGTTGTACTATTTAATTTTAAAACCGATAATTTGAACTTTTCGTTCTAGTGCAGCTTTTTTAGAGAAAATCGAATTTTTTTTATCATTTGGATTGTCGCTAACCAGTTTGTCGGTCAAATACTCTCCAAAGCTTTGTTCTTTATAACTTAATGAAGTTTCACCATTTTTATCAGCAATTAAATAATTTAAAAAAACACCGTTTTTATAAAAAGAGATATAATTTTTTACGGCGCTAATCCTTCGTTTACTTAATAATTTGTTATAATCATTTTTAGCTAAAGGACTTGCGTAACCTTTAAATATTAGTTCAAAGTGTTCACCTTTTTTTAATTGTACAATTAGTATATCTAAGAATTCATCTAAGTCTTCTTTTCCCTTTTGAATATTTTTAATGAAAAAAGTTTGTATTTCAAGTTCAGCATTTATTTTTTTTTCATTTTGTAGTCCAGCCGAATAATTAGATTGATACGTTGGTAATAGTTGTATATATTCTTCAAACGTTTCTAAATAATTTTTTTTTGTACTAGAATCATTCGATTTTGGGTTAGGGATATCATTGTGAAAATATAATGATATTGGGATTAATTGTTCTAGTTTTTCTATGTTTTTTGAAGGTTTGTTATTCGAATTAACTGAAATCGGAACTGTTTGTTCCTTTTTTTTTTGTAGAATAAATGGTTCTTCAATCTGTTTTTCTATTGGTTTTACTAGATAAATGTCATTACAACATGTTTTATTCTCAGATGTATGATTTCTATTACTTGTTATGTAGTAATTTAAAGAGTCTTTAATGAGGTATAAGTCGTTATTAGAACTATTAAAAGGTAAACCTAAATTTTCAATTTTATTACTTTTGTTTAGTGTAAATGTTGTTTTGAATATATCATAACCACCATATCCGTTAAGCCAAGAAGAAGCAAAATATAACGTGGAATTTTCGTTGTCAAAAAATGGTGTTATATCATCTTCTGTTGAGTTAATATATTTTATAGGCTTTATTTCTTTGATTGAGTTTTGATTAATTAAACCAATATATATATCTAGGCCTCCGATGCTGTTTTTTGTGTCAGAACAAAAAAACAAATAGTCTTTCCCTTGTATTTTCGCAAATGATGGCATAGTATATGTAAAATTACTATCATTTATTTCACCGTTAAGTGTATCTGGAATAGACCATTCTCCATTTTTATAATTGCTTACTAGTAATTTACATTTTTTATTGTACGATAAATTATTACATGAACTGAAGTAGAATTTTTTTTTATCTAACGAGAAAGTTCCATTGGCAGTGTGGTTAGTTGAAGAGTTAATTGTTTTTACTTCTTTTAATTCACTTCCATTGTCTTTTGAGACAGTATAAATTTTGTTCGTGTAACCTTCTTTATTGAAACCTAATGAATCAATGCAATTATCACATCTTAATGTGCTTATAATTAATTTAGAACCTATTACTGTATGCCCAAATTCTGAGTCGCCATCAGTAACCCCTTTTATTTTTTGCAAACCATAATCTAGTGAATCTTTACAATACTCATTGGCCCAAATACAAGAGCGAATTTCTTGTTCCACTTTTGTATAAACAATTTTATCTGATTTTTTGTCTAATAGTTTCAGAGTTCTATTGAAGAAATTCAATGACTTCTCATATTTTCCAAGTTGTTGATTTACTAATCCAAGTTTAAATAATAGATTGTAGTTCAATGTATCATTGTGCAAAGCACAAATTTTATTTAGTAGTATATCTGCTTTTTTAAAGTCTTTTATTTCAATTAAAATGTTTACATATGTTTCTAAAACAGTATAATCTATACTGTCTTTTTGCATTAAGGAGTCACAATATTTTGCAGCTTCAAAATAATCTTCTTGCTCCAAGTTTTGTTTTACACGATATTTTAGTTGTCTTTTCGATGTTTGTGCAATATTCACGCTGTAAAAATGCAGAAAGACAATAATTATAAATAATCTAAACATTTTTTATGCATTAAGTTATTTTCTTTTTTACGAGACCAAAGGTATTGAACATTAATTTCTAAAGCGCCTCGCCCATTACTTGCTTTTGCTAATTTAGAAGTATTCACATCGTAATTAATAGATGTTGTTAATCTGTTAATTTTCAAACCTATTTGCGTTAATAAAGCGTCTTTGTTTCGGGAATAAATTCCACCCAAGAGTTCATTTTTCTTATTTGTATTCGATAGATTTATAGTGCATTTAGCGCCAATAATTATTTCCGAATACGAATTTTGTTTTGTAAAATTGATTGTAGGATAAATTTTCATTTTATTGTGTATCGACCATATCCCTTGAATATAATTATTATATCTTCTAAATCGAGGTACATTTTCATTATAAAAGCCTTGATTTGGTTTGTTAATATTGAATATAGCAGTCCCAATAACAAATGAAAATTTACCAGAAATTTCTTTATTAAAAAGTAGACCAGTTCCTACATTTAAATTTGATTTTTGTTGTG
>Ga0114969_10003004_pt1 | contig 13713 bp, 25 predicted proteins | sample M_130807_MF_Meta_FD_87316 | JGI IMG/M metagenome (GOLD analysis project Ga0114969, IMG submission 87316) | Freshwater microbial communities from Lake Montjoie, Canada to study carbon cycling - M_130807_MF_MetaG | ecosystem: Environmental > Aquatic > Freshwater > Lake | place: Lake Montjoie...
ATAAAATAAAGTAGCAAATTCTTTCTCGCATAACATCATATAACCCCTTAACTGCCATTCGTAGTCTGTGTTTAATTCTAAAGCAGCGTCAAGTAAAGTTTTATGATTCCAAGAACATTTAGTGTCTATAATTGAATTTTCTAAAACAACATCCGGTGTGCCTAACAACCATTCGTTAGTGTAAATATTTTCGTTTTTATAGGCTCTAATATCACCAAATAATACCTTAGATGCAAATTGAATTGCCTCATCTTCTAATAAAATTCCTTTGGTTAAATATTTAGAATTGATTTCTTCTATATCACCTGAATACCATTCTTTAAGGTAAGTAATACAAGTTTGTGGAAGTTCGCCATCCTTTTTTAACTTCCCCATCAATTTTGACAGGGAAGAAGGTCTTGCTTTAAACTTTTTCATTTATTAAGGCTTTTAAAGTTGCTGCATCAATTTCGTATTTTTCTTGGATCAAAGGTAAATTTCTTTTGTCTTTAAGATAAGCTGCTCTACACTTTTCGTAGGTAATAGAATCTAATTCTAATTTAGGTTTCTCTTCTTTACCGTGAGTATTGGTAGCGTCCGGATCCTTTGCATCATCCAGTAAAAATAAAGCTGAAAGCGCATATTTTCGAGAATATGAACTCGAACTTCCGAACGACTGCGCAATATCCATACCTTTACGATTTGGGTCTATTCCAGCAGAAGCAGCAGAAAAAAACTCTTTACCTTCTTTGTCTACAAATTTAATTAAACTCTCGCAAAAGATAATCCCTGCTTTTTCGTGAATGCTATCTGAAATAATCATAACACATCCGTATTTAAGCAATAAAGGTTTAACTGCTTCTAAAATATCTTCGGTTGAACGATACTTATACTTACCAAAAGAATTATACTGATTCTTAGGTGCTTTTAATTCTGATTGAATATTTAATAATGACATAATCTTGTTTTGGTTTTTAAAGATACAATTATTTGATTAAATTGAGATAATTATTTTTAATTATTTGCTTTGCCAAGTGGTGTTCGTAATCACTTGTAATCTTTTGTATTTCAGCCTCTTTAAGACGGTTAATAAGGTACATAGCTTGAACTGATTTGCAATAATTACCATCTTCTAAAGTCTGTCTGTAAAGTCTGACTAATTTATCCAACTTACTTTCCTTCGGCGGATTATTTATGAACTTATGGACCGTTATAATACTCATTATCGTGGTCTACAAATGTTATAAATAGCACTACCTAAATAAGATTGACAAGCTAAAGTTGGCTGAGTAAGCATCTCTAAGATAATCTCCTCGTAATTTTCTCTAATAAACTCGTCAATTTCTTGTGTAAAGTAGATCGGATTTTCTGCCGTTTCCATACTTGTAGGTTGCATTTCAATTTGCACTTGACCTCTTGAAGTATCGTAGTTGTCAATAATCCATCCTCTTAATTCTAAAAACTCAAAAGTGTGGTGGTAAATAATAAACTTGTCGGTGTATTCGACATAATAATTCTCAAAATTGTTAGTTTGTACAACTTCGATTTCGCTGATGATTGGGTTTTGTAGCTTTTTCATTTTGTTCTTTTGATTGTTAAAGTGTTTTCGATTTGACCTTTGCAAGAATAAACCTTGCCGTTGAATTTTTTGTAATATGCCAGTAAGGCTCGGATTCGATTACCTTCTCGCTCATCTACATTTAGAGTATCCCCGACTTCTAAAGCCTTGATCTCTGCTGCTTGTTGTTTGTTGTAAATCATTTCTTATTGTTTGGTCCACAAATGTCTTAATTAAAATTATATCTGCAAACATTATTTTACTAAAGTGCTAAAGTAAATCTTAACTAACTGATAATCAAAGAAATTATTTTTATAGTTTTTTTAGGATAAGGTAAACAACCACTCCGATACCCAAAATATAGAGTAAAGTGTTATTTCCTTTTGGCTTCTCTTCTTGAATTGTGGTTTTATCCACCTTTATAGCCTTGTTTTCTTTCTTATTGATTTTAAGGCTTTGTAAGCGTTTCTTTTCTTTGATGTGCCTCTTTATATGGATTGCCTTGAGTTTGTACTTGTAGTCGCCTCTAATAGCTTCTAAAGGGGTAACTTGATGGTTTACTAATGTATCAAAAACATAAGCTATTTCTTCGGTTGTTTCAATATCACTGGAATCAGTAGCTAATTCTACCTTTTGGACCAAAGTTATAACAGAATCCACCTTTGTAGTTTCTACCAACTTTTTAGACTTACAAGAAGATGATAGTAAAATTACTACCAATAGGATTATTACGCTTTTGGACTCCATAATTTAATTAGTTTCTTTTGTCTTTCTAACCTGCAATCAGCCTTGCATTTTGAGCAATAAACTTTAGTGCCTGAAGATATGTATTCAGCCTTGCAACACTCCGAAATAGTCAAAGGGTTTACCTGCTCTATTTCTTGTATTACTTCTATATTTAAGTCTTCGCTTATTTCTTTTGATTTCTTTGCCATAATCTAAACTAACATTAAGTTCCTTTCGCAAATTTAACCAAAATAAAGTAATATTCCTACTTACCGCTTTCATAATCAATCTCCCTTTGTAGGCATTCAATAGCTTTTTTTAAGTCTTGGACCAATAAATCCTTCTTACCTGCTCTTAAAATATACTTAATAGCGTTACCTTTCATAAAAGATAAATTATAGGCATTTGCAATATCAATTACATCAATAGGAACTCCTTTAATTTCAACTTTGTAGTATTTAGGTTTTGTAACTATATCAGCTATATCAGACCCAGTTAATTCAATAGGTTTAAATTGATATTTAATTGTACAATTTGTGCAAACTTCAGAGCATTCGCAATTCTCTAAATGGTTAATTTCTTCGATACTTTTCATTTTGTTTTTCTTTTAGTTTTTCTTTATTGGTTTCGTTTATTAATTCTCTGCGTACTATTTCAATTTGGTTGTATAATTCTTTTAATTTCTCAACTAACATCTCCCTCTTTGTCTTCATCATAATCTAAAAAATTTAATCTTGTGTCTATCATTTTAATTAACCTTGCTTGCGTTAAGGTCTTGTAACTTGGGAATAAAAGTAAACTTTTTTCCTCTAATTCAAAAAGAAAATATACAAAGAATTTTAGTTCTTCTAAAATCTCTCCATCAGTCATATCAAATACTTCTTCTTCTTTATTCTCCATATAAAACACCGTTATAAACACATTTATAATCTATTATTGCGTGTGGTTGTGCAAAGAATAAAACCTTGTCGCCATCTATTTTAAAAGTAACTTCCAGGAAGCCTTGACACCAATCAGCAATCTTACCTGTTGGTAGATATTCGACCGCTTCCATTAACCTTGTGCATCCCACTTCGAACCAAGCGTTAATATTATGCCTATTTCTTATGTATCGCATTCCAAGCCTGTGTGAATGTCCTGTACATCCCGAACCCCAATACTCAATAATATTCTTTTCACTGGCATTCTTTGTCAAAGATAATCCGTGAGTAATATCAAAAATATCAAAGTAATTAAAGACATCAGTTGGGTCATAAACCATATCATTTTCCGCCAGGTGCAGCATTTCTTCAAACTTTGTAGATTCAAAATGTTTATAAAGAATAGCTAATCGTGCAAGTTGCCCTTTAGATAATAAAAATGGCTTTGTAACTCTTTCATCGTGATTGCCGGTCCTTATAGTAATCTTTGCATCTGTGCTTAGTCTTAAAGGCTTTAGGATTTGTTCTTCGGTGTATTTAAACTCTTCTACTTCGTTATATCCATTAAGAATACCTTCCATAAAAAGTTTATTGGTATGCTTGGAAACAAAAGGTAAGTCTACTATATCTCCGTTAATACAAACTTCATCAAACTTATTGTGTTGTAAAACATTATTAATAACTCGCAAACATTTAAGGTCAGCTAACCATCCGTGAGGGTCGGAAAATACAAATAACTTATAAGTTCTTTTGTCGGTTAATTTCTTTAACTGATATTGGTTGTATTCAGTTTCGGATAGTCTTGGTCTGTGCATATTAGTTTTTTTGTCGAAATTACTAATTATTTTAGCATTATTTATCTTTTATTCAAAGGTTTACGATTTATTGTTGTCATATAACCACCCAAAGCAATCAAAGCCGAAAGGAATAGCTTAATGCAAGTATTTATAGACCAAATAAAATTATCCCAGTCAATAGTTACCCAAGCATTCGCAATAGCTACAATTGCTCCAAATACCGTTGAAAGTGTATTATTTAATTTTCGCATATAAATTAAACTCCCTTAATCTTCTTCTCATTAATCCTTTACTCACTACCCCACCTGCTTTAATCCACATCATAAAGCCTACTTTAATTTTTTCAATAGTTTGTCCGCCGTTAATAAACTTAACCAAAGAAGACTTTGCAAACGCTCCACATCCAATATTATAACAAAGACAAAATAAAGCATCAAATTCGTTCTGTTTAAGCGGTCTGATTACATATCTTTTAATACAATTAGTATAAGTGTCAGAAGTATCTAAAAATAGCTTATAAGCCTCTATTTCGGTTATCTTATCTCCTTTTTTTACAGGTTGTCCGTTATCGTATTTAGTAGAACCAATTCCAATTGTCCAAACTCCAGCAGTACACTGATAAGCATCTAACTTTAAGCCTTCAAACTCAACCAATAGTTTTAAACCATCTTCGCTTATTTGTGCCATAAGAAATCCTTAATAAAAGTTACTCCTGTAATCGTAAGTATAAAAGCACCAATTCTAATAGCCCAATTTATGCCAGTATTATAATCTCTTACCTCTTGTACGCTTTTTTCAGTTTCTTCTAAAGCACCTTCGATTGTTTCTAATCTTTGAAGGATTCCATTTCTATTTAACTTTGAACCTGTGATAGCCTGGCTAATCATTTCTACATTAATTGATAATGTTTTTAATTGGTCGTTTATTTCTTTTAACTCATTCATTATTCACCCGGTGGATTAATTAAACTTTCAACATCTTGTATTTTTGAAGTTGTGCTTCCCGGTTCACCTTGACCTGCACCCATATCATCTTCGGTAATTGCCCAAGACCTAAAATTAACTTCAGTTTCATCAGTTTGGCTTTGGTGTAATGTTATATTTGTTCTATTTGTTACATAATCAAATCTTGCCTCGTGCATAAAATATAAGCCTGATGCTAAATTGATATTAAATATTTGTCCAAAAGATATTTGTTTACCGTAAACATTACCTGTAAATTTCTGCCAAGTAGTTTGGTAAAAAGATAAAATTGAACGAGTAACACATTCTTCTAATGTTCTACCACCTTCATTTTCTTCATTTACTGTTTCCCAACTTCTTAACCATTTATCTGAACTAAAAATATAAACATCATCTTCAGGAATAAATCCTATAAAATCTTCAATTACTTGTGATTGATAACCACCTGCTATTCCACTGTGGAATTGACAATTATCTATTTTTAATATATTAGAAAAAGGTTTAGTTAAAGCCGAACTATTTACAACATTAGTAGAATTATAAACAAAGTTTTTAGTGTATTGATATTTTTGAGGTATAATACTTACTTTAAAGTTATCAAAATAAGTAATTTCACCTACACCTAAAGAACATACTTGAGGTCTTATTATTAATGTACCCCAATTCCAATTTATAGAAGAAGTTGTTTTTTGTTGAAATTTAGAATAACATTTAAACTTCATCCACTGATCTTTTTCTTCCATAATAATAGGAATCCTTGTAGCACTATTCCAAATAGGAGAAGCTAAATTAGGAATCCAATTACCATCATAATTTAAATATTGAGTAATAGTAGCATTAGGATTAGGTGTTTGAGATTTAGCAAAAGCTATATCAATACTATCTAATGAAAAATGCTCAAAATTAAAATAAACAGAACATTCAACCTTATTTGCAAAAATATCAGGAAAATCAGGTGAACCATTTGACAAAAGCATTTGTGTATAAACATACTCATTTAAAACTCTTGGACTAATAAATGGACTTTGTTCAACTATACCTAATATTCTATCATCAAAAGGAGTATTTGGAGAAACTGAATTTGCAATACTATAAGCACCTTGTCTATACCAATCAGTAGGTATAGTAGGTGAATCAGGATAATCTTTAAAGAATCCAAAATTACTAACTAAATTTCTTTCATAATATGGATAGGTAAATTTAACACCAGTTAATCTTTTATTCAGACTTACTAATTGATTTTTATCTGACCAAATAATATTTTGGTCTTGACCTATTTTAGAATATAAACTTAAATCATAATTACCCTCAAAAGTTCCTTGATAATCATATTTTTTTCCAATACTAACTTGCGTTCTTATTGAAACATTATCTACAAATAACCATCCATTTGCAGAATAATTAAAGAAAGCAACATTAAAGTTATCATTATCAGGAGTAAAATCAATAGTATAAGTATTCCAAACTTCAGGTATTGCTCCAATAGAAAACTCTTGCCCATCAATAATAATAAAAGGTTCAGCTAAATTACCTGGAAAACCTGGTATAGCACTTCTTGCATCAAAAACTAATTGATAAGGTACACTAGCCTCACCTGCAACAGTTTGATTAAAATTAGCGTTTGAATCACCAAAAACACTTGCACAATCACTACCATCCGGACCTAAATTTTCTCTAATTTGAACAGGTGCAACAGTATCCCATTCGTTAAAACCGTCAGAGAAATTACCATTAAGAATTAAGTTGTTTACTGCTAATCTATTTACATCAACAAGATACCAAGTAGCATCTGAATTTGATTGATATAATATACATCCTAAAGACTGTACTAAAGAAGTTAAAAGAAAATAACAATCCTTTGGCTCATAAGTTTTCCAATCAACACCTGAATATTCAGATATTAATAATTGTTCTAAATTCTTTAAAACATCATCTATTTTAAATTCACAAAGAATAGCAACATCTAATGTACTGCCTGTTTTTGCAAGTAATCTACAAATATAATCCTTAATACTTAAACCATTTTGTACAGAAGTATCATCATATAAAGCATAATAGTCATCTCTTGAATATTTAATATTCTTTAATACTGCTAAGTTATCAGTAGCAACTAAATCTAAATAATACTGTTCTTGCCATTCGTATTGAATAACATCAGGCAAAAGAAATCCTTGCCATTTTAAAGTTGAAGTAGTGCCGTTAGTTTCATAAAGACTTACTCTTAATGAATACTCATCAATATTATAATAAAAGTTATACGGTTGTATTGGTGAATCAGAAGGAATAAAACACTTTATATCGGCATAAGAAGCACGAATAGGAGAAAATATATTATCTTTTTCAGATCTATAATTTAAAACAAAAGGAGAATCTTGCGCTGGAATTAAATCTATAATAGGATAATCAATAACAGTAGCATCATATTTCTCAAACTTTACTTGATAATAAAAATTACCACCTTGTTGATCTAATCCTTTAAATTGTAAATTATAAATATGATTGTAAGCCATTATATCACCCTCGTATTTTTAATTGCAGTGTTATCTAATAATAATCTCATTTTATCACCCATAATATCTATTTGGTAATTACCTTGACCTATTGAATTAGAAGGCATATATACACTACTATCTCCTCCGCCAATTCCACTAATATCAAAACCAGTTAATTTAGAAAATATACCTTCAAATCCACCAACCGCAGCAAGATATGATCCGCCTGCAAAAGGTGCTAATAACACACTTAATACTAATGCAGCAAGTGCAGCAGCAGCAAGTTTGTAAATTAAATTAGTCAATCCTTTCCACATTACTTTAAAGAAATTTTCACCTGATACTAAAGCAGATTCAAAAGCAGAATTTAAAGTACCTGATATTAAATTTGCTATATTTTCAATATTAGCAATATATTGTTTCATAGCAGGATCACTCCAAGTTGGTGATTTTCCAAGTTTATCAATATCGGTTCTTATTTCTAATGTTTTTTTAGCTATCTCTCCATCCATTAATTTCTTAAAAAATGGATTATTTACATAAGCCTCTCCTAAAAGATTAAAACTTTCTGGACCTTGTTGTTTAAAAAAATCAAATAACTTTTTAGCTTCTTCTATTTGCGCTGAACTATCAATCATTAAAGCCATTTCAGGAATACCTCTATCTTGTGAAGCAGCATCAGGTGCAACATAAGGAGTTATAACACCAGATTTATCTACATATTTTTTAGTTAAAGCAGTTAAAGCATCAAGTTGTTTTTGATATGAGGATAATTCTTCTTGTTGTGCTAAGTGTCTATTTGCTTTATCTTCTGCTATTTTAGCTTTTACATAAGCTGCTCTATTAGTATAACCTTCTAATAAAGCAACTCCTTGACTATTTATTAATCTATTCCATTCAGAAGTATATTTTTTCTCTCCGTCAATTTGATCTATTGCATTTTGTTTTGCGTTTTCAGTTCGCAAATCAGCCATTTTCATAACAATTTCAGCAGCTTTTTCAGAGGATTTAGTTGCAACTGCCCTTGCAATCATAGCATTAACATAAGCATTTGTATTATCTATAATACCTTGTTCTGCCGCTTTAAATGTATTTACTGATCCTGTAACAGTTCCAATAGTTTTGTTATATTGTTCTATAAATGTTTTTTGAGTATTTATACTTTTACCTGCGGTTTCAACTGATGATTTTAATAATATTACATCACTTATTGCAGTTGTTATAGATTTATCTTTATACGCTTCGTTTAAAGAATTTAATTCTAATTGTGTTGATGAAATAGTTTCTTTTGCTTTACCTATATTAGAAATTAACTCAATTATTTTACCACCATAAATAGTTAATAAAGTAACACCAAGACTTAAAGCAGTTTGCCAAGAAAATAAAGCACTGGCTAATTGTTTAAAAACAGAAGTAGTAGTTTTACCACTTGCAGCTAAATCAGTATTAATATCTCTTACTTTTTTAATTTCATCAAATAAAATAGGTAAGTTGTTGGAAATAGCTAAGAAACCAATATTGGCACTTAATCCAAAGGCAGGAAGTTCTCTTGATAATTGGTTAATTGAATTTGATAAACCATTAAAACCGCTTCTTGATCTGTTAGCGTTTTGATTAATAGAAGTTAAAGCACCATTTATTTGACTTTCTACCGCAGCAATTTGAGTGCCTATATTTTTAAATGCTATTGATCCAATATCAGTAGCACCTAATTGTGTTTGAAGTTGTTTAAGCTGAAGATTTAATCTATCTAAAGTAATAGCATTTATAGAAGTTTCTACTCCTAAACCAAATCTTTTTATTTCAGCTTGAGCAGCGTTTAGTTGAGTTTTTAAATCAGCAATATCTGCTTCGAGTCTAACTATTATCTTTTCTTCCATTATTACCCGTCTTGTTTAGTAATTCTTCTTTTTCTTCTTTAGTTGGTAGCTTAACCGGTTTTTTTTGAAGTATCCTATACTTATCAGTCCATAATGGAATAATATCTTTTGGTTTCTTTTGGTGTTTCTTTTCTACTTGGGTATTAAGTATGTAACTCATCAAAACTCTCGTTCTATCCCACTCGTCTGCTTCTTTTTTAGCAAAGTGAATTACATACCTAATATAATCTATAAAAGTCATCTCCCAAAAATCATTTGGTTTTAATCCCAAATTAATAATTGCGTTGTCTAATATATCATTCCAAGTTACTTTTTTTTTTCTTGTTCTCCATCACTCATAGCTTTAAAAGCATTTATCATCTGCTCAGTCATTAAAACTATACAAGACATAAACTCTTTAATCACCACAAGCTGATCTACATAACCCATCGAATCCACCCAACTTTGGACATCTTGAATGGTAAAATCAACCACTTTTTTATTTGATCGGTAAGCACCAAACAACCCACAATAAATTATATCGGCAGTCATATCTAACTGACTATAATCATCACCAAGTTGTTTGATACTTCCTATATCAACACCAGTTAATTTAGTATATTGCTCTAAAGCGTAATTACCAAATTTTAACTGCTTCACTTCTCCGTTGAGAGTAACTTCTATTATTCCGGTCATAGTTGTGTTTGTTTTATTATGCTAAGGTTAATACTCCAGTACCTGTTACTTCGATAGTGTAAGTAGCAACATCTTCCATCGGACCACTGATCTCAAAAGAAGCAATATAGCCACTTTGTGAAAATGTGTTTGTTCCGTTTGTAAATTTAACAGATAATAAAGTTCTGTTATTGTATGCATTAAAAATCTCTGTTAAAGTATAGTTAGCACCTGCTGCAAAATCAGCTAAACCTTCGCCTGAATAAGATACATCTCTTAAGCCGGGCATAACTGATTTCCATCCACCACTTTCTTTAGAAGTAGTATCGAATAAATCTGCGTTCACAGACATACTACAATTTGTTAATTGAATTAATGTTTCTTCTGAGCCAGCAGTACCTAATTTAAGTAATTGAGCCGTTCCGTTGTAAATTGCCATATTATTATTTTTTAATTGTTAATTAATCTGTTATTTCAAATGTTCCTGTGAATGATACCGTATAAGAAACGACATCTTCCATCGGGGCATTTATTTCTATACTTTCAACATAAGCTAAACCAATATAATAACCTGTTGGTATTACCGGATTTGCTATTGCAATATTAATAGGCACTCTTGTATTATAAGAAGCATATAAAGTAGTAATTCCTATATCAGCTACTCCCTCATCCCAATTAACTAAAGCATCAGCCGTAAAAGAAAAGTCCCTTAAACCTGCTAAAGATACTGAAAATCCATTATCTTGCTTACAAGTAGCATCAATCATATTATCATTCATAGTTACTGTAACGCTTCTTTGACACATTAACGGAAAATCCGTATCTGCATCATAAAGTAATATATCTGATCCGTTTAATGCACTCATATCCCTTGTTGTATTTTAAAAGTAAATCTAATCAATCTTCGTACTAAAAGCCCTGTATCAATTAATTGCTCAAGGGTATTAGTACTTTCCATTAGTGTTCTTATTACATACCAATCAGGACTTAAATCTAAGTATCCATCTTGTCTTGTTCTAACTAATTCCATAACTTCATTTGATATACGATCGGATAGTAACTTACCACCAAAACTATTGTCAAATCTTGTACCCACCTCAATTAGAACGCTAACTTCTTGACCATATGATTCTTTACTTCCTTCTCCTAATTCCGTAGAAACAAAGGTAGAAAGTAAAATATAAGGCTCAGTCGCTGCTGCTAAAACACTTGCTGAATCAAAAACAGGCACTTCTTGTAAGTCTATAACGATTGCACCGCTTAGTCTTTCGTAAAGTTTTTGCCTAATTAGTTCTCCAACATCTTTCATTTAACAAAATTACGAATTATTTGCTAATAATCTTAGCAATATCTTTCATATCTTTAAAAAATTGTTTTCTGTATTTTAAGTAAGCTGGTATTAAAAAAGGTTGTGCCTCAGTTCTTCCTTGCCCATTCACAAAAAAGGTCATAGCATAAGATTTAATCTCTTTAGGCATACTTGCCAAATAAGACTTAGCAAAAGGACCTGTACCAAATTCAACATAAGGAGCATAATCTACACCACCTCCACCAAAACTTACGGTTCCGGTAAGGTCAGTAACAGTCTTTTGACCACTTGCTGATAATTTGTTAAGTTTTTTAGGCACTCTTGATACTGCTTCAGCATAAATCTGATCAGTATTTCGAGTAACCGCAGCTTTAGTCAAAGTAACCACCCTATCAGGTAACTTACCAAACTTTCTTAAAACATTATCTAAACCTATTAAAGCCATTATGTTATAATAAACTTATTATCTTCAGTCATTAAATTTTCGTAGAACTCGGTAATTAAGAAGAAAGTAGGGTCAATTAATCTTCCCAAAGTAGTCATTATAACTATTTCTTTTTTTCTTTCATCCGTTACTTGAAATGCTTTAATAATGTACTCGCCACTATTGTAAACTATTTTATTGATTTGAGATAAATTAGGATAGTCATCATAACGAATAGTAAACTCGTAGATATTGTCTAAAGATATTTTTCCATCTTCTAAATTTCTAAAGCCTTGTTTTGCTCTAATCTTTGCCCATACTACCTTTTGGTCTACAAATGTACCAAAGTAACCACCTGTACCATCAGAGCCAGTCTGTAAGGTTTGAATTGCGATTTGATTCCTTAAATTACCTGCTCTCATTAGATACCAAATAAAGTGTTTCTACAATATGGTTGTGCTTGTCTTTTTGCATCCGAACTTAACTCGTACGCTTGGTCATAAATAGAGTAATTTTCCCTATTCTCGTAATCAGTAGACACTTGTTTTAAAATGGCTAATTTTAAGCCCTTAGGACAGACTGCAAAGCCTGCTTCGTACTCTATTGTCAAACCTGTGGTAGAATAAGCCTCAAGCATCTTATATTGCAATCCACGAGCAACATACTCAAGTTCTACATCATCATCATTCACAACCGAATCAATTAAGGTAACTGGACCATAAGGAATCTCTTGTGGAATGTGAAAGTAAAACCAATAAGCCCTAAGAGTTTTTTCTCCTAAAGATAGTCCTGTAAACTTCTCTATTCGCTCCCTTGCTGAAGTAATTAGTTCTTCTATTAGGTCGTTCTCCGATTCCGAAGATATTCTCATATAGTCTTTAGCCTCTTGCAAGGTAACTGGCTCTACTGCAAGGTCTGTTAAAATTTCTACTTGAAATTCACTATTTATCATCTTCTTTTATAGGTTCTTGAATGTCTAAAACTCTTTTAAGTTCTAATAAAGCATCAGCTACTAATTTTGCATCACCTAAATTAAATACTCCTTTTTGCGTTGCAATATCAAGACCTTGTCCTAATATTCCAAATATCGTTTCGTTTGTCATTTTGTAAAGTTAGTATTTTTACAAAGAATCCCAAGCAAATTGAGCAAGATTTCTAAAGTAAGTATCAACACCTAAAACCTCATCAGCAGTAGCATCATTTACACTTAAAATACATCTCCAATAGCTTGAAGCAATTACTTCGCCATCTTTAACAATATCCGTAGTTTTACGAATTGAAATTGTTCCGTTTTCGTTTACATTAAACTCGCTAATGTATGTTATTTCTTCTATCATTTTTTTATTTATTTAGTTATACAAAGTATGTTAAAGTAACCATATACCTGCTATTGTTTACAAAATTAGTATCTGTTATTGGAGATGCAACGCCTAAATTAGTAATTTGAAGCAAATCTATTGTAGTATCACTTATATTTCCATATCCTTCAAATTGATTAATAAAACTTACATCTGCAAACCATAAAGAAGGTACGGTATAATTTCCTAATGTATTTGCAATATTAAAAGGTAATCCTGTAATTCTTGCAGCCCCCGTTGAAGTTCCTTTGTTTGTCATAGTTAGATACCCATTTACCGTTACTTGTCTACCTATTTTAGTATAAGTACCAGTATTATTTGAATAAGTAATTCCTGTTGTACCATTACCAAAACTTATACCCATAGTCCAAGTTCCTTCTTCGTAGTCATCTAAATTATTAGCTGAAGCACTTGCTACTTGTGTTGCAGGAAATTCAATACCACTTGCAGGAGCAGTTGCGTTGCTTAAAGCTAAACCTGCTCCCGTAGTTACCGAAGAAGAAAAAGTTGCTGCACCTGTATTAGCAATATTAAATAAAGCAGAATTATTTTTATCTACTCTAAATGGTATACCTGTTGAAGCTGAACCAATATTAACATATAATCCGTGAGCATTTGTAGTACCCGTATTTTCTATTGTTAATCCCCAATCCG
>Ga0114969_10003005_pt1 | contig 13712 bp, 12 predicted proteins | sample M_130807_MF_Meta_FD_87316 | JGI IMG/M metagenome (GOLD analysis project Ga0114969, IMG submission 87316) | Freshwater microbial communities from Lake Montjoie, Canada to study carbon cycling - M_130807_MF_MetaG | ecosystem: Environmental > Aquatic > Freshwater > Lake | place: Lake Montjoie...
ACAAACTCAATCCTGAAGGCATGCTATTGAAGAAGAAGATCATCATGAACGAGAAAATGTTCATCATCACTTTCATGTTCGGCATTCCCGGTTGAGTCATGGTTGGCTGTGAACCCATGCTCATCTTCGAATAGACAAACGTAGACGCCGCCATTAACAAAGTGAATCCACTCACGTGCGCTCCGTAGAACGGAACGTTGAAAGGAAGATTTAAGATGCTGTCATACGCCGCCAAATCTTCTGCCCATAAGAAACTCTTTCCACGCAATACAATCTCAGCAGGGAAGAATCGGAACATGGCATAAAGGATAGGCATTTGAAGTAGCACAGGAATACATCCAGCGAACGGATTCACACCAGTTTGACGGTAAAGCGCCATGGTAGCTTGTTGCTTTTCCATTGGATCTTTTCCTTCGAACTTCTTGTTAATCTCGTCAATCTCAGGTTTCAAAACGCGCATCTTCGCGCCGCTCAAGAAGTTCTTCCACGTAATAGGGAAGAGGACCATCTTAATTATAATGGTCACAATTAAAATGATCAATCCGAAGGATAATATATAGTCTGAAAGGAACCAGAACAACGGACGAACCAAGTACTTGTTCACATAACCAATAATCCACCATCCGTAGTCAATGATATTCGTGAACTCGGCTGCTCCGCTGGCCTCAAGCGCCTTGTATTCATTCGGACCTAAGTAAAATTGGAATTCAGCTTTCGCGTTTGAAGAGGCTTTCGTTTTTAATGGAAGTTCTGCGTAATACGATTTGGTGTGCTGAGAATCTGCAGGAACCATAATGCTCAAATCTGCATTTTTATCGAAGCCTTCCGCGCTAATAATAGCAGCTGTGAAGTAGTCTTGCTTCATTGCCACCCAATTCAATTCTTTCTCAGGACGCTTCTGATCGCCAGAACCTTCGCTTAAGTAATTGCGGTCTTCTTCTACTTCACGATAGAAAATAGAAGACTTGCTGCGCTCTGCTTGAATACCTTTTTCCTGCGCTAATCCGTTCAACAACCAACGGAATACTAACGGAGATCCGAACATTTCATTCTCCATTCCCTTCGCCTCGAAATTACATTTTACATTGTAAGAGTTCGGCTCAAGCGAATAGGTCCACTGCAATTGCGCGTTGTTACTTCCCGAAGCTGTTAACACCACAGTAGCAGCAGCATCTGTTGCATTGGCAACGGTTGTAGAAGCCGTGAAGTTCAATTCACTCGACAATAAAACAGAACCGCTGCCATTCTTCCAAGCAATATCCATCTTGCTTTGAGCAGTATCCCAAAGCTGAACTTGTTTGTCTGAATTGTATTTCTTGTAGTCTGCTTCAAGCAATTCAGCGGAATGCAACAATCCTCCTTTCGAAGAAATCTTCACTCTGATTTTATTGTTGGAAAGAACCGTGTACGTCTCTAGTGCTGGCATTGCAGCTGCATCCATTGACCCGTAACGAGCTGTATTCAAAACTGCAACTTCGGTAGGTGTTGAAATACCGTTTGAGGCAACAACTGCTGAGTTTTCAGGCGAAGGAGTGCTTTCAGCTTGAGCAGTTTGCTCTGTTGGTTGAGGAGCGTTAGCTGCCGCTTCAGCTTTGTTCTTTGCAGAATACCAACTAAAGCCAACGGCAATAAGTAGCATTAACGAAAGTCCAATGACGGTGTTTTTATCGAATTTCATGTTTAGTAAGTGAGGTGCAAAAGTCGGAAGTATTCATAAAAATTCCACTTTTTTTTGTGTTCACTTCAATTAATCGTGAATTTTGCCAAGAATCATGAAGCAAACCCATTCAACCATAAAGTTCTTTATACTGCTTGTCTTGCTTGTTGTGGTTTGCATAGCTGCGCTTTTATTGGGAAGCAAATCTCTTTCGCTTGTTTCATTGTTTGAATCTGCTGAATCTCCTGCTGGACGTGTCCTTTGGCAACATCGTATGCCTCATGTTCTCGGGGCAATTGTGGTTGGAAGTTCCCTCGCTTTAAGCGGGAATTACATGCAAGTCATTTTTCGAAATCCACTAGCTGGACCCTCCGTTCTCGGAATCACAGGTGGGGCCTCCTTGGCCATGGCGGTCATATTTCTAACCTCCTGGGGAATGAATTGGTTCCTGAACGCAGGAACTTGGGCCTTATTTATTCCGGCTTTTGTAGGAGCAATGATGGTGCTATCGCTACTACTCGTTATTCAACGAAAACTTCCCATGGCTTCAACATTACTGGTTGTGGGTTTACTCTTTTCGCATTTCACGGGAGCCATTGAAAGCATTCTTCAAAAAATGGCTGGCGCTAACAATGTCAATCAGTTTGTAGTCTGGGGAATGGGTTCTTTAGATAACCTTACGTTAGCGCAAATGCCTTGGCTGTTATTTGGCGCTTTCGTCCCTTTCATTCCGACCTTTTATTTTTTAAGGAAGTTGAATGCCTTTGCTATGGGCGAACAAATAGCAGCAACTTCCGGAGTAGATGTGGTGAAATTGCGTTGGATGTTTTTGATTTCGGTTGGAATTTCCACGGCAACCATAACTGCCTTCTGCGGACCCATTGCCTTCATTGGACTTATGGCGCCGCACGTTGCTCGCCTGTTTATTCGCTCATTCAATCAACAGCAGCTCATTTATTTTATTCCACTTATAGGAGCGCTTTTGTTGGTCATCTCAGATTTAATTTCCCGATTTTATGCACTTCCTCTAAATGCAATTACCGCTGCAATTGGCATTCCTTGCGTGTTCTACATCGTGTTCAATCCAAAAAGAAGTGGTGTATGGATAAGCTAAGAGTGGAAAATATTTCAGTTTTACGTGGAAGGAAATCTGTGATTTCAAGTTTTTCGCTTGCTCTTTCTTATGGTTCATTGGTAGCTATTGAAGGAAACAACGGTTCTGGCAAATCTACTTTTCTAGATGCGCTGGCAGGATTAATTTCTTTGTCGGAAGGTGAAATTTTTGTGGAAGGAAAACCACTGAGTCTGCTGTCTTATTCCGATCGTGCATCCTTTATTTCCTACGTCCCTTCTCGGAAAACAACCGCAGCCGCTTTGGAGGTTACTACCGCTATTGCAGTAGGGGATGTATTTGGAAAGAAGATGAGTCGGGTGGAGGAGGCCATTCAGAAATTCAAATTGAATGAGCTTCAAAATAATTTGCTTACTGAATTAAGTGATGGGGAATACCAGCGTGTTCAACTGGCACGTGTTTGGGTTCAAGACACTCCGATTGTGCTGCTCGATGAACCTGCCGCGCACCTCGACGCCACTTCTCGAGAGAATCTTTTTGCTGAATTATTGAAGTGGGCGGAAGAAGATAAAAAGTTGGTCATTGTATGTTCCCATGAATTGCATTTGAACAAGCAGTTCGCTTCAAGAATTATTCAATTCTGAAAATGGGCAATATTTGAATTCCGTTTCTGTTTGACAAAAGACTTATTTTTACAAAAAATTATTAGACCATGAAAAGAAGGTTGACTTTTTTCTTCGCGCTTTGTGCGTTTGTTTCTTTCTCCCAATCAAAAAGCGTATCCGCTCCAATTACTGATGTAACCTTGTTTCTCAGCGGAGCACAAGTAACTCACAAAGGAGACGTAACCTTGAAGAGAGGTGAAAACACGCTGGTTCTTTCCGGACTAACAGCCGGCATGGACGTTAATTCCATTCAGATTTTGGGAAGTAAGGATTACACCATCTTGAGTGTTAAACATCAATTGAATTACACATCGAAGGTTTCGAATACCCGTGTTCGTGCCATTCAAGATAGCATCAAACTTTTGGGATTTCAAACTGCTGAACGCGCAAGTTTGCGAGCCGTTTACCAGGAAGAGAAAGCCTTCTTGCAGGCGAATCGTTCTATAAAAGGAGACAATGCTTTACTTATTCGCGAAGATCTTTTAGAGATGGCCGACTTTTACAGAAGCCGCATGAAAGAAATCGAATACAAGATTTTAGATTTGAATCAGACCGATCGCGACAACAACGAGAAGCTTCAACATTTGCAAACGCAGCTGTCGCAATTGCAATCGCAGAATGTCACCAATCCGGGTGAAATTGAATTCGTTGTAACTACTGATGAAGACAAAAAATCAGATGTCGTGATTACTTATTTGGCAACCAACGCAGGTTGGACGCCTTACTATGACTTGCGCGCGGAAGACATTGAGTCTGACATTGAATTCACCTACCGCGCGAAAGTTTGGCAAGGAACAGGCGCAGATTGGAAGCGTGTGAACTTAACCATTTCAACTGGTAATCCGAATGTAGGTGCACAGGTGCCAGCCTTGAATCCGTGGTACGTGAACATCTACGCTCCCCAAGCCTACCGAGGCAGAGCGAAGGGAGAGTCATACGCGAATGATGAGTATCAAAAACCAGCAGCGATGGCTTCAGGATATGTAGCGGAAATGGATAAAGATTCTTGGGCAATGAATAGTATGCAGACTTCGGCTTCCTTCACAACAATCACTTCAAATTCTGTGAGCACTGAATTTAAAATTTCCATTAAATACGACATCGCTAGCGACAACCAACCGGTTGAAGTGGTGATGCAAAAACAACGTTTGAAGGCTTCATACAAATATGTAGCTATTCCGAAGTTGGAAGCAGCAGCCTACTTGCAAGCAGACATCATCGATTGGATGCAATACAGCTTGTTAAGCGGAGAAAGCAACATTTATTTCAAAGGAACTTTTGTTGGAAATGGATACATAGATCCTGCCCTCGCAAACGATACGCTTCAACTGTCTTTGGGACGCGACAATGCCATTACGGTGAAGCGCGATCAAGTGAAAGACTATTGTAAGACCAGTGTTTTCGGTGTGAAGAAATCTACTTCTAAGGCCTATGAAATTACCATCGTGAACACGAAGAAGAAGGCAATCAATATTGAAGTCTACGACCAAGTTCCACTTACACAGAATGCAGATTTGGAGGTGGCAGTGGAAGAACTTTCAGGAGCCACGCAAGATGCAGCCACTGGAAAAGTAACATGGAAGATGACCGTTGAACCCGAGAAAACAGAGAAGCGACAATTGCGATTCACGGTGAAATATCCGAAGAAGAATCTGATTCAGAATTTATAAAAATGAGTCGATTGTTGTTTTGGCTTTTCTTGAAGCCATTGAGTTTGATGCCTTATTTTATTCTTTACCGAATATCTGATCTGGCGTTCTTCATTTTGTATGTGTGCATGGGCTACCGGAAAAAGGTGGTCACGTACAACCTGGAATTGGTCTTTCCAACCAAAACAAAAAAAGAGCGAGAGCAAATTGCTCTGGATTTTTACCGTCACTTCTGCGATCTTATTCTTGAAGTCATTAAGAACTTTTCGGTTTCCGAAAGCCAACTGCGAAGGCGTTTTGTTGTTCACAATTCAGATGTGTTGAAAGCTTATGCAGAGAAGGGGCAGAGTATCATTCTTTGCGGCGGACATTATGCAAATTGGGAGATGTGGGCTTTAGCTGCCCCGATGCAATGTCAAATGCCGCTAGTGGCCATCTATAAGCGTCTAAGCAATCCGTATTTCGATCGCAAGATGCGTGAATCTCGCAAGAAATATGGAATGCAGTTAGTATCTACCCGCGCAACAAAAGAGTACTTGGAAGAGCACCAAGGCGAGCTCATGGGAATGGTCTTCGCTGTGGATCAATCGCCAGCCGATCCTAAGAAATGTGTTTGGATTGACTTTCTTGGTATTGAAACGCCCGCCTATTTCGGCGCTGAGAAATATGCGAAGGATTTGAATCTGCCTGTTGTATTCGGACATCTGAATAAAATTCGAAGAGGGTATTACGAATCGCACTTTGAAGTGCTGACAGAAAATCCGCGCGAATTCGAGACGGGAGGACTTATTCAATTGGCGAATGATCGCGTGGCAGCCGATATTTATAGAGAGCCGTATTTGTGGTTGTGGACGCATAAGCGTTGGAAACACAAGGACAAGAAGCCGAGAGAACAGCAATAAAATGGGACGTTCAGGAGGGAAATCAAAAAAAAATGAACTCTCTCTTGTTCCTTTCAGAATAATGCGTATATTTGCAGCCCTATTTTTAGGGACGAAAATCAGACGACTATGAACCGCATTAAGGAACTTGAAAGCAGAATTAACCCAATCGCAGAATACCCAAAATTCTCTGCAGGTGATACCATTTCTGTAACGTATAAAATTATTGAAGGAGCGAAAGAGCGTCTTCAAACATTCTCTGGAGTAGTAATCCAAAGAAGAGGAACAGGTTCAACAGAAACCTTTACCGTTCGCAAAATGTCGAACAGTGTTGGTGTTGAGCGTATCTTCCCAATTGCTTCACCTTTCATTGATAAAATTGAAGTGAACAAACGTGGTAAAGTGCGTCGTGCACGTATCTTCTACTTGCGCAGCCTTACCGGTAAAGCAAGCCGTATCCAAGAAAGAAAATACTTCGGCCCAGTGGCGAAATAAAAATACTTTGATAGAGTATAGATTAGGGTTCTTCGGAACCCTTTTTTATTGCTTGAAAATCAAAAACGCCCTTCCGTTGAAGAGCGTTTTCGAATCCTTAACCAAAACCTACACCCGATTGGGTGAACCTTACTGCGCTAACGAATTTCAACTTTGTTAAATTGTGTGGATAAGAAAAAATAATCTTTCGAGGCACTTGAATTAATTTCGAAATATGAATAACGAAAAAGATCCATCGCTTTCGCACCTCATTGGATGTGTGGAAGAATTTCACAACGCATTCCGAATTCCAGTTAGAAAAACACCAACGGGTGAGTTGGAAGAACGTGAATACACGCTGCGTTTCAATTTAATGAAGGAAGAGAACGAAGAGTATCTGGAAGCCGCCCAGAACGGCGATATCGTAGAAATAGCCGATGCGCTTGGCGATATGCTCTACATTCTTTGCGGTACCATGAATGCACACGGTCTGCACGAACAAATGGGAGAGATATTCGCAGAGATTCAGCGAAGCAACATGAGTAAGCTTGATGATAATGGCGAGCCCATCTTTCGTGAAGATGGAAAGGTCATGAAGAGCAGTAATTATTTCAAACCGAATATTGCAAAGTTCTTAAAATAGAATAGCCCCGTTGTTGCTATCTTTGCACCTCATTTTTCACTATGTTAAACATCTCTTTACCCGATGGTAGCGTTCGCTCTGTAGAAGAAGGTACTTCTGCAATGCAATTGGCTGCTCAAATTAGCGAAGGTCTTGCGCGTAACGTGCTTGCCGCAGAAGTCAACGGTGTTGTAGTAGACGCCTCGCGTCCGCTTCCCGATAATGCTACGGTGAAGTTGCTCACGTGGAACGATGAAAATGGAAAGTCCACAATGTGGCACAGCTCTGCTCACCTCATGGCTGAAGCGCTGGAAGTGCTTTATCCTGGTGTGAAGTTGGCCATTGGTCCTCCGATTGAAAACGGATTTTACTACGATGTCGATTTCGAAGGAAAGCCGTTCACACAAGAAGATTTTTCGAAGGTTGAAAAATTAATGTTGGAATTGGCCCGTCAAAAGAACGAATTTGTTCGCAAGGAAGTGTCTAAAGCCGATGCGATTTCTTACTTCACAGAGAAGGGAGATCAGTATAAATTAGAATTGATTGAAGGTCTTCAAGACGGGGAAATCACGTTTTACACACAAGGTAATTTCACAGATTTGTGTCGTGGTCCGCACATTCCAAACACCGGATTCATTAAGGCTGCGAAGTTGATGAATGTTGCGGGTGCTTATTGGAGAGGTGATGAAAAAAACAAAATGTTAACGCGTGTTTATGCCATTACATTTCCGAAAGCTGCAGAGCTAGAAGAATATTTGGTTCAGGTGGAAGAAGCGAAAAAACGCGACCACAGAAAGCTTGGAAAGGAAATGGGATTGTTCCATTTCTCTCAACGCGTGGGAAGTGGTTTGCCTCTGTGGTTGCCGAAAGGAACCGACTTGCGCACACGTCTTCAGAATTTCTTAACGGTTGCTCAGAAAAAAGCTGGATATCAGCCTGTCATTACTCCGCACATTGGTTCGAAAGAATTGTATGAAACCAGCGGTCACTGGGCGAAATACGGCGCAGATAGTTTTCAACCGATACACACTCCGCAAGAAGGAGAGATGTATATGTTGAAGCCCATGAACTGTCCGCATCACTGCGAAATCTACAACGCAGAACCACGCAGCTACAAAGATTTACCACTTCGTTTTTCTGAATTCGGAACGGTTTATCGTTACGAGCAAACAGGAGAGCTGCACGGATTAACGCGTGTACGTGGATTTACCCAAGACGATGCGCATATTTTCTGCACGCCCGATCAGGTGAAGGAAGAAATTGGAAAAGTGATTGACTTGGTTCTTTACATTTTCAAGACTTTGAATTTCCATGATTTCTTGGCGCAGGTTTCACTTCGCGATCCAATTAACCGTGAGAAATACATTGGTACGGATGAGAATTGGGAGAAAGCAGAGTTGGCTATTCAGGAAGTAGCCAATGAGAAAGGACTTCGTACAGTAGTTGAATACGGAGAAGCCGCATTCTACGGACCGAAGCTTGACTTCATGGTTCGCGATGCCATTGGAAGAAAGTGGCAATTGGGTACTGTTCAGTTGGATTACAATCTTCCAGAGCGTTTCCAATTGGAATATACGGGGTCGGACAATCAGAAGCACAGACCGGTAATGATTCACCGCGCCCCATTTGGAAGTATGGAGCGTTTTGTGGCGATTTTAATTGAGCACTGTGCGGGTCAATTCCCGTTGTGGTTGTCGCCAGAGCAAGTAAGAATTTTACCCGTAAGCGAGAAATACAACGAATACGCAAAAAAAGTAGCAAATACGCTAGAAATTTCCGATATTCGCGCCCTCGTTGACGATACTAACGAGAAAGTGGGAAAGAAAATACGTGAAGCGGAGCTTGCAAAAGTGACCTACATGTTGGTGGTTGGTGAGACTGAAATGCTAGCAAACTCGGTATCTGCGCGCAAAAAAGGCGACGGAGATTTAGGTGTATTTAGTGTAGAAGATTTCGCTATTATGGTGAACGATGAAGTGGCTAACATGTTGAAAGAAATTTAATAAACAAGGAGGAAATATCATAAAGCGCGAGATGAGAGGCAGACGCATCTTTGAACCGGAACACAAAATTAACGATCGCATTACAGCAGCCGAGGTACGCTTGGTAGGTGAGAATGTCGAAGTTGGAGTGTATTCTAGAGAAAAGGCATTAAAACTGGCTCAAGATTTAGAGGCAGATCTCGTAGAGATTTCGCCGAATGCCGTTCCACCGGTTTGTAGAATCATTGACTACCGCAAGTTTCTGTATGAGCAGAAAAAGAAGCAGAAGGAGATGAAGGCGAAGCAGGTGAACGTAACTGTGAAAGAAATTCGTTTCGGTCCTAACACGGATGATCACGATTTTCAATTTAAGTTGAAGCACGCGCAAGAGTTCTTGAAAGAGGGAAGTAAGGTAAGAGCTTACGTTTTCTTTAAAGGACGTTCCATTGTTTTTAAAGAGAGAGGAGAAATATTGTTGTTGAAATTCGTTCAAGAACTTGCAGAGTTAGGAACTCCAGAGTTGTTGCCGAAATTAGAAGGGAAGAAAATGTTTGTTGTGATAAATCCAAAAAAGAAATAATTCTAACACCTAAATAAAATGCCAAAGGCGAAAACAAAATCCGGCGCTAAGAAGCGTTTCCAGGTAACTGGATCCGGTAAGATTAAGCGTAAGCATGCGTACAAAAGTCACATCTTGACCAAGAAGGGCACTAAGCAAAAGCGCAACTTGACAAAGACTGGTTATGTAAACCCATCTGACGTGAAATCGATTAAGGCGCAGTTGCTTGTAGCCTAATGTTCATTCATTAAATAAGCAAGGTAAAGTTTAACCCGGTAAAAGGTCTTAAGTTCGAAAGAACACCTTAGCCTAAAAACAAAAAGTTATGCCACGCAGTAAAAACGCAGTCGCCAGTAGAGCCAGAAGAAGAAAAGTTCTTAAAATGGCAAAAGGTTATTTCGGTTCACGTAAAAACGTTTGGACAGTAGCCAAAAACTCAGTAGAAAAAGCATTATGTTATGCTTACATCGGACGTAAACTTCGCAAGCGCGATTTCCGTTCTTTGTGGATTGCTCGTATCAACGCCGGTGCTCGTCAGCACGGAATGTCATACAGCGCATTCATGGGTCAAATTCACGCACATGGAGTTGAATTGAACCGTAAGGTTCTTGCAGACTTAGCAATGAATCACCCAGAGGCGTTCAAAGCAGTAGCAGAGCGTGTAAAAAAATAATTTCTAGCAATAGATATAGCAAAGGCCCTCTTCGGAGGGCTTTTTTTTACAAAAAGAATGTCTGCGACGAATGTGCAAGCATGGAAGAAGCCATGAAAGCGGCATTGGGAGAGTAATCGCTCTGCGATTGATTGCAAAGTAATTGATCAGACGAAGTCTGATTGATCACGAAGTGATTTAATCGATAACGATCTCATCACAAAACAACCAACTCGGTTCGCCTACAGCGTCGTGCCATTCCGGACAAGGGCCGTTGTTTATGCCAATAACTTTGATGTACCGAGCGACGTTAACTTGTCCTATCCCGAAGCTCAATTGATCAACGAGCTCTCCTGTTGTTTGCTCTTCAATGTTCGGTTTCATGGTAGCGACTTTGTCCCATATAATTCCGTCGAAGCTAGAATAAACTTCAACGGCCTTCGGACGGAAGATCCAAGCGTTCGCATAATGAAACCAACGCGTAGTCACATGCTCGAACGGCTTCACATCGCCCAAGTCTATCACCACTTCCATGTTCTTGCCCGCAACCCCTTGCCATATGCCGTCTCTGAAATTCTCAGTGCCGATTCTTCCATCTACCAGGGCGTTCTCACCTCCACCCGGATAATAAACGCTCGGAGTGTACGACAGCGTTACTTTTTTACCTGTTGCGAGGTTTGAAGTGTATACGCGTGATTCATTGAAAAAACCAGTGCTCCAAGGAAAGTAATATTCAAAGTTTAGCGTGGTGTATGTATCGCTTACAATGATTGGTTTTGAATAATTCTGAGAGGATTCTTCTTGGTTTTTTCTGTAGTTAACAATGACTAAACTGTTCGTGCTTGTCACCGCTCGAACTTCAACCTCACCATTAGGCAATACCTGTGATCGGAAATTAAAAGGGACATCAGGAAATCCATATTTAATGTTCAACTGATCCAAGCGTTCGTAGTTCTTATCAACTCGAGCCGCAAAGGCTTCGTAATCGCGTTTCTTCGGTGCGGTCCACAACACTTCACTCAACGCCAACAATCGTGGAAACACTTTGCTGTCCACAAGCTCTTGCGGCGCTCTTTCCGTCCACATATTGCCTTCCGCCCCACGAATGTATTGCGCTTCTTCTGGGGTCAATTCTGCAGGAAGCGGATTGAAGCTGTAGACCTTTTCCATATTAATGTTATCGAGCCCATAGTCTAAATAACAATGCGAGGTCGGACTCATTACCACTCCGTGCTTCTGCTTCGCGGCAGCAATGCCGCCTTCCATGCCTCTCCAACTTTGAATCATGGCGTCAGCAGGAATTCCTCCTTCTAAAATTTCATCCCAGCCAATAATCTGTCTTCCTTTTGTATATAGGTATTTCGCCATTTCTTCAATCAACCATGTTTGCAATTGCGCTTCGTTTTTCAATCCGTGATCGTGCATGCGCTTCTGACATTTGTCGCAATGTTCCCAACGAAACTTCGGCGCTTCGTCTCCGCCAATGTGAATGTATTGGCTCGGAAACAACGCACAGACTTCGTCCATTACCTCTTTCAAAAACTGAATGGTGCTGTCGTTCCCCGCGCAGTAAATATCTTTGAACACGCCCCATTCCGTTTCAACCTGAATGCTTTCTCCGGTGCAGCTGAGCCACGGATAAGCGCTAATGGCAGCAACCGAATGACCGGGCATTTCAATTTCAGGAATAATGGTCACGTGTCTGGCTTGCGCATACGCAACAATGTCTTTGATCTGTTCTTGGGTGTAATAACCTTCACTCACATGATTTCCGAACTTGTCCAAGCGGTAAGAACCCAAGCGCGCAAGTTCTGGATATTTTTTTATTTCAATGCGCCAGCCTTGGTCTTCGGTTAAGTGCCAATGCAAGACATTCATTTTATAAAACGCCAAAGCGTCTATGTACTTCTTCACGGTAGAAACATCCATGAAATGCCTTCCGCAATCGAGCAGCATACCTCTGTGCGGAAAGGCCGGTGCATCTGAAATATCCATACACGGAATTTCAAAACCGGAGAAGGTGGTGTTCGTCTTGAAATAAATAGGAAGCAATTGCTTCAAGGTCTGCATTCCGCGTGAAATGCCCTCTTCGGTAGGAGAGATTAAACGGATTTCATTTTCGCGAACCGATAAAGAATAGGCTTCGGTATTCGCAGGAATGTTTTTCGTGAGTTGGAAAATTACTTTCTTCGGCTGTTGTTGAAGCACGCCATTGCTCGAAACTTCAACAACTGTTTCCGGCTCGTTTTCCTTCAACCACGCATTGAAAAGATCTACTTCTTGATTGCACAAGCCTTGAAATTCTGCTCGTGTGCCTGCTGTCCAAAGAAATGCTTTGCCGTGAACATAGGCAATGCTCGTAGGCATTGGAAGAAGGGTTTCCACTTGCGCGAAGGTTGAAAGACCTTTCAACATAAAAACAACAAGAAGCGTTTTGAAAAGAGGTTTCATAAAAGAAGTTTATCGTTCGAAATATTCGTGCGCTGCAATCAATGCTTTCAACGCAGCGGTTTCAGTTCTTAATCTATTCGCGCCCAGAGACAGCGCAGGTTCTTGATTCGCGAGTGCAATTTCATTTTTCGAAAAGTCTCCTTCGGGACCAATGAAGAGTGAAAGCTCAGCGTGTTTTTCTTTCCATGTTGAAAGTTGAATTTTCTCTCCCTCTTCGCAATGCGCCAACAACTTTTTGCCGGGTGCTTGCTTCCACGCTTCGTTAAATTTCATGTCGAAATTTAATTGCGGAAGGGTGAACTGCATGCTTTGTTTCATAGCGGAAACAGCAACACGTTCAATGCGCTCAGGCTTCATGCGAACGCGCTCGGAATGTTCACACACGAGGAAGGTGATGCTTCGAATGCCAATCTCCACGGCTTTTTCAACCAACCATTCAATGCGATCTGAGTTTTTTGTAGGTGCAACAAAAAGATGAATGTTCGGATTGTTGGAAGGAATCGTTTCTCTTTTCAAGGTGGTAAGCACGCAGTGCTTGTCGCTCTTGTCTAACTGCACTTCAACACGTTCGCCCAATCCATTGGTGAAGGTGAGCGTTTCTCCTTCGTGAAGACGCAAAACTTTAATGTGACGACTTTCCTCTTCGTTCAATTTCCACGTGCCGTCGGGTATTTCAGGTGAAAAGAATAACATTGGAGCAAGTTAAGAAGGAAGCCGACAGGAATTGACTAATTTTGCCGAGCAAATTTTATTTATATGCCAAACATTTCATCGAAGGCCGTATCCATGCCTTCTTCACCTATTCGTAAGCTGGTTCCATTTTCGGAAGCGGCGAAAGCAGCAGGTAAAACTGTCTATCACTTGAACATTGGTCAGCCCGATATTGAGACTCCCGAAATTGTTCGCGAGAAGATGAAGGCGCTCGATATTAAAGTGATCGAATACAGCAATTCAGATGGAATTGGTTCATACAAAAAAGGATTAACGGGCTATTACGCTTCGAAGGACATTGCGTTAACTCCGCAGCAGTTGATGATTACCACAGGTG
>Ga0114969_10003006_pt1 | contig 13710 bp, 11 predicted proteins | sample M_130807_MF_Meta_FD_87316 | JGI IMG/M metagenome (GOLD analysis project Ga0114969, IMG submission 87316) | Freshwater microbial communities from Lake Montjoie, Canada to study carbon cycling - M_130807_MF_MetaG | ecosystem: Environmental > Aquatic > Freshwater > Lake | place: Lake Montjoie...
CGAGCGCATCCACCGCAGCAACCTCGTGAACATGGGCGTGCTGCCGCTCCAGTTCATGCCGGGTGAGCATGCGACTGGGTTGGGGCTCACGGGTCATGAAGTATTCGACTTCGAGGGCTCCGGTGCGGCGCTGCATCCGCGCGGCACGCTGACCGTGCAGGCGACCGCGCCTGACGGGACGGTGACGACCTTCAAGGCGATGATCCGCGTCGACACGCCGGAAGAACTCACCGCATTCCGCCACGGCGGGATTCTGCCGTATGTGCTGAGACGGTTGGCGGCGCAGGCGTAAGTTCAAGAGCAAACCAAGGTCGCTTGCCCGACGGGCTAAAGCCCGTCGGCTACGACTGTAGAGGGCAGGCGTCCTGAAAAGACGTAGGCGTCGGGCTTTAGCCCGTCGGACACGTGTTGGTTATTTTCCTGCCGTTGGTCTGATCGTGATCTTCTGCACGCGCCAGTTGAGCAGCTCGCCGACGTAGAGTTCGTTCTCCGTCGGGCACGCGATTTCGTGGATCCAGCCGAACTGTTTCGGCTGTTTGCCGAATGACCCGAACGTGCCGAGCAAATTGCCGTCGAGGTCAAGCTTGAAGACCTTGCCGGAATTCGCATCTGAACTGTAGAGGAACTGCGTCGCGCCTGGCGTGATGCAGATCGCCCATGGCTGCGCGACGTTGCTGAACTGGCGCAGGAACTTGCCGTCACCGTCGAACACCTGAATGCGCCGGTTCGTGCGGTCGCCCACGTAGATGTTGCCTGCCGCGTCTGACGCGATCGTGTGCGGGATGTTGAACTGGCCTTGCGCGTTGCCGCGTTCGCCCCACGTCTTGAGCCAGTTGCCGAGCTTGTCGAACTTCACGACGCGCGAGTTGTTGTAGCCGTCGGCGACATAGATATTGCCGGCCGGATCCCACGTCACATCCGTTGGCCGATTGAAGCTGTTCACGCGCGGCGGGGCCTTCGCGGCTTCCTCCTGCACGGGGCGCCCTTCCACCGATTCCCACTTGCGCCCCAGCACCATCGTGACGCGCCCGGCCGGATTGAATTTGATGACGACGTTGGCGCCTTCATCGACGCACCAGATGTTGTCGTCCTTGTCGATGCGCACCACGTGCGCGAACTCGAAGCCGTAGACGTCTTTGCCGATCTCGCGCACGAACGTGCCGAGCTTGTCGAACTCGAGGAGCCGGGTCTGCCGCGAGCGGTCGTAGATGAAGAAGTGGCCCTTGGAGTTGAGGGCCACGCCGGCCACTTCGCCGAAGTTCATGCCGACGGGAAGCTTGAGAAAGTCGACGTTGCCGTCGAAGGCGAGATCAGGTGCGGGTGGCGTTTGTGCCGGCGGTGCGGGTGCCTGTTGAGCAGACAGGGAGACGGTGAGCAGGGCAGTGAGCGCCAGGGCGATACGCGTCATGCGCGTATCTTAGCGCCCTGGCGCCACAGAAACAGCGGCTCGGATTACTTCTTGATGAACACCGCGTCGTCGACCGCGACGTTGTTGACGATCTTGTCGAACTTCATTGTCACGTCCTGCCCGCCGGCCGACTGCTGGACGAGAAAGGCGATCTTGACGCCGTCCACCGTGCGGTAATCGCTGGGCTCACTGATCTGATCGACTTCGCCGAGCTGCGGATTGACGACGCGGCTGACGCTGCGGACGAGCAGGAAGGTCTCGGCATCGAAGTACATGCGCGCGGCGGGGCCCGACGTGGGCGTCATCAGGATCACGTACGCGTTCTTGTTGTTGACCTTCTCCGACGGCTGGAGGGCAATCGTGAAGCCATGGGCCTTGCAGTCGAGCAGCGGAGACGGGAAGAACGCGTTCTTCGCACCAGCGAGCTGATCGCCCGACATCGGCTGGTCGCCAGACATGGAGTTCATCATCCAGCCCGTCGTGCCGTCGAAGAGCTGATCGATGGCCATCTGGCCCGCGGCGCCGAGCGCGCTGAGGTCAACGCGAATCGAGGCGCGCATCTTGTTGGGCGTCTTGGCGGTCATCTCGACCGGGCCCGAGAGATTGCCCTGCGGCGTGCCGATCGTCATCGTGCCGGTGGCCTTGCGGCTGGTGATCTTGCTGAGGGCCTCACGGCCGCCGACGGCCGCGATGTGTTTGTCAACGACCTGCTCGGCCGTCAACGTCTGCGCGAACGCCTGACCGGCCAGAACCGTGGCCACAAGCGCTGGAAGGATCACAACGGAAAAAATATGTCGTCTCATAGGTGATGTCTTTCGATACGTGTATCGGTCAGCCGGGGTTCGTTGTTCATAATAGGCGGGCATGGCCGCGAACGACTACCACTTCGTCACCGTCTGGCGGATGGCCCAGACCAGCTGTGAAGAGGTCAGTGACGTGCTGGCCGACGCTGAGGATCTGCCGCGGTGGTGGCCGTCCGTGTACCTCGATGTCAGGGTCACGCATCCGGGTGATCCGCGTGGCATCGGTAAACGCGTCGAGCTCTTCACCAAAGGGTGGCTGCCGTACAGGCTCCGCTGGACGTTCGTGATCACGGAGAATCGCACGCCGAATGGATTCTCGCTCGAGGCGTCCGGAGATTTCGTTGGTCGTGGGATCTGGACGATTCAGCCCGAAGGCGACGGCGTGCGCGTGGCCTACGACTGGAAGATCTCGGCAGAGAAAGGCCTGCTCAAATATCTGTCGTGGCTCGTGAAACCTGTTTTTGCGTGGAATCACCGCTGGGCGATGCGGATGGGCGAGGAAAGCCTGCGCCTTGAGCTCCGCCGCCGCCACGCTGCACAATCCAACATCAGGAGATGACCATGCGACGTGTCCTTGCCGCTGTTGCCGCAACATGTTTCTCGCTCTCGACGATGGCCTCCGCCCAGGCCCCGGCCGCGACAGCCGCGTCCGCGCCTGCCGTGCCAAATTGCCAGGAACTGGCGACGGCGCTGCGCACGGTGACCACCAACGACGCACGGCTGAAGGACTGGCCGAATCTCGCGCGCTACCGCGACAGCAACATCACGGCCTCCGCGAGTTCCGTCGATGTCGTATTCATGGGCGACTCGATCACCGACTCGTGGCCTCAGCCGCGGTTCGGCGCGTTCTTTCCCGGCAAGAAGTACGTCGGGCGAGGGATCAGCGGCCAGACGACGCCGCAGATGTTGCTGCGCATGCGGGCCGATGTCCTGAATCTCAAGCCAAAGGTCGTCGTCATTCTCGCTGGAACGAACGACATCGCGGGCAACACCGGTCCGATGACCGATGAAGAGATCGAAGGCAACCTGATGTCCATGAGCGAGCTGGCCGCAGCCAACGGCGTGAAGGTCGTGCTCTCGAGCATCACGCCGGTGAGCGAATACCACATGGCCACGCCGGCTGCCGTGCCGCAGACGACGCTACGCCCGATGAAGCGGATTCTGGCGGTGAATGCCTGGATGAAGTCGTACGCGGCGGCACACGGCCACGTATATCTCGACTATGTTCCGGCGATGACCGACGCGTCCGGCCTGCTCAAGGCCGAGTTCAGCGCCGACGACCTGCATCCGAATGCTGCCGGATACTCGGCGATGGCACCGCTCGCGGAAGCCGCCATCGCGCGCGCGCTGGCGTCGTCTGGGAAATAGTCGCCTCGATAGCGGAAGATCCCCCAGTTTTCCTTTGCCCGCGTCAGGGTGTTCGCAGGTTCCTCCCGGCGGGGACGTGCTAAACGGCATATTGGATGCGGCAACAAACGTGCATTACTGACTGGCAGCCATCCCTCAGGGAGGGATGGGAAAGGATGCTGGTCATGTCTCGTTTGTTGGTAACGGCACTGGGAATGGTTGTGGCACTGGCCGTGGGTTCCACGGCGTACGCGCAGGATAAGGCCGCCGTCGACAAGGGCATGAAGGTCTACGCCGAGCAGAAGTGCGCGCTGTGTCACTCGATCGCGGGCAAGGGCATGGCGAAGGGACCTCTCGACGGCGTCGGCACGAAACTGACCGCCGCCCAGATCCGCGAGTGGATCACCGACCCGAAGGCGATGACCACCAAGATGAAGGCCGAGCGCAAGCCGGTGATGAAGGAGTACAAGGCGCTGCCCAAGGAAGACGTGGACGCGCTCGTCGCGTACATGTTGACCCTCACCAAGAAGTAGGAAGCCGTGATCAAGCGCTGGTTGGCATTCTTCGGCGTGCTCTTTATCGGAGCATTTGCGTTCGTCGCTGCAAGCGGCCAGACGACGCCGAAGAAGGCGCCGCCAGCGCCGGTCAAGGCTGCGGCGGCCGCGAAGTCCGCGCCCGGCCCAGCCAATGACGACTGCCTCGCGTGTCACGGTGATCCGGACGCGAAGAACGACGCGGGGCGCAAGGTCGCGGTCGATCCCGCGAAGTTCACCGACTCGGTGCACGGTGCCCTGGACCTCAAGTGCACGGACTGCCACGTGGATCTGGCGAAGTTCACGGACTTCCCCCACGAGTCGAAGCTTGCGAAGGCCGACTGCACCAGCTGCCACAAAGAGAGAGTCGCAGAGTTCGAGCGCAGCATCCACGCCGCAGCACGGCGCCAGTCAACGGGCAGCGTGGCGGCGACGTGCGTCGATTGCCACAGCACGCACGAGATGCGGCCGAAGACCGATCCGAAATCACTCACCTACCCGCTCAATTTGCCCGCCACGTGCGGCCGCTGCCACGGCGACCCGAAAGTCATCGCAGAGGGGCACATCGCCATTGGCAACGTCGCCGATCTCTACAAAGACAGCATTCACGGAAAGGCCGTCAGCCGGAGCGGACTGATGGTGGCCGCCAACTGCACGTCGTGCCACGGCAGTCACGACATTCGGAAGAAGACCGATCCTGAGAGCCGCGTCTTCCGCCGCAATATTCCGAACATCTGCGGCAGCTGCCATGAGGGCATTAAAGCGCAATACGACAGGGGCGTGCATGGCGCCGCCAGTGCCAAGGGCAACGACAAGGCACCGGTCTGTGCGGATTGTCACACCGCGCATCAGATTCAGCGCGCTGACGTCGCGTCGTGGAAGCTCGACACGATCCGCGAGTGCGGCACGTGCCACGTGGACAAGATCGCCACGTATCGCGACACGTTTCATGGCCAGGTCACCTCATTGGGGTTTGTGCGCGTCGCGGCCTGTTCCGACTGCCACGGCGCACACGAGATTCATGGCAAGGGCGATCCGCAGTCGATGGTCTCGCCCGCGCGCGTGCTGACCACCTGCCGGAAGTGCCACACGACGGCCGGCGAGAATTTCGCGAAGTACGATCCGCATGCGGACAAGCACGACAAGGCTCGCAACCCGACGCTCTACTATGCCGCCGGCTTCATGAAGTGGCTGTTGATTGGCGTCTTCGGCATCTTCGGTCTGCACGCCGCGCTGTGGTTCCCGCGTGGATTCGCCGAGCGGAGACGAGGGAAGGCGAAGCGGCCATGAGCATCCAGTACGTTCGGCGATTCGACCGCGTCGATCGCATTCTGCACGGCTTTCTGATGTTGAGCTTCCTGGGGCTCGCGGCGACGGGGTTGCCGTTGATCTTCAGCGATCAGCCATGGGCCCGACGCATGGCGGCTGTGCTCGGCAGTTTTGAAGTGGCCGGCTGGCTGCATCGCGTGTGCGCGTCGCTGCTCATCGCGGTGTTTGCCGCGCACCTGTATCGCCTGGCGGTGCGCCTGATCGTCAAGCACGACTTCGGGGTGCTGTGGGGCCCACAGTCGATGGTGCCCCAGTGGCGTGACGTGAAAGAAGCCGTCGCCCACGTGAAATGGTTCCTGCGCCTTGGCCCACGCCCGCGCTTTGATCGGTACACGTATTGGGAGAAGTTCGACTACTGGGCGGTCTTCTGGGGCATGGGCATCATCGGGGCGTCCGGCTTGCTGCTCTGGTTTCCGATGTTCTTCGCCCGCCTTGTGCCTGGGTGGATCTTCAATATCGCGTTGCTGATCCACGGCGAAGAGGCCCTGCTGGCCGTCGGATTCATCTTCACGATGCATTTCTTCAACGGACACCTGCGGCCCGAGAAGTTTCCGATGGATCGTGTGATCTTCACGGGTCGAGTGTCTCTGGAAGAACTGGAAGAGGAGCGCCCCAGTGAATACGCGCGCCTCCGGGCGACCGGGGGGCTTGATGCGCTCCAGGTGTCGCCGCCCGAGCCGTGGCTCCTCCGGTTGGGCGCGGTCGTGGGTACCATCGCCGTCACCATCGGACTTATCCTCGTGTGTCTCATCTTGTATGCTGTGCTCAGATAGATGATCAAACTGCCGTTGCCCCGAAACCCGGTCTCGCTGGTCGGTGTGCTGCTGACCACGCTTGGCGCCGTCCTCTTCCTCATCTTTTTTCTGGCTGACGCCTTTGGCCTGCACTCGAACCCCTACATGGGGATCGTGTTCTTCATCATCCTGCCCAGCATCTTTGTGCTGGGTTTGCTGCTGATTCCGATCGGCAGCTGGCTGCATCGGCGACGACTCGCGGCCGGCAAGCCGGACGTGTGGCCGAGGATTGATTTCAACAATCCGCGGCATCGCAACATCGCAGCCGTGGCCTTTGGTCTGACGGTCGTCAACATCATGATCGTGTCGATGGCTGCCTACGCCGGCGTCGAGGTGATGGACTCGACCGGCTTCTGCGGCACGGTCTGCCACGAAGTGATGCAGCCGCAGCACGAGGCGTTCAAAGCCGGTGCGCACGCTCGCGTCGGCTGCGTCGGTTGCCATATCGGGCCTGGCGCGTCCTGGTTCGTGAAGTCGAAACTCTCGGGCACGCGGCAGGTCTTCGCCGTGGCGCTCAATACACATGAGCGGCCGATCCCGTCGCCGGTCAAGAACCTTCGGCCGGCCCGTGAAACCTGCGAACAGTGCCACTGGCCGGAGAAGTTCCACGGCGACAAAGTGCGGATCTTCCGCGAGTACGCGGCTGACGAGAAGAACACGGTCACCGAGACGACGCTGCAGATGCACATCGGCGGCGGGCAGAGCGCGAACCGGCCCGTGACCGGCATCCACTGGCACACGAGCGCCGCGACCGAGATCGAATACATCACGACCGACGCGAAGCGTCAGGTGATTCCGTGGGTGCGCCTGAAGGACCGCGACGGCAACGTGCGTGAGTACACCGCCGAGGGCGTGACCGCCGCCGACCTGGCCAAGGGCGAGCGTCGTCGCATGGACTGCGTCGACTGTCACAACCGGCCGGGGCATCCGTTTGCCTCGACGGCAGAGAAAGCCGTGGATGCGGCGCTGGCGTCTGGCGACCTGCCGCTGTCGCTGCCGTTCGTGCGTCGCGAAGCCGTGGCGGCCGTCAAGGGCACGTACCCCAACCAGCAGACGGCGACCGACGCGATTGCCGCGAGAGTGCGCGAGTTCTACCGAACGCAGCAGCCGCAGGTGTACATGACCCGACGGCCTGAAGTGGAGCGGGCGGTGGGTGCAGTCCTAGCAATTTATTCTCGAAATGTCTTTCCCGCAATGAACGTGACATTCGGCACCTACCCGAACAACATTGGACACATGGACTTCCCTGGGTGTTTCCGCTGTCATGACGACAGCCACAAGGCCAAAGACGGCCGCGTGATCAGCCAGACGTGTGACGCCTGTCACGGAATCCAATAGGGCACAGGAGTTGGCAATGCGAATTTTGAAGGGCACGGCGATGGTGTTGGCCATGGCATCCATGACGGTTGTCTTGTCGGCGCAAGGTGGACAGCGTCAGCGGCCAGCGCGGCCGGATCCGACGACGCCGGCGGCGTCGACCTCGTACAACCGCGCCGACGCCGAAGCGGTTGGCAAACGACTCTACAAAGCGATTCTGGGTCGCGAGGCTGATTCGTCTGGGCTGAGCGTGGCGACGGCAGACATTCAGCGCGGCGCCCTGAAGGGCACGATCGACGCGCTGGTCGGCTCCGCAGAATTTCAGAATGGCACCGGCGGGAAAGCACCTGCGGTGATTCTTGAGCAGTTCTATAAAGGCCTGCTCGACCGCTTGCCCGACACCGAGGGCGTGCAGGCGTATCTCGCGCCGGTACAGCGGAGGCAGTACGCCACGGTGATCGCGGATCTCGTGAATTCGTCGGAGTTTCGCAATCACCTGACGGCGCCGCCGGCACCCCTGCCAACGCCGAGGCCCGTGCCGACACCGGCCACGGCGAGCAAGCTCGACACCGCGTTCGCGTGTCAGTTCCGCGTGCTCGAGTTGATCCGCAAGGACGCCGGTGGTCGCGTGTTGGTGAGCTTCGACAGGTTTCCCGACGTGAGCTCGGATGGCCAGACCGTGCAGGGCAACGGGAACGATCGTTGGGTGGACGGCGCGGCCCGACCGATGACGTATCGCTGCGCGGGCAAGGACGCGACCTACCGATTTGCGGACGGACGGTCAGCCGCTGCGCCGGATGCGCGGCTGCGCATTCCGTCTGGCTCCACGCGGAGTTGCCAGGACGCCATCCGCGGCGGGCTCGTCTTCGATGCCGCCGCCATCAGCGGATCAGACGTGGGGCAGGACTGGATTCTCGGCCTCGAGAACGGCACGCAGCACGAGTGCAAGGTTGAAGCTGGCGGACGAGTCACGGTTGTGAAGTAGCAGTATTCAGACGCCGAATGTGATTACACTGCCTCCGCCAGGAGGCAGTGTCTATGTCCGCTCGCCGTCTATTCGTCGCCGCAGGTGTTCTGTTCGCACTCGCCAGCACGCCGTACGCCCATGTCACCGCCGCAGGTTCAGGCACGCGGCTCTTGCGCTCGCCAACCGTCAGCGCGAACGCCATCGCGTTTGCTTACGCCAACAACATCTGGACTGTGGATCGTGCCGGCGGTACGGCGCGGCGCCTGACGACATTCCAGGGGCCGACGTCGAACCCGAAGTTCTCTCCCGACGGTAAGTGGATCGCGTTCAGCGGCGAGTACGGCGGCAACAGCGACGTCTTCGTGATTCCCGCTGAAGGCGGCGAGCCGAAGCAGCTGACGTGGCATCCGGGCGCCGACACGGTGCAGGGGTGGACGCCTGACGGCAAGTCGGTGCTCTTTGCCTCGACGCGCGCGACGTGGGCGCCGAGCGCGGCGCCGCGCTTCTGGACCGTGCCGGCCGCCGGCGGCGTGGAAGAACCGCTCGCGCTGCCGCGTGGATACCAAGGCAAGATCTCGGCCGACGGTACGCACATCGCGTATCGGATGAACAACTCCTGGGACGAGGAGCGCCGCAACTATCGCGGCGGCCAGAATCGCCCGATCTGGATCGTCGACATGAAGTCGTACGATCTGGTCACGCCGCCGTGGACCGATTCAAAAGACACGGACCCGGTGTGGGTCGGCGACACTGTGTTCTTCATCTCGGATCGTGATGGCGTCGCGAATGTCTGGGCCTACGAGTACAAGTCGAAGCGGCTGCGGCAGATGACGAAGTTTGCCGACTTCGACGTGAAGTCGCTCGATGCCGCCAGCGGCATCGTCGTGTTCGAACAGGCCGGCTATGTCCACGAACTGGATCCGACGTCAGGCCGCGAAAAAACGCTGACGATCAACGCCGTCGGCGACTTTCCCTGGATGATGCCCCGCTGGGAAGATGTTGCGAGCCGGATCTCCAGTATTCGCCTGTCGGCCACCGGCAAGCGTGCCGTCGTCGAAGCGCGCGGTGAGATCTTTTCGATCCCTGTTGAGAAGGGCGATGTGCGCAACCTGACACGAACCAGCGGATCGGCGGAGCGCGACCCGGCCTGGTCGCCCGACGGGCAATTTGTGTCGTACTTCAGTGACGCCTCCGGCGAATACACGTTGGTCATTGAGTCGCAGGACGGCATCAGCGCACCGCGCGAGCTCGCGCTGCCGAACCCCACGCATTACTACACGGCGTCATGGTCGCCCGACTCGAAGAAGATTGTGTACACCGACACCAACCTGAACGTGTGGGTCATGGAGGTCGCGAGCGGCCAAACGAAGATCGTGGGCCGCGACACGTGGATGGTGCCGACGCGCACGGTGAATCCAGTGTGGAGTCCCGACTCGAAGTGGGTGGCATACGCAGCGCATCTGCAGTCGCTCTATCACGCGATCTTCATCAGCAACGTCGAGACGGGTGAGAGCAAGCAGGTCACCGATGGGCTCTCGGACTCGGTGTCGCCAGCGTGGGATGCGAGCGGCAAGTATCTCTGGTTCATGGCGTCGACCGACTTTGGTCTTGGATCACAGTGGCTCGATATGACGTCGTACGACCACACCGAGACATTCGGCGTGTATTTCGCCGTGCTGAAGAAGGGTGAGCCGACGCCGCTGATTCCTGAGAGCGACGAAGAGGGCGCCGCGGCGGCGCCCACTGCCGAGCGGACGGGCGCGCCGGCGCGGGCCGTGGCCGCCGTGCAGATCGACTTTGACGGCATCCAGCGACGCGTCGTCTCGGTGCCCGGCATTCCAGCCAAGGCCTACACGCACCTCGAGAGCGGTGTGGCCGGCACGATCTACTATCTCGACGCCGGCACACTGCATCGCTATCGACTCACCGAGCGGCGCGCGTCGGATTTCCTCACCGGTGTGGCCGACTATGACGTGAGCGCCGACGGGCACAAGTTGCTCTACCGCGGCGCAGGCGGTGGCGGCGGACGTGGGGCCGGAGCTGCGGCGGGCGCGGCGGGCCCGAACCTCTTCGTCGTCGACGCCGACAAAGCGCCACCGCAAGCGGGAGCAGGCCGGCTCACGGCGAATCTGCAGATGTATCTCGAGCCCAAGGCGGAGTTCCGGCAGATCTTCATGGAAGGCTGGCGCAATCAGCGCGACTACCTCTACGTGAAGAACATGCACGGTGCCGACTGGTTCAAGATGAAAGAGATGTACGGCGACTTTCTCAAGGACGTCAACCATCGCGCTGACCTCAACTACCTGCTCGATAGCATGGGCGCCGAGATCGCGATCGGTCACTCGTACGTGCGCGGCGGCGACATGCCCGACGTGCCGCCCTCAATGGGCGGTCTGCTCGGCGCGGATTTCGCCATCGACAGCGGACACTACAAGATCACGCGCATTTTCGACAACGAGAGCTGGAATCCCGACCTGCGCGCGCCCCTCGATCAGCCCGGACTCGACGTCTCGGTCGGCGATTTCATCGTCGCGATCAACGGCGTTCCGCTCGCCGCGCCCGACAACATTCATCGTCTGCTGAATGGCACGGTCAACAAGCAGACGGTGTTGATGGTGAACAGCCGGCCCGTCATGGATGGCGCGCGCCGTGTCGTTGTGGTGCCGATCGCGAACGAGCAGGCGCTGCGGACGCGCGCGTGGGTGGAGCAGAATCGTCGCACCGTGGAGAAGCTCTCGAACGGCAAGCTCGCCTATGTGTATCTGCCGAACACTGGCCAGCCCGGCTACACGAGCTTCAATCGCTACTACTTTGCACAGCAGGACAAGCAGGGCGCCGTTGTCGATGAGCGCTACAACGGCGGCGGCTCGGCGGCCGACTACATCATCGACGTGCTGCAGCGCGATTTCGACGGCTACTTCAACAACGTTGCCGGCGACCGCGTGCCGTTCACGAGCCCATCTGCCGGCATCTGGGGACCGAAGGTCATGATCATCAACGAGATGGCTGGCTCGGGCGGTGACTTGATGCCCTGGATGTTCCGCTCACGCAAGATCGGCACGCTGGTCGGGAAACGGACCTGGGGCGGCCTTGTGCACACGGCCGATACGCCGACGTTTATTGACGGCGGGTCGATGATTGCGCCGCGCGGCGGTTTCTTCACGAAGGAAGGCAAGTGGGCCGTCGAGAACGAAGGCGTCGCGCCCGACATTGACATCGAGAACTGGCCGAAGGACGTCATCGGCGGTCACGACCCGCAGCTCGAACAGGCCGTCGCCGAGGCGATGAAACAACTCGCCGGCCATCCGCCGACGCGACTGATGAAAGAGCCGGCGCCGCCAGAAACCGGCAAGCGCACGGGACGAGGGAGCGGAGGGCACTGACAGTGCCGGAGTGGGCCAGACAGTTTCCGATCGAAAACATCCTGCTGGATCTGTTGCTGGTATCGGCGGCGTTGTGGCTGCCGCCAGCCAATGTGTTTTGGACGCAGCACTTGACCGAGGCACTGTGGATCGCCGCTCCACTGCAGGTGATCGCGCTCTTTTGCGCATTTTACGGCGGTCGTAGAACCAGCGGCGGCCGAACGCTTCCTGCGTGGTTCTTGTCGATCTACTTCCTGAATGCCATTCTGGCCGTTGGAGGCTTCATCTGGCTGTTTCTCATTGCGTCCGCCATCGAGAAGCAGACCGGCGGGTTTCCAAACGGGGGAGTGCGGTTCGCATTTCTGACAGCGGTGTTCGGCGGGCTATCCGCCTTCGGTGCGGCTGCATCAAGAACCGCCTCGGGGGAAGTGAGTGTCGCGAGAAGACACTTGCTCGCCCTGGGCGTCTTTATGTATTTGCGCTTTACGGAATCAGTGCTGGGCGTTTCCGTTGGCATTGCGAACCCCGGAGCGGCCACTGTTGTCGGTGCCACCATTATTTCGTACCTGCCGGTGCGCCTCGTCCTGGCCTTTCAGCCGCCGTTTAGCTATTGGGATCTCGCCAGCGCCATTGTGTGCTTCGGCGTGTATGTGTATTCGCTGATGTGATCCCACTTCCCACTTCCGACTTTCTACCTCCCACTTTCTACTTCTTGCCAGACTTCTGCTGCCAGTCTTCGAACGTGCCCTGCCAGTCTTCGATCTCGCCGTCGTCGAAGCTCCAGATGCGCGTGCCCACTTCATCCATGACGTCTTCGTCGTGCGTGACGATGAAGACGGTGCCTTCGAATTTCTGAAGCGCGATGTTGAGCGCGTTAATCGACTCGAGATCGAGGTGGTTGGTCGGTTCGTCGAAGATGAGGACGTTCGGCTTCTGCAGCATGATGCGGCAGAAGAGGAGTCGTGCGGTTTCACCACCCGACAGCGCTTCGGTCGGCTTCAAGCCTTCCTCACCGGTGAACAGCATCTGGCCGAGCAGGCCGTGGATGTCCTGCCGATGCGCGTCCGGATCCCACTGGTGGAGCCATTCAACAGCGGTCAGACCTTTCTTGATGAGGCCCGTCGCGTCCTGCGGGAAGTAGCCGACCGACACTTCATGGCCCCACGTCACGGTGCCGGCGTCGAGATCCGTCGGCGATGCGGGAAGTCCGGGCGCGTCTGACAGCAGCGCCTTGAGCAACGTCGTCTTGCCGACGCCGTTGCGGCCGGTCAGCACGATTTTCTCACCGCGCTGGATGATCGCGCTGAATTGATCGACGGCCGACGCGCCGCCGTAGGTTTTCGTCACGCCTTCGAACTCGAGTGCAATGCGGCCCGACGGGCGGTTCATCTGGAACTTGATGAACGGGCGCTGGATGTTCGACCGCGCGAGTTCCGTCGTCTGCAGGCGCTCGACTTCTTTCTTGCGCGACATTACCTGGCTGGCGCGTGTGCCGGCCGAGAAGCGCGCGATGAAGTCCTGCAGTTGCTCGATCTTTTTCTCGCGCTGTTCGTTCTCAGACTCGATGCGCGACCGCACCTGAATCTTCGCGAGCACCATGTCGTCGTACCCGCCGGTGTAGGTGATGATCGTCTGGTAGTCGATGTCGGCGATGTGTGTGCAGACCGCGTTGAGAAAGTGCCGGTCGTGCGAGATCACGATCAAAGCGCCGGAGTACCGCATGAGGAAATCGCGCAGCCAGTGAATCGACTCGAGGTCAAGATGGTTCGTCGGTTCGTCGAGGAGCAGCGCTTCCGGCTGTCCGAACAGCGCCTGCGCGAGCAGCACGCGCACTTTCTGGCCGCCCTGCA
>Ga0114969_10003010_pt1 | contig 13701 bp, 7 predicted proteins | sample M_130807_MF_Meta_FD_87316 | JGI IMG/M metagenome (GOLD analysis project Ga0114969, IMG submission 87316) | Freshwater microbial communities from Lake Montjoie, Canada to study carbon cycling - M_130807_MF_MetaG | ecosystem: Environmental > Aquatic > Freshwater > Lake | place: Lake Montjoie...
ATTGTCCGCGAGCATCACCGCGCTCCGGACCAATTTCTGCCGCGGTTGCGTCAGCTCCGCCTCGGCATGGTATCCGGCCCCGCCGCTGCGCTCGATCCGCCGCGCGATCCGGTCCATCACCTCGACGCACGCCATGGGTTGGCGTCCCACCGTGGTCTCGCCGCTCAGCATGATGGCATCCGCCTGCTCGAACACCGCGTTGGCCACGTCGGTGATCTCCGCACGCGTCGGTAGCGGGTTCTCGATCATGCTTTCCAGCATGTGCGTCGCCACGATCACCGGCCGGCCGATCCGCTGGCAGGTCTTCACGATCCGCCGCTGGATGATCGGCAACTCCTCGTACGGGCATTCGATTCCCAGGTCGCCCCGCGCCACCATCACCGCGTCGGAATCCCGCGCGATGGCCTCGAAATGGTCCACCGCGAACTGGTGCTCGATCTTGGCGACGATCTGCGGCGGGTGCGACGTGCCGTGGAGGCAGGCGCGCAACATGGCGATGTCCGCCGGGTCCCGGACGAAACTCAGCGCGACGTAATCCACGCCGAGTTCGAGCCCAAGCTTCACGTCGGCGCGGTCCTTTTCGGTCAGGGCCGGGAGGCTGACGCGCACGCCCGGCAGGTTGATGTGGCGCCGGCTACCGAGGCCTCCCACGGTCATCACCTCGCATTCGACCCGGTCCGGATGGGTCGCCACGACCCGCATCTTCATCTCGCCGTTGTCGATGATCAGCGTGTCGCCCGCCCGGACGTCGGTGACGAAGTCGGGGTAATTGACGCTCGTGCCTTTGGTGCCCGGCGGGACCACCGCGTCGCCCACGGTGAAGACAAAGCGTTCGCCCGCCGCGAGCGGGATGCGTTCGGGAACGTCCCCGGTGCGAATGGACGGGCCCTGGGTGTCCATGAGGATGCCCGGGATCAATCCGCGTAGGCGTCCGAGTCGGCGGATCTCCGGGACCACGCGCCGCACCCAGTCGTGGCGGGCATGGCTCATGTTGAGGCGAAAGATGTCGACGCCCGCGTCCAGCATCTTGCCCAGCATTTCCGGGGATTCCGTGGCTGGCCCGAGGGTGGCAATGATCCGAGTCTTGCGCATCGGGGGCGGAGGCTACCAATGCGCCCGCGAAGGAACAGGCTTTGTATGGACGCCCGTTGCCGGCGGGGGCCATGGCCGCCGAGGCCCGGTGGATTCCACCCCCTTCGACGGTCCGCCCGGCGACTACGGCGGCCACGGGAAGACCAGAGTCCGGTTTGCACGAAGCCCGCCGAAGGCGCACGCTCGATCCATGGGTTGGTCCTTCCCGATCGGTCGCCTTTTCGGAACCCAGGTGCGTCTCCACCTGACGTTCCTGCCATGGCTCGCGTTCTGGGCCTTCTCGGGCTGGCAGGAATCCGGCGATCCCCGGGCCGCGGTCCACGCCGTCGTGGTCATCGTCGCGCTGTTTGCCTGCGTGCTGCTCCACGAGTTCGGCCACGTGCTGATGGCGCGCCGGTTCGGCATCCGCACCCGCGACGTCACCCTGCTCCCCATCGGGGGGGTCGCGAGCATGGAAAGCACCGGGAACAACCCGCGCGAGGAACTGCTGATCGCGGTCGCGGGTCCGGCCGTGAACGTCGTCATCGGGGCGGGGTTGGCGGCCTGGATGGGCTTCCGTCGGACGGGATTCGAGTCCCTCGACCTCGACGGGCTCCAGGGCGATCTGGTCCCCATCCTCCTTGCCGCGAACGTCTCGCTCTTGCTGTTCAACCTGCTCCCCGCCTTTCCCATGGACGGCGGCCGGGTGCTGCGGGCGCTCCTGTCGTGGCGCGGCGACCGCGTCCGCGCCACCCGCATCGCGGCCGTGATCGGACGGGTCATGGCCATCCTGTTCGCCGTGGCCGGCCTCTACCTCCCCGGCAACAATCTCCTGCTCTTCATCGCCATCTTCGTGTGGATCGGGGCCGGTCGCGAGGCCGCCGCGGCCCAAACCACGTCCATCGTCCACGGCGTCCCGGTCCGTTCGGCGATGCTCACGGATTTCCGGGTGCTGGGGCCTTTCGACACCCTGGACGATGCCTCCCGGGCGGTATTGGCGGGCTCCCAGCGGGATTTTCCGGTCGTCGCCCAGGACGAACTCGTCGGCTTGCTGCGCCACGAGGATCTCCTGCCGGCGCTCCGCGACCGCGGACCCGAGACGTTGGTGCGGGAGGTCATGCGCACCCGGTTTGCCACGGCCTCGCCGGACGCGGCCCTGGAAACGGTCCTGCGCGCGATGCAGGAGGCGGAAGACGGCACGACCACGGTGCCAATCGTCGACCATGGCCGCGTGGTCGGCCTGGTCACGGTGGAGAACCTCGGCGAATTCGTGTCGCTCGCCGCGGCATTGGGCCGACGCCCGCGGGCGCGGGGTTGATCATTCGGCGGGTTTCAACAGGCGCGCGACGACCTCCGGCGGCAGGGAACTTCCGCGGATGGCGGCGGCCGCGCGGGTGGGTTCGTGGCGGATCCAGTTCCGCGCGGCGGCCTCGAGTTGGGCGACACGCTGGGCATCGTCGGCAATCGCGCCGGCCCAGGTCCATGCCACCTCCGGTTCCTGGTCGGCCATCTGGCCGGCGAAGGCGACGATGGCCGACTGCCGCGATTCGCTTTCGTGCAATCCGTTCAGCCATGTGGCGGTGGCCGCGGGATCTTCCCGGGCCCATTGGGCAACCAGGGTGGTCTGGGCGTTCGCACGCACGGGGCCCTCGGGGAAAGCAGCGATCCATCGCGCCGCGGCCCGGGGATCGGCGCGCGCATAGGTTCCCATGATGGCGGCCACCGCCTGTTCCTGTGCCGCGCCCGCGGGCAATTCGGCGACATAACGGGCGGCCTCCTGGGGCGATTGCCCGGCCCATGCGCCCAGCGCGCTGGCCAACGCGGCCGAACGCCCGTCGCCCGCCGGCAAGGATTGGGCCCACGCGACCGCCCCCGCCGAATCCGTGGCGGCCCAGCGCGCCGCCAGCGGTTCGTAGAGCGCATCGCGGCCGACGTCGTCGGGAAGCTTCCCGAGAAAAGCCACCGCCGCCTGGAGATCCTGCGCCGCCCAGTTGCCGAGCACCCCGCGCAGCATGTCGCCGCGCGATTTGCCCGGACCCAACTCGAGCGCGAATTCCGCGGCCTTGCGCGGATCGGCGTTGCCCCAGCGATCGGCGAGGGTCCCCAGCATCCGGTCGCGCGCCTCGCCCGGGGGCAATCCCAGGGCGTAGGCGCCGGCTTCCCGGGGATTCTGGGTGGCCCATTGCTGCGAGACCTGCGCCATCGCCACGTCGCGCGCGCGCCCCTCCGGCAACTGCCGGGCCCACGCCACCGCCGTGTCGGCATCGATGTCCGCCCAACGTCCGGCGAGATCGCCGACCAATTGCTGTTGCGACTCCCCCGCGGGCAAACCGACGAAGAAATCGGCGAGATGCCTCGGGTCGATTTCGCGCATCTGCCACAGGAGGTTTCGCAATCCGTCGCGCCGGAGGGCATCCGGCGGGAGTTGCTTCGCCCAACCCAGCGCGCCGTCCGGATCCTGGGTCACCCAACGCTGCAGCAATGCGTTGACGGCGGCGTTCCTCCCCTCGCCCGCGGGCAACTGCAAGGCCTGGGCCGCCGCCGCCTGGGGGTCCGACTCGACCATGCCTCCGACCACTCCCGCCAGTGCCTGCGAACGGGCGGGTCCCGGCGGCAGCGCCTGCGCCCACGCGAGCGCCGCCCGGGGATCCTTGCGGGCAAATTCCGCGCCCACGTTCTGGAAAGCCCAGGCACGGTCCGCGCCCGGTTGTTTGATCGACTTCAGCAACTCCGCGGCGGCCACCGGATCGGACCCCGCCAAACCCTGCGCCAGCGCGTCCTCGGCAATCGCCCGATCGTTCGGGTTGGAAATCCGCTCCAAGGCCGCCCGGGCGCCCTCGGGATCGCGGTCGGCGAATCCCTGGAATATGGCCTGCAACGCCCCCGTGCGCTCGTTGCCGCCCGGCAACTGGTAGACCAAATCCATCGCCACTTTCGGGTCCTGCCCCGCCATCCGCTGCACGGCATCCCGCATCGCGCGACGCTTGATGCTCCCGTCGGGCAGTGCCCGCACCCATTCCACCGCGGCTTTCGGGTCGTCGCCCGTCCACGTTTGGAGCACGCGGGCCAACCCTTCGTCGACGCCGCTCGCCGAACCCTCGGCCAAGGCAAGTTTCGCCGCCTGCCGGGGATCGCTCGAGGCAAGGGTTTGCAGCACGAGGTTCCGTGCCGCGCGCCGTTGCCCCGGCGGCAGCGACTTCAACCGCTCGAACGCCGCCTTGGGGTCCACCTCCGCCAACCCCGCGAGAAGGGCCGGCATCAATTCGCGCCGGTCGACCGCGGACGGCAATGCATCGATCCACGCCTGTGCCGCGTGGACGTCCCGCCGGGCCAATTCCCTCAACGCCTCGCGGCAGACACCGATCCGTTCCCGTGGGTTCTTGAAGCGCCGCGCGTACTGGAGGACCGCGTCCGGATCCTGCAATGCCCATCCCTCGACGGCCAGGTACAGGAATGCGTCGCGAAGCGCGGGAGGAAGGATCCGCTCGGACACCTCGATGGCGCCCGGAACGTCGCCGGGTCGCAACGACCGCGCGAGGTCCCGGAGTTTCTGCCAGCGCCGTTCGGGCGAATGGCGCAGGACGGCGCGCAGTTCCGCTTCCAGATCGCGGCGCAGGCCCGAGGCGCCACCGGACAGCGGGACCACGACGCCGGTCGCGCCGGTGGCCCCGTTGGAAACCGATGCCGTTGCCGTCGCGGGAATCGCGTGGTGTTGTCCGACCCAAAAGCCGGCACCGCCCGCCATCATTGCGGCCACCAAGGCCACGACCCCGGTTCGCATGGTGATTCGCCTTTCCCGATTCCCCGTCACCCCTGCGGGTGCGTCCCGGTTGGCGCGCCATGGAACGGGCGCCTTGCCGGACGCCCGATCATTCGCGCGATTTCGCGCCGGCGGCAAGATTCGTGACGTCCCCGCGGGCGAGCAGCAGCACCGCAGGGGTGCCCCGGGCGGGGGCAGGATCACGATGCGCCCGGCGCGTTCCATCCTTGCCGGCTTCCCCGCCGTGCGTTGCAGTCTCGCCACTCCATGAGAAACCCCGCGCTCGCCCTCTTGCTGGGCTCGTTGCTCTTCCCGGCGGCCCGCGCCGACGGCTTGGCCGACAACCGACCCGACACGGTGCGGCGCCAACCGCCCGCCGGCATCAAGATCGCCGATTCGGACCGCCGGGAACTCGCCGGCGAAGTCGAGAAACTGGGCGTCGATCTCGCCGCGGCTGCCCGCGAATTCGGGGACAAGCCGACCCTGGCAGCCCGGTTGCCCGACGTCCGCGTGTTCCACAAAGCCGTCGATTGGGCGCTGCGATACGACGAAATCTTCCGGACCAACGAGGTCGCCTCGGCCCGCGCGGAATTGCGCGTCGCCAACGAGCGCCTGGCCGCTTTGCGGGCCGGACAGATCCCGTGGCAATCGGCCACCGGGCTGGTGGTGCGCGGCTACACCTCGCGCATCGACGGCTCGGTGCAGCCCTACGGACTGGTGGTGCCGCCGTCGTACACGGCGAACAGCGGGCGCCGTTGGCGCCTGGATTTCTGGTTCCACGGACGCGGCGAGACGCTCACCGAACTGTCGTTCATCCAGGATCGCCTCCGCAATCCGGGCGAGTTCGCGCCGGCCGACACGATCGTCCTCCATCTCTACGGGCGCTACTGCAACGGATCGCGTTTCGCGGGCGAGACCGACTTCTTCGAGGCCCTTGCCGACGTGCGGAAGCTGTATCCGATCGACGAGGACCGGATGGTGGTGCGGGGGTTTTCGCTGGGCGGCGCGGCCTGCTGGCACATGACGACCCACCATGCGTCGCTTTGGGCGGCGGCCGCGCCGGGCGCGGGTTTCAGCGAGACCGCGGACTTCCTCAAGGTCTTCCAGAAGGAGACGCTCCAACCCCACGAATGGGAGCAAAAGCTCTGGCGGATGTATGACTCGACCGCGCAGGCCCTCAACACCCGCATGGTCCCGCTCGTGGTCTACAGCGGCGAGGACGACAGCCAGATCCAGGCCGCCCGCGCGATGGAGAAGGCCATGGCGGCCGAACATCTCGAGATGACCCATCTCGTCGGGCCCAAGACGGGCCATCGCTACGAACCCACCACCAAGGCCGAGCTCAACCGGCGCATCGACGCGCTCGCCATGCATGGCCGCGTGCGGGTCCCGCGCGAGGTGCATTTCGTGACGCACACCCTGCGGTACCCGCGCCAGGCCTGGGTGCAGGTCGATGCCCTCGGCGAGCACTGGGAACCGGCCCGGGTGGACGCGACGCTCGTCGGGCAGGGGGTTCGCGCCAGTCTGGCGAACATCACCGCGGTCACCTTCGACATCGGCCCCGGCGAGGCTCCGTTCGACCCCACGCGACCGGTCGAAGTGCGGATCGGCGACGACACCCTTTCGGGAGGCAAGGCGGGTTCGGACCGTTCGTGGCACGCGTCGTTCCATCGCGGCGACGGCGGGCACTGGGAAGCGGGGCCTTTCCCGGGAGGGAGTCCCCGCAAACGCCACGGACTGCAGGGACCGATCGACGACGCGTTCATGGATCGATTCCTCATGGTGTTGCCCACCGGCACGCCGCTGAACGAGAAGGTCGGTGCATGGACCGCGGCGGAATCCGCGCATGCGATCGAGCATTGGCGCCGGCATTTCCGGGGCGAGGCACCCGCGAAGAAAGACAGCGAGATCTCCGACCGGGACATCGCGGAATCCAACCTGGTGCTGTGGGGCGATCCCCAAAGCAACCGGTTGCTCGCGCGGATCGCGGACAAACTGCCGGTGAAATGGACCGCGGCGGGCGTGGTGGTGAAGGACAAGACCTATCCGGCGGACCGCCACGTGCCGGTGCTGGTCTTCCCGAACCCCCTGAACCCGGAACACTACGTCGTGGTGAACAGCGGGTTCACCTTCCGCGAGTACGACTACCTGAACAACGCCCGGCAGACCTCGAAGCTGCCCGACTGGGCGATCATCGACATCGGCACGCCGGCGACGTCGCGCTTCCCCGGGGAAATTCCCGCCGCGGGATTCTTCGGGGAAAGCTGGGAGTTGAAGTAGGCGGGCAAGGGACGGGTGCGATGGGGCAAGGGAGAACGGTCTCCGCTTGCCCCCGTGCCCTTGCCTCCTCGTCCCCCCGCCCGCGCCTCAGAGCTTGGCGAGCGCGCCGTCGAGGATCGCGATGAGCGCGCCGATGGTGGCCTCGGTCTCGTCGCCCATGTTCGAGATGCGGAACGTGGTGCCCTTGATCTTGCCGTAGCCGCCGTCGATCAGGATGCCCTGGTCCTTCACGAGCTTCTGGAACTTGGCGACGTCGATCACCCGGCCTTCCGGGCGGGCGCCGTTGTTCACGCAGACGAGCGTGCGCGACTCGAAGCCGGGCTCCGGGAACAGCGTGAAGCCGTTGCGCGCGGCCCAGTCGCGGAGCATCCCGTTGGTGCGTCCATGACGCGCGTAGCGCGCCTCGAGACCCTCGGCGAAGAACTCGTCGAGCTTCGACGACAACGCGTAGATGTGCGGGATCGCCGGCGTGCTGGGCGTCATGCTGTCCCTCGCGTTCTTCTCGAACTCCACGAAGTCGAAGTAATAGCCACGATCCTTGGCGGTCGCGGCCTTCGCGAGCGCGGCGGGCGACGCCACGAACACGGCGAGCCCCGGGGGCAGCGCGAACGCCTTCTGGGTTCCGGCCAGCAAGACGTCGATGCCCAGCGCGTCGAAACCGAGCGGCACCGCGGTCATCGAACTGACGGCGTCGACGATGAACATCACGTCGGGATATCTGGCCTTGAGCGCGGCGACGTCGGAGAGCGGGCTCATGGTGCCGGTGCTGGTCTCGTTGTGGATCAGCGTGAGCGAGTCGAACTGGCCCGTGGCCAGCTTGGCGTCGATCTGTTCGGCGCGGATCGGGGAGCCCCAGGGAACCTGAAGGGCGTCGGCTTCCTTGCCGCAGCGTTTGGCGACGTCGAACCACTTGTCGGAAAACGCGCCGCACATGCAATTGAGGACCTTTTTCGAGGTCAGGTTGCGGAGGGCCCCTTCCATGACGCCCCAGGCGCTGGAAGTGGACAGGTACACGAGTTGGCGGGTGCCGAGCAGCGTCTGGAGCTGGGGCTGGATGCGCGCGTACAGGTCTTTGAACCCTTGGCCCCGGTGGCCGATCATCGGCCGGCAGAGCGCCTCGAAGGTCTTGGGGCTCACTTCGACCGGACCGGGAATGTGCAGCTTGATGTGTCCCATAAATCGGGCCGGCACGGTTCCAAAAGGGCTGGGGCCGCGCAAGCGGCGAAGGGCGGGACCTTGGGCGGGCAATCGCCGCGCCATGAATCCGCTCCCTCGCCGCCGCGGCGAATGCCAACCTGCCCCCGCGCGCCGCATGAACATCCAGGCTCCCACGCACAACCCCCACGCCGGACCGCGCCGGGTTTGCGCCGCCATCGCCGGCCTCGCGGTGGGCGTGCTCGCCCTTGGGGCGGGACCCGACACCAACGCCCCGGCCGGCCGCCTGCCCGATCCCGACCGGGAACTGGTGCTCCAGGGACGCTACGTCTACGAACGGAATTGCCAGGCATGCCACGGGCGTTGGGGCGACGGACGCGGCGAGCTGGCCAGGGACATGTTTCCCAAACCGCGCCGCCTCACGGCCGGCGTCTTCAAATACCACACGTCGCCTCCCGGAAAACTACCCACCGACGCCGATCTCGAGCGGATCCTCCGCGGCGGCCTCGCCGGCACTTCCATGCCGGCATTCGTGGCCATGCCGGACCGGGACGTGCGTGCCGCGATTGCCTACGTGAAGACCCTGTCGTCCCGCTGGCACTGGGCCACCAACCACGCGCCGTCGATGGAACTGCCGCCGGTCCCCGGTTGGATGAACGGGGATTCCGAGCGCGTTCCCCACGCCGCGTCGGGGGCCGCTCGCTTCGCCGTGTTGTGCGCGCCCTGCCACGGGCCCGCGGCCGACGGGAAAGGTCCGGATGCCGCGCGGTTGGTGGACCAGTGGGACCAACCCGCCCCACCGGCCGACCTGCGCCAACCGTCCGCCCGTTCCGGGCCCGGACCGAAGGACCTCTACCGGGCGATCCTCAACGGGATCGACGGGACGCCGATGGCGTCGTTCGCGGCGACGACGACCGAGGAACAGCGTTGGGATCTGGTGGCGTTCATCCTGCGACGCCGCGAGGAATTCGCGAGGGAATCGAACCCGTAGGGTCCGAAGCCCTCCCCCTTTCGGTCCGCGCTCCCCGGCCCTAGGCCCGCAACCGCACCAGCAGGTCCTTGCTCTCCACGGTGTCGCCCACCTGGGCCGACAACGCGTCGACCACGCCGTCGACGGGCGCGGTGACGGTGGTCTGCATCTTCATGGCTTCCATCATGAGCAGGCGGTCGCCCTTCGCGACTTTTTGCCCGACGGTGACCGAGATGCTCGCGATGAGGCCCGGGATGGGCGCGCCGACCTGCAGGGGGTCGGCAAGGTCCACCTTCGGCCGCGTCTTCACCTGGGGCGCGACCTTGCGGTCGGTGATGTGGGCCTCGCGGGTGATGCCGTTCAGTTCGAAATTCACCGTGCGGCGGCCGTCCTTGTCCGGCTCGCTCACATTGATGAGCTTCACGATCAGGGTCTTGCCCACCTCGATGCGGACGCTGATCTCCTCGCCGGTCCGGAGCCCGTAGAAAAACGTCGGCGTCGGCAACACGCTGGTATCGCCGAACTCGCGCTGTTGCTTGGCGAACTCGAGGAACACCTGCGGATACATCAGGTACGAGAACACCTCGTCGTCGGTCGCCGCGCGCTTGAGTTTGCCGGCGAGTTCCTCGCGCAACTTGTCGAAGTCGGCGGGAACGGCGACGGCACCGGGCACGACGCCCTTCTCGTAGTTGCGGCGGGCCTCGGCGGCGCGTTTCTCGCCCAGGACGACCCGGGAAACATCGGCGGGCCATCCACCCTCGGGCCACCCGAGCCCGCCGGACAGCATGTCGACCACGCTCTCGGGAAACGGCGTCACGCCGGGCTCGAGATTGACGACGTCCGCGGGCCGGATGCCGCGGCTGAAGAGGAACAGCGCCATGTCGCCGACGACCTTGCTGGACGGGGTGACCTTGACGATGTCGCCGAACAGTTGGTTGACCTCGGCGTAGGTGCGGGCGATCTCGGACCAGCGGTGGGAAACCCCCATGCTGGCGGCCTGTTCCTTGAGATTCGTGTACTGGCCGCCCGGCATCTCGTGCAGGTAGACCTCGGCGGAACCCGTCTTGGGCGCGGTGTCGAACGGCGCGTAGATCTCGCGGGCCTTCTCCCAGTAATCCGCAAACTCGTTGAGCGTCGCCACGTCCAGCTTGGTGTCGCGCGGCGCGTGCTGCAGCGCGGTCGCCACCGAGTTCAGGTTGGGCTGCGAGGTGCTGCCCGACATCGACGCCACGGCGAGATCGACGATGTCGACCCCGGCATCGCAGGCATTGAGCACGGCGGAGGCCTGGACCCCGGCGGTGTCGTGGGTGTGGAAATGGATGGGCAGGCCGACCTCGTCCTTCAGCGCCTTCACCAGACGCCGGGCGGCAAGGGGACGACACAGTCCGGCCATGTCCTTGATGGCAAGGACGTGGGCGCCCATGCGTTCGAGTTCCTTCGCCAGCTTCACGTAGTACTTCAACGAGTACTTCTCGCGGGAAGGGTCCAGGATGTCGCCGGTGTAGCAGATGGCGGCCTCGCAGACGGCGTGGGTGCCGCGGACCGCTTCCATGGCCACGCGCAGGTTCCGCAGGTAGTTGAGCGAGTCGAAAATCCGGAAGATGTCCATGCCCGCCGCCGCCGCGTGGTGCACGAATCCGGCGACGACGTTCTCGGGATAATTCGAGTAGCCGACGGCGTTGGAACCGCGGAAGAGCATCTGGAAACAGATGTTCGGGATGCGCTGGCGCAGGTCGCGCAGGCGTTCCCAGGGATCCTCGCCCAGAAAACGCATCGAGGTGTCGAAGGTCGCACCACCCCACATCTCCAGCGAGAACAACCCCGTCTTCGCGTCGCCCAACCGCTGCGCCAGCGCGTCCGCGCACGCCAGCATGTCGTAGGTGCGCACCCGCGTCGCCATCAGCGACTGGTGCGCGTCCCGGAACGTCGTGTCGGTCACCAGCAACCGCTTCTGGCGCCCGATCCATTCCGCGAACTTCTCGGCGCCCATCTCCAGCAACAGATCGCGCGTGCCCGGGGGAATCGGCGCGGCGGGATCGGACTTGGGGACTACCGGCAGGTCGAACGGCTTGGCGGGACGGTAACCCTTCGCGTGCGGGTTGCCGTTCACCAGGACGTTGCCGATGAAATTCAGCAGCTTGGTGGCCCGGTCGCGCTTCGGTTTGAACGCGAACAACTCCGGCGTCGTGTCGATCAGCGTCGTGGTGGCCTGGCCGGAACGGAACGTGCCGTTCCCGATCACGTTCTCGAGGAACGGGATGTTGGTCTTCACGCCGCGGATGCGGAATTCCGACAACGCCCGGTGCATGCGGTCGCAGGCGATCGGGTAGCTCTGGCCGCTGGCAATGACCTTCACCAGCATGGAATCGTAGAACGGCGTGATGACCGCGCCCGAATAGCCCATGCCACCGTCGAGCCGGATGCCGAACCCGCCCGGCGAGCGGTAGGCGAGGAGCTTGCCGTAGTCCGGGGTGAACTTGTTCTCGGGATCCTCGGTGGTGACGCGGCACTGGATGGCGTAGCCGTTGCGGGCGACCTGGTCCTGGAGCGGCATGCCGACTTCCGGCGAATGCAGCGCGTGGCCGCTGGCAACGAGGATCTGGGCACGGACCAAGTCCAGGCCGGTGATCACCTCGGTGACCGTGTGCTCGACCTGGATGCGGGGGTTCATCTCGATGAAGAACCACTCGTGGCGGTCGAGATCGTAGAGGAACTCGATGGTGCCGGCGTTGTCGTACCGGATCTCCCGCGCCATGCGGGCGGCGGCGTCGCACAACTCCTTCACCACCCCGTCGGGGAGCCCGAAGCTGGGGGCGACCTCGACGACCTTCTGGTGCCGGCGTTGCACCGAGCAATCGCGCTCGTGCAGGTGGATCACGTTCCCGTGGCGGTCGCCGAGGATCTGGACCTCGATGTGTTTCGCGCGCGGAATGTATTTCTCGAGGAAAACCGCCGGATTGCCAAAGGCCCGTCCCGCCTCCGCCTGCGCTTCGTCGAGAAGGTTGGACAGATCCCCGGGCTTCGGGACCACCCGCATGCCGCGCCCGCCGCCGCCGAACGCCGCCTTGATGATCAGCGGGAATCCGATCTGGCGCGCGACTTTCATCGCCTCGTCCCGGTCGGTGATCGGCTCCTCGGTTCCCGGGAGCACCGGCACGTTGATCCGCTGGGCCAACGCGCGCGCCGCCGTCTTGTCGCCCATCATCTCCAGCAACTCGGGCCGCGGGCCGACAAAGGTGATGCCCGCGTCGCCGCACGCCTTCGCGAACGCCGCGTTTTCGCTCAGGAAACCGTACCCGGGATGGATGGCGTCCACGCCGCTGGCCTTGGCGATGGCGACGATCCCATCGATGTCGAGGTAGGCGGCGACCGGACCGCGCCCCTGGCCGACGAGGTAGGCCTCGTCCGCCTTGAAGCGGTGCATGCAGAAGCGGTCCTCCTGCGCGAAGACGGCGACGGTGCGGACGCCGAGTTCGTTGGCGGCGCGGAAAATCCGGATCGCGATCTCGGACCGGTTCGCGGCCATCAGTTTCCGGAATGGTCGACGACCGGCGGCGGCGGGTTCTGAAGATTGGCGGTGCGACATACGGCGCGGGCGCACCTTATAACGGCACCGGCGGGAAACTGGCAAAGGAAAGAACCGCGGCCCCGAAAAACACACGGCCCGGAGTGCCGTCGCCCTGCCCAGCACGGCATTCCGGCACCGGTCGCGGTCCACCGCCCCACGACGCCCCTATTTGGGCGGCATGAACCAATGGATGTAGCCGCAGCGACTGCAGATCATGCAGTAGCCTTGGCTGTCGGACCACTCCGGGTTCAACCCGCCGATCAGGGCGGTATCGAAGTGTGTCTTCCGACGGTGGAAGGACTCGTGGGAACACATGAGGCACTTGAGGTGGACGCCCGCAACCTCCACCGATTCCGGTTGGGTTCGCAATTGGGTAAGCGGCATGGCTGGAGACAGGTCGGCCCGGGCTTCGACGCCATCCGTCGGGACGGCACGTTCCGGGGCATTGATTCGGGGACGCTCCTAACCAACCACAGCGAACCCGCCTTGGGAAGCCCCGACTCCCCATCGAACCAACCAAGCGGCCGACCCCAACACCGCGATGGCGCGACCCCGCCACGGCAATGTCCCGCAGCGCCCTTTCCTTCGCGTCCGTTCCACGACAGGCTTCGGCGGCCGGAGCGAGATTCCACCCATGTCCGCGAACACGAACGCATCCCCCGCCCCGGGTCCGGGATCCCGGATCGCGGGCCTCGATTCGATCCGGTTTGCCTGTGCGCTATGGGTTTTCTGGTCGCATCTGGGCGTGCTGGAACTTCCCGCATGGGTGGACCGGGGCTCGGCCCTCGGAATCGCGGGGCCGCGCAATTTTCTTTCTGTAATTTCGGCGGGCATTAGTTCGTGGATGGATTTGAGGGGACCATGCCGAGGTAGATTTTTCCGGTTTCCCATTCCTCG
>Ga0114969_10003012_pt1 | contig 13700 bp, 16 predicted proteins | sample M_130807_MF_Meta_FD_87316 | JGI IMG/M metagenome (GOLD analysis project Ga0114969, IMG submission 87316) | Freshwater microbial communities from Lake Montjoie, Canada to study carbon cycling - M_130807_MF_MetaG | ecosystem: Environmental > Aquatic > Freshwater > Lake | place: Lake Montjoie...
AATTTGGTATTATTATTTTACATGATACCGACCCTATCAGCAAAAAATATTTAGATAAAGGTTATTGTGGGGATTCATATCAAATGATTGATTGGATTAAAAAAGAGTATCCTGAATTTGACGTAATTACTTTACCAGTATCAGAAGCTGGTTTAACAATAATAAAACGTTCTAATGATAGACGTGTAAATAAATTTTTATGATTAATGAAGAAAAAAGTTTTATTAGTAGGTGGCGCTGGTTATATCGGTGGACTTACATGTGACTATCTTATCAAAGATGGTTTTGACGTAACAGTCTATGACAATCTATTATATGAAAATAGATTCCTTAAAGATATCCCATTCATTTATGGTGATGTTAGAGATACTAAAAAATTATATAATACGTCAAAATCTTTTGATGTAATCGTATTAATGTCCGCATTGGTTGGCGACCCAGCATGTAGTATTGATATCACTTTGACTGAAGAAATAAATCATAAAGCAATCAAAGATTTTTGTGAAGTTGTGTCACCATCAAAACACCTAGTATTTATGTCAACATGCTCAGTATATGGTGCTCAAGACGGGTTGTTAACTGAAGAAAGTCCAACTAATCCATTATCTTCATATGCTTCAACTAAACTTAAAGCTGAAGAACATATATTAGCTAAAGGTGGGACGATATTTAGATTAGGTACTGTATTTGGATTAGGAGACACTTATTCACGATTAAGAATGGATTTAGTTGTTAACGTTTTAACAATGAAAGCAGTTAAAGATGGTGAAATAAATATCAACGGTGGAGACCAATGGAGACCAATCATTGCTGTTAAAGATATTGCTGGTTATGTTACTGAAGCATGTAGAGAACAATACGAAGGTATTTATGTGTTATCTTTAGAAAATGTAATTATTCGTGAATTAGGTGAGAAAATCTCTAATTTAATTCCAAACACAAAAGTTAATTATACTGAAATTTCTTTTCAAGATGCTAGAAATTATAGAGTAGACAACTCTAAAGCATTAAAAACGTTTAAATATAAACCAACAGTAACTGTTGAAGAAGAAGTGAATAGAATGTTAAATATTTTTAAAGAAAATAGAGTTGAGAACCCAGAAGATAAAATATATCATAATGGTGCGTTTTTAAGAAATAAAAAAGAAATAAATGAATTAATATGATGGAAAGTAAAGTTTTAAATGGAGGTATTTCAGTAGATGATAGAGGTAGTGTTAGATTCGTTAACGACTTTGATTTTAAAGATGTTAAACGTTTCTACCAAGTAGATAATCATAGACAAGGTTTCATTAGAGCATGGCATGGTCATGTGAAGGAAGGTAAATATGTTTATGTTACATCTGGTACTGCTTTAGTTGGTGTTGTTAATATGGATACAAATGAAATTAAAAAATTTGTTTTAAGTGCTAAACAACCTAAAGTATTGTTTATACCGCCTAATCATTATAATGGTTTTAAAAATTTAGAAGAAAATACCTCAATAATTTTCTTTTCAACTTCTACGTTAGAAGAAAGTTTAGGTGATGATATAAGGCTCCCACATGATGCTTATAATATTTGGGATGAAGATTTTAGATAAAAATATAAATATAAAAATAATGATATGAAAATATATGTTTTAGGAGCCAGCGGAATGCTAGGCAAGTACGTTTCAACATACTTAAGAACTCAAGAGTTTTACGTTACTGACATTAACAGAGATAAGTTAGACGCATCTAACATCACACAAGGAGAATTACACGCTAAATTATTTCATTTAGGTCTTAAAAAAGATGATGTTATAATCAACTGTATGGGTACAATCAAACCTAGAATCGATGCTCTAGGTGATTTGAATGGTATTCTAGTTAACTCCATATTCCCTAGAATATTAGCAAACGTTTCTGAAGCTGTAGGTGCTCATCTTATTCACCCAACAACTGACTGTGTTTACAGCGGTTTAAAAGGTTCTTACAACGAAGATGATAAATACGATGTAAGTGATGTATACGGAATGTCTAAAGCCATGGGAGAGCCATCTAACTGTACGGTAGTTAGAACGTCAATCATTGGTGAAGAAGTAGGTCAAGGTCGTTCTTTAGTTGAATGGATTAAATCAAGTGCTAATAAAACAGTAAATGGGTTTACTAATCATAATTGGAATGGTATTACATGTTTACAATTTGCTAAAATTTGTGAAGAAATGATAAATACTAATAACTATTGGGTTGGTATTAAACACTTTCATTCAAATACTGTAAATAAAAAAGAATTAGTTGAAATGATAAGTGATGAATATGACTTAAATATAACAGTTACAGCTACTGAAACACCAGTTAAATGTGATAGGTCAATGTCAACTATTTATAACACTGGAATCAATATACCCACTTTATTAGAACAAATAAAAGAAATGAAAGAATTTAGTGATAAATTACATATGTACGAGGTTATTTAATTTGTTTTAATGAAAAACTGGGTTAAAAAACAAATTGGAGCTTTCATGCTTGCAACATCTAAGGTTGAGCAAAATGCTTTGTCTCAAGATGGTGAGCTATTATCAAATGAAACAACCAAACATCAAAGACACAACCAAGGTACTTTACTTGATGACTTAAAACAAGGTGTTGTTACTGTTGAAGTGGAAAATCTACGTTGGAGAATGTATAAGGTTTTAGACGCTGTAAATAAAAATACAAAACAATTCAAAGTCGTTGGTTATGATGAAACTGATAACCCAATTGTTGAAACCTACGAAAGAAAAACTAATTCTCAATCATTAAACTCAGTTAAACTATCTGATGATAATCCTTATGAATTGGAGTTATTAGTTTATAACGATGCAATAACAAATTCATTTATAGATTCAATGGATGATATTGATACAAAACAAGAAAGACCAATAATCATTGAAAGAGATTTTATCCCTAAATTCTATATTGAAAATTACATTAAAAAACTACATGTTAGAAATATCGATTCAAATACAAAATTAATTGAATTGTATATTAGTAAATACCCAAATGAATTTGATAGAAAAACAAAATTATTGATTTCGGAGATAAATAGATTTATTAATAACCAAAGAAGTTCAAATATATTCGATATAATGAACATTAATTTCGTTACCTATAAATCTATAGGTTGTGAAGACTTTAATGAATTTGAATATAAAATAAACATATTTAATAGTATCACAGAATTTGATGGGTACTATGTTATAAAATATAATTGTGATGTAATTAAGGAACGTGAATATTTATTAGAAAAGTATAGGATGACCGAATTGGATATCAAATACGATAACAAAGAAAAAAGATAAATATGTTTATGTATGAGTAAGAGAAGAACAAAACAACTCTCGGAAGATGAAGTTTTTGAAATGGACCAGTTTATAAATAAAAGTAATTCTGGTAGAAAAGTTTCGGTTGATTTATTATCACAAATTAAAATTGAAATCAAATATAAAAACGAAACTCAAAAAAAATTATCACAAACAATTAAAACTAATGACGTAACGATATGTAGTGGACCTGCGGGAACGGGTAAATCGATAGTCAGTATGGCTACAGCATTAAAATTATTACAAGAAACAGATAATAGTTATGAAAAATTGATTCTATTGAAATCAATAACTCAATTAAATGGTGAAACATTACCCCCATTACCAGGTGATGCATCAGAGAAAATGTTATACCAAAACATGTCCTTCTTTGATTCATTAGTTAAAATACTTGGAGAAAGAATGACAGGTGAATTAGTTAATAATGGTAAAATAAGTTTTGACGTTATTGGTAGCTATAGAGGTCGTTCAATATCCAATTCTATCATCATTTTAGATGAAACTCAAAATATTTCTACTGATAATTTAAAGACTATTCTTACAAGAATATCAGATAACACTAAGATAATTTTATTAGGTGACCCTGAACAAATTGATATGAGAAATAAAAAAGAAAGTTCATTAGCAACAGTAATAAAAAAGGTTAAATTAAACCCAACAGAAGGTGTTGATGTTATAGAATTTAGTGAAGATGATGTGGTAAGACATAGATTAACAACATATTTCATTAACCTATTCAAAGAAGAAATCAAATAAGTTTAAAATAAACTTTACATACTAAGTTATTAGTATTATAATAATGTTAACAATAACAATTATAATATTAATAACTTTTTTTATGGCTAAAATCTCAATCAGTTTAAATGAAGTGTTTAGAGATTTCATAGGTCAATTAGCTTATACTTACGATAAGTACATTGAACCTTTTGATATTAGAAAAACACCAGTTGATTCATTTGATATGGTTAATCATTTTAAATTCCCATCAGTTGATGAATTAAATAGATTTTTATATATTGAATCATCTCTGGAAGTATTCGGTCATGCTGACCAATTGCATGATAATATCATGAAACATTTTAATTATTTCCTTGAAGAAATTAAAGATGAGGAAGAACATGAAATTGAATTGGTAAGCAGAGAGGTTCAAAGAAGCATTCCATCAACATTTTTCTTTTTATCAAAACTAGGTTGTCAAATTGATAAAATTAGATTCGTTAAAGACAATGAAGATGAATGGGGTGATGCTGATATTCTAATTACTGCAAATCCAATTGCATTGGAAAATAAACCAAAGAATAAAATTGCGGTTAAAATATCCGCTCCTTATAATGAAAAATCAACAGCTGATTATACATTAAAAAACGTAATTGAATTTTTTAAAGATGATTCTTTAAGAGATAAAATTATTAATACCAAAATAACAACTTACGAAGAAATTTAAAAATAATGGATGAAGATTTTTATTTAGAATTTGGTGGGGTAAATTACTATGTTGATTTTGACGCACTAGACAGTCTTTTAGATATTGATAAAAAAAATACTAAAAAGAATGTTATTGAAACCGAAACTATAATAAGTTATGACAGTGAAAACAATGTCATAGGTAAAACAATTACCAAAAGAGAAAACGAAAGAAATAAAGAAATTAACTTAGCTAGTTATGAAACATTAAGATTATTAATGGAAGTTATTTTCTCGTATCAAAATGAAGATATGGATGATACATTGGGCGCTCAAAGAGCTTTAGACTCATCAACACTACCATTTAAATTAAGTTTCAACACGCTAATTAAATATGGAATAATAAAAGAATGTCAATAATAAATTATAATTAATAAAATACAAATATGGAGCAAAAAAAAGTTACAGAAGAGCAATTAAATGAAATCATTGGAAGATTAGAATCAAAAGATTTCAACATTTATTTTTTCACTTTAGATACAAAAGGTAATCCAGTTGCTGGAGTTGCAAACATCTACGAACACGTTAGAATTTTAACTGAATTGGGTTATAACGCAGTTATCCTACATGAAAAAAATGATTATAAATTACAAGGTGATGAAAATGGTTTAGGATTGGTTGATTGGCTAGGTGAAGAATATGGTACATTACCACATAAATCAATTGAGGGTCAAGACCTTCAAGTTAAACCAGAAGATTTCTTAATTGTACCTGAAGTGTTTTCAACATTAATGGAACAAACAAAACATTTCCCTTGTATTAAAATTGTTTTATCTCAAAGTCCTGAATATATCTTTGAATTATTACCAATCGGTAGAAGATGGTCTGATTATGGGTATAACACAGTTATTACCACAACAAATAAACAAGGTAATTTCATTAAAGGTCTGTTCCCAAGTGTTACAACACATACAGTCCCTGTATCAATCCCTAGTTTTTTCACTGACTCAGATAAACCAAAACAACCTATTGTCGCAATTCACACAAGAAACCAAAGTGATACCGTTAAAATTATTAAACAATTTTATCTACAATTTCCATTATATAAATGGGTATCGTTTAAAGATTTAAGAGGTTTACCAAAAACTAAATTTGCTGAAGAATTAAAAACTTGTTGTTTATCAGTTTGGGTTGATGATGCAGCTGGGTTTGGAACTTTCCCACTTGAATCAATGGAATGTAACACACCTGTTATCGGTAAAGCACCAAATACTATTCCAGAATGGATGGAAGAATTTGATGAAGATGGAAATCAAAAAATTAAAAATAATGGTATCTGGACAAACACAACAAATAACATCCCTGAATTAATTGCAACTTATTTAAAATTATGGTTGGAAGATAATATCTCTAACGAGCTATTAGAAGGAATGAATACAACAAAAGGTACTTACACCTTAGAAAGACAAAAAACTTCAGTAGAAGAAGTCTATGGTACTATATTCACTAACAGAATCAACTCAATTAAACAAGTAATTGAAAATAATAAAGAAACTGTTAATCAATAATTATTAATTTAAATAGAAATAAGATATGTCAAATAGAATTACAGATATCACCGTTATATTACCAATTCATGAATTGAATGAAAGAACTGAAATATTATTTAACAATGCGGTTAAAAGTGTTGTTGAACAAACATTAAGACCAGATTTATTAATTGTTACCACTCCAATTATTTACGATAGAGTAGTTGAATTAACAAAAGATGTTGAATTCACTACAGTACTTAAAAATGAAGGTGAATCAGATTTTTCAAGTCAAGTTAATTTGGGTGCATCAACAATTAAAACTAATTGGTTTTCAGTATTGGAATTTGATGATGAATATTCAAGCATTTGGTTTAAAAATGTTGTTAAATATCAAGAAGCTTATCCTGAAACAGAAATGTTCTTACCAATCATTATCGATGTTAACGAACAAAATCAATTTATTTCGTTTACAAATGAAGCTGTATGGGCACAAAGTTTCTCTGATGAATTAGGTATGCTAGACAACGGAGCTTTATTAACCTACCAAAATTTTAATACTGATGGTTTGGTTATTAAAACTGAAACTTTCTTAAACAATGGTGGTCTTAAGAAAAATTTAAAAGTTACTTTCTTATATGAGTTTTTATTGAGAATGACTTTTAGAGATGTTAAAACTATGGTAATCCCTAAATTTGGTTATAAACATATGAATCAAAGAGAAGGTTCTTTATTCCATACATATAGTCAAGAAGTTAACCCAGTTGAAGCTAATTGGTGGATGGCTCAAGCTAAAAAAGAATACTTTTTCGATAAAGATAGAGAGATAACTTATAGTGTATAATATTTTATAACATGATGAAAAAGAGAGGTCGAAAAAGAGTCAACGATTTATATTTCGGACCTGAAGAAGAATTAGCTGTTATAAAATTTTTAGAATCAGACGACAACAAAGAAAGGAATACAATCTATAACCAATGGTTGAGAAAACCACTTGATAAAATGATTGAATCGATAATTAGGAAATATTCTCTTTACAGAAAGGGTGAGACGTTTGAAGATTTACATTCGGACACCCTATCTTTCCTAATAACAAAAGCTGATAAGTTCGATAAAGGAACTGGTAAAAAAGCTTACTCTTACTACGGTACGATATGCAAAAATTATTTGTTAGGTCTTTTAATTAAAGACGAAAAGGTAATCAAACAAAACTCATCCTATGATGACATGCCATTAAATGATTTGGAAATTAAACATAACTTAAGTTATGAAATGGATGAATCCTATATTGAACCAAATGATTTGATTGAAAAAATAATAAATAATATTGAACTTGAAGTTAATCGTGAAATAGCAAATACACGAAAACTAATGTCAGAAAATGAAAGAAAAGTGGGACTTGCATTAATTGATATATTAAATGATAGAGGTTGTTTAATTGCAATGATGGAAGGTGGTAACAAGTATCATAAAAATGCTATACTTGAAACTATGAGAAACTACACAAACTTATCAACAAAAGATATTAGAATGGCGATGAGGAGATTTAAAAGTTTATATAACGTTATTAAAATTAGTGAAATGGAAGGAGAATCCTAACAAATCCAATATAATAAATATTTATATTATATAAACAATTTAAATTAAAATCCAAACATTATGCGAAAGAATAGAAAACAATCAATTAAGACAAATAACATTGATAGTTTAGAAGGGTTGATTCAAGAAACATATAATGATGCTTGCGCAAACATTAATGACGCTCAAAAAACTATCAATGAATTGGTTAATTCTGTAAGACCAGAAGACGTGGACGATGCAACAAAAATTGCTAAAGAAAAAAACAATGCATTAAAGGTTAAAGATTCTGCAATAAGAATTAAATTGGAAATAGCTAAACTACAAAATGATATTATTAAACATAATGGAAACGCTAGTGAAGCTATTAACGATAAAAGTGGTGGTAATGTAACTCTTGATGATTTTTCAAAAGTAAGAGAGTTAATTAAAAATAAAGCCAAGGACAATAGTGAACTAGAAGACGAAGAATAATGTCATTAAAGGATAAGAAAAAGGAAGTTAATGCTAAAATAAACGCATTAAATAAAGTTACTGAAAAAGGTCAAGATAAACTTAATGGGTATAAGGATAAACTTAAATCCAAAAAGGAAGCCATTAATAATAAGAAAAACGAAACAATGGCCTTTATCGTTAAAATCCTTGGCACTATCGCTTCTATGGAAGAACTTATAAAAGAAACAGTAAAAATAGTAACAGATAAACTACCTTTAATTGAACAAACAATTAAAACTGAATTAATTAAACAATTAAAGGAAGTTGCCGCTTGTAGTATAAACCCTTCAATACCAACTTGGTTATTAAATGAGGGGATGGATTTAAGAATTAAGGATATTGATTTTTTTGATATGTTTAAATCTGACCCATTGAGTCTAGGTGGTAGCTTAGTTTATGATGATGAAAAAAACGGATTAAATAGTACTGATTTTAATACCTTTTTATATCAAGTTATTTTTGAAAATAAAGATGTTAATACTGTTAACGGTGGTAAATATTTCCCTTGGGGTAAATCTACAATGGGTAAAGATTTTATTGAAGTTAGATTTAGTCCAACAGCGACATTCAACGGAGTTAGCACACTTAACGTGTTAAACTTTAAAGTATTGGATTCAATGAAAAACATCTCATTGATGACACTAAATCAAATGTTTGTTAATAGTATTAAAATATTTGGTGAAATCGGTAGTGATAAAATATTAAATAAATTGATGGATGATTTATGGGGCTCCATTAAAAAACAGATTCAAATACCAACAATTAAAATAGTTGAGCAAGAAAAATTCAGTAGCGTCATGGAATGTATATGTCATGCTGAAAACGATATCGATGATAGCTTCTTTAATTTTTCAAACGAAGAATTATATAAATTGGAAACAGATGCTAAAAATAAAAAGAAAGGTATTAGAGTGTTCGACTGTTGTAAACAAAATGTAACGTCATTAGATACACAAGTATTAATTGATGCTCAGAAAAACATTAAAGATAGTTATGACAACCCACCAGTTGGATTCACTAAAGATACAGCAAAAGTTAAAGCGGTTTCAATTGCTATTGATAAGATATCTGAAAATGCAACGGTCGGTATTATTGACCCAATTGATATTAAAAATATTCAGTTTAACTTTATAAAAGATATGCTTAGGAATTTACCATTATCAGTTATTAATTTTATGGTTTCACCGAAATTAATGGTGTTATTTGCTTTAAATCATCAAATATTATACGGTAAAGGTAGTACATATAAAGATGTAATTGACTTCGTTAAAAAAAATAGTAATACATTTAAATCAATATCAAAAACAATATACAATACATTTATCAAATTTTTATTAAATTTAATAATACAAAGATTGAGTGATAAGATTTCTAAAAAAATTATTGATGATGCTATTGAGAAAAACAAAAGCTACACAAAACAATTAAGATTACTAACTGGGTTAAATGTATTAACAAGCGTGATAACAAGTAGAATTAAAATTTAAAGTTATGGTTAATAAAGAATGTAGAACAGATAGTAAGTCAATAAACTTAGATGGTTTAGATTTAACTCAAATAACTGAAGTTATTAATGTAATTGTTGATTTATTTAACGCAGGAAAAACAGCAGCAAATAATATTCCACCAGAATTATTAGCTTTAGGTGCAAGATTAAAAAGTGGTATGAGTGCAAGAGATTTAGCTGCTGACACATTAGTTATGTTTGAAACTGAATTAGGTATTCCAATGGGTAATGATGTCACTTATGGTGAATCAAATTCAGTGGCTAATGCGTTTGTTGCAATGTCTAAAACAGTTGTTGAACACATTCAAGATAACGCAAGTGTTCAAGGAGCAATAGCGCCAGCTGGTTTGAACATAACAGCGGTAGGAGGAAACGTTGGAGGACCAATAACTGTTACAGGTACAAATATAAGAGCTGGAGCAACATTTGCAGCAATACTTTAAAAATTTAAAATAAAATGTTATATTATGAAAACAAATTGGGATGAAAAATCATCAAATGAAATTTTGATTGACATAAAACAAATGGAACATGAATATGAGTCATTAAAATCTAAAATGCTTACTGATTGGGATAAATTAATGCAAATTGAAAAAAACTATAAAGAAGCTCATTTAATAATTACTAGTAGATTAAAAAGTAAATAATGTATTTTAATAACCCTTCATATAACTCTAGTTCGCAAAACTATTTCTCAAAACCTAAAACTTATAAAGGTGGGGTGATGCTCGCTACCGTTATTGAAGTAGCACCAATTTCATTAACATCATACGACTTCGATAAAGATGAATATCCGTCAATAGATAAAATGACCAAAACATTTAATGTGGATTCCCATATTATAAAATGTTTTATAAGAGGTATTGATAGTGATGACATGTTATCAAGACCTTACTTATTACCAAATAGCATTCCTATATCACCAAGAAATAACAATAGAATACCTAAAAAGGGTCAACAAGTATTGGTATTCCTGAGTGGGTTTGATGATAGTGAATTTGCTGATAGGTATTACATAGGTCCAATAACGGCAACTGAAATGGATTTAAATTCAATATTGTTCGGTGGCTCAAACTCAACACAAAAAACTTCATTCATAGATATCCCAGAAGACATCGCTAAATTACCAAACGCTAAAGGAGTTTATGTTGAATATGATAAAGATTATGATTATGCCTTAAAAGGTAACCAAAATGCTGATATTGTATTTAAAAATGGTGAAGTTCTAATTAGAAGTGGTAAATTTGTAACAAGTAAACCTGAAGAATTTAATCAAACAAATCCATCGTACATTCAAATAAAACATGGGTTCAATTACAAACAAAGAGAAATTAGTGTTAATAACGTTGTTGCAAATAAAATAAACCTAATCACATACGATGGATTAAAACAATTAGAAAATAGTGATATTAGTGTAACAAAAAGAGATTTAAAAACAAATACAACACCGTATATAGATGATATTGAATTAAATAAAATACTTGAACAAGCTCACCCTTTAGTGTATGGAGACGTGCTATTAGAATACTTAGCATTGCTTGAAATGGCTTTCTTAACTCATAACCATAATGATTTTGGTTTAACCCCTCCAATAATGAAAAACCCAAATATAGATTTATTTGTTAAGGAAAGAGAAAAATTAAGAAAAAAAATGCTTTCTCAAAATATCAAAATCATATAATTTATATTTATATATAAAGGCTTTATGGTAATAAGAACTTATATCAATAAGAATAACACATTAATATATAATAATGACGCAAATACAGGTAAAAATGAAATTGCTGAACTATATTATGGTGGTTTTGGTACAAACAATGCATACACAAGATTCATATTCTCATTCGATGAAACTAGACTAACATCATTATATACTAATGGTACATTCACAGACTTAACTAAACTTAAACATACTCTTAGAATGACCAATACAGGTGCATTCGATAAAAACCTTTTAAATACAACACAAGGTGGTAAAGATAGAGCATCATCATTTGATTTAATCCTATTTAAAATACCACAATATTGGGATGAAGGTACTGGATATGATTACCAAAAACCAATAACAATGTTCGGTGATTCAAATGTGAGTCTAAACCCATCAAATTGGAATACCCCAAGAACTGGTGAAACATGGGATAACGGAAATGGTGTATACACTGGAACACCAATTACAATAACAACACAACACTTTGATGAAGGTTCCGAAAATATTGAAATGGATATAACATCACATATCAACTCAATAATAACTGGAGAAACAAATTATGGTATAGGAATTGCATACACACCAACTCTTGAACAAACAACTACAACTTCTTATCAATATGTTGGATTCTTTACAAGACATACAAATACATTCTACGAACCATTCATTGAAACAACCTATTCAAACCATATTAAAGACGATAGACACGACTTCTTCCTTGATAAGGTAAACAACCTATACCTATACGTTAATATCAACGGAAAACCCACCAATTTGGATATTAAGCCATCTGTAGATATATATAACGATGAAGATGTATTATACACAGCCATAACTCAAAACCAAGTAAAGCATATTACAAAAGGTGTGTACGAAGTTAGTCTTAATATACCAACTACTAATAATATTTTTGAAGACCTACAATTCTATGATACATGGAAAAATATCTCAATAAACGGAATCGCAAGACCTAACATACAACTTGATTTTGTCCTAAAAGATAGTCTTAAATATTATAGTATAAATGATTCAGATGCTCTACCAAAACCTTTCGGTATTACTGTATCTGGTCTGAAAAGAGATGAAAAGATTAAAAGAGGTGATATTAGAAAAGTAATGGTATCAGCAAGAATACCATACACTATCGAACAAAAACAAATGTTAGATGATATTAAATATAGAATCTACGTTAAAGAAGGTAAAAATGAATATACCATTGTAGATTATCAACCAGTGGAAATAACAAACAATATCAACTATTTCCTATTGGATACTGAAAGCTTATTACCAAATATCTATTATTTGGATGTTAAAGTAACATCAAACCTTGAAGTAACAACAACAAAAGAAATAATTAGCTTTGAAATTGTTTCAGAATCAAATTTAAGATAATGAAAGAATATATTAAAAACAAATTAAACGAACAATTTAAAGTTTATCAAAAAGTTGATTATAGTTTAAATAATAAACATAATGATGAACTTAAAAGAAGATATGTTTGCAATGTGCTTTCAGTTAAAACAATTGAAGAAGGAATCGATTTACTGAATAATGCCATAGGTACAAAAAATCAAAACCCTGAAGATTGGGATAAAATACAAAAACCAATCCAAATGTGGGTTGATATAACCAAACAATTAAGACAAGAAATTAAAACTGGAATGACTGGTGATTCTGAAGTGGATGAATCAAACACTTGGTGGTCCGCAATTCAATCAACTTTTTGTAAATAATATTTGGTTTTATTAAAATATTGTAGTATATTTGCTTAAAAATTAATAATTATGGAAAATTTAACTATTGAAGAAATTAAAGCAATCATTCAAGCAACTCCAAATGATATGGAGCTTGGAACAAAATTAAGAGCTTTATTTAATTAAAATTAAGGTGGTGATATATACCACCTTTTTAAAACCAAGCTATCTCAATTGTTCTTATTCTAAAATTATCTGGAAGTTCTAATTCATCGTTATATTTCATCTTCTCAATATATTCGCTTCCTTGAAACCAATCAACAACAATTTTCTTCTGTTCAGAATCACTTAAATTATAAACCTCACTTAATTTATTATCTAATCTTTCGTCAATATATAAAACATATCTTATATTTTCTTTTGTTGAATTTTTTGGAATGTGATAAATTTGTAAATCCAT
>Ga0114969_10003014_pt1 | contig 13698 bp, 11 predicted proteins | sample M_130807_MF_Meta_FD_87316 | JGI IMG/M metagenome (GOLD analysis project Ga0114969, IMG submission 87316) | Freshwater microbial communities from Lake Montjoie, Canada to study carbon cycling - M_130807_MF_MetaG | ecosystem: Environmental > Aquatic > Freshwater > Lake | place: Lake Montjoie...
GTTACACCTTGTGAACCCGTAGCACCTTGAGAACCTGTAGCACCCTGTGAACCCGTGACACCATTTGTTCCTGTTGCACCTTGTGATCCTGTAACACCTTGAGAACCTGTTTCACCCTGTGAACCTGTTGCACCCTGTGATCCTGTAACACCTTGAGAACCTGTTACACCCTGTGATCCCGTGACACCTTGAGAACCTGTTGCACCCTGTGATCCCGTAACACCTTGAGATCCTGTGGCTCCTGATGATCCTGTAACACCTTGAGATCCTGTTGCACCCTGAGATCCTGTAACACCTTGAGAACCTGTGGCTCCTAATGATCCCGTTTCACCTTGAGAACCTGTTGCACCCTGTGATCCTGTTACACCCTGTGATCCCGTAACACCTTGAGATCCTGTTGCACCTGTAACACCCTGAATGCCTTGAGAACCTGGCGCACCCGTGATGCCTTGAATGCCTTGTGATCCTGTTGCACCTTGAGAACCTGTGACACCTTGAATGCCTTGAGATCCTGTTGCACCTTGAGAACCTGTGACACCTTGAATGCCTTGTGACCCTGTTGCACCTGTGATGCCTTGAATGCCTTGAATTCCTTGAGAACCTGTAGCACCTGTGATGCCTTGAATGCCTTGTGATCCTGTTGCACCCGTGACACCTTGAGATCCTGTTACACCTTGAGAACCCGTAGTACCCCGTGATCCCGTGCCACCATTTGTTGATGCAGTATCTTGGGTTGTTCCATCGGGGAATTGAATGTACCCAGCAATCTGTGTACCAATTTTTAATATACCAGGAACTTCAAATGACTTGTCCCCATAAAAATTATAGATTACATTCTCACCCTCTAGGTTGATATTAGTTGTATCTACAAATTGCAAAGCACCTGGTGCGCCCTTTACAGTGATATTACTACTGCTTGTTCCACCGCCACCCGTATTGATGATGGTTAATGTGTTGCTAGATGGATCTGTTGTTAAGTTAATACCCGACCCTGCAACAAATGTCAGGGTTTCCTTGTCATATTGAACAGCCGTTAATCCCGATTGCCCCGAGACAGATATGAATTTAAATGCCTCGCCAAGACCACCACCACCGTCATATAGTATTGGTGTGGTTGGAGTAATCTTTGAAAGATCAATCGATAGATGCTGCCGCTGTTTGTCAAGTTTCAGTGGATACTGAACCGAAAGCAGTCCTGCATCTCCCTTGTCGCCTTTATCTCCCTTGTCTCCCTTGTCTCCCTGAAGTCCCTGTCCCCCGTCCTTTCCATCAATACCATTGGCACCTACAAGCCCGCTCTCTCCTGCCACTCCTTGAATTCCCTGAGTGCCTCGTTCGCCTTGGTCTCCCTTATCTCCCTTGTCTCCTCTATCGCCCTTCTCGCCTCTTTCTCCGTCCTTTCCATCCGATCCTCGTTCGCCTTGGTCTCCCTTATCTCCTTTGGCACCCTGAAGTCCTTGTGAACCGATATCTCCCCGTTCACCCTTCTCTCCTTTTTCCCCTTGAAGACCTGGAACTCCTCGTTCGCCTTGGGAGCCTTGTGATCCCGCTGCTCCCTCTTCGCCCTTCTCACCTTGATCGCCTTTTTCGCCTTTTTCGCCATCGGTGCCCCTTTCGCCTTGAGTACCAGGTGATCCGTGTTCGCCTTGTTCGCCTTGTTCACCCTGATCGCCCTTTTCGCCTTGATCACCCTTTTCGCCCTGTTCGCCTTGATCACCCTTATCGCCCTTATTTCCCTTGGTGCCGCGAATACCAGGAATTCCATCTTCACCTCGAAGACTTTGAATTCCTTGATTTCCCTGTTCACCACGAACAACTTCGGTAATGATTTTTTTGATTGGCTTTTCTGTGGGCTGTACGAAAACATCTTCAGTTAAAGATTCAACAAGAACAAATGATTTGTCGAGCACATCCCGACCACCCTTAAGAATGATTGGGTTGCCATCAGCATCAAAGAAAAATGCTTCTCCGATTCCCTTATAGGTGTATGTTTTCCCACCAACACAGGCTGTTGCAGGGGCATATGTGAATATAGATCCCGCATCATAGTCCATGAGGGGAGTAACGAGTTTTACCTGTGTTCCTACGGGAATGCCTGATGTCAGTCGAATAAATTCAACGGGTTCATCATCACTGGAATTGAGATAGTCGTTAAATCTATTTGTCATCGTAAACCCATAGAAGGGCAGTTTACGAGGTATTTAGGGTCAACCTAAACGGCTGTAAGTGCCTTCCATGAGACAGGAAAAAGACCTTTAAGTATTCTTCCAATAGCATTCGAATACTCTCGAACTTCCCACTGTGCATGGGGATCGGATCGAAGTTTGCAGACCCTAGAATATGCGGCAAGACTTCCTGTCCACCACCACTCGGTATATGTTCCTTGTGGCAATACAAATCGTGCTTGCTCGGGAGCGATCCCCTGATCGATCAGAAGGTTGTAACAATTAATCGCCTTATGAATGCTTTCGTAGTATGCCTGATCTAATGTTTCCCATTTCAATACATCCTCAACAAACCCTTCGCTTCCCTGCTTTGCATTTTGAGTTGGCTTTGTGCGCCATAGGGGCTTGTAGATTTCAGGTGCATCCGTAACATAGCGGCGAGAGACTTCGTTTTCTACGAATCCCTGTTTGTGCTTGAAGAGTTGTGTGCGTATGGAGATTGGTGCTTTGATCCGCAGAGTGATCTGTGGATGTGCAAAGGGAGTCCAATGATTGTGTTTTGCAAGATATGAGATCAGTTTCTCATCCTTATCAACAAACTCCATACTCTCTTTATGAAATGAAACACGAGCAGCATTAACTACCGTGAGATCACTACCCATGTGCGAAACATATTGAACAAAGCCAATTCCGTCAAGAACGGAAGTGGATACCTCATTTTCTACCATACTTTTTTACTCCTCAGTGGAATCTTCAGATGCTTTTTCTGCATTGACCGCTGCACGAACTTCAGGGCGAAGTGAATCAATTCGATCACTTACTTTGTGATAAAGAGATGCAAAGATTGCATCCTTTGCTTCACTTGCCTTGCCATCCATTACAAGATCAATGATGGTGGGGAAATCTCCAACCACACCATTATCTGTATCGTCTTCCATATCAACATCATCCATGCTCAGATCAGGTTCTTCTTCATTATTCATATTCAATCCTCCGTTGTTATTTAGCCCACTTGTTGAGTGCGATATGTCCTGCCAATCCCGAATGTGAATTTCTCATGATGTCATGCAGTATTGTGGTCTTTCCGTGTCCTGCCAACACCATATCATTGATATCTTTTAGCCCACGAAAACGATCAGACCATACGCAAACTCTATGCCCATTTTCCAATAAGCGTCCCATGGTTTCTACAACCTGCTTATTTCGAGGTTCATTGTCGAGTGCATATATCAGTTCTGAATTCTTTAGTTCTGTGGGAATGTTTGTAGCATCCGAAAGCCCAATCATCGCAACAGCATTATCAAGAAACATACTGTCGATAGGCCCTTCAACCACAATGATTGGTTTTTTGATATTGCATTTATCAAGACCGAACCACATCTTGGCAGCATCCCTGTCTGCCTTTACGGTGATGTATCGAAGGGTATTTCGATTTGGATTTTTGCCTCCAATGATTCTACCTTGTGCACCAACTACTTTTCCATCAATATCCAAAATGGGAATGACAATTCGTTCGTCTTCTCCTGCCTCGACAAGAGGATCAATATTCTTTGCCCACTCACCATAGTTGTCTGAGTAGTATAGGCGACTCATATTTTCTGTTGACAACTGTCTATTCATAGCCCATGCAACAGCAGGGTGCTTTTTGGGCAAGGTATCAAGTCGCGGTATAAGGCTGAGAACTTTGTCTTCGGCTTTATGTGGAACAGGAACTACTTCTATTTGCTTTGGTGTGCGTCCATAGATAATTCCCGTTTCCTTCAACACCTCAAACACATATTGCTTGTACAGATTTCCATCAAGCGTTTTGAGAAGCCAACTGATTGTTGCACTGTAATCACAGTTGTGGCATTTGCATGAGAATGCCCCCTTCTTCTCATAGATGTAGAAGCGAGTCTTGCTCTTGCTCTTGGTGCTGTCACCACAGATGGGACAACGACAGACTGCAAGGCTTGACTTCTTCCACTGAAAGCGATCTAGTCGAGGAGACAGCAGATTAATGTATTTGGTGTCGATGTGAATCGGCATGGATTGTTGCTATTGTACGAGAATACTACGATTTCGTCAATGCCCAAAGTTATATAATTATATAACTATCGGACTAAAAATATGAAGCAGTAAATTATTTTATCAATCTTGAATATTCGCGAGCAAAAAACAAATCGGTCGCATAGATAGCGATTACAGTTTTCGCTTAAGTTCTTTGGTCTTTTTTATGTTACGGCGAACATACATCATTCCACGCCGACCTGGAGGTTCTTGTCCTGGAGATGCTCCCGCAATATTTCCACCACCAACAGAGTTTACAGGGGCATCTTCTTTTTGTAGGTGTTCGAGCGTGAATACAACATTTTCAAATTTGTATATTGGATGTCCGAGAAATTCGTCACATGGTAACAGTTCGTTTTCCAAATGAACTCTTTTGCCATGAATGATATATGTACCTGCTTTGATTGCTTTGGCATCAACACCCTCTTTGAGAGTTGCATATGTAAGACCTCGAATGTCTAACTCATGAAGGATAAGGGATTCAACCAATCCTTGAGTTGCATCATCACAATACTTTCGCAATTTATATCCACAGAGTGCAGCATCATATGGCACATACGATTTCTGCGAGTATGTGAATGGTTCTATGCCCTCAATGATTTTTCGAAAGTTGGATACCAAAGTCTGAAATCTATTTGGTTTCTTTGACTCTTCTGTGTTCAAAGTACAAGTCATCAGGTCTTTAAATTGATTTGTAATGAGAGTATCGATATTCATCAGATTTTCCGAAGACGAGTTATGATTTCAGTGTCCATTACAATCTTGACTATGTCAACTTCAAGTGAAAATTTTGGTTGAGTGTCTGAAAGATATCCTAGAAATACTAGGAATGTTTTAAGTATGTAGTGAAGATCCATGTCGATCTTGAAGAATAGGAGTCGCGTCCCTGCTTCAATGCCGAAGACATTACAGAAGGTGATGAGATGATTGAGAATTAAGCGTTCTCGAAGGACAGTGTCCTTCTTGTATCTGCGAAAAAGTCTCTTTAGATATACGATACGCGCAAGGTCTTCTTCAAATTCTTTAATCCCCATGCAGTGCGGATTGTCATAGTTTCGCATCGCATATCGGACATAATTCTCATTCGTCAGGCTGTCGCCTTTTATCATAAAGAACCATGGCGATTAGCCGTTAGGAACAATCATTGCATGTACTTGGGTAAGACCACTTGGAAGTTTATGTGTTTCGACACGAAGAGCAAGACCATGACCAAGGAGATGAGTAATTCCATCATCCTTGGTATATCCATATACAGATCCATCAGCACGAAGAGTTCCACCAAAACGAACGAGTGGAATAATTTCTTCGGTCTGTGTTGACAATCTCATAGCACAGTCTTTGGTCATTGTGAAATCAAGACCGATCATTTGAAGTCTACCCTGTGCCTGTTTTAAGGCAGACACAGGGTCGATGTATGGCTTTGCAGAAAGCGCACCCAAGTAGGTATTGATTCGAGTAATTGCAACAGGACTCAATGAAGACAGATTATAATTGCCATCGAGAGAATTGTCACCATCCTGTGGGCCAACACGCCCAACACTTCCAGATCCATCATATGCACTCCCGTAGGGTGCATTTTCATTAATTGTTTCTCTCAGTTGCTTATAAGACTTCATGTTGAGTTCCTATTAGTTGCTCTTGTTATAGTTGAGATAGTAATAACTGCTCATCGCATTTACTGCACTCGTGGTAAGACCAGGGTTTTGGTCAAAGAAGACTCTAAAGGAGGTGAATGCACTTGCACCACTTGCACCTCCAAGAGAATCCTGTGCCTTAAGGTTGATGGTCTTAATACCCGTTGCAGCAGATCCTGCAACCTCAAGAACTGCGATATTGTCATATCGGTAAGGATTGAGTTTACTGTCTGTGGATGTTGCTCCAAAGAATGTTGTTGCAACAGCGGCTGGAACTTTTGTTGCATCGTTAAGGTCTGTTACACCTGTATACACCTGACATCCCGAGTTTGTGCCCGACAATCCAATGGTTATGGTATTTGTGAAGTTTGCATCATTGACAACAACCTTGATATATGCAGTTACTCCCGTCAGACCACCAAGCGAAGATACACCATATTTGTTAACGCCATACTGGAATCCGATTCCACCAGCGCGACCTGGAGTCAGTCCTGCACCACCAAATCCTCCACCTGTCATGGTAGCAATATAGTTAAAGAATGCATGGGAAACTCCCGCATCACCCACATTGGCTCCACCTGTTGCACTATCACCGTTGAATGGGCATGAGAAGTAAGGTGCATAGTTTGGAAAATCGCTTCCTGCTGTCTGTCCTTGACCCCATGAAGACCCTGTTGGGCCTGTTCTTGTAGTATAGGATGCCGATGTTTTATCATCAACAGGGATTGCTACCAAAAGTTCAGTAATTACAGGATTGTGTGTGAATGCAGCGGCAGTAGAGACTCCTGTCGCACCATATGCAAAAAACGAACCCATAAGAGGCATTTCCCATCCACGGACGGTACGGGTGCAAAGTCTCTTCTGAATCTTATTCAGCCATGTGGGCTTTGATTCTTCTCTGTCGTTATTTTTCCAAGTTGCCATTTCGGTATATCTCCTCTGTGTTTCTATTTAGTTCTTTGCGGGATCGATAGTTTTTTTGCCGTTTGTGTCAATATGAGTCTGTACAGCCTTGGCAAAATTGTTGGCTTCCTCAGTCGTTCCACGGCAGTTGCACTCCCGAATTGCTTCATTGAAGTGCTTAACAAGAACATTTCGTTGTTCTTCAAGAACCGTTTGTTCGACAACTTTAATTGCTGCCTCTTTTGCCTTGTCATTGAGACAAGGATTGATTTCAACATCGTTACGATGCTCTTCTAAGAATTTTGTAATATCGGCAACGATTTTGGAATTGAATGGATTGTTAAACATGGTCTCTCCTGTGGATACTTGTTATTTATAGATCACGATCATCCGCTTCATATGCTTTCTTTGATATGTTGCCTTATGATCCCTTTTCGGGGTTGTGTCCCCATACCTTAAGTGCTAGTAATTTACGAGTAGGCTTTTTGTCTTCATCTCTCAAAGGCCCCTTTGCGCCTTTCATTCGATTGATGAAATTGACTTGCTTCCCTGCCCATTTCCAATCATTATCAGACCATTTTTCCATGGGGGTATCTAGCATTCGAATGATTGCACGGGCAGAATCTCGACCTGTACTGATTTTGCCACCATCTGCACCTGCCTTACCTGCCTCCTTGCGTGACAGTCCTGCCTCGGCTCCATCATCAGAATCAAGGAATGTCTCGATCTCTTTACCCGACATATTTACAAGTTTTTGCCATTCCTTGTAGCGATCAGACATCTCTTTTTCGGAAGTATCTTCCTTCATGGACACACAATTAGGAACTTTTTTCCCATTCTTCATCTTCATTCCCAATTGTTTAAACCCTACCCAACAAGGCTTATCTTCTTCAATTTCTTTCCGCTCGCCAGGGGTGTCATGCTTGTAGGTCTTTACAATCTTATCAGTGCCGATGAGTAAAGGGCCTCTCTTACTCATAGAAGTCCATTTCAAGACATTGTTGATTTTCTTAGCCTCATCAAGCCATGTCTCAGACGGCTCTACATCTTCTCCGTGCATCTTCCATGCAGTCGCATAGAACACTTCCCTCCACCGCTTACCATATTGTTTTCGGAATGATGCCTTGGTCTTTTCATCCTTTGAAAAACTTCGTGCAGCACCCTTGGGTGGACTAACTTCAAGTAAAAAGAATTCGAAGTCTTCGTTGATATCAGTCTTTGGCTGATTCGAACCTAACTCGGAATTACGAATCTCTTTCAGGAATTCAATATAGGTTCGTGCTAGATATGCCCCCTCCTGCATATTGCGGGTCAGGCAGCGTTCTTCATATGCAATAGAAAGACGGATCTTATTGTTGTTTGTTGTATCGCTCTGATCGATCTTCGTAAGGCGTTCAACTGCATCGTCCTGTTCGTATCGATTGTGCAACTCTTTTAACTGTCCATTTTTTGTGAGTTTTTCATAGAGCGTATTGCCATCGAGTTTATTTTCCATGCCTAGCATATGCACAAATGGATGGGCTATTGCCATCATTTTTGTGAGATATGTGGTCATCTCGAATTTACCAATCATCATTCCCTCTAAAATCTTGGTAAGGATTTTGCCAATTGTATTTTTTTCAGCAAAGGAAACAATTTTTGAACTTGCACCAATGGTCGTATAGAACTGATGCAAAATTTCTTGTTTTGTATTGGCAACTTCCTTATTGAATTCTTCAGGAGATAGTTTATTCCTCTTGTTTGCAAGAACAAAAACTTTAGATGCAACCGTACTGCTTTTCATAATCTGAACTAGAGCACTAGCAGCCTCTTTGGTAGCCATCTCAGTGAGTTCAGTATTGGCATATTCTTCTTTTTTGGTTTGATTCTGTGGGTATATTGCCTCCGCAGGATCGACTAGCATTCCTGTCTTGCTCAGGAATTGCAGACCAAGGAGAACTTTGGTGGACATATGGTTGCGATCACCAATAGAGAATTTGATGTTTGGATATTTCTTTCCATGGAATTCAATGTCCATGAAGATAACAAGTCGCTTCTTCTCACCAATACCACTCTTGACAATAATTCGACTGACGATTTTCTTGGTAACCGTTTTACCATTCGACAGTTTGAAGGTAACCGTGTGGTTTCCATTGTCTTTGATGTCTTCTCCATGAATCATGTTGTAGCCACTGTTACCCGTATCGATCTTGGCTTCGTATTCGACTCCATCAATCTTAACTGTTTCGCGAACAGTGAGGTTGGAGAACAGTTTCCAATTGGATTTGTTGAGAATATAGTCAACAAAATCTTCGACCAATTCTTCGCCCTTGACATTGTTCTTGCCCTTGCCGTCTTCGTAGTATCGATAGTAGATATTACCACTACCTGGGCTTGCATTCATTTCAATGATATATGGCTTACCATCATTGATTACATGATCGACTCCAACATAATAACACTTGCTAACCCGAGCGGCTTCCTCCACCAACTTGATTTCTTCATCGGAGAGTTGGAATGCACCACCCTTTGAACCTCGGGCAATGTTTGTACGGAAATCCTTAGGAGCCTTATCTCGCTTGGCACAGGCAAATATCTTGCCATTCAGGCAGATGCTGCGAACATCGTTCTTGAAATCGGGCAGGAACTCCTGCATAATGATTTCGGCATTGTATTTCCATAGAGTTTGTAGAACAGACTTCAGGCTTTCCATGCTTTCAATCTTGGACACGCCGATGCCTTCAGCCCCTGTAAGAGTCTTTACAATGACGGGGAACTTGCCACCAATTTCCTTAACGGCAGTTTCAATATTGCTTTCGTCTGCAACAAATGTCGTGCGTGGATGTGGGAGATTGTGCTTCTTGAGAGCAATGGCAGTTTCTAGTTTGTTTGCACAGAGTTCCATTCCTCCACGCTCATTGATCATGAACACGCCATTGTTCTGTAAGATGGTCATGATAGCAACACCGATATCACTATTCATCACACCACCACGAACAACTGCTACTGTGTCGCTTGGGATAACCGTGATATCTTTACCTTCACCATCATAGTTCTTGATGGTGATTTTCTTTGAAGTGACATTTGAAATTTCTACTTGTGCCTTAGAAGTCTTCACCGCATAGAATTCAATCTTGCGCTTCTTGCAGATTTCCTGCATCTTTTCGATTGTATCGGATAGATCTTTTTCCGAAGAGGTTAGTGCAAGAATTGTTACCTTGTCATTTGGGTTTACAGCCTCTGAGATATATGACTCCCCAAGACTCAATCCCTTACGAACATCGCTGTACATCTTCTTCTTGGTGGCATTATCCTTACCTGGAACGCCCGTGGCAAACTTTTTAAAGTCTCCATCGAAAGCAGCAGATCTCATCTTGGAAGCAGACATTCCCTCAACACCTTGAGAGTCATCATCTCGTGCCTCACCCGCCTGAACTACTTCGAATTTTTCAAATGAATATACACGCTTCTTTGGATCACGATCTGCAACCTTGCCCTTATACTTGGCAATGTTTTTAAAGTTTTCGACTTGGTCACTTCCCGCAACCATGATAATGTTCTTATATCCCAATGAGCACACATATAGAACGGCAGTATACGGATCCTTTGCCATTCCTACAGGAAAGTTGCCCTTAGGAAAAAACTTCTTAAGGTATGCAACCTTTTGCTTATGTGATAGAGGGTTCTTCTTTGAGTCTTGTGTTTCAGATGCAAATATGAAATGATCTGCATTATGCTTCTGTGCTTCGGAAACAATCTTGTCTACCAAGACACCGTGACCGATGGTCGGGGGGTTCATTCTGCCGAAAGCAATAACTGCTGTGTCTTTTTTTGCTTCGTCAATTCGATGTAAGAAACGCTCTATCACGAGTTTACCTTCCTGTTTTGTCTACTAAATCGTAGTCGATTTACCAACTTAGTGACTCTTCCTGAACGAGAAACCACAATACCCTCAGGATCTGTTGGAGAAATCCCGTTGTCATCCACGAAGAAATGCCCGAAACTAGACAGCATATAGAACTTACCGAGCAAAATTTCTTTTGCTTTGGCGATAAGATTATGTAGTTCAAACATAGAATTGAACTGTGATTCGTATGCATCAACAAAGGCAAGCAACTTGTTCAGTATATCTCTTTTGCCCTGCTTGCCTTTTTCTGTCTTCAGTTTTTCAATGTCCTTGTTTAACTTGGTTTCCAAATTCAACTTAAGACCACGGGCAGAAAATTGTGAAAGACCGCCATTAATAGTGGCATTTATATATGGAAGGATGTATTCAACTAACTGTGCATTGGAAAGAAGAACCTTCAGGAACGGCGATACCTTTTTTGATTTTCCTTCACAGTCTTTGATCATGCCCATAAGTTTGCCATATTCATCAGGCTTGAGAAGTGCAGCCGTGATGTCATATATGTTGGGGTCAGTGAACCACACATTTGCATTCTTTTTCAGGGTACTAGCATCAAAGTTGAAGGAGACAGCAGATAACTCCTGCATCGTTTTTCCACTATAGACGGTATGAAAAGCAATTCCAAGTTTTGCAGAGGAAACCGATTTCCCAATGGCACTGTCTTTTTCAATTGCATACATGATCGTATTGGGAGCAAAAGTAATATATTCTTTTCCATCAATCGTCTGTGATTTTTTGGAATCCATCGTAAACATCAAGTCGCCCTGCAATACTCCCTTGATGCCAAGTCCTGGCAGATACTTTAAGCACTCGATCAATTTTGCGGCAAGATCGGAAATTGACACACCTTTCCGTATTTCTGCTTCGGTGTGATATGCAGAGACAGTTTTGCTAAATGCTCCCTTGGTAGCAACAAAAAACTTATTGTTTTCGGGATTAATCCCACACACAATAGCAGGTTTCCCATCCCATTTGGTGGAGAGTCCCAAAGAAGTCGAGCCTGTTTTGAGGCTTTCTGTAATATCTTTGAGGAATGCAATAGCCAACTTTAAGCCTTTTTCGCCCTCAAGAAGCATCAGATCTTCTATATGGTCTAGATGCTTATTTCGAACTACTTCTTCGGAAAGAACTCTGTTTGCTTGTTTGAATGACAGCATATTTGCTCCGTGCGAAGTTATTTAGGCATATTTGTAATGGGCGGGATGGGAGTCGAACCCACATGAGCGCACTTATAAGGTGCGACCTTTTACCACTATCAGGCACCCGCCCGTGAATTAAGACCAATCGCCCATAGAGGGCTTCTTTCCCTTCTTGTAGCCATACCCCCCGCCACCCTTGTTTGGAGAGTCAAAGCCGTTGTCTGTGTTCTCATCCTCTACATCAGCAGAATGATTCCCCTGAATCAACTGTTGCTGCGATTCATCAACATCAAACAACTTCATCTTCGAACGATCTATCCCAATCACAAACTTACGATTGGCAGCAACATCATTGTAGCGGTTCTTCAATTGCTTGACCATGACCTGACCGACTGCATCCAATTGTTCGGTTGCAATCAGAGCAAACATAAAGTCCGCAGTGGCAGGTAGCCCGAACGATTCCGAGGTATCGGTCAATTCGACATCCGTATTGCCAAAGCCTGAACGGTTCGTCTGTGTGGCAGTAAAGATTGGCACCTTCATCTCAACTGCAAGACCACGAAGTTCCTCTGCAATTGCCTTGATATAAGTATACGAATTGACATTTGCTCCTGGCTTAAACCGAGTCGAAGCACAGATATTGAGATAGTCAATGAAGATGATATCGGGCTTGAAGTTCTTCTTCAGGCGCAGTTCATCAAGCAGATGCCGAAAATGGTTGGCATTTGCTGCGGCAGTGGGATATTCCTTGATCAGGAGTTTCCCCGTGATTCCCATAGTCACCTTGGATAGACGCTTGGCATAGATATCGATGGGCAACTTCTTTAGTTCATCCATTGAAATATCCATAAGATTGGCATCGATTCGCTCTGCGATTCTTTCCTCTGCCATCTCGCAGGTGATGTATAGGACATTCTTGCTCTGTGTTAGGCAGTTGGCAGCATGATGACACATGAACAGGCTCTTGCCCACTCCTGTGCCCGCGAGGATCACATTGAGAGTCTTGTCGGGAACACCTCCTGCCGTGATCCGATTGAAGAAGTCGAGATCGAAAGGAGTCTTCTGTTCTACTCGATGATAGAACTCATAACGCTGCTCGGCATCATCAATGAAATCGTGTCCGATATGCTCATCAAAAGAAACGCTCAGTGCCGATGTTAGGATTTCGGGAATGGCATTCTTTGATCTTCCATTGGCTTTCTTCTCATCAAGAAGTTCAATAGACTCCATGAGTGCATTGTAGACCGCCTTGTCCTTACAAAACTTCTCGGTCTGATCGATGAGCCATGCTTCGTCAGGTTCATCGATAGTCTTTTCGAGAGAGTCTACAAGTTTAACACACTCGTCAAATTCTCCCTGTGATAGCCCATCCTGCTGATTGAGGATGATGTTCAGTGCTTCGCGGGTAGGGGCAATGTTATACTTACCGATAAACTCAGAGACTGTCTTGAACAATCTCTTCTCACAGGTGTCATGAAAGTACTCTTCTCGCAGGAAGGGTTGCACTCTACGGGTGAAATCTGCACGGTGCAACAGGCTTCGCAGGATAATGAGTTCGATCTTATCTGTCATAGGTTCTCATAGTATAGCACAAATGCCGAGGTTTTGCAAGGGGGAAATCAAGGCTTTCGGTATACCCAACATCCTTCAGTCACTTCAAAAGGCTGTGGGATTGATTCGTCAACTGCTCTTTTTACAGCATCTTCGCCACTCCAAGGATAATCATGACCCGACACATAACCTCCCTTTTTGACTTTGGGGAACCATGCGGCAATGTCATCCTTTACGCATTGATATTCATGACATGCATCGATGAATACTACATCAATGGATTCGTCTTCGTATAGTTTTGAGGCATCAAGCGAGGTCATTCTGATAGGGGTGACTACATTAGAAACCGATGAGATATTCCCAAGAAACAA
>Ga0114969_10003015_pt1 | contig 13697 bp, 12 predicted proteins | sample M_130807_MF_Meta_FD_87316 | JGI IMG/M metagenome (GOLD analysis project Ga0114969, IMG submission 87316) | Freshwater microbial communities from Lake Montjoie, Canada to study carbon cycling - M_130807_MF_MetaG | ecosystem: Environmental > Aquatic > Freshwater > Lake | place: Lake Montjoie...
TTGGTCGATGAGTTCGTTGCTAATGGGCATTTTATTATCCTCTTAAAGGTTTTTATCAAAATGCCATTTACACAGATTATTTTACACTCCCCATTTTTCAGCAAAAATTTGTCGGTAACAGGGAGTGAATCGCTACGCGTATGATGCGTTCAGTTAAGCTGAAAGGTGCATAACTGAACGGCCAGCTTCAGGCATGTTTGAATGGGTGGGTTATTACAACTCTGTTTTGCCATCGTATTCGCACAGATCTTCAATCATGCACGAGCCGCAGCGCGGTTTACGTGCGATGCAGGTATAGCGTCCATGTAGGATCAGCCAATGGTGGCAGTCCACTTTGAAGGCGGCAGGGACCACTTTCAGCAGTTTTTCTTCCACCTGCTCGACGTTTTTCCCTGGAGCAAAATTCGTGCGATTGCAAACGCGGAAAATATGCGTATCCACGGCAATAGTCGGCCAGCCAAAGGCGGTGTTGAGCACCACATTGGCAGTTTTGCGGCCCACTCCGGGCAAGGCTTCCAGCGCAGCGCGATCTTCCGGCACTTCAGAGCCGTGCTTTTCCAGCAGAATACGGCAGGTTTTAATCACGTTTTCGGCCTTGCTGTTAAACAGGCCGATGGTCTTGATGTACTCTTTTACGCCATCGACACCCAGAGCTAACATAGCAGCCGGAGTGTTGGCGATCGGGTAGAGCTTGGCGGTCGCCTTGTTAACGCTGACGTCGGTGGCCTGTGCGGAAAGCAGCACGGCAATCAGCAGTTCAAAGGGCGTGCTGTAAACCAGTTCCGTAGTTGGATGCGGGTTGTTGTCGCGTAAACGGGTAAGAATTTCCAGGCGTTTTTCTTTATTCATGACGCTTTCTCTGCGTGTCCCTGTTCCATTTGGTCTTCAGCCAGCAAAAGTTTGGCCTTGCGCGCCTTCATTTTTTCATCGATCACATATTTGGTTGCCAGCATCAGCCCCAGGCCGATAAAGGCTCCCGGTGGCAGCATTGCCAGCAGAAAGGGGGTGTCGAAATGCACCACTTCAATACGCAGCACCTTGGCCCAACTGCCCAGCAGCATATCGGCGCCATCAAACAGGGTGCCGTTGCCAATCAATTCGCGCAGCGAGCCGAGTACGAACATGGCACCCGTAGCTCCCAGGCCAATGGCGACTCCATCAACTAAGGCTAAACCGACCGGTTTTCTCGCGGCGATGGCCTCAGCACGGCCTACCACGATGCAGTTGGTGACGATGAGCGGGATAAAAATCCCCAAAGACTGATAAAGACCGAACGCGTAAGCGTTAATCAGCATCTGCACGATGCTGACCGCCGCTGCGATGATCATCACATAAATTGGAATACGCACTTCGCTGGGCGCCCAACGGCGCAGGGCCGAGATAGAACCGTTGGTGATGGTCAGTACCAGCGTGGTAGCCAGCCCCAGCCCCAGCGCGTTGGTGGCGGTTGAAGTCACGGCCAGCAACGGGCATAGACCCAATAATTGCACCAGCGCAGAGTTGTTTTTCCACAGCCCCTGAACGATTAACTCTTTGACTTCACTCATTCGTTGGCTCCACAGGCAGGTAAGGTGTCCAGTTTAGAGGGCAGCGTTTCCATATACAACGCCGTACGGCGCACGGCATTAACCACCGCGCGCGGTGTGATGGTGGCACCGGTGAACTGATCGAACATACCGCCGTCTTTCTTCACCGCCCAGCGGCTATCATCCGGGCCTGCAACTTTTTTACCACTAAAGGAGGAGATCCAGTCGGAAATGCGTAATTCAATTTTATCGCCAAGCCCCGGCGTTTCGTGATGCTCCACCACGCGGGTGCCGAGCACGGTACCGCTGAAATCGGCGCCTACCAGTAATTTAATCGCCCCGGAATAGCCGTCCGGGGCAGTGGTTTCTAGCGCCGCGGCCACCGGCTGGCCATTTTTACGTGCCAGATACAGATGATGCGGCGCGCCATTGCCTAAAGCTGGATCGCTAACCACCAAGCATTCGCTTTGCATATCGTTATCGTAATATTCCGGCGGCACTACCTGATCCAGCAACGCTTTCTGCTGGAGCGCCGCTTGGTGGGCAATGGTGGTTTTGGTTAAGGTGTAGACCATCGCGGTCAAGCCGGTGGTCACCGCGGCAAACACCGCCAGGGTGATGCCATGCTTTCTCATTGAATTCAGCATGTTGATTCCTCAGCGGTGGCCATACACGCGCGGCTGCGTGTAGTGATCGATTAACGGCACGGTGATATTGGCCAGCAGCACGGCGAAGGCCACACCGTCTGGGTAACCGCCATAAACGCGGATCAGCCATACCAGCAAACCCACCAGCGCACCATAAATCAGCCGGCCTTTTGGCGTAGTGGAAGCGCTGACCGGATCGGTAGCGATAAAGAACGCGCCCAGCATGGTGGCACCCGAGAACAGATGGATCAACGGCGATGCCTGCTGCGCGGGCTCCAGTAGCCACGCCAACCCCGAACACAGTGCAATCGTGGCCAGCATACTGAAGGGAATTTGCCAGTGAATCAGCCTGCGGCCCAGCATAAACAGGCCCCCGGCCAGAAAGCCCAAGTTAATCCACTGCCAGCCGATACCGCCAAGCGCGCCGCCAAACAGCGGTTGCTGCAACACCTGTTCCACAGAATGGCCGCTGCGCAGACCGGTTTTAAACCCGTCGAGCGGCGTTGCCTGGCTGATACCGTCAACCCCCAGCTGTAGCTGATGGATGGTTGCCCCTTGGGCGGTGTGGCCAGTGAAAATACTCAGTAGGGTATCTTGCAGCGAAAGCGTGGTGGCGCGTAGTTCATCCGGCGGTAGCCAACTGGTCATTTGCACCGGGAAGGAGATCAGAAGTACCACGTAGCCGACCATGGCCGGGTTGAACGGGTTCTGCCCCAGGCCACCATAGAGTTGCTTGGCAATGACAATCGCAAACAAGGTCCCGATCACGATCATCCACCAAGGGGCAAGAGGTGGTAGGCTGATCCCCAGCAACAGCGCGGTGAGCAGGGCCGAGTTATCCGCCAAGCGGGCGCGTACCGGCTGTTTGCGCAGCGCCAGAACTGCGGCTTCTGCCAGCAGCGCCGTCACCATCGCCAACGCCGTTTGTACCAGGTTGCCATAACCAAAGAACCACACCTGCGCGGCCATGCCGGGAATGCAGGCCAGCATCACCCACAACATGATACGGCGGGTGCTTTGCTGGTTATGAGTAAAAGGGGAACTGGCGATGTGTAAGCCTTTGGTGGCTGTTTGTTGTACCGGCCTGAACTTCATAGAGTCACTACCATTTCTTTGCCATGTTATCAGCACGTTCACAGCGCCCTTGCTACAGGCAACGAGGGAAATTACAGCGCTGCATTCTACCTCATTCATACCTAGGGTAATACGTGCTAATCATAAGGATATTCAGGATTAAGACTTTGCTGCCAGGAAGAGCGCTCGTCAATGGCACAGTGGGTTTTTTTTCGCCATAAACATGCGCTAGGTTAATCTGACATTGAGCGTTTTCGCGTATAAAACGTTCGATAACGATCGGTACAGGTACGACTAACAGGTTATTTTGGTGGCGATTATCCGCACAAAATAACAACATTCATATAATCTAGATAGGTTACTATCCCGGGTATTATTAAGTTGGCGAACAAATAATAATGACTAATGAAGACATTTTTTTTATTGAAGAACTGATTGAAGAACTGATTGAGTGGGTAGAGATTCATCTGGAAACGCGGCCCAATCTTGATGAGGTCGCGCGGATTTCCGGTTATTCCAAATGGCATCTGCAGCGCAAATTCAAACGTATTACCGGCATCCAGCTTGCCACCTACATTCGCTCACGCATTCTTACCCGCGCCGCTGTTGCCTTGCGCATCACCAACCGTTCGATTATTGATATTTCAGACGAACTGGGTTTTGACTCTCAGCAGACCTTTACCCGTATGTTCAAACAGCGATTCGGCACCACGCCAAACCGTTACCGCACCATGGATAAATGGGATGTGAAAAACCTGATGCCGCGCTTTAACTTCGATGCGCGTTATGAAGCGGGTTTTTACCCGGAAGTGAAACGGCTGACGCTGCCGGATATGCATCTGGTGGGGTTCACGCGTGAACTGGAGTTTGAGGCTTCGGAAGAGATGGAGCTTTCCTCCTGTGTGGCGATGAAAACCGAGATTTTTAAAGATTTTTTCAGAGGACTGAATGTTGAATGCCATAAGGTGTTCAGCATCCACTCTTCGCGTGAGTCCGCTGACGACGAGTGTTTATCCACACATATCATGGCGGTAGAACCCGAGCATAAGAAAGATATTCTTTCCGGTCATCATATTGATAATATTCATGTTCCTGGGCGGGAATATATCTCCATCAGTCATCAGGGAACGGCGAAAGAGTGTGGTCAGTTTGTTTCTTACCTGATTGCCAACGTGAGGCCCGGGTTGCTTAATGAGGTAAAAGGCAGCGTGGAGATGGAAATGCTCGAAGCCAAAGAGTGGCAACAGGATGCCAAACTGCGCCAGATTGATATCAATTACACCTATCTGATTTCCATCGATTAAACGGGGCCTTGCGTTCTGCAAGGCTCCTTTCACTACTCTTTATCTGCGGTGGCGAGTTGTTGGGCAGCCTTCTTGGCCTTCACGCGAGCGATGGCGGCGGCCACAGCGGCCTTGCGCGGATCGTCTTCTACGGCAGGTTCAGCCGGTTCAACGGCGGCTGCAAGAGGTTCCTGCTGTTGCGCTGCTTTCTTGGCCTTCACGCGAGCGATAGCGGCGGCTACAGCGGCTTTGCGCGGATCTTCATCTGCGATTGGCTCAGCAGGTTCAATAGCGGTAGCGGATGATTCCTGCTGCGCGGCTTTCTTGGCCTTCACGCGAGCGATGGCGGCGGCCACAGCTGCTTTGCGCGGATCGTCTTCTGCGGCAGGCTCAGCCGGTTCAACGGCGGCTGCGTTTGGTTCCTGTTGCGCGGCTTTCTTGGCCTTCACGCGGGCGATGGCGGCGGCAACCGCAGCCTTGCGCGGATCTTCCTCTGCGATTGGCTCAGCTGGTTCAATAGCGGTAGCTGGTGATTCCTGCTGTGCGGCTTTTTTGGCTTTTACGCGAGCGAGTGCGGCAGCAACCGCAGCTTTGCGTGGATCAGCTTCTTCCGTTGCCGGAGTTACTGGGGTTTCCGTTGGCACTAACTGAGCTTTGCGTTCTCTGGCCTGCGCTTTTCGCGCTTCGCGAGCGGCAATGACGGCACTGTTGTCTGGCACCAGCCCGGTAATGATCATACCTGCGGCTTCACTGTTTTTGCTGCGCACGCGTGCCAAAGCGGCGCTGACGGCATCTTGATCGCTGTCAGTCAGTTTCACAGCGGCTTTTTTATGGCGATCTTCCCGCGCCAGCTTTTCCCGCTCTAATCGGGCCAGTTTTGCTTCATAACGCGCTTTGGCTTCTGCGGCGCGTGCTGCTTCCTGATCCAGTGCTTTGATCTCGGCTTTTTCCTGGCGGTAATACTGCACCAGCGGAATATTACTTGGGCAAACATAAGCACATGCGCCACATTCAATGCAGTCGAACAGATTATGATTGCGCGCTTTCTCGTGTTCGTCACCTTTACTGAACCAGTAAAGCTGCTGCGGCAGCAGCCCGGCTGGGCAGGCATCGACGCACAGTCCGCAACGGATGCAGGATTGCTCCTGTTCCTGCGGGCCCATTTCGTTGATCGTTGGGGCCAGCAGACAGTTGCTGATTTTGACTACCGGCACATTCAGCGAAGGCAGGGTAAAGCCCATCAGCGGGCCACCCATAATCACCATCTGCTGTGGTTGCGGCTGGAAACCGCCAAACGCCAATAGATGCTGAACCGGTGTACCGAGGCGCGCCCAGACGTTGCCGGGTTGGCTCATCGCTTCACCCGTCAGGGTCACCACACGTTCAATCAGCGGTTCACCATCGATAATCGCGCGCTTGATGGCGAACGCGGTGCCGACGTTTTGCATCAACACGCCGATGGAGGACGAATGTTTACCGTGCGGCACTTCTTTGCCGGTCAGGATCTTGGTTAACTGCTTGGCCCCGCCGGAAGGGTATTTTGTCGGGATCACCCGTAATTCTATGCTTGGATGAGCGCGTAATGCGGTTTTTAGGGCAGCAATCGCCTGCGGTTTGTTGTCTTCAATGCCGATCAGCGTCAACTTAGGTTGCAGCAAATGGCGCAGGATCTGGGTGCCTTCAAGGATCTGATCGGCATGCTCCTGCATCAACCGATCGTCGGCGGTAATGTAGGGTTCACATTCGGCAGCATTCAGGATCAGCGTTTCAACCTGGTGGCTACCGCCCTGCAACTTACTGGCGGTGGGGAAGCCCGCACCGCCCAAGCCCGCAATCCCGGCCTGGTGGATACGCTGGATCAGCTCTTCCGCATCCAATTGGTGGTAATCCGCCACCGGCGTCAGTTCACACCTGCGGTCTTCGCCGTCCGGCTCGATGATCACGCACAGTTCCGCCAATCCTGAAGGGTGGGCAGTGACATGGGGTTCAATGGCGCGGATGGTGCCCGACGTCGGTGCGTGCACCGGCAACGTGCGGCCACGACCAAAGGTCAGCGGTTGGCCTTTCAATACGCGATCACCAGCCTTAACGCACAGCTCGCCTTCCGGCCCCAAATGCTGTTGCAACGGGATGATAAATACGGCAGGCAGAGGAACCACGCGCAGCGGCACACCGCTGGATTGGGTTTTCATTTCAGGTGGATGAATGCCACCGTCGAAATCCCAAATCCGGTCTTTTTTGAAGGCGGTGAACAGATTAAACATGTGGCTCCACGTGAATCACTTGCACCGGAATAGCCTGCATATCCCACTTCCAACTGGCGGTAGTAGTGGCGACCGGTTTCATTTCAATACAATCGGTTGGGCAGGGCGCGACGCACAGGTCGCAGCCGGTACAGAGATCGGTAATCACCGTGTGCATGGCGCGCGTTGCGCCAACAATGGCATCAACCGGGCAGGCTTGAATGCATTTGGTGCAGCCGATGCAGTTGGCTTCATCGATAAACGCCACTTTGCGCACCGGCTCGGCCACCGCTTCACCACCGTCTAGCGGCTGCGGTTCAACGTTGAGCAACTCGGCCAGCTTCAGCATCACCTGCTCGCCACCGGGGGCACATTTGTTGATCATCTCGCCGTTGGCGACGGCTTCGGCATACGGGCGGCAGCCGGGATAGCCACATTGACCACACTGGCTCTGCGGCAGGATCTCATCCACCTGCTCGGCCACCGGATCTTCTTCCACTTCAAAACGGCGCGCGGCAAAGCCCAGCACCACGCCGAACAGCAGGCCTAATGCACTCAAGGCGGCAATCGCTATCCACAACGCGGTCATTAGAATTTCACCAACCCGGTAAAGCCCATAAAGGCCAGCGACATCAATCCGGCGGTGATCAGCGCGATCGAAGAACCACGGAAAGGGGCCGGGACGTCGGCGACCGCCAGGCGTTCACGGATGGCGGCAAACAGCACCATCACCAGCGAGAAACCTGCGGCGGCGCTGAAGCCATAGACTGCAGACTGCAAGAAGTTATAGCCCAGATTGACGTTAAGCAGCGCAACGCCCAGCACGGCGCAGTTGGTGGTGATCAACGGCAGGAAGATCCCCAGCAGGCGATACAGCGCCGGGCTGGTTTTGCGTACCACCATTTCGGTAAATTGCACCACAACGGCGATCACCAGGATGAAGGACAGCGTGCGCAGATACACCAGATCCAGCGGGATCAGGATAAAACTGTTGATGAGCCAGGCGCAGACAGAGGCCATGGTCATCACGAAAGTGGTGGCCATGCCCATGCCGATGGCGCTTTCCAGTTTTTTGGAAACGCCCATAAATGGGCACAGGCCCAGAAATTTCACCAGGACAAAGTTATTCACCAGCACGGTGCCGACAAACAGAAGCAGGTATTCGGTCATTGCGATGCCTAAAAAAATAAAAGCCGCCTATTATCGGGAATTGGCGGCATAACGACAACCGATGAATCGCAGGGGTATCGCGCTTTTTTGTGTCTTTTGATGAAAATTCGCGCTTACTGCTCGGTGAATGTGCCTTTTACGCGCTTGGAGCGCTTGATATAGGGCACCAGCAAGGCGGCCATCAGCAGCGGCCACATAAGGCTGCGCACCGCCATTTCATCCGATACCGGAGAGAAAGCGAAGGCTTTGATCGCCAACAGTACGGTGATCAGCAACCAGAGCAGAAACAGCTTCGGGAAGCGCTGCGAGCGCTGGCAGAACAGCCACAGCAGATACAGGGTAAAGCACCACATCACCAGCGCGGTGAGCACCGAGAAATACCACTGCAAGGTAAACGCCTGGGCGTTGGTGATCAGGTATTCGCGTGATTCCGGCATAAAGATCGCCATACCGTACAGCAGTAACATCAGGCTGGCGCTAAGCAGAGTGACGATCAGATAGGCCATGGGGGCCAGCAGCCAACCGCCGATGCGGGAGTATTCAGCTTGAGTCATAACGGTGTCCTGAGTGACATGATTTAGCATGATAAGCCGCATAGCTTAACGGGTAATCGCCGGTTCGTCATCAATATCAACCAGATGGATAGACTCGTCATACTTCAAGCTGCCTGGGTGTTGGCTACGTCCGCTCGCACCAGTCACATAGTGGCCTATGCTCCTGGCGACTCTCGGACTTGCCGCGTTACTCGGCCCAATTCTGGGCCGAGCCCCTTTGGGGCCAGCACAAGTGCTGTTCAAAAACGCGTTGCGTTTTTGTCAGGCAACTCGACTTATTTAGAGCATAATGGGCGCAATAATTTGCGCCCATGGAGAAAGTTACCGCTCAGCCCCATTGCTGCCGATCAGCTTCTGATACCAGAAGAAACTTTTCTTGCGCTGGCGTGCCAGGCCTTTGTTGTGATCCACATACACAAAGCCATATTGTTTCTGGAAGCCATTGAGCCAGCTCAGCAAATCGATAAACGACCACGGATAGTAGCCGCGCACGTCCGCGCCTTGTTTGATGGCATCTTCAATCGCCCCAATGTGCTGGCGCAGATAGTCGATACGATCGTCATCCACCACTTCGCCAGCGATAATCGGGTCTTTGGCACCCAGGCCGTTCTCGGTGATATACATAGGAATATCGCCGTAACGCGCCTTGATGTTCATAATGCCTTCGGTCAGGCCCTGCGGGTAAATTTCCCAGTCCCAGTCGGTGTAAACCCCGTTCGGGTTACGTACGAACTTGAACAGCCCTTTGAAGCCGAACTCATTACCTTGCTGATGGCCTTTGCCTTTCTCGCCGGAGGTGTTCATAGTCAGGTGCGACTCATGATGGTTGGCGGCGATGGTTTCACGCTTGTAGTAATTCAGGCCGATAAAGTCACAGATATTATCGCGCAGCAGTTGTTCATCGCCCGGGGCAAACTGTGGTACGCCCCACACCGCCTGCGCTTGCGCCAGCAGTTCTGCCGGATATTCCCCTTTCAGCACCGGATCGTACAGCCAATGGGTGAAAATGCCTTCTGCCAACTGATAGGCGGCCAGATCTTCTGGCGATTGGCTGAGCGGGGTATGGGTTTGCAGCACGTTCACAAAGCCGATCTTGCCATCGATACCGCTGGTGCGGAATGCTGCCACCGCTTTGGCGTGGGCGACAAACACGTGGTGGCAGGCTTGTAGCGCCCGCGCCGGGCTTTTCACACCCGGTGGGTGGCCGCCGGTGATGTAGCCGAAGCCGATAAAGCACACGGTTTCATTGAAGGTTGACCAGAGTTTGACGCGATCGCCGTAGCGCTGGTAGCACAGGCGGGCGTACTCTTCGAAGGCTTCCGCAGTGCTGCGGGCTTCCCAGCCGCCTTCGTCCTGCAACGCCTGTGGCAGATCCCAGTGGTACAGGGTGATCATCGGTTCGATATTGTGTTCCAGCAACGCATCGATCAGATCGCTGTAGAACTTGACCCCGGCTTCGTTGATGGTGCCACGGCCCTGCGGCAGCAGGCGCGGCCATGAGATGGAGAAGCGGTAGCTCTGCATGCCCATCTCCGCCATCAGCGCGACGTCTTCACGGAAACGATGATAGTGATCGACAGCCACGTCGCCATTAGTGCCTTGATAGGTGGTGCCGGGCAGGTGGGAGAAGGTATCCCAGATAGAAGGGCCTTTACCGTCAACATCATGCGCACCTTCAACCTGATACGCTGCGGTAGCCGCGCCCCAGAGAAACTCTTTCGGGAAAGCAGACATAACTATTCTCTCTCTTGTGGAAGATAACAAACCAACATTGAGGATAGTTTATGTGGATTAGAAATGTGTTTGCAACCGGTTTCTGAAACCGGTTGCAGTTTTGCGGCAGGGTTAATGGCGATTCAGTTGGTAATAGACTTCATTCCAGCGGATTTCGTTCTTGAAGGCCGGGAGGGTGGTGGCATGATCAATCAGCAGGAACTCGATATTATGCATCTCGGCATACAGGCGCAGATAATCGGCATTAACCGCCTGCGAGAACACCGTATGGTGCGCACCGCCGCCGATGATCCAGGCTTCTGCCGCCGTTGCCAGCGTTGGCTGCGCCCGCCAGATGGCGCGGGCCACCGGCAGTTTCGGCATCGGGTGAGGTTGCTCAATCGCATCGACCTGATTTACCAGCAGGCGGAAACGATCGCCCATGTCGATCAGGCTGGCATTTACCGCCGGGCCTGCCGGAGTAGAGAAAATTAGGCGTGCCGGATCGGCTTTGCCGCCGATGCCCAAGTGCTGAATATCCAGCAACGGTTTTTTCTCTTTGGCGATCGACGGGCACACTTCCAGCATATGTGAGCCAACCACCAGATCGTTACCCTGCTGGAAGTTGTAGGTGTAATCCTCCATAAACGAGGTGCCGCCGTTCAATCCAGCGCCCATCACTTTCATAATGCGCAGCAGGGCGGCGGTTTTCCAGTCTCCTTCTGCGCCAAAGCCGTAACCTTGCTGCATCAGGCGTTGCACTGCTAACCCAGGTAGCTGTTTCATGCCGTGCAAGTTTTCAAAGTTGGTGGTAAACGCGTGGAATTCCCCCTGTTCCAAGAAGCGTTTCATCCCCAGTTCGATACGGGCGGCATCGAGCAGATTCTCGCGTTTTTCTCCGTGGATCTTCACCGCTTCGGTGAGTTCATAGCTGGCTTCGTACTCTTCGATCAGCGTATCGACTTCGCCTTTGCCCACTTCGTTGATTACGCTAACCAAATCACCGATACCATAGGCATTAACCGAATAACCAAACTGGATCTGCGCGCCCACTTTGTCGCCTTCGGTCACCGCTACTTCGCGCATGTTGTCACCGAAACGGGCCACTTTCAGCTGTTGGCTCTCCTGTTTGGCCGCCGCCACGCGCATCCACTGGGCGATGCGCTGATGGGCGGCAGGATCCTGCCAATGACCGGCGATCACGCTGTGCTGCTGGCGCATGCGTGCGCCGATAAACCCGAATTCGCGGCCGCCGTGGGCGGTCTGGTTCAGGTTCATAAAGTCCATATCCATGCTGTTCCACGGAATTTCAGCGTTGAACTGGGTATGGAACTGCAACAGCGGCTTATGGAGGACCGATAGCCCGGCAATCCACATTTTGGCCGGTGAGAAGGTGTGCAGCCAAGTGAGAATGCCGATGCAATCCTGGTGATAGTTGGCATCGCGGCAGACGGCGGTGATCTCATCCGGGGTGGTAACCAAGGGTTTCAGCACCAGTTTTACCGGCAAGCCCGCTTCGCGATTCAGGCTGTTGACTACCTGTTCGGCGTTTTCTTTCACTTGTTGCAAGGTTTTCGGGCCATACAGATGCTGGCTGCCGATCACGAACCAGACTTCACGCTGCTTAAAGACGTCCATCAAAGACTCCTGATAATAGGGTTAGGTGTATTAATGCTGTGCGGCATAGCGCGGCTCAGCGGCTTGGCACCACTGCTGATAACGCTCATACAGTTGCTGATAACGTGCCGCGCGCTGTGAGTCGGGCTGTAAGGTGCGTTCGATGCTGCAAGCCATTTTCTGTTGTGCCTGCGGGACATCGCTGAAGTGCTGAGCGGCAACGGCGGCGAAGATCGCCGCCCCCAGAGCGCAGCACTGATCGGAAGCGACGATCTGCAACGGACGGTTCATCACGTCGGCACAAACCTGCATGATTACCGGCGATTTACGGGCGATGCCGCCCAATGCCAGCACGTTGTCGACGGGAATATCCTGCTGTTCAAAACATTCCATGATGGCGCGGGCACCAAAAGCGGTGGCGGCGATAAAGCCACCAAACAGGGTTGGTGCATCGGTACCGAGATTCAGATCGGTGATCACGCCTTTAAGGCGCTGGTTGGCATAGGGCGTGCGGCGGCCGTTAAACCAGTCCAGCACCACCGGCAAGTGGTCGAGAGACGGGTTTTTCGCCCAGGCGGCGGTCAAGGCGGCCAACATACCGTTTTCAATCTGTTGCAGTTGGGCCTGCAACTGCGGTTGATCCTTGGCGGCCTCGCGCAGCGGCCAACTGAGCAGTTGGCTGAACCAGGCATACATATCGCCAAAGGCGGATTGCCCGGCCTCCATGCCGATGGTTTGCGGCACCACGCTGCCATCTACCTGGCCGCAGATGCCACTAATGGCGCGATCGCCCACCCGTTGACGATCGGCAATCAGGATGTCGCAGGTGGAAGTGCCAATCACTTTCACCAGCGTATAAGGCTGGGCTCCGGCTCCGACCGCGCCCATGTGGCAGTCAAAGGCCCCGCCGGAAAGCACCACGTTTTCAGATAGCCCCAAGCGTTGCGCCCAGTCTTTGGTGAGCGTACCCACAGGCAGATCGGCGGTGTAAGAGTCGGTAAACAGCGGATAGGGCAGATCGCTCACCAGCAGCGGGTCTAGCGCGGCGAAGAACGCTTTTGGCGGCAGGCCACCCCAATCTGGGTGCCACAAGGTTTTATGCCCCACGCTGCAACGGCCGCGCTTCAGTTGCTGCGGTGCGGTGGTGCCGGAAAGCAGGGCTGGCACCCAGTCGCACAGTTCTACCCAAGAGGCTGCGGCTTGACGGACGGCGGCATCCTGGCGTGAAACATGCAGGATCTTGGCCCAAAACCATTCAGAGGAATAAACCCCGCCGATGTAGCGCGAATAGTCAGGGAAATCGCCGCTGCGGCACAGTTGGTTAATGGCCTCGGCTTCTTCAATCGCGGTGTGATCTTTCCACAGCACGAACATGGCGTTGGGGTTGTTGGCAAATTCCGGACGCAGCGCCAGCACATCGCCGTTTTCATCGATCGGTGCGGGGGAGGATCCGGTGGAGTCGACGCCAATGCCGATCACCGCTTGCCGCTGTGCCGGGCTCATGCGCTGCACCACGGCAACAATCGCTTGTTCCATGGCTTCGATATAGTCAAGCGGATGGTGGCGAAACTGGTTCTCCGCAGCGAGGCAGAATTCACCGCGTTGCCAGCGAGGGTAGTAGACCACCTCAGTATCCAGTTCATTGCCGTTATGACACTCGACAGCCAGTACCCGTACTGAATCGCTGCCAAAGTCCAGTCCCAGGGTGATCGCGCCTGCCGTCATGATGCTGACTCCATAGTTGTTAGACAGTGGTTAACGATAGGAGCGCTAGCGGCAGGCAGGTGAGGAGCGGTTAGCTGGAAGTATGCACTTTTCTGCTTCCTACAGTGATTTTGTGATAGGGGTCAAAAGTTATCGACTGGCCAAA
>Ga0114969_10003017_pt1 | contig 13694 bp, 7 predicted proteins | sample M_130807_MF_Meta_FD_87316 | JGI IMG/M metagenome (GOLD analysis project Ga0114969, IMG submission 87316) | Freshwater microbial communities from Lake Montjoie, Canada to study carbon cycling - M_130807_MF_MetaG | ecosystem: Environmental > Aquatic > Freshwater > Lake | place: Lake Montjoie...
CGTATGGTAGGTCGCCGCCGTTTCGATCTGGAGCAGCTTGGCGGCCGCCAGACCGGTGATGCCGATCGGTCCGGGTGTACTGGCCTGCACCTTGGTGAAGGCGCCTTCCTGCAGGAATCGCAGCACATCGAGCAGCGGCGGAATGCGGATCTTCAGACCGTCGTATTCGGGGCAGTCGATCTCCGACACATTCTGGAAGATCTTCAATCGGCCGGTCTCGACCCACTGCCGCGTGTCGGCGTCGGCCATCGCGGTCTCGGTGTCGGGCCCGGAGAGGCACGTGACCACGGTGAAATCCACATCACGCCGGATCGCTTCGCGCATCATGCGCTTGATCGTCGACGACACCCCGTTGATCTCAATGTAGGTGTCGGTGAAGAGGGCCAGCCGGTTCTTGTGCCCGAGCCCGAACGCGCGCCGCACGTCGCCCGAGACATGCGCGTCGGAACTCTGCGCCAGGAACGCGGCGAAGTACGGCAATGAGATGAACAGGTTGCTTGCGAGCAGCGCGACGGCCTCGCGGATCAGGTCCACCATGTTGGCGGTGCGCACAAGGCGCAGGTTGTCGACGTAGCGCGCGAAGATGCGGTTGATCAGCGTGCTGATCACCAGAAAGATCCGCTGGTCGGTGGTCAGCGCGGGCGCCGCCAGCGATTCGCGGAACGCCGTCTCAGAGAGCAGGTCGTAGATTTCACGCTTGACCACCGTTTCGAACGGCAGCCCGAGCCTCGGGCCCCGCATCCGCTCCAGTTTGTGAACGAGTGTCTTGAGTGTGAACGCGACGCGCTCGCCGAGCGACAGGTCCCGATCCTGAAAGACCAGGGTCAGCAGCGCGGTGAACGCGCCGGAAATCCCGATCGTGGGGCCGGACGCCGCGCGTGCGACGCCGAGACGCGCGCCGGTGGTCGCCGGCGCCGCGGCCGGGCGGTTCGAGCCGTCGTAGAGCAGTTTGAGAATCGAATGCGCCAGGGCGATGGGGCCGCCGTGTGCGCCGCCGGGCCGCGAGGCGCGATGGCGGAGCGACGCCACTACATCGTTGGCGGTCGGACGCGGGCCGTCGAAGGCGAACTCGGTCCACGTGCGCCCCGGGTTGATACCCGAGTGATCGTCGGTGCCGCCGGTGACGAATTTCCTCCACGGCGAGAGGCCCTTTGGCGCGAGGTCATGGCGGTTGGCGAGTTCGTCGATTCGGCCTGGCGTCAAGCTCTCGAGCATCGCCATCGTCAACTCATTCATGGCTCGCGCGCGCGAGCCGTTCTGCGCTTCGAACCCATCGAAGAGCACCAGACACTTTTCGATGTGGGCCAGCGTCAACGAGCCTTCGCGCCCCTGGGCGCGGTTCTCGGTGCTCATGAGCGGATGGGCCATGAAGTACGCGACCTGATTCGTATGCGGGTCGCTGGCGCCTCGCGCCATCTCGCGATCGAGGTAGGCGACCATGTCGTAGATATTCGATCGCAGCCGCTGCACCTCGTCGAACTGCGTCTCGGTGACGTTCGCCACGATCACATGGATGTGGCAGCCATCTTCCGGAAAGCGCACGGTCATTTCGGCGCTATAGAAAATGTCCTCGAAGCCCTCGTCGTGAAGGCGCTTCGCCCCGTCGATCGTGTTGTGATCGGTGAGCGTGACGAGGCACATCCCCCGACTCTTCAGCATCGCATAGAGTTTCAGCGGGTCGGAGTAGGACTCCGGAATCGAGAAGGCATTTGCCGCGTAGTAGGTCGTGTCGTTGGACGCGTACGAATGCAGGTGAAAATCGAGTCGTCCCATTCGCGAGGTCGAAGTTGGCATGGCCACTCTCTGAGTGCCGCTGGGAACGGCGTCGCGCATACTGTGGCGCGGTCAGATCACGATCCGGTGTCGGTTCGGACACGTGCGTGTGAACAAGTGAACGGCCACGCATGCAAATTTTGTGTGACGTCGCTGCGCGAACGGCACAGCGGCGATCGCTGTTCTAGAATCCCGACAGTGGCGTCGCGGCTGCCCAGAGCCCCTGCGTTGCGCAAGGAGCCTTAATGGGTCCGGGTCGTGTGCCGCGTGGCAAGGTCTACGTTGTGGATACCAGTGTCCTCGTATCCGCGCCTGATGCGATCAATCACCTGACAGACGGCAACACCGTCATCATTCCATTTCCGGTGCTTCAGGAACTGGATCGCCGCCGAGTCGACGCCAATGGCGTCGGCTACACCGCAAGACAGACCATTCGCTTTCTGGACCAACTGCAGGATGGCGCCACGCCGCAGGCGCTCCGCGAGGGGATTCCGCTCGGCGGCGGACTCGTGCAGTTCCATGGCGGTGAACTCGATACCTCACGCGCCTGGCCGGGGTTCTCACCCGGGTATGCCGACGATGCCATCATCCTCATGGCCGGCGCGTACCGGGACGCCGAGCCGGACGCGCCCGTGGTGCTGATCACACGCGACGCTGCGATGCGCTGCAAGGCGCGCGCGCGCGGGCTCGACGCCGAGGACTACTACAGCGATCGACCGGTGGCCTCGCCCGACAAGTTCTACGCTGGACGTGTGCGTATCGATCTGCCGGCGTCCGAGGCCGGATTGCTCTCATCCCTGCACATGGACCAGCGCCTCCCGATCGCTGCGCTCGCCGACTACACCGACACGTCTCAATTGCTGGCGAATCAGTGCTGTGAGCTGCACGTGGCCGACAACGGCAAGTCCGCGTGGGGCATCTATAAGAAGCAGGACGGCCTGGGGTATCTGCGGCGCGTGCCGTTTCGCCCCAACGAGCGATTTGGTCCGATCAATCCCGAACAGGCCTGCGCGCGAGAACTGATTCTGGATGACCAGATCCTCATCACGAGTCTGGTCGGCATCGCCGGCACCGGCAAAACGCTGATGGCGCTGTTCGCCGCATATGAGCTCTATCGCGCCGGCAAGGTGTCGAAGATCGAGGTCTATCGCGTCAACGCGGAGGCAGGCCGCGACCTCGGCTTCTTGCCAGGCACCGTCGGCGACAAGATGGCGCCGTGGGCCAAACCGATCATCGACAACCTCGACTTCATCATCCGGCGGCTCGCTGGCGGGAGTCGGTTCAGTAACCGACCCGCCGATCCTCAAGGCGACCGGCGCGACACGCGCGACACGCGTGAGCCACGCGAGTCGCTCTCCGGCCAATCGAGCGCCGCCTCAACGGCGACGATCGAGGAGTTGCTCGCAAAAAATGTGCTCGAGATCTCCCCGATCAACTATCTGCGCGGGCGCTCGATTCACGACGCGGTCGTGATCGTCGACGACGGGCAGAACATGACGCAGGAAGACATGAAGCTCGTGTTGACGCGCGCCGGCGAAGGTACGCGCGTCATTCTCACCGGCGATCCCGATCAGATTGACCGCACGGAAGTCGACGCGCTGTCGAACGGGATCGTGCAGGTGGTCGAGCGCTTCAAGGGGCAGCCTTCGTTCGCGCATCTGACAATGAAGGACGTCGTGCGATCGCGCATCGCCGAACTGGCCGCGAAACTGCTCTAGTTACGCCGTACACACAAGCGGGGCGGCTGGTGTTCCGGCCGCCCCGCTTGTCGTGTGGATTCTGTCGTGCCGCCGGGGTCCTCCGGGCGTCCTCTAGAACGTGAGCCGAACCGCGACCTGCACGACACGCTTGTCGTAGGCGCCACTGATCGCGCCGAAGCTCGACGAGCCCCACGTGCCGTTCGGATTCTGATAGTTCGTCCGGTTCGTGAGGTTGAAGGCTTCGATTCGGATGTCCGCCGAGCGCGAGCCGCCCGCGCGGAATCGCTTGACCAGGCTCATGTCCACGGTGAAGAGACCTGGCCCCCAGGCCGAATTGCGCGGCGCATTCCCCGCGGTATTGAGCGCCTGCAGCGCGTAGGCCGCCGCGTCGAGGTAGTGCACACGGTCGGCGTCGGCATCCGAATTCCTGTTGGGATCGCCGATAAGGTTCGGACGCAGGACGCCGCCATTACGATTCAGGAAGCTGTAGGCGAGCCCGGTGTTTGGATCCGTACCGCTCGTCGCGAGCGAGACGTTCACCGGCAGCCCGCTCCGCGCTGTCCAGATCGTCGACAACTGCCAGCCGCCGATGACCGCATCGAGCACCGGGTGCATATCTGCACCAATCATCCGCCCACGGCCCACCGGCACTTCCCAGATCTGCGACATCGTGAAGCGGTGGCGCGGGAACTGGCTGTTCGGACCGCGCTCGCCCGCGAGGGCCTCGCGAATGTTCGAGAGATTCGGGTTGATGTACGCCTGCACGCCGTTGCCCGTGTCCCACGCGCCGGTTTCGTCTTCAGCCTTCGCAAACGTGTAGGACGCGAGCGCGTAGAACCCGCCCGAGAGCCGACGCTCGAGCTTGGCCTGCAGCGCGTGGTACATCGACTGGCTCTCGGTGATGTTGTAGCCGATCTGCAGCCAGCCGGGATAGGGGCGGTTCGCCGCGACCGAGCCGTCGAGCCCGAAGACCGGCGCGTTCACCGACAGGTTCGCCAGCAAGTTGCGGCCGGCGTTGCCCACATACGCCAACTCGAACGTCGTCTTGCCCGGCAGCAGTACTTGCGTGGCGAGGTTCCACTGATAGACCGTGGCGGCCTGTTGATTGCGCTCCTGCGCCTTCACCGACACAGTCGTCGGGTTGTACGTCGTGAGCAGGTTCGTCGGGAACGGATCCGAAATGATCACGGCCGCACCCCGGCTGCCGGTGCCCGTGATGGACGCCTGCACGAGCGAGGGCGGGTTGAGGGCGATCACGCCCTCGCTGCCACGCATGTCTTCGATCGAGTAGAAGATACCGAAGCCGCCACGCACCACCAGCCGCTCGGGCGACGCCTGCCACGCGAACCCGAGACGCGGTCCGAAGTTGTTGCGATCGGGATTGATGAGGTACTTGTCGCTCGATGACGCGAAAACCAACTGGCCGGTCGCGAAGTCGAAGTTGACGTTCTTGTTCTCGCCGGCGCCGTAGTACGGCGTGCCGTACTCGTAGCGCAGGCCCACATTCAACGTGAGCGTCGGCGAGACCTTCCAGTCGTCCTGGATGAACGCCGAGTAGGCTTGCTGCGCCCATTCGATGATCGGCGCGGTCGTGGCCGACAGGGAGCGCGCCTGGCCGAGGAGCAGGTCGGCGATGTCGTTGCCCGTGACCGCGCCGTTGAACACGTACGCCGGGGTGCGGCGCTGAATGTCGGCGAACTCGTTGTGCTTCAATCGCATTTCCGCACCGGCGCGAACCGAGTGCGTCCCGAAGGTGCGCGTGAGGGTGTCGACAAACTGCCACTGCACCGGCTTCTGAAACTGCGGGCGGAAGTTGCGCGTGCCGAGGTCGTTGTAGTTGCTCAGATCGATCAGCGGCAGGCCGCCGGTCGTGTTGACGAAGTCGGGCATCCCCACAAAGCCGAAGGCCGAGGCCGTCTGCTCGTTGGCGGTCGCGTGCGCGAACCGCGCATTCGTGCGGTTGTATCCGACGCGCGCCTCATTGACCATCCGGTTGCCGATGACCTTCGTCCACGTGAGGCCGAGGCTGTTGTTGCGGTTGTACTGTTCGCCCTGATTGCCGACGCCGTCGGCGAGGCCCGGAAAAATCGCCTCGCGGTTGATGGCCTGCTGCAGAAAACTGAACCGCAGCATCAGCCGGTTGGAGGCGGAGAGCGTGTAGTCGGTGCGCAGATCGACTTTGTTGGTCAATTCGTCGCCGGCGCGCTGCACGGCGTAGTTCTCGATGATGCGGCCGCCGGAGCCGGCGCGGCCCGGCTGGTTGGCGTCAGGATAGAGCGCCAGCAATTTGGCGCCGAGGCTGTTCCAACGCGCGCGCGGAATCGTGTTGCCGGCGAAGGCGAGGCCGGTCGCCGGGTCGATGATCGCGCCCGCAAAGATGCCGTTCTTCTGGTCGGCCGTCGGCACATTCGTAACGAAGCTGTTGGAGAACGTGCGCTTGAATCCTTCGTACGAGCCGAACGCAAACAGCTTGTCGCGCTGGATCGGACCGCCCAGCGTGCCGCCAGTCTGGTGCCACTTCAGATCTTCCTTCGGCAGGTTGTTCTGCTCGGCGAGCCACGACTTGCTGGCAAGAGCCTTGTCGCGGTTGTAGTAGAACGCCGAACCGCCGATGCGGTTGGTGCCCGATTTGAGCGAGACGTTGATCACCGCGCCGGCCGACCTGCCGAATTCCGCCGAGAAGCTGTTGGTCTGCACCTTGAATTCGCCGATGGCGTCGGGTGACGGCTGCACGACCTGAGTCGACAGCGCTTGCGCGTTAGTCGTGCCCTGATTGTTGTCGAAGCCGTCGAGCACGAAATTGTTCTGTGTCTGGTAGTTGCCGTTGCTGACAAACCAGCCGGGTCCACGCGTTTCGAGTGTCTGCGACGTCGGCGCCGTGCCGGGCACGAGCAGCGCGAGTTCCGTGTAGCGGCGGCCGGCGAGCGGCAGTTCAACCACCACCGGACCCTGGATGACCTGTCCGATCGAGCCGTCCTCCGTCTGGATCACTGCCGACTTCGAAACGACCTTGACGGTTTCGCTCGCAGCCGCAACCTGCAGACCGACCGTGAGAAAGCGGCGTTCGTTCACGTCGATCTTGACGTTGGCCATTTCCACCGTGCGGAATCCGGACAGCGCAACCGTCACGGTGTAGGTGCCGCGCGCGACCGGCACGAAGAACGCGTAGCCCGTGCCATCGGTCACGCCACTGCGCCGATCGTTTGTAGCGGCGTTTACCACATCAACGGTGGCGCCAGGGACGACGCCTTGTGACGCGTCGGTGACGAGCACGCGAAGGGCGCCGGCATCGGTCTGCGCAAACGCCGGTGAGGCAACGAGCAGCAGGCCGGCAAGAGAAACGAGAAAGCGGGACAGGGTCTTCATCAGCAAGTGGTCTCCAGAATGAACGCGCGGTGCTTTGGTGACGTCGCGCGCACAACACGAGGCTAGGCGCTCGGCTCGACAAAGGTGTTTACGACGCGTCAATTCAGCGTCACGGCGGTACGACTGCGGTACAAATCGCCACCGTCACAGAAATGCAAAACATGTTCGCTACGCTGCTGCAGTGAAACGCCTCTTCGTCGCTGTGGTGTTGGTGGGCGCACTTGTGCCGGTTCGGGCCCAGGAACCGCGTGCCAAGAACGTCATTCTGTTTCTCGCGGACGCCGCGGGCATTCCGACGCTGAACGCCGCGAGCCGCGAGGGATACCAGGCGCCGCGACGCCTCTTCGTGCAGCGACTGCCGTTCATCGGCCTCTCCGACACGAGCACGGCGTCCGAGTGGGTCACCGACTCGGCGGCCGGCATGACCGCGATCGTCACAGGCGTGAAGACCCACAACGGGGTCATCGCCCAGGGGCCCGATGCCGTGCGTGGCACGAAGGACGGAGCGCCGCTCAAAACGCTGATCGACTACGCGGAAGAGCACGGCCTCTCGACGGGCATCATCTCCAATGACTCGATTGCCGGCGCCACGCCGGCGGCGCTGTATGCGCGCGCGAACGATCGATCGAAATACGCCGAGATCGTCGTGCAGGCATTGACGGCCCGCAGCGGGGACGGCCTCGACGTGCTGATTGGCGCGGCCACGAGCGAACGCGCGGCGGTGAAGAAGACCGGCGCCGATCTCGATCGACTGGCCGCCACAGCAGGGCGCACACTCTACGCCTCGCTCGAGGCGGTGCCCGCCGATGCGCGCCGGGCCTTTGTCTTCACGGATCAGAGTGAGTTCAATCTGCAGCGCGCCGTCGACCTCGCGATCACGATCCTGTCGAGAAATCCGAAGGGGTACTTCCTGATGGTCGAGTCGGACGCGCATACCGACCGGCCGGAGCAGGGGTTGCGCCACCTGATAGAGTTCGACCGGATCATCGAAGGCGTGACGCGGCGAGCCTCGGCAGACACGCTGCTGCTGTTCACCGCCGATCATTCGTTTGACCTGCGCATTCACGACGGGAAAAATGGAGACCGCGTGCTCGCAGGTCTCGACCCGGCGGCCGCTCGCGCGAATCCGTCGCTTGTGCTGCCCAATGTGCGTATCGACAACACGCACACCGGCGAGGAAGTACTCGTGTCCGCGACGGGGCCCGGCGCTTCACGGGTTCACGGGTACCTGGCCAATACGGACCTGTTTCGCATCATGCTCGACGCCTGGGGATGGAAATGACTCGACCGCTCGCACTCGGCTTCGCTGCGCTCTTGATGGTGACCGTCGGGGCCGAGACGCCGACGCCCCTCCGCGGGCCGATCGTGGACGCGCACAACTGCTACACCGAAGCCGGCAAGTGGGCCGACCGGCTCTCGCGCGCGCTGGACACCAAACCGCGTCCGATTGGCATTGAGCAGGACCTGGTGTGGCGGCCGGACGGCCGGGGCGGCGGCACGTCGGTCGTGGCGCACGACCCGGAACTGATCGGTGGCGAGCCGACGCTCGACGAGCACTTCTTCAAGGTAGTGGCGCCGACGCTGGATGCCGCGCTGGCTGCGCGCGAGACGAGCACCTGGCCCCTCATCGTGCTGCACTTTGATTTCAAAACCAATGAACCCGAACATCACCGCTATGTGATGTCGCTCCTGCGGCAGTACGAGCGCTGGCTCACGACCTCGACACGCGGTGCCGATGACCGCGTGCAGCCGTTCAAGCTCGGTCCGCTGCTGGTGTTGACCGAAGCGGGCGAAGATCAGCAGCGCGATTTCTACGACACGTTGGCGGTCGGCGCCACGATGCGGATTTTCGGCACCGTGCCGAACGTGAGACTCACCGATTCGCGCGATCGCGACGTGCAGGCCGAGGCCGCCGTGTCCGCGGCGCCGTCGGTGCTGTTGCCATCAGGCGCCACCAACTACCGCCGCTGGGCGAACTTCTCCTGGGCCGTCGTCGAACGTGGCGGACAGACCCGGGCGGGGGCGTGGGAGCCGGCCGATGCCGCGCGGCTGCGCGCCATCGTGACGCGTGCACACGACCTCGGGCTCTGGCTGCGGTTCTACACACTCGACGGGTTTGCGCCGGCCGACGATCTGGGCTGGTCGTCGGGATACAACTTCGGTTCGGTCGCGGCTGTGCGCGAGCGCTGGCGGGCCTCCATCGCGGCCGGCGTCGATCTGATTGCCACCGATCAGTACGAGGGGCTTGCCGCCGAGATGGCAGCCGTTCCGAAACGGCCCTGACGATCGATTGCAGCGGTCGACGGCGGTTCGCGCATAATCTTCGTCACTATGAAGCGACTGCCACTGGTTCTCACCCTGCTCGGATCAGCCCTCGTCGTCTCGACCCTTATCTCGTTGATTGAAGTCGCCTCCGTGGCGCAGACCACCCAGAGTGCCGGGCAGGGCGGCGACCAGATGCTCGACGGCATTGGCGAGACGGCGCTTGTAGCGCGCTACGCGTTCAACGGCAACGCGGAGGACGCGTCGCGCAATCAGTTCCACGCGAAACTTGCGGGGCCAAGCCCGTCGTTTGTGACCGACCCGGCGGCGCGGCAAGTGTTGCTCCTGACCGGTGACGGCAGCTACGTGCAACTGCCCGCGAATGCGTTGGCGGGCGAAGACGCCGTGGCCGTGACCGGTTGGCTGTATTTACCGACGCGCGCGTCAGGGCCGATCTTCGACTTTGGGCAGAGTGCGGCCACGCGTCTCTACGCCGCGGTCGACCAGCAGCAAGGCTTTCGCACCGGCGTCGTCGTCGATGGCCAGGTCCGTGGCGAGACGACGCCGAAAGAGGTGGTCCAGAACCAGTGGGTGCACTTCGCGGTTGTGCTCGATCCGGCCGCCAAGGTGCTGACGGCGTACGTCGACGGCATGCGAGCGGGGCAGGCGACCAACGTGACTGTGTCGCCCGGCCAGATCGTGCCGCAGACCTCCACGAGCAATCATCTCTTCCTCGGCCGCGCGCAAGACGACAAGACGCCGACACTGCACGGACGGTTGCGCGACATTCGTTTGTACCGTGTTGCACTGGCAGATGAACCCATCGCGATGATCCGGCGCAGTGCCCTGGCTGCGACCACCCAGGCGGCACGTGGCCGCGGTGCCGCGCCCGAGATCTCGATCGCGGATATTCCGCGTGAGTCGCCGTTTGCCGCGCGCCTCACGAATGTGCCCGATGTGACGGTAGAGACGATCGTCGGCATGTTGCCGCGCCTGCCGGTGATGATGCGGGCCACCTACGCCGGTGGCGGTGCGGGTGATGTGCGCGTGATCTGGCCGTCGCCGACGGATGCTTCGTCCGTGCAGGCGACTGGCAGCTATACCGTGACTGGCCGCGTGCCGGGCACGCGCTTCGAACCCAAGGCCACGGTCATTGTGAAGGTACCAGTGGGCGTGATGACGCCGCCGGATCGCCTGGTCGAACCGTTTCCGCTGGCGCAGGTCGTGCTCAACAAAGACGCGCGCGGCAACGACACGCCGTTCATCAAGAACCGCGACAAGTTTCTCAAGGGCCTCGCCGAGAGCAATGCCGATAACTTTCTCTACAACTTCCGTGAGGCGTTCGGACAGCCGCAGCCGGCGGGCACCGTGCAGCTGGAAGGGTGGGATAACCAGACGACGAGGCTTCGGGGGCATGCAAGCGGCCACTATCTGACGGCGATTGCGCAGGCGTATGCGAGCACGGGATATGACCCGGCGCTGCAGGCGGTGTTTCTGAAGAAGCTGAACTACCTGGTCGACGTCTTGTACGACCTGTCGCAGAAATCGGGTCGTCCGGCACAGCCTGGTGGGCAGGCCGTGGCGGTGCCGACGGCGGTGCCGGTCGGACCGGGTCGTGCGAACTACGACTCGAACCTGCGCGCGGGCGCGATCCGCACCGACTATTGGAACTGGGGTACTGGCTTCATCAGCGCGTATCCGCCTGACCAATTCATCATGCTCGAGCGTGGTGCGACCTACGGCACGCAAGACAGCCAGATCTGGGCGCCGTACTACACGCTGCACAAGATTCTCTCGGGCCTGCTCGACACGTACGAAGTTGCCGGCAACACGAAAGCCCTGGAGATTGCGAAGGGGATGGGCGGGTGGGTGCACACGCGGCTCTTGGCGCTCCCGCCTGAGACGCGCACGGCGATGTGGAATCGCTACATCGCGGGCGAGTACGGCGGCATGAACGAAGCCATGGCGCGCCTGTTCCGCCTCACGGGTGACAAGCGGTTCGTCGACACCGCCAAGCTCTTCGATAACACGACGGTGTTTTTCGGCAATGCGAATCGCGACGGCGGACTGGCCAAGCGCGTGGACACGATTCGGGGCAAGCACGCCAATCAGCACATCCCGCAGATCACCGGCGCGCTCGAGACATTCCGGAATACGAAGGAGATGCCGTACTACCAGATCGCGACCAACTTCTGGGAGATCGTCAACAGCGGCTACACGTACAGCATCGGCGGTGTGGCCGGCGCGAGGAATCCCAACAACGCCGAGTGCTTCCCGAGCCAGCCCAACACGCTGTGGGAAAACGGTTTTGCCACGGGCGGCCAGAACGAGACGTGCGCGACCTACAACATCCTCAAGCTCGACCGGCAGCTCTTCATGTACGACCAGACGTCGAAGTACATGGACCACTACGAGCGCGCACTCTACAACCACATCCTGGCCTCGGTCGCCGAAGACAACGCCGGCAACACGTATCACGTGCCGCTCAACCCCGGCGCGCGCAAGAACTTTGGCAACGCGAACATGAGCGGCTTTACGTGCTGTAACGGCACCGCGCTCGAAAGCAACACCAAGCTGCAGGACACGATCTACTTCCGAAGCGCGAACCAACAGGCGCTCTACGTCAACCTGTTCGTCGCGTCGACGGTGAACTGGAGCGAACGCAAGATCACGGTGCAGCAGGTGACCGACTTCCCGTATGCCGACACGACGAAGCTCATCGTCAAGGGCGCCGGCAAGTTCGACATGAAGGTGCGTGTGCCGTCGTGGGCCACGCGTGGATTCTTCGTGAAGGTCAATGGGCGCGACGAAGCCGTGAAGGCGACGCCGGGCAGCTATCTCACGATCGCGCGCACGTGGAAGGACAACGACACGGTTGAGCTGCGCATGCCGTTCTCGTTCATGCTCGATCACGTGCCGGACCAGCCGAATGTGGCCAGCCTCCTCTATGGCCCGGTGCTGCTTGCCGCCGAAGAGAACGCCGCGCGCACGGATTGGCGCCGCGTCGAGTTCGACGCCGCCGACATCAGCCGCTCCATCGCGGGCGACCCGGCCACGCTGCGCTTCTCAATCGCCGGCGTGCCGTTCAAGCCGTTTTACGAGACCTACGGGCGGCATTCGGTCTACGTGCACGTCGTGTTCAAGTAGCCGTATAGGATGGACAGACGATGGCTGAGGGACGAACGGGCGCGGGTCAGACCGCGCTGATCACGGGTGCGAGCATGGGCATCGGCGTTGATCTGGCCGAATGCTTCGCGCGCGATGGCTATGACCTGATCCTCGTTGCGCGATCGGCAGATGCACTCGCCGCCGTGTCCGCGCGGTTGTCTGCAGCGCACAACGTGCACGCCTGGCCGATTGCGATGGATCTGGGCGCGCCCGATGGCGCCGAGCGCGTGGCCGACGCGGTCCGCGCCCTTGGCGGCAACGTGAAGAGCGTTGACGTGGTCGTCAACAACGCGGGCTTTGGTATCGCCGGCGCGTTCAACGGATCCGACCGCGCCGGGCAGATCGGCATGATTGATCTCAACGTGCGCGCACTGGTCGCATTCACGCACATCTATTGGCCTGGCATGCTCGAGCGCAGGCGCGGCGGTGTGTTGAACGTCGCCTCGACCGCCGCATTCCAGCCCGGGCCGCTCATGGCCGTCTATTACGCCACGAAGGGATTTGTCCTGTCGTTCAGCGAAGCGCTGTGGCGGGAAGCCGAGGGCACCGGCGTGCACGTCAGCTGCCTCTGTCCCGGTCCCACGGCGAGTCACTTTCGTGCGCGGGCAGGAACGGGGCAGACGAGGCTGGTGAAGAATCCCGTGATGCCGTCGGCCGAGGTCGCCGAGCTTGGCTACCAGGCCTGGCGCCGCAACCAACGGGTGATGGTCACTGGCCGGCGCAACGCGATCCTGGCCGCGGCGGTGCGCTTTCTACCGAAGCGATTCGTGTTGAATCTGGTGCACAACATCCAGAGTCCGCTGGACTAGCAGGCGTCGCCTCGGCGCCTGGCTCACGGGCGGTGCACTACCGCCGTGTCGCGAGCGGCCATCCGCTCCAGTGTGTGGTCGATCAATCGGGAGAGCTTTCCGCTGGCCGCGATGACCGCGTCGTGGATCGTCGCCGCCTGTTCGGTGACGGCGAATGGCGTGCGACCGGCCAGGTGCGCTTCGAGGACGCAGCGCATGTCGTTCGTGCCGGGCTTCTTGTTACTGTTCTCATCGGTGAGATGGGCGGTGACCCGAGTGATGCGGTCGCCGACGCCCGCGAGGGCCTGCTCGATGACGCCCCGGACCCAGGTCGCCAGTGCTGCGTGGCCGTCGATGTTGTGATCGGTGTTCACCAGGATCTGCATGAGTACAGAGACTCTATGCGGTCGCTCGCCGTCGGGAATGTGCACAAGCGCACACGGTACCGCGGCGGGGCCCGCGGTACTATCGGTGCATTGCGCATCGTCACCTACAACATTCACAAGGGACGTGGGATGGATCCGCAAGCGGTACAAACACACGACGATGAGCGAGCACGATCAGCCGGTGGCGGCCAATCTGCTCGATCGCCAGTTCAAGGCCGACGCGCCGAATCAACGCTGGGTGGGCGACACCA
>Ga0114969_10003018_pt1 | contig 13692 bp, 13 predicted proteins | sample M_130807_MF_Meta_FD_87316 | JGI IMG/M metagenome (GOLD analysis project Ga0114969, IMG submission 87316) | Freshwater microbial communities from Lake Montjoie, Canada to study carbon cycling - M_130807_MF_MetaG | ecosystem: Environmental > Aquatic > Freshwater > Lake | place: Lake Montjoie...
ACAGGAAGATACTCCTGTAGGAGCAGGGGCTAGATCTGCTATAGAAGGTGCTCTTCCTACACTTGGTGCAACTGCTTTGTTTGGTGCAGGGTGGACTGCATCTGAAAATTTAGCTCAAAAAGCTGCAGCTTTAGCTTTAAAAACATCTCCTAAACGTATTGCTCCATATACAGCTATTGGTTCTTATGGTGTTGTTAAAGTTTTAGGAGGATTAGCTGGTGCTATACCAGCAGGATATGCTTTACAAGAAGCATCAGATTTAATATTTGAAACAGTAGATCCAGATGGATATGAATTAAGAAAAGAAGAAAAGAAAAGAAATCCTACGGCTACTATGTTAGGTGATGTAGCTTCTGGAATATTAGGCATGAGTCCAGCTACTGTGTCTACAGGTGTAGCTAAAGCATTAGGCGAACGTGCAGCTAGTGGTGTTGTTCAAGGAGCTTTTAGTGCTGGTGGAGATGTTATTCAAGGACAAGCTCCTGACTGGCAAAAAGCTGGAGCACAAACAGTAGCTGGCTTTGCTATGCCTAGCTTTAATCGCTTAGGTCAAACTGCATTTAATTTAGGGCAAGGTGCTTCTAGAGCAGTGTTACCTAATTCCTGGACAAAATTTACTCCAGAGGTAACTCCTAAAGCTCCAATAGTAGATGAGAGTGGAACAATAAAACCTGCTACTACTGCAGATGAAGAATCAGCTTTTATTAGAAAGCTTAATGAATCTATAGAAGCTAAGAAAGCTGCTGCTGAGACAGGCTCATCTGGTGAGCCACCTCTTCCTCCTCGTATAGAATCTACTGTTGATGTTACTAGTAACACGGCTATAGATGAAGTTAGTCGTGTACAGAAACAGATAGACTCTATAGATAACCCAGTCTTAAAGAAGATGGCTATAGAAGGTTCTGTAGCTGATCCTAAGATGGCTGAGATTACAACTGTCTCTGCTTTGGCTGAGCACATAAAAACTACACTAGGCCCAGATCATTTGGCATCTAGAGTACTTGATGTTCTTCTACCCACACTTCCTAAAGACAGTCCTTCTAGAGTTGTTAAAGCTGATGAGTACAATGCACTCTATAAAAGTGTAGGTGGTACAGATAACACCAAAGCTTTCTGGCATCCAGAAACAGGAATAGTAATGAATGAGGGGTTTGGAAATAACTCTATAACTGCAGCACATGAGATTTCTCATGCTGTACTTCAAAGCAAAATAGAAACTATTAATAGCTTACCTGTTAATCATCCTGATTATATAAAACTAACTCAACTAGTAACTGATGTTACTAAGTTAATGGATTCAGTACGTAGTAAGGTTGAAGTAACCCCAGAAAACAAAGCTTTATTTGATTACTCTTTAAATGATCCACATGAGTTTATTGCTAATGGGATATTTGAACCTAGGGTAGCAAATGCTCTGTTAAAGATTGAACAAAAACAACCAGGGTTTGTTAGCAAACTTGTTTCATATATTGGTAAGTTTCTTGGGCTAGAACCTAAGCAGTACACGGCACTGCATGAGCTGATTCGTCTTACGCAACGGTTAGCTAAAGCAGAAAACCCTAATTCTAAAGCTAAAAATGCCAAGTATGACGGTGAACCTGGCAGTGATTTAGAAATTTGGAAACAAAAAGTATTAAAACTGCACAAAGAAACATCTGCTGCTGAAAAAGAAAGTGATCCTGATACTTGGACTCCACAAGAAAAGGCTGCATGGAAATCTGGTTGGAAAGAATTTTCTAGACTTAGAGGTTATTCTGAAAAAGAAATTAAAGTTTTTCAAGAATATTTAGACACTGTACAAGAAGGCGTTGATAAATATGGTTGGTCTCACGATGATATTCAAAGTTGGGAATTATATGGAGAACAAACATCTAAAGAGGCCCCTACTGCTATAGGGCCTAAAGGATCTAAACTTTCTCAAGACATCCAGGACTCTGTTCTTGGAGAGCAGTCTAAGAATGAAGAGAACATTGCTGTAGCTCATACTAGCCCCATTAGGATACGCAATGAAACACCACATGGTGGTGATACAGGATGGAGAGGAAACGTAGGCAGGGGTGAAGATGCTGCAGTCTTTGGTGTAGGTACTAATGTTAGTACGGGCACAAGCGTTAATAACAAGTACAGAGAACAATTTCAACCTCATGAAGAACTTGTATTAACTACAACTTCTGCTGATGGAACACCTACTACTACTAAGAAAACTTTAAAAAGATATTCTCCAGAAAAAGAATTGTGGGATGAAATTAATTACATGGAAGTAAGGTCTGTGTATGGTGTGCCATTTTTTGAAAACATTTTTTCAAAATATGCCAGGAAGAAAGGTATTGAAAGAATAACTCGCCACTATGAAGAAGAACTTAAAGATACCAAAGGACCTTTTTCTGACAACATTATTGTTAATAGTCATAGAGCATTAGTTGCTGCTGAAAAATTAGACCTTCTTAAAAAATATGATTGGACTAATGCAAAAACAGTAGATCCAGCTAAAGGAAATTTTATGGGGGAAGAAGCTCCTACATTTCATATGACACTTAAGGCTAAGCCTGAAGAGATTATGGATTGGAATGCTCCTATAAGTGAACAAAATCCTAAAGTACAAGCTAAAGTACAAAAGCTTATAGATAGATTTTTTCCTGCATTGCCTGAAAATCTATCGTGGTCTGAAGCTAAAAATGAAAAGTTTAGAATCCCAATATCTGCTTGGACAGCACAAGTAGGTGAAACTAAATACGTCATTAAAGAAAAAGAAAGTTTAGTTACACCAACTAATGAACGTTATTACCAGCTATTACAATATTCTAAAGTAGGTGATGGATGGTCGGCAGATACAACTATAGGAGAATATTCAACTTTAGAACAAGCTAAGATAGGAAAACCTAATCCTACTGGAGAAGATATATATCATGCGTTACAAAAGAATTTTAATAAAATAGAATTTGATTTAAAGTATAAAAAAGATCGGTATCGTACAAGTACAGATTTAAAACAAAAAGATGCACTAGGAAAAGAACTAGATGTTGAAGAAAAACTTTTACATTTAGATTATTACGTGCCAGAAGAATATAAATCTGCTGCTTTAGCTACTGAACAGTTGCAGTCTTTGGGTCTTGTTGCTCACGTATTTAACTCTAATGCTGGGCAAGGAACTCAGTTTCGTAACTACATTGTTTACGATGATGCTCGCCTTAAAACTAATGCTATTGCTTTTGTAAAAGGTTCTTTACTAGAAGAAAGCCCAGCTATAGTTAAAGCATCTAAAGACATAGATGTTCGTTCTTTAGTTGAGCATGAGTTTATTAAACACGCTGAACAGATCTATGCCAATGAAGGTGAGGGAGCTGCTCTAGCTTTCTTTAGAGACTGGAAACAACACAGTACTGACAAAAGAATATCTCTGCCTAATACCGAAAAGGGATTAGCAGATACCTTTTTTAAACTACGTACATGGGCTATGGCTGACCGTATGCGCTATCGTGTTGATTACGATGCAACTACATATGGCAGGGAAATCTCTATGCGGGAAAGGTTCTTCCCGTCTGAAGAAATGGCAATCCAAAAAGAACAGATGGATGGTATCAGGGAGATAGCTTTTAGAGAACGTGAAGGTCAGAATGATCCCCAATTCTTAGCCCAACGTGCAGAAGTTGAAGCTAACCCTGAACTTAAAGCCAAGTATGACTTCCTGACTGAACGCCTTAAAGCAGGTGATACAGAGGTTACTGCTCTTATCCAAAGGATACGTACTCTTACGGGTGATGATCGTGTTGTAGCAGGCTTAGAAACAGGCCAAGCACGGTACATTATGAAGTCTAAGAGGGAACGTACTCTTGAAGAACTGTTGGGTGGTGGTAAAGATAACCCCCTAATAGAGAGCAATAAAGAAGCATCCTCAATTAAAGGTCGTTCCCTGTTTCAACTTGAAGATGGTCGTGTTATTCAAGTAGAAAAAGTTGGTGATGTTGAGATGGTTCTTGAATGGAAACTTAATAAAGAGGGCACACCATTTCCTTCTGTATGGGCTGATAAAGATGGTTCTTATCATGCTGTTCCTGGGTACATTGCTAAAGGTAAACCAGGAGAAACTCTTACAGCAGGTAGCACTATTCGTGTTGCTGGTAAGGACATGGTTATTAAAGATGGTCAAGTTCATAACATAGAAAGACTTACTCCTTACCGTTATTTTAAGGATGCTGAAGCTACACAATACAAGAAGATTATGGAGCTAGAGAAAATGGCTCGTGAGTTAGAGCTTATTGACAAGATGAAAGAGAATAAGTTTTTTAATCTTGCAGCAGGCCCTGATGCAGAAAAAATCCCAGCAGGATGGAAACAAATTACAGACGTAGACACACTGCCGCAACTAAGAGGATGGTCATTTGATCCTAAGGTAGCTTGGATCATTGAAGACTTTACTAAGACTTGGGATAAAGGACTTTATTTACAAAGTACTGATTTTATTATTAAGAACATGATGTTGGTTCCTATACCTCATATGTTTAATGAGGCTGCTCACCTTTGGGCTCTTAGAGGATTGTCTGGCTGGGTAACTCCTAAAGGATTAACACGGTTTGGTAGCACTCTAGGGCCTGCGTTTAAAGACGTAGCAGAACAAGGTCGGTTCTATCAGGAAGTAGCTAAAGAAGGTGGCAGTCTTCTTGGTGCTGATCCTAGGAACAATGAAGTCTTTAATGCTATGGGTAGGGATTATGTAGAAAGAGCTGTAAAAGTTCCTGCTGTTAAAGCTGCTCTTGCTAAAGTTGGTTATTCCGTTGCAGACTTTTATAACGCATGGTCACAAAACTCTCAGAAGAGTATGTGGTTTACCCGTGACGTTATGTATATGCAAGCTCTTAGGGAAATCATAAAACTCAATGAGACTAGAGGTACACCCGTAACAACTAAACAAGCTATAGATCTTGTGCAGGATCATATGCCTGCCTATCGTTTGCCTACTGTTATTATGAATAGCAGGCTTCTATCTAAAGCACTGCAAAACCCTTATCTTGCTGTCTTCTCTAGGTATCACTATGGAGTAACTAAATCTGTAGCTAACATAAGTAAAGAATTAAACCCACAGAATCTTAAAACTACTGAAGGTAGGCAAGAGTTTAAAGATGGTATAGACCGGATGCTGGCTACTGTTGTAGCTATGACTATTGGTTATGCTGCAGTAGATGCAGCTCTTGAAGTAGTGTTTGGTCCAGGAACTAAGATGCGTAGAGCAGGGCCATTTCACCTTTATCACGCTGTAGAAGAAGCAGTTAAAGGTAATAAAGATGCAAGTGCTCTCTTATTTTCTGTGTTTACATTCAATCCTGTGACATCTACCTTAGGGCAGTTAGCTACTAATAGACAGTTGTACAAAAACAAGTATCCTGAGATCTATCATCCAAATGATCCTATAGAAGATAAAGCAGCAGATGTAGGTTTATATTTATTCAAATCAATACCTCAAGCTGGTGGTATTTTAAGAGCTGGTGATCAAGAAAACTATACTGGGTTAGCTGCAAAACAATTTGACGTACAGATTAAAACCCCAGAACAGATTAGAGCTTCTGAAAAATCTAAGAAACGTGAAGATACAGAACTTAAATACCGAAAAATTAAACGAGAACAAGGGGTCTACAGACCTTAACTTATGGCCTTTACTCTTCCTCCGTGTCCTCCAGGTGATACCACTTCCAATACTTATCTTTGGAAGGATTGGTTTACTAAGATCCAACGCCAGCTAGGGCCAGGTGCTTCTGGAACCATTGCTTGGAGTTCTATTGACTTTACAGCTAGTAACATTACTAGCATTCTTACCCGTAGGCATAACGATCTACAGACTTTACAGGGGGGTACTACTGCACAGTACTACCACCTTAGTTCTGCTGACTATGTAGGTAATGGTACGGGTACATTAGTTAGGACAACTAGTGCCAGTCTAACAACCCCGTTACTAGGAACACCGACATCAGGAACACTTACTAGTTGTACTGGTCTTCCTCTTACTACTGGGGTGACTGGTATCCTGCCTATAGCCAATGGTGGTACAGGTACTAGTAGCCCTCCGTATGGGGTCTTTATTGACACTACAACGCAGACTAATCCTGTAATTAATACTAGGAATTTAATAACGTTTAACACAACTGTAGAAGCTACAGATGTATCTATAGGTTCTCCTGCATCACGAATAGTGATGGCTAAAGCTGGAACATATAACTTCCAGTTTTCTGCACAACTAGATAAGACTTCTGGTGGTACAGGCCCTGTTTATATCTGGTACAGGTTAAGTGGAACTGACGGAACAAACTCAGCAAGTAAAGTGGTTATTGCTGGAGTCAATGACGAGAAGATTGCTGCTTGGAATTTTGTTATGACTGTAACTGCCAACCAGTACTTTGAATTGGCTTGGAGTTCTCCTGAAATTGATGCTGTTATATATGCTGTTACAGCCAGTTCTCCTGTTCCTGGTATACCTTCTGTCATTCTTACAGTTACAAGGGTAATTTAATATGGCTGTAGCTAAACGTAAGCCTGTAAAAAAAATTCCCAGTACAGCCAAACCAAATACTCCTAAAAAGGAGGACTATGTTGATAAGGCCATTGAACTTATCAAGTGGGTAGATTCTCCATTTAAACTACTAGAAGTTGTTATCTTGGCATCCCTGTTTTTCTTTGGGTATTTTGCTTGGGATTCAAGGCAGGTTATTCTTCATGCAATAACTATGTCAGACCGTATGCCTACTCTTAAAGAGCAAGATAAGATTCTTCCTATTGCTGAATCCCTCAAGAAGGATCTTGAAGCATTAACAGTAGTTGTTTATAAGGCAAATCTAGTAGTTAATTCCCGTGTAACTATCCTAGCATTAGGAAAAGAAGGTAGGGATAAAGCACTAGATGGTGGTACTAGTAGCCTTTTCTCTATTAGTCCTGACCGTAATGCAGCTATGGTAGCCATGCTTAATGGCGAAGTAATGTGCAGCAAGTTAGAGGTATTAGGTAAGACTACAGAGTGGGAGTCTAAACAGGGAGTCACGTTTGTATGCCGTGGATCTATTCCTCCTGAAGTAGGAGCTTTTGCTGGATACACTACTGTTGGATTTAAAGTAGCTCCGCAAGACTTAGTGTCAGTTAAAGTTAGATTAAACCTGGCTTCAACTGAAATGGCAAAGTGAAACGGACATGGCTTCTTATCTTCCTTTTGAGTCTTTGTGCTGGAAGTGCGGAGCAACCCTGTTTAATTTCAGACTTTAAACATCTTGCACTATCTACACACGATCAGATAGAACGAGAGAAACTTGCGTTAGTGTGGCTAAAGAAAGTAGGCCCTTCTTGCTCTTTGGAAAAAATAATTATCATCCGCAATAATCGGGCAAACTGGATGGGTACTGCAGACACATTAGAAATCAACATACTTGTAGAAACTTTATTAGAAAGGAAAAGATAATGTTTCCAATAGGCGCACTACTAGACATTGGTAGCAAGATGATTGACAAGTTTTTTCCAGATCCTGCTGCTGCAGAGTCTGCCAAGTTAAAACTGTTGGAGATGCAACAGAACGGTGAACTAGCACAGCTTAACGCAGATGTAGCAGAACAGCATGAGCTGACAGACAGACTAAAAGCTGACATGGCATCAGACTCCTGGCTGTCTAAGAACATTAGACCCATGACTTTAATTGCCATTCTTGCTGGTTACTTCGTCTTTGCGCTGATGTCAGCGTTTGGGATTGATACAAACCAGCGGTATGTGGAACTGCTGGGTCAATGGGGTATGTTGATTATGTCCTTTTATTTTGGTGGACGTACTCTGGAGAAAGTGCTTACCCTGACAAGGAAACCCGATGCAGCTAAGTGAACATTTTTCCCTAGAGGAACTTACTCATACCGACCATCGTGAGTTTGACAATACGCCTACGGATACAGAGTTGGCTAACCTAGTTAGGTTGGCTAACTTCCTTGAAGAGGTCAAGGTTGTTCTTAATAACAAACCCATAATGATTAACTCTGCCTTTAGATCTAAGCAGGTTAATGACGCAGTAGGTAGTAAGGATACTAGCCAACACAGGATAGGCTGTGCTGCTGATATACGGGTTCCTGGGATGACTCCTGATGAGGTAGTCAGGGCAGTCATAGAAAGCAAGTTACCCTATGACCAGGTAATCAGGGAGTTTGACAGGTGGACTCATATATCAATACCCAACCTTAGTGTTGATAAACCCAGACAGAAAGCTCTTATTATCGACAAAGCTGGAACAAGGATATTTGCTTGATATGGAAACTATTCGGGTAGTTCTCGGTCTAAGAGAAAGAGTTCCTAGAAACAGCAAAGCAGTTAGCTGGAATATAATAAAAGGACTTTATTCAGGGTGGTTATTTCCTCTGCACCAGATCACTAGCAAAAGTAAAAGAAAGAAAAATGATCCAGGATGAACTACAAAAGTTTAAGGATTGGTGGTTAAAAACCCGTCCTTTTACAATTCCCAGCGTTACCTCTGTTATAAATGATGGCAATATACATGGTGTAGTTTTATACAGAGCTGAGTGTTGGCAAGTGCAGTTGTTTATCCTGGAACCATTTACAATAATTCCAGAACATCTACATCCTAATGTAGATTCTTATGAAGTATTCTTATCTGGAGATATAGAATTTACTTTAAATGGAGTAGTTAGAACTCCTAGAAATACAGAAGCTTCATTTACAGGCAGTAATGTTTACAACGGTATGGACATTAGAGTACTACCCAATGCTTGGCATGGTGGTAGTAGTTCTTATGAAGGTGGTAGTTTTTTGTCAATACAGCGATGGTTAAACGGTACTGTTCCTAGTAACGTAGGTAGTGATTGGATACACAAAGTAAATGAAACCAGGAGAAATTATAGTGCAGACAGTTGAGCAGTTTAGGGATTGGTTCTTAGCTAACAAGCATCCTATAAAATCTCCGTTTACAGATCCTGTATATTACACAGACATCTCTATGAGTTTTGTTTGGTATAGAGCTGCTCCTTGGCAGGTAGAACTGTATATGGTACGTCCTAATACAGTAGCTCCAGAACACGCTCATCCAGACGTAGACTCTTTAGAAGTCTATCTGTCAGGTACATTTACTTTGACTGGGTTAGATAATTCTATAGAGTTATCCCAGTATATGGACACTCCCAGGTTTGATGGGATGCACAGACTGTTTGGACAGACAATTAAAAACCCTCCTGATCATGCTCATGGAGGGGTGTTTGGTAGTAATGGTGGAGTCTTTTGGAGTATTCAGAAATGGGTTAATGGAGTAACCCCAACATCTGTTACTAAGAACTGGCATGGTGACACCATAGGTGAGCACCATAAAGAAGTAGTTACCCCTCCTGTTCAAGACAGTACTGCTTAACCTTTTCAGCAGCTACTATAATATCCTCAGCTACCAGCTTAGCTTGAGGCCATTGCTTCTCTTGCAGGTGAGCATACATCTCTGCTCTTAGATACTTGATGTCCAGTAGATCTTGAGCATAGTCTGTACGTGGTTCAAACATCTCTAGCTGTGTCATTGTTTGATTCCTTTAGGTCGAGGAGCCTTGCGCTTCCTTGATAAAATTGAGCCACTTTTCTTTCTCTTCAAATCCACACCATTCAATTCCCTGTTTAGTACACCATTGCCCGTAAGTTGTTGGAGAGTTTTTATAGAGTTTTGATTGATGTCGTTGGAAGACAATGAGTATCCTAATGGAGGGATGTTGCTCTTTGATGAGTATAAGTTTCTTTCTTCCCTCTGCGTCAAGAAGCCCTTTAGTTTCGATGTACCATCCTTCGTTGATAGTCCAGTCTGGGGTGTATCGCCTCTTTTGTGCGGGGGAAGTAAAAGCCAACACACTGATTTCATATCCAAGATTAAATCCTTGTTCTTGCAGAATCTTGTTGAAGGCTACTTCAAACCCTGACCTATACGTTCTGCTGTCATGTCTCTTTGGTCTCATCGTGTGCTTTCCATGTACCATTAGGCTCACGCCATATCCATAGCAGCTTGCAATTGCTATGATACCTGTCTACATCGCCATCATACATAGCTTTACAGGCTGTGTAGTACTCTTCAGGTAGCAGAGGATCAAGGATCTTAGCTGCTTTTACAGGCCCAATACCTACAACTCCAGTAATTCCATCAGACCTATCCCCTACTAAAGTCTGTATGTAAAAAGACTTAAGCCCCTGGTCTGCAGTAACTTGGGTAAATTCTTTCTTTACAAAGTTGTAGTGCTGGCCTGGGACTTGGAGCATATCTTTATCTATGCTGCAGATTACCGTGCCTGAGGGCTTTTGGTTAATTCCCATACCATCATCAGCCTCATAGCCTGTACAGACCTCTGCTTTCCAATGTGTTACTAGGAACTGCTTACAGGCATCCAGGTGTACGGGTCGTATAAGAGCAGCACGGTTGGCTTTATATGTGGGATCTATGGTGTACCTAAAGTTTGTTTCTTTAGTACCAGATAGAAAAGCTTTGTATTCAGTAGCATCTGTGGCTGAGATAATCTCTTTCATTAGAAGCTCTGTTCGGATCAGAGCTATGGACATATCATCTTTCTCTGCACTAGCTGCACACCGGTATGCCACTATATCTGCATCAATTAAAGCAATCATTACTCACCCCTTTAAAAGCCTAAAGGTAACTATTGTTTAGATAGTTACCCCTAGGCAGTTGTTGCTGTGTCGGCTAACTACCGTATGACGGTAGTTTAGCCGCTGTTTGCTTCGCTTGTTTTTGTTCCTGCTTTTTAAGATCCCTTTCCCTAAGCGTTACATAAATATGTTGTTGGTATTTCTCCAACTCTTTATTGTTTAGCTTGGTAAGGTAATCTTCAATAGCATTAGGATTTAGTAGCAAACCTTTCATGCTGCAGCCTTTTCTTCTACAGTCTCAGCTTCTGCTTGGGCAAGATCCAGATCCCCTGCAGTGTAAGCCTCAAACTGACGAGCAATTGAAATGATTATCTTTGTTGCATCATCGTTAAGATCAAAAGGCTTGCCACCACGACATCCAATAAAGAGTTCTGTGGATCGGGCAAGAGCGTTCTGACGAACAATACTACGATCCCCATGCAGAGGAGGTATAGGAAATACCCGTGCGTTAAAAGTAGATGTACTTTTGCTACTAGGAACAACACTTACAGCAGTAGAACTAGCAGGAGGAGCACCAGATCCTTTGGCAGTAACAACAATGTTCTTACCTTCTAGACCATACGTACCTGTCTCACCATCAAAAGAAATCTCATCACCTGTGTTGCATGAAGGCTTCTTGAATCCACACTTAACCCATGTTCCATTTACTTTTATAGAATAAGTTGGTTTTACGCCCCACTTGGTGGTTACATCTTTAGTTGATTCTGCTTCTACTACACCAGTCATTGAAGACATATCTAAATCTCCGTCAATTCAAACCAATTTTTACCCACTTTGCATCCTGCGTTTAGCTTCAGAGCTAATGGGATTCCGAATGTTGCTTCATAAAACTCATGTGTTTTGTTTAGTATTGATCGCACCTCCGTTATAGTTTCAGTAAGGACATCATTCCTTACATCAAGCATGATGCTGTCATGCACAGTGTTAATTAGTTTGACACCAGGTTTATCAATTAGTTTCCTAAATAATATACCTAACATCATTGGGACTATATCGCCAGTAGCAAGACCTTGCACAGGATAATTCTTTAACTCAGTAGGACTGAATGTATAGTCACGACTTGTGCTGTACGTAGATTTATATTCTGAGAATACATACACACGTTTAGTCTCACTTATCCACCTCCAGGTTCTAGATAGTTTGTGTATGTCTCCAACATAGTCATAGGTAGCAAGTTTGTCAGCAGATCCTGCCATTATGTTGTGCCAATCTTTTACTGATGGATACCTTGTATAGAACGTAATAATAAAATTCTTTGCAACGTCGTAGGAGCAGCCAGCATTTTCAGCTAAGGTGTTAGCACCAGCTCCATAGATTAAACCGAACGTAAGGCGTTTAAACCACTTCCTGGTGGCATCGTCAGGATACTTGCCATACATATTCCTATACAGCTCTGAGTGAATGTCATTTCCATCAGTAATATCTTTGATAAGGCGTGTGTCTTTGGTGATGTGTGCAAGAACAGCAACCTCAAGTTGACTAAAGTCAAACTCTACCAACTGACCATCATCACCATACCTAGATACAAATACTTTCTTGATAGGGTTGTTGCTGATGTTCTGCAAGTTAGGAGAAGCTGAACTCAATCTACCTGTGGATGTAGCTACATGATTTAGTCTGCCATATATACGTGCTGTTTCTTGTTCTTCTATTATATGTTTACCTAAACCTTGTATATATGTACTTAGTTGTTTACTTACTTCTCTATATTGTTGTAGTAGTAATACTAGTTCTTTTATATCTGGGTCTTTAGTTTTATCTACAATGATACTAAGAACTTTGTCATCAACAGAAACTTTCCCAGTCTTCTCAGACTTCCAAGCATCAAGAGGTATAACACCAGATACTGGAAAAGTATTTACTAGAGTAATTACTTTTTTATATTTTACTTTTCCATTCTTAAACATACCTACAGCTTCTTTACTTTCTACTTTCTTAGTACCTCCAAACAACAACTTACTCCATTGAAGTGAGCTGTCTACATCTGTAATGGGATATGCGTTAGCAGCAGGGCCAAACTCTACAGATCTTTTTTCTAAAGTAACTTTTGTGTCTGCATAGGTAGTCGCTACCTCAACGGTATAGTCTTTGAATGTTTGTATGTCTACTTCTAAACCATTAAACATCATCTCAGTAGTGCAATGAAGAGCTTCCATCTGACTAAGAAACAAATCTAATTGGTTTGATTTTGTTGCTGATTCCATTTGCAACATTGCAATAGCTTCTGTATTACAAACATCTTGTATTAAATACGGAATAATTAACTCAGAATCAATTTTGTCTGAACCAATTCCCTGTGCAAAGTAATCACTTACTTTGCTGTCTTTGATGGGTAGTCCATACTTGATAGACATCTCATCTAAGGATGCCCACTTAGCTTGTTGTCCTGTCAACAAATACTCTGCTAATTGAATATCCCACAGCCTTTGGCTTTGTATAATCTTTCTTTGTTCCAGGCTTTTTGTATGACGTAACAAGTAGAGCAAATCAAAAGACATATTAGAACCAACAATAAAGTCTGGTTTATTTAAATCAATTGCTACAATTAGATGTTCACTAAAAGATTCTGTAAAAATTAAAGGATCTTTACCAGAAACTTTTGTTCCTAGAAACACAATTGAATTGAATGGGTGCATAGGATGAGCAAGCCCAAATGCTTCTGGTGCATTCAATGTTGTCTCGACATCTAGTGTTAGTAGTGTCATTTTTTCCTTTCTATTTTAAGTACATCTTTTACTGGTGGTGTGTGAAATGCTACCCAAATAGCACAGATACCTGCTGCTAGTATTACTGCTAAAGCAGCCCAACTAAAACCGCACAGGAATCCATGCCGCCATGACGCTTGACTGTGCGCTTCGATCATTGCATCTATCTCATCTTTATCCACCGTTCTTCTCCTTGCATAAAGACTCTACGAGAAAAGCAATATGCTTTATATCATTTGGTTCGTAGTTAAATATTGTTTGTAGTTCTTCTTTCGTCAGACTGACCCACTCACGTTGTATAAGGTTCTGAACATCGCCACACATTACCTTGACG
>Ga0114969_10003019_pt1 | contig 13692 bp, 11 predicted proteins | sample M_130807_MF_Meta_FD_87316 | JGI IMG/M metagenome (GOLD analysis project Ga0114969, IMG submission 87316) | Freshwater microbial communities from Lake Montjoie, Canada to study carbon cycling - M_130807_MF_MetaG | ecosystem: Environmental > Aquatic > Freshwater > Lake | place: Lake Montjoie...
ATGCACGCGTATTCGGAATCGGTTATTTGTATGCCGTACCTTGAATATTTATTGCCGATACTGCCCAGGCAAAACGGGATAACGTACATGGTTCGGTACGTCATTACACCACCGAGTAATTCGGTCATTTCGTTCAAGCACTCGCCGTACGGGCGCGAGTTATTAAGTGGTCCTGCATCGGTGTTATCGCGATCATCATCATCATCATCATCATCATAGCAAATGAAGGTTTGCGATTCCATGCGCGCCACATCGTTTTGATTTGAGAAAAATGCGTAGCAGTTCTCTCTGGACGTTAGGTCAACCACGCTGTGCTCGTTGCGCAGTTTTAGTTCTTGTATGAGCCGCTCGGTTTCACAATCGTCGTTGTCCAAGATCCACGTAATTTTTGACGGGGTTAAAATGGTCGCCCAATGGGCTATAAATAAATCTATTTTGGCACGGGACATTATTATTATATTATAATTATATTTGTTAATATTATTTATATTATATTGATATGAATTGTATTCTCTCTATGTATTGTCATTTTCCGTCGATGATAAAAAGTTGTGCAGCAAAATGCCATCGCCGTCATTTTCAATGTCGCCCGCAAATACCGCATTCTCGTAGAGCTCTCGTAAAATATCGGGCGGCGCAATGGAACCAACCTTTAATAAATTTTTCTTGTGTAGACGAGCCTTGATGGTGTGCAGCGGGATGTGTCGCATCTCGTTTCGTTTCTTTTCGATATTGTGCTGAGTTTGTCGATTCTTTATGAGCACGCCAATCACCTGACCATTTTTATTGGTGTATTTTCCGAGCTTGTATTTTTTAGTGACGATGTGTTGTTTTGTTTCACGTATTTTAATAACGGGTTGCTGATTTTTCAGTTCATTTTTAAAATGTTCGCGCTTGTATTCGTCCAATCGCTGTTTTCTGGCCCCGTATGTAGCTTCTATCGATTTATTGGTGGCTTCGGCACTTTCGCTCAGTTCGGCGCGCACGACGTTAATGTCCACATTGTCCGCATTGTCCGCATTGTCCTCACCCATCATGGACGTCGTTTCATTCATCATTGGATCGTCCGGCATCTCAGTTATATTGAGTTGTATGCGATTCTCATTGTTCACCGCACGAAATGTTGGCTTGGTTCCATTTTTTAAACACCCCCATTTCGGATCGGGTCCTAAATGAAATTGCGGTGCTTGCATCATTTGTGGCTGGTGCTGCATCATTTCTGGTTGGTGCTGCATCATTTCTGGTTGGTGCTGCATCATTTGTGGCTGGTGCTGGAGGGGAGTCTCGGCGGCGGTCATGGGTAAATTTGTCATGGTTGGGAAAATAGTAGGTGTTGCAAACGCGGGGGGTAGTTCCAGATTAACCTCGGGTTGTAAGGAGGGGGGTGGTGGCGTTTGTTGTTGCTGTTTGACGTGCCGACCTCGATCCTTTCGTTTTGCAGTTTTTTTATTGTCAGATAATGTTTGGAGATATGCAAGTGAATCCTGAAACGATTGGGCGAAACTGCTTGCGTCATCATCACCAGCAATCGCACTTGTTGCGGTTGTTGCGGCTGTTGCGGTTGTTGCGGCTGTTGCGGATGTTGCAGATTGCCACTGATTATTATTATTATTATTACTTCGCTGCTGCTTCTGGCGCTGCTGGTGCTGTTTAATCTTGTCCAGCAGCGTTTTTTTAAGCGTGTTTGGGCGAATAAACGGGCGCGGTTTTATTGTAGCTTCGCCATTGGCATTTCGATTGCGGTTTCCGCGTCGGGCAGTTTTTTTAGACAGAGACGACTGCAAATTCGGGTCAATTGTAATCGTGCGTTTTTTTTCGTTAGAAACCGATGATGATGATGATGGTGATGACATGTAATTTATAATTTGGGAATTAATGTTAAATTACAAATTAATATGGTGTATATATCGCATTAATTGGTATTAAATGATATTAAATGACAAAATTATTTATTTTTTATTCATTTTATTTTCAAGGTTTGTACATGTCGTTGATTATTGCGTGAACGGTGTCGTCTACTTTTACCGCCATCACCGCCAACCCAATTGATAAACTGCTGCGGTTTGGTAGTGGTACTGTTGGGTCTGGTTGCAAACGCGCCGGTGGATATGACTGCGTTTACTTCCACGATAACCTCGGCAAGTCGCTCATAGCTCCGTTCTACGTGTTCCCGCTGTCGTTTTGGAATGGATCCGCTGAACGCCTCGTAGTTCATGCTTAAATTCGGAAAGTTTGAAATGGGTTGCATGCCGTTCGCGTCGAGCGATTCGGGGTATCCCCATATTTGCTTGTACGCCCACGCCATTTGTGGCTGGTTCCAATTTGCGTAGTTGTCGTCAGTAACAATATTATCAAACATTGCAGCCATCACCAGGCATTTATGAATATTTGCAAACACCCTACCAGTATCGGATTTTCGGCGAATGCTGAATGAATCGGGGTTTAAAATTGTGGCTTCAAAATCGGTGTATACCGCGTCAAATTTGTCCGCAGTGAAAAAAACAGACCCAGCAAGAGCCGCCGTGTCTGCAAAATTTTTACCAAGGTATTTCAAATATAAATCATTTATGTAGGGCCGGTCCACTTGAATCAACCTTCCAAAATCAATCGCGAAAAACTTGGTCGGATCTCTGTTGTTTATAAACCAGTTTCCATTGTGCGCGTCGACGAGAAGCATCATTGGTTTGGTTTTATTCATCGTCATTAATTGCGTTGCGCACGCGCCGACCGCTGCAGCGCGTATCACATTTCGTTTGCGCCGGCCCTCTATTTTATCCATGGCACTGCGAGTAGCTCTTACGGGGCTTGGACTTTTGAATATGCTGTCCTCATTGCGCGTTTTTGTCTTGATTCGGCTCACTACGTCCTTTACTACCATATAATCATCCGTTCCCGAGTCATGACCAACCTTTTCAATAAAAATGGCTACCAGCCTCGAAGTGGTCCCTAAACGGCGCAATTCATTTAAGAAGTATTCAAAAGCGGTAATTGTTCCAGCATTATGGGAAATAGCGTCTTTAGCTTGCATTAATTTGAGCAGCTTTTCTGTTTTTACTTGTGTTAATGATGCAATATTCCCAACGATGGACGGTATAATTTGTTTGTCTCCGGTATTGAACGCGCTGTATATTGCCATATGATTGCGCTGCTCTGCAAGCACTTCGTCTCTGGACACGCTACCCTTGTTGTAATTTTTGCCATTATACGTAAATGGTTCTAAATCGTGATCTGACATTATCATAAATTTTATAATGAGCGTGTCTATTACCAAACCGGCATCCGGGCGCGCTGTTGTAGCCTGAGTCATCGGAGTACCGTTGGATTTAATCGTCGTGCTGCGAAGAAATAAATTGCCGTCGGCATCTGCCAGTCCGCCCGTACGGTGCATTATCATAATGAACCCGCTCAGAGACGAGAACGTTAGCGGCCTGATCCGCGTGTCTGGACGCATAACTGACTCCATTAAACACTTGGTAATGTCTTTTACTTCGCTGTCCAGCGTGTAAGCTATTCCGCCACCGTTCATTGTGTTATTTAATTTAATATTTAATATTTAGTATATAATATATAAAAATATAAAATAATTAATTATGAATCTAAAATTAAAGGAATTTGCAATAATAATTAGGACAATCGGTATTATAATCCTTTTTATATTATTAATAATAAATAATCATGCGTCTGTTCCACTGTACATCATTATCATGATTACGGTCGGTTATTTATGTTCGGCTATTTCTTGTACCGCTGCATTATTTTCTCCGTCTGTAAAACATCACAAAATTATCAACTATTTTATTGCTATATTAGGCATAATTATTATTACAAAACACGTTATGATGTTATAAATACAGCGTAGATGCAATCCCACCGTTAAAACCGTTTCCGCGCGCTTTAACATCTTCGTTTTGAGAGAATAATTCGAACCCGCGTTCTAAATCGTTCATAACAAGGATGCGTTTTTCGGCGTTTGGTCGACAAAATACGCGGCGACTGTGCGCAATTTTGGTTTTTGTAAAAAAAACCTCAATGTCGCGACCAAAGTATTTAAAATAGTCGTAGTGCGTTTTAAACCACGCGTCCTTTATCGCGTCGGTTGCGATTGGCGACCACGTCCACCGATTATCGTGAACAATTTTTTCAAAAATCCTTCGCAAGTCAACCGCGGTGTAGTTGTCTATTTTGTACCGCCACGTGAATCGAGAATTAAGACCCTCGTTGTAGCTAAAAAAGCAATCCGTCAGTTCCTTTTCATACCCCGCAATTATGACCATGAGCTCGTGCTTGTGATCGCTGAGCGCTTCGCACAGCGTGTCGATACATTCTTTTGAAAAGCTGTCGCGCTTTTCAGTGTTTCCAAGCGCGTACGCCTCGTCAATGAAGAGCACGCCGCCAATTGCCGAATTAATGACGTCGCGCGTTTTTATGGCCGTTTGTCCCAGGTAGCCGGCAATCAGGTCAGACCGTGTCACCTTTTTAAACGTGTTGGATTTTAAAATTCCGAGATGGCTAAAAATATTGCCTAGAATTTTCGCAACTTCGGTTTTTCCCGTACCGGGTGGGCCGTAGAGCACCGTGTGCATGAAATCGCCGGACGACGAACTATTATGGGCGGAGGTGAGGGCATGGGCGGTTGATTTTCCCGATTTTGATGTAGTGGCGGTAGCGGGTGAATGCGGTTGTAGATTAGAAAAAATAGACGACAGCGACGACAACGAGTTAATTTGACCGGATGTCGGCACTTCTCCAAACAGCTTGTTGGTGGGAAACTGTTGCAGAGATGGCTGCGGGAACAACTGCAACGCGCTGCTGTCGAGAAACCCGGTCTGGAACCCGGTCTGGAACGGGTTAGTTGTTTTTAGAGCACGGATTGGGATGGGGGGTTCGGTTGTCGCATTTGGGTGCGGCGACGGAATATGTAAACGCTGTATGAAATATATGATTTGGTCGATCACGCTTGTTTTAATGGTTTGCATTCCAATCATGTTGTCTAGTTCTCTCAAATATGGGCATATTTTGTGCAGCGACACCATATCAATGTTGTATCGCACATTTTCTGCAACCTTGAATTCGTCGCACAGTGATAGCAAATCCTTCACGGTTGTTAATTCTTTATCAATGTGCACATTTTCAATGCATATTATGCTGGCAGTTGTTGCGGTTGTTGCGGTTGTTGCCGCCGTATTTGTATTATCGACGCCGGCAAACAGTCGGTTAAGTGATTCCCCGCGCACCGTGCAGGACGCGGATTCATCGAGCGCGTGGTATGATATTTTAAACTTTTTAAAATATGTTTCGAGTTGATTAACTAATTCATCTACGTTTTGGTTGTGCGTTTCGCGGTCATTGGTAGTACCGTTGCTATTATTATTATTATTATTATTATTATTGGAATTGGATATCATACCAACAAACCATAAACAACAAACAAAAAACTAATTAACTATTTTATTAATTCGTGTTTATATTCATTTACAATTTACAATTTACAATTTACAATACCCATTCATTCATTAATATTAACATTTTAATTTTAATATAAAAACAAATTGAAATAAAAATAGTAGCCCTCGTTGTTATTTTTTTTAACATTAAGTAGGATCAATGACTATCAAAAAAGGAAAGAACAGTTGTTCCATCGCCACCGCATCCGCCACCGCATCCGCCACCGCATCCGCCACCGCATCCGCCACCGCATCCATCGAATCTACCGCATCAACCGAATCTACCGCATCCATCGAATCTACCGCATCAACCGAATCTTCCGGAGGTATCGCCGACACCACGGCACCGTTTGTGCGGCCAATAAATTTACAAATTCAAGAACATATTGCGGCGGTCGAGTTGCCAGAAATATTCGCTTTCGAACCCTCATCAGAATTAACAGATGCAGCAAGTGTAATTAGCTCTCGCGCTGATGATGAGGCGAACCCGCTTGTTGATGCTGCCGACATTGTCAACAGAACCAAGATGCTCATGACCGACAAATATATAGAAACCCCGTGGACGTTAATTTCTGCATACTTTGACGATCAACACTTATCTAGATTGGCCCGACATCAAATCGAATCTTATAATAAGTTTGTCACCGAGATGATTCCGGCAACGATTGACATGTTCAATCCGGTTAGTATTGTATCAGATCACGATTACGATCGAACGGTTAAAAAACACGCGCTGACCGTGCAAATATCATTTGCAAATTTTCGCATTCACCGTCCACAAATACATGAAAATAACGGCGCTACCCAGCTCATGTTTCCTCAAAAGGCGCGCCTCCGAAACTTCACGTACGCTTCCACAATGACGATTGATGTGCGCGTTCAGTACGTGATCCGGACCGGCGACAATCTGGACCACGTGCAAACGCTGCACAACACGCTCCCGAATACGCACATTGGAAAATTACCAATCATGCTGAAATCCGAGATTTGCGTGCTGTCGCAGTATTCTCATTTGAACACGTCGGTCACCGGCGAGTGTTCGCACGATGCGGGGGGGTATTTTATTATCAACGGCAGCGAAAAAACGGTGCTCGGTCAGGAACGCGCCGCCGAAAACAAGGTGTACTGCTTCAACGTTTCCAAGGGGAACACAAAATGGAATTGGACCGCCGAAATCAAGTCCGTACCCGATTATAAGCATATTTCTCCGAAACAAATCAATATTATGATCGCCGCAAAAGCGAACGGGAGCGGGAATCCAATCTACGTTCAGATTCCGAGAATTAAAGTTCCCATTCCCCTCTTTGTACTGTTCAGAGCGCTTGGTGTCAGTTCGGACAAGTCCATTTGCGAAATTATATTGCTGAACTGCAACCCCGTCGCCGAAGCAAGCGGTGACACCCCCCGTCGCAATGATGACGCGTTCGAAACTGAACGAGCGACCGCGCAGTCGCTGCTGAATGCGCTGACCGGTTCGATTGTGGATGCAAACACGGTGTTGTTGCAAGAAGACGCGCTTCGCATAATTACGGGCAGCGTCATGTTCACGCCAATGAATGCAGACAAGGACGCGACCGCGAAACGAAAGCGCGATTTTGCAATGGACGTGCTGACAACCGACCTATTTCCGCACTGTCAGACACCAAAACAAAAGCTGTATTTTCTGGGGTATGCGGTCATGCGGTTGCTCAAAACCAGCATTGGGCTGACCCCGCAGGACGACCGAGATTCGTACCTCAATAAACGAATCGACACCACCGGCATTCTGCTGAATAACTTATTTCGCAACTACTTTAATAAAATGGTAAAGGACTTGACGAAGCAAGTTATTCGCGAAATAAATACCGGTTCATGGCGCTCAACCGAAAACCACATCCAAATCATAAACAAAACAAATATTTCCAAGCTCGTGAAATCCACCACGATCGAAAACGGGCTCAAGCGCGCCCTGTCTACTGGCGACTTCGGTTTGAAGGGTGTGAATTTTAGCAACAAGGTTGGTGTTGCGCAAGTGTTGAACCGACTAACGTACGTGAGCAGCTTGAGCCATTTGAGGCGCGTTAGTACGCCGATCGACAAAAGTGGTAAACTGATTGCTCCGCGAAAGTTGAATCCCACAACATGGGGGTATTTCTGCCCCGCAGAAACACCAGAAGGGGGTAGCGTCGGGGTCGTTAAAAATATCAGCTACATGACGCACATTACCATACCGAGCAATTCCGAATCGATACACGCGCAAGCCGGGCCGTACATTACTCGTCTGGATGATTGCAAATCGCCGAACGACGTGTACGGGTGCGTAAAAGTGTTCATCAACGGGGCGTGGATAGGCATAACTAGCGATCCCGTAAAAATGTTTACCGACTTTAAGCGAAAGAAATCGCTCGGAATCATCAACGTGTACTGCTCAGTCGTGTTCGATTACAAGCAGCAGGAGATTCGGATCTGCAACGACGGTGGCCGTCTAACGCGCCCGCTGCTAAACGTGAAAGACAACCTGCCGTTCTTGACGGATGACGTAATTTCCGGTATTCGGTCTCGCGATTTAAAGTGGGACGATTTAATGCTCGCCACCCGATTGCAGAATTCGATAATCGAATACGTCGACCCAGACGAGCAGAATTTTAGCATGATTGCAATGACCCCGAATCATTTAAAGCAAAATGCGCAACCGTTGTGCAGCGGCGGAGGGCTGATCAAGTACACGCATTGCGAAATTCACCCCAGCACTATTTTCGGAATTCTTGCGTCGTGCATCCCATTTCCCGACCACAACCAGGCACCGCGAAACACGTACCAGTGCGCCATGGGAAAGCAAGCGATGGGTGTGTACGTTACCAACTTTGGTTGGCGAATGGACAAGACGGCGTACGTGCTGTCTTATCCTGCGCGCCCGCTGGTGGACACGCGAGTTATGGGGATGATCAAACTGAACGAAATTCCGTCCGGTATGCCGATCATTGTCGCCATTATGACGCACACCGGATACAACCAGGAAGACAGCGTGCTCGTGAACCAGGGGTCGATTGACCGCGGACTGTTCATGACGACGGTTTATCACACCGAGAAGGACGAAGACAAGAAAATCAACGGAGACGAAGAAATTCGGTGCCGCCCCGACCCCACAAAGACTAAAGGAATGAAATTTGGGAATTACGGCAAGGTGAACGCGCGCGGACTCATTCCCGAAAATGAATTTGTTGAAAATCGCGACATTTTGATCGCAAAGGTTGTACCGATTAAAGAGAACCGAAACGATCCAATGAAGGTGATCAAGTACGACGACGTGAGCCGGATTTATCGCACCACCGAAGAAGCCTACGTTGACAAGAACTACATGGAGCGCAACGGAGAGGGGTACTGCTTCGCTAAAGTCCGCACGCGGATTTTGCGCAAGCCGGTGATAGGTGATAAATTCTCTTCGCGGCATGGACAGAAGGGAACGTGTGGAAACATTATTCCTGAGTGCGACATGCCGTACACGAAAGACGGCGTGCGCCCGGACATTATCATTAATCCGCACGCAATTCCGTCGCGCATGACGATTGGTCAGCTAAAAGAGACGCTGTTGGGCAAAGTGCTCCTGCAGCTGGGGCTGTTTGGAGACGGAACTTCGTTCGGTGATCTTGATATTGGCATAATAAGCAAGGAGCTGCTTAACATGGGATACGAGCAGCACGGCAACGAGCTGCTTTACAGCGGGCTTACTGGCGAGCAAATTGAAAGCGACATCTTTATGGGTCCCGTGTTTTACCAGCGCCTGAAGCACATGGTGAGCGACAAGCAGCACAGCCGGTCTATTGGACCAATGGTGAACCTGACGCGCCAGCCTGCGGAAGGACGGTCGCGTGATGGCGGTTTCCGGTTTGGTGAAATGGAGCGCGATTGCACGATTGCGCACGGCGCGTCCCGGTTTACGCGCGGGCGCCTGTATGACTGTTCGGACAAGTACCAGGTTCACGTGTGTCGTCGATGCGGTATGATTGCGGTGTATAATGACGCGGTCGGGATTCACATGTGCAAGACGTGCGACAACCGGGTGGACTTTGCGCACGTGGAAATTCCGTATGCGTGCAAACTGCTGTTTCAGGAGTTGCAGACCATGAATATTGTTCCACGCATTATGACGTAGTCATTTGTCTTGTTATTTGGGATTGGTTTAGGGTTTATGGTTTAGGGTTTAGGGTATGAGTTAGGGTTTAGGAATAAGGAATAAGATAAAACATAAATAAAATGAATAAAATAAAAAATATAAATCTATAATCGCAATAATTATTTTTATTTTATATTATTTATATTATTATATAATACATATAATACAATCAATCAAACAATAACAATAAAAACCTAGATTAAATGGCTAGTTATCATAACGGAGGTCTCAATAAAAGTTCGGAAGGTGAAACGCTGCGAATGACGCTTCGACGCGCGTGGAACGGCGGTGCAGCAACCGGTACTATTAACGGGCAAAAATACGCCACAAGCCCGTTTCGGGTTGTAAACAATGCGGGCGATTTCCTGGCGAGGCAGAATTATTCATCGGGTGGCCCGAATCAGGTGACCGGCGTGAAACAGAGCATTTCCGGCGCATGGCGCACTTCAGCCGGACGCGTGCACGTTATGGACGACGGTTCCAATATTCCATCCGCAAACTGCAACCCCAAATACGTGTACGATAGTTCAAACTACATCACTTACCGAAAGCAGCGCGCGGTGAATAAGAATTATCGGGACACCAGCGAGGGTGGAGATCAAAGCAACGCGTCGTATTCGGCCATTCTCAGAGTGAGGAGGTAAACCTGGAATCTGGAATCTAGAATCTAGACCCTTGGAATTTTTGACCCAAGCACGGTCTGTATTTTATTAACATGTACGGGGTTATACACGCACCCCCCGCGCTCTATTTCAGAAATAATAGATGCATCCATATTACACTTTTGCGCCAGCTCTTTTTGCGTGAACTTCTTTTCGCATCGCGCGGTCCTAATTGCGTCGGAAGTTGCTTTCGCAACGTACTTGATCTTTTTAACTCCGTCGTCCGATGCCGCGGCATAAACTCCCACATTTTCCAGTGATATAGTAGATCCGGCCGACGCACGTACGGGGGGAGGATGTTTCTTTTTAAAGACGACCTGTGTCCAGTCTTGGCAATCGGGTATTTTATTCATAATGACAAATATTAAATATTATATTGACATTATGTATTTTGCATTTATATTTATTTTGCATATATTTTAGTATTCTTGCATATTATATTATCGCTCATTCCGTTTGATTTAATAAATAATAAAAATTTATAATATATACTAAATTAAATAAAAATTAAATAAATATTAAATGAATAATCCGATGAATACCGGCGCTATGCCGCCACACATGTACCCCGCATCGTCGGACTCAATGTTTTCCGCCGGGCGTCTCGCGTACGTGCGCGCAAGCCAGCCCACCTCAACCGTGTTCACCGCGCCGTTAAGTGTGGCTGAAGCGACAAAACGAAAACAAATTTATGACCCACACAACGCGTCGTCGCGAATGGAGCGACTCAAAATGCAAGCAATTGGCCAAGGTTCCATGCGCATTATGCCCGGTGAAGAGCTTCGGTTCAAGGCACCCAATGTGAATGACCCGAGGGACGCGATGCGCAGAATGCGTTCGGGTGGATACGTCGTTCCCGCCAAAGTTCGGGCTCATAATATACCCGCACCACCGTTTTAAAATGGTTTGTATCCAGGCGCTCGCGATTAGGATTAGGATGGGGTCGCCGCGTCAATACCAAAACCGTGAAAACGAAGTTGGTCGCGCGATTTAATACGGTGTGTTAACAATTGTCGGGTATGATCGTAGTCGTCGGATGACGATGATGTCAAAGACCATGCAGATGACGAATTCGACCCACCGGGTGTAAACGCGGTGAGATCGTCAAATGTAAAAGGACTTCGCTCTCCACCGCAGTTGTCATTATTATTGTTATTATTGTTATTATTGTTATTATTGCTATTATTATTATTGTTATTGTTATTATTGTTGTTCACCATCGCGTCGGGTTCCCGATTTATGCAGCAACGACAGCAATCAAAGTACCGTCGTATTGAACTAAAAATACAATACATAATTGACCGTATTATTATTATTTTATTTATTCATTGTTGTTAATGGTATATATTTATTATATTATTATTGTTGTTATTATTATTATTATTATTATTGTTTTTAGAATCATTCCCCAAACGTGGATTCCTGAAACACGTCAATGTACATGAATCCGTCTTCCGCTTTTTCTTGGGCATAAATGGCGCCGATCGGCGTCGTGGTAGGATGCATCCGATTGTTAATAAATGCGAAAATTGCGTATTCTGGCTGCAACTTCATGTGTTTTCGAATAACAAACATGAACTGCGCCATAGTTAATTCGTAGGGAACTGCAAATTTATTTTTTATCAGCGGGTGTTCATGTTGCAGCTGTTCGCAGCACTCTACAACCACCGGAATGCGGTCGGGGTGTTGCGCGATAATGCGATTGGCTGTGATTTTACGGTCATTTGGCGATACGCGCTGACGATATTTTTCAGTTGTTGTTGGTGCTGCTGTTTTCGTAGTAGTAGTAGTAGTTGCGGGAAATGCTGACATTTTAATTATTTAATTATTTAATTATTTATTTATTTAATTATCTATATAAAATACATTTATTATACTTTACTAAACGTATTTATTTGCATTTATTTTTATTTTTATGAAAGTTAATATTATTTTGGCACACTGCCGCGAGTACGGCATTGGCTGCGCCGGTAAAATGTCTTGGCGAAACGGTGCCGACCTGCGGCGATTCGCCGATCTGACTACGGGCCGCGGTGATTATAAAAATGCAATTGTAATGGGGCGCAAAACGTGGCAAAGCCTGCTTCGCCCGCTCGCATTTCGCGACAATTTGATTTTATCGCGGCAATGCACCCCCACCCCCGTTGCGCCTGATGACCCACCGCATTCGTTCTGGTTCTCAAGTATTGATGCCGTATTGGCGCACTGCGAAAACATGAAATACGACGAAGTGTGGATTATTGGTGGCGAGCAACTGTATTCCGAGTTTCTCGGCGCGCAGTCGCCGTACCGGTCGCTCGTTCACACCGTACTTGTAACGCGCATCGATGCCGATTTCGAGTGCGATACATTTTGTTCGGCCGATATCGTGTCTCCGGACGCACTGCGCGAACATTTCGCGCTCCATTCTGTAAGAACCGAACTGGAACGATGCACCAATTTGGTAAGTGGAGATGCCAAAATAGTGAGCGTTTCGTATTATGAATACGTACGTGAGTAAAATATAAACGTATTTTATTTTTTATGTTTATTCTTATTTTTCTTTTTCTTTTCCTTTTCCTTTTCCTTTTCCTTTTCCTTTTCCTTTTCAATTTCCATTTCGTCTGCATTTACGTCCGCGTTTACGGGATACGGGCTCGAAATAGATTGGTGCGTGGTTTCGGTTTCGACGACGCTTTGCACTCTGGGCGTTTTTTCAATTCGGTCGCCGTCCCCGGTTTGGTATACGCTATGTTTCATTTGTTTGGCTTGCTGCTGTTGTTGTTGCTGTTGTTGTTGCTGTTGTTGTTGCTGTTGCCGTTGTTGCTGTTGCCGTTGTTGCTGTTGTTGCTGTTGTTGCTGTTGTTTGGCTTGCTGCTTCGCCGCATCAACTGCGGCAGCCAATGCGGCGGCGCGGTGTTCTTCCAACTTCTTCTGCATTCGTTCTTTGCTCTGCGCCATTTTAAGGTTGCGACCAAGCTGGCTTTGCATAGCCCCCAGATTCACTTTCGCTTTTCCTCCGCCACCCCCTCCTCCCAACCCACCCAGATCACTCATATTGAGGTTCATGGATTTTAAAAGCTCTGCAATGTCGCCCATACCCCCCTTTCCTTTTCCACCGCCGGACCCCTTCATCTTCGACATGAAATCGCTGGCCTCTTTGAACAACTCGCTTTCTTTAATATCGCCGGACTTCATTTTCTTGTCCAGTTTCTCTCCCACCTTTTTAACAATTCCCGCCAATTTGCCGGGATTTTTCATAAGCTTTTGAAACACTCCCGACACCGACGTCTCTTCTGAAACGTCGATGTCGAGTTCCTTGACGGTTTCTTCTGCGATTTCTTTTGCGAGGGCGCCGATTTTACCGTCCAGCAATCCGGACAAATGTTCGTGCATTTTCTCTGCATCAGGGATTGGATTACTGTTGTCGGTCTTGTCGCCGCCGCCGCCGCCG
>Ga0114969_10003020_pt1 | contig 13691 bp, 12 predicted proteins | sample M_130807_MF_Meta_FD_87316 | JGI IMG/M metagenome (GOLD analysis project Ga0114969, IMG submission 87316) | Freshwater microbial communities from Lake Montjoie, Canada to study carbon cycling - M_130807_MF_MetaG | ecosystem: Environmental > Aquatic > Freshwater > Lake | place: Lake Montjoie...
AAAAGTCTGAACCACTGCTCAAGAAAATACAGGGGTTATTACATAAAAAAGCTGCAGCTCCATCATACGATACTCCTGACAGTCGACCTACCGTAGAAAACCCATATCCTGGAATCATTCAGGATGGTGCTGTTAATGCTGCGGAATATATGGCTAAGGGAATGAAGAACAGGAATGTTCAGGCTGCTCTCGGTAAAGGTGGCGCACCAAATTCAGGAGCTGCACTACTAGGTAAAGCAAAGATGTGGGGAAACATTGCTAAAGCTGCGCCTGCAGTGGGAGTTGCAACACAGGCTAGTGGAGCAGTCGATAGATATAAGAATAAAGATTACGTTGGATCTGCTATAGATGGTATTGGAGCCCTAGGTAGTGCAGCTATGCTTGCTCCACATCCAATAGCTAAAGGTGTTGGCTACGGAGTTAGCTCAGCCAGCTCAGCAGGAAATGCTGTTAGAGACGTGTATAGATATCATAACCGACCTGTAGCGTTTCATAGAAATGATGAAAATATAAAGCTTAATGCTCCAGAGAATAATGTCCAGATTCCTCAGCAGTCCGCAGCCAACCCAGTCGAATTTAGAAATAATCCTAATATTATGGGTAATTCTGTTAAAGAGAATCCTGTGCAGATTGCTCAGCCTGCAACGCTAGCTAAGGCTGGGAATGAGGCTCTTGTAGTATCAGGTATTCATGGTGACGAGCCTGCTGGCGATGTTGCTGCAGAAAAGCTAAAAGATAGTGCGCATACCGTATCTAATCTCAATCCTTCAGGGAAGCGTAGATTAGCTGGTAAAGATCCTAATAGACATTTTGACAAACCTTCAAATGGATCTATGCAGATGCGGCTGTTAGAGCTAATAAAGAAAAAGAAACCTAGTATGGTGTTGTCTCTTCATGAGGACGATGAGGTGGGTAAACCTTATGCCTATAGTTCAGAAACTATGGCTGCTAGAGTTAAAAAAGCTTTAAAAGACAAAGCTACAGCATCTAGTGCACATGGAGACAAGACACACAAGGGTGTAATCACAGATGGCAAGAATCCGCCAGAGGGCTCACTAGAAAAAGCTTTGGATAAACAGAATATTCCTCACGCTACTATCGAAACACCTAGTAAGAGTGCTCCCTTAGAGGATAGAGCTGCTACTCATGAGAGTGTGGTTAAAAAGCTACTAGATAAGGAAGCTTCAAGATTTCGAGAAAGTGTAAGTATAGAAACTAAAACTGCCCCTAGTGGATTAAAGGAATATATTGCTTCTATAGGAGATAAAAAAATAGGTAACATGCTTGTGAGTGATATAAAGGGTAAGGGCAATATGGTGGCTCACTCATATCTTGATCCAAAATATAGAGGAATGGGTTTGGGTAAGAAATTATATGGTGAAGTTATGCGTCGACAGCCTGAAGGTGTATTACATAGTGGTCCTGTTGTTAGTGATGATGCGTTGCGTGTATGGGATAGCTTGAAAGCTAATAAAGGATACGCTGTACGTGGAGAAGCTCCAGAGTTATTGGGACAGATAAACAGCAAGGCATTAAACATCCCAAATAAAATTAAAAAAGTGTTGGCTAGCCCTACATCTGCTGAAGTTAAAAGATCACTATTAGGTAAAATAAGGAGTTTATTGGGTGTGTTTAAAAAGGCTGAAGCATCTCATGAACTAGAGAAAGAAGCTAGCAAAGCTTCTAGGAGGGTTATGGAGATATTGCGTAAGGCTAATCCAGCTAAAAGACAAGAATTAATCGGTAAGCTAAACGAAGCAAACATATCTAAACACTCTACTCGGCTATTTCGTGAGGTAGATGATTTGGTGCTTGGAGGTAAGGCTCTAGCCAGAGCCGAAGAGCTTAAAGACTCTTTATCAAAAATTAATCCTGATAAATCAGAGGCAAATTACAACCTGTTAAGAAGATATTTAACGGATAAAAACATTCGAAAAACGCCTTCTTGGCGTGAAGAAGCTATAAAAGTTAAGAATAGGACATTGAGCGAATACGATATAGCTGACTCTTTGAGAAGAGACAGAGGCATAAAAGATCACGGAGCAGCAGATATACAGTATAGGCTTGATGGTGCTATTGCTCCAAATAAAAAACAAATTTTAGGGGCTTTAAGAAATACGGGTGAGCGCAAGTTGCCGCCCTCGTTGGTCGCGCAATATCCGACAAAACAGGAAGGTTTAGGAGAATTATTATTTACACCACATCTGGCGAAGGTAGATATAAATGAACGCAAAGCTGCGTTAGCTAAATATTTGGAAGACACAAATTCAATTGATTTGATTGGAAGCGATAAACATTTGCAGACAAAAGAAAATTACGAAACTGTTATAAATAAGCAAAATATTGAAGATCCCTCTAAAAAACTGACAGCCCGCTATTTTATCCCTGCCAAAAAATCTGCACCATCTGCTGTAGCTCCAGGAAGTCTTCCTCAGTCTGACCAGGGTTATATGTATAAGGGAGGACCTATGCGTGGAATACGAGAATCTCGAAACTTGGGTAAATTGGTAGATGAAACTGGATGTTTTTATACCGGAGATCCTACTGTTGCTGTAGGATATGCTGCAGGGCCGGGAGAAGAAAATTTTTTACAACCTGCCGGTTTTCGGGCGTTGCGTAGACACTTATCAGGTCAGCGTTCACCCAAAAAAGATCATCTAACTGCTGGTAATTTAGAGAATTACTTTAAACCTGTTCCTACCGTGGTGTCTAATCCAGATTTTGGAACTAAAATAAGACTACAAATGCAACATCTAGCTAATCGCTCGGGGTTATTTCAAAAAGCTGCTGAAGCATCTCATGAACTAAAAAGCAGTAATATCAAGGCTGTAGGCTATGACAAAAAAGAAAAGGAACTAGAGGTTCATTTTCACAGTGGTGGAGAATACAAATACAAGGGTGTCCCGAAAAGCATCTTTGAACGTATCAAAAGAGCCAAGAGTCCTGGACGGTTCTTTCACAAGCACGTAAAGAAAAACAATAGTTACGAGTATGAGAAGGTTGCAGGTATGCCTGATTGGTTAAGAAGAGCTATACGCAATAACGATAAATCTACGTTGAGTAGTGCAGGTAAGGCCGGGGCAAGAGCTAAAGCAAAGAATCTGGCAGCTAAAAAAAGTAAGGATGAATTAAGACGTATGCTTGATATGGGTGCTGAAGCGGTGCCCAAGATTATTCATCCACCTAGCGCATATAATGTACAACCTCCCTTGCCGGGGATCTAGTACCCCCTCCCCAGGGTATAAATAGGTAGGTGTGTGGTATAATACTTTGAATCAGCGGCCAGTAACTGCTGATAGTTTTTAGTTTATTTCTTATTATGATACAAATACGCTGCACCCAATCAATGTTGTTTGGGCAGGGAGACGAGCTGCTCCATGAATGGTTTGAGTCCGCCGAGGAGGCGATAAACTTTTTAAGTGGGCTAAGGCAGCTTCCTGCCGTGTATAGTGAAATCGAAGCAGTGTGGAACAACCAGTATTTCAAATTCCACTCTTTGAGAGGCTTGTCAGAAGCACTCTCGGAAACACTCCCTGGTTAAAGGGAGAATGCAGAGGTTTGGGTTCGATCCCCATCCTCTGCATTTTTTTAGCTATCAGAGATCCATGGAATAAAGTATAATATTATCTATGGACAGCGACTCACTAAAAGCTTACGGTATAGATGTAGGTCTACTCATCAGTGGATTGTTTGGAGCCATACTACTGACAAGTAAAGGAAGTGCTATGAATATTACTCGTACATTAAGTAGCCTTGTTGGTGGTGCTGCCAGCGCAAACTATATAACGCCTATCGTCGTTAATGTAGCTAGCCTTAACGATACCCACTATCACTACGGCATTGCCTTTCTACTAGGCTTTCTGGGTTTAAAGGGTATTGAGCACTTTAGTAAAAAGCTACTTCCTGACGACCAGGGTATACCTGAGCATACTGATCACCACGATATTCCCACACCGGTAATTAAAAAAACACCTAGAAAGAGAAAAACCTCATGATCGCCCCACAACTCGTAGCAGTAAATGCCATCGCTAACTGCACCACAGCTATCTCAGCTCTAGGTCTACTTATTCATATATTCGGTGATCCTGATAATGAGATCTGGGATAACCGGATTAAAGCGTGGTTGGCCAAGGCAGGGCTTAGTATAATGACTTGCGGAGCTATATCTAATGCTATAACCTTATCTGATCCACCACCCACAGAGATTATATTAAATTGTGGTATAGCCATTACACTGTTCTGGTTGAGTTGGTGGCAGTGGGAGCTGTTCAAGTCAATGCAGCAAAAGTTCAAACAGGTTACCAAGGTAGAGCCTCCTATTAAAAAACCCCGTAAGCGACATCCAAAGTTAAAACCAAAGCAATAAACAGAAAGGTTCATATGAATAGACGAGACTTCTTATACACAGGATTATTTGGCGGGCTTGGACTGAGTATGGGGGAGAGTATGCGACTACAGGCAGAGTCGGCCATAAAGCCTAGAGCGCAATCGGTAATTCACATATTTCTTCCTGGAGGTGCTGCAGCGCAAGAGATGTGGGATCCTAAGATCAACGCACCCATCGAGTATAGAGGTCCACTAAAGTCTATACCCACAGTTATTCCTGGTGTGCACTTTTCTGAATACTTTGCCAAGACTAGCAAGATTGCAGACAAGCTTACAATAGTAAGATCAATGACTCATGGTGAGGCTGCGCATGAGCGTGGGGTAACCAGTATGTTTACTGGATACAAACCTTCTCCAGCTATCTCGTATCCCTCATTTGGTGCAGTTATATCTAAAGAACAAGGCGGTCGTAACAGCTTACCAGCTTATGTGTGCATACCTCAAAAGATGGATAATAACGGCAATGATACACTCGGAACAGGGTTTCTGCCTAGTTCGTTTGGCCCTTTTAGTTTGGGAAGCGATCCAGCAGCTGTTGGGTTTAAAGTAAGAGACTTATCTTCAAATGTTTCAGAAGAAAGATTCAGCCGTAGACGTTCTATCCTAGACACTGTGGATAGTCATTTTAAATATTTGGAGAAGAACGACGTTTTAGATGCGATGGATACATTCTATCAGCAGGCATACGATCTAATATCTTCTCCGAAAGCCAAAGAGGCGTTTGCTATCGAAAAAGAAGCAGACGTTATGCGTGATGCGTATGGGCGTAATCAAGCAGGGCAAAGACTACTCATGGCTCGGCGTATGGTTGAAGCTGGCGTGCGTTATGTGTCTGTAACGTATGGTGGTTGGGATATGCATACAGGGATAGGAGCTAATATGGCACGAACGCTACCATCCTTCGATCAGGCGTACGCTGCACTGATTAATGACCTAGATCAAAGGGGGATGTTGGACTCTACGCTGGTGATGGTGAGTTCGGAATTTGGTAGAACACCTAAGATTAATAAGGATGCAGGCCGAGATCACTGGCCTAGAGTTTTCAGTGTAGTATTTGCTGGGGGTGGATTTAAACGCGGCTTAGTATACGGCTCATCCAGCGTTACTGGAGATGATGTGGAAGATAAGCCTTTGAGTGTCGAGAACCTTGCAGCTACACTGTATAATCAAATTGGTATAGATCCTAACGGCACATTAGAGGCAGCTGGTGGGCGCCCGGTAAAACTAGTGTACAACGGCACAGTAATGCATGATCTATTAACTTAATATGAACGACTGCGGCAATCATGATATACACCCAACAACTCGCAGAGAGTTGCTTACCAACTTCGGTTGGGGTCTGGGAGGCTTATCGTTAGCTTCCTTGTTTGAGTTTTCAAACACAGCCGAGGCTTCTTCTCTATCTCCAAAGCAAGCACACTTTCCAAGTAAAGCAAAAGCAGTTATCCAACTATTTGCTACAGGTGCTCCTTCTCATCTTGATACATTTGACTATAAGCCTGAGCTTAAAAAGAAAGATGGAATGACTGAGGGTGGAGGATCATTACTAGCTTCTCCTTTTGAGTTTCCTCGCTTCGGCAAATCGGGGCTGGAGATTTCTGAGGTATGGAGCAAGCTGGGTGAGCACGCGGATGACATAGCTATCATCAACTCGATGCAGACTGATATCCCAGATCATAATATTGCTCAAAAGATGATGAGCACAGGTTCAACGCAGCTATCAAAGCCCAGCCTTGGCAGTTGGCTAGTGTATGGGTTAGGCACAGTTAATCAAAGCATGCCTGGGTTTGTTACGTTAAATGGCGATCCAACCTGGAGGCAATGTGCTTTTCTTCCTGGTATGTATCAGGGCTGCAATATTAATTATAAGATGAATATGCGCGCCGAAGAGGCTTTGAATAATATTCGTAGTCAGTTTTCTACGTTGGAGAGACAGCGCAGGCAGATCGACTTGTCCAGGACGATGAACGAAGAGCATATGTTGAGACTTCAGCGAGACGTTCAATTTGAGGCAAGAATAGAATCTTTTGAAACCGCATTTAAAATGCAGACAGAAGCCACTGACGCTTTCAACCTAAGCAAAGAACCAGACAACATCAAAGACCTATATGGAAGAACAGAAGAAGGATCAAAAATGCTATTGGCAAGAAGGCTTGTTGAAAAAGGCGTACGCATGGTGCAGGTAAATGTGGGAGGCTTTGACCATCACTCAGATATTAAAACAAACATGGCTCGCACAGCAGCCAGATATGATCAAGCTTTCAGCGCATTGCTATCGGACCTTAAGCAAAGAGGCCTACTAGACTCTACGCTGGTGATCTGGGGAGGAGAGTTTGGGCGTACTGCTACGGCTGGTGGTGGTGCAGGAGCGCCTGGAAGAGATCACAACGGTAAAGCTTTTAGTGTATGGATGGCTGGCGGAGGTGTTAAGGGTGGCCAGAAATATGGCGAAACAAATGAAATAGGTTCCACGGCGGTAAAAGATGTGGTGCACGTACATGACTTACATGCTACAATATTGGCCCTACTCGGTTTTGATCATACAAAGCTCATCTACGAATATAACGGTCGACCCTTTAGGTTAACTGATGTGTATGGAAACGTGATCAAAGAATTAATTGCTTAAGGTTTAAGACTTGCTTGCGCTCATGCCGATTATATGTAAATAATAGGGCATGTTTAAAAAAGTAATTATCTGGGGTTACCCACTATACACACATTCTCACTCATTCATACATCATGGATGGGTTAAAGCCTTTAAGCATCTGGGTTACGAAACGCACTGGTTTCATAACGAAGATTTCCCAACTGACTTTGACTATGGCGACGCTCTAGTTATTACTGAGGGTTATGCTGACGCGCAACTGCCAATTGAGAGCTCATCCTCATACTTTGTACACGTTTGTAAAAATCCCGGCAAATATCTAGATAAAGGTGCAAGACTGATAGACTTGCGGTTTAACTTAAAGAAAACTAAAGATTTTACATATAACTATAATATAGAAAATTTGGCGTTGACCAGTTTGGATAGTTTTACGCTCTACGAAAAAAATGCAAATGATCTAGCCTTATCAGAAAAATACAGAGCAGGTGTGGCTGGCTACGAAGCAATATATCTTATGTGGGCCACAGACATGCTTCCTGAGGAAATAGATCTTAATGATGCTTTTAAGAAAAGGTCACGCGAAGTACATCATGTAGGCTCTTCCTGGTCTGCAAATAGCAAAGAGCTTCAAGAATTTCAATATTCACTAGAACAAAACGGTATAGAATTTATTGTGCATGATCCTTGGAAAAAGATAACAACCAATGAAGAAGCAAAGCTACTAGTACAGAAATCATATATTGCCCCTGACATTCGAGGGTCAGGGGTAACGAGTGACGATTCAACTGCTGAAGAAAGCAACCATTTAACTATAGGGTATATTCCGTGCAGAACGTTTAAAAACATAAGCTATGGTCAATTAGGAATAACCAACTCGCCTGCGGTTAAAAATTTACTAGATGACTATGTTGTTTTTTCTAAAGAAGCAGGTGAATTGCTGTATGCTGCAGCACCGTACCTGGAAGATTTTGAACGAATTCAATCTGCTATGATGTATGTTAAAGAGAATCACACATACATCAACAGAGTTAATGCATTGCTGGGGGTGTTATGATTTCTGTAGACGTAATAATGTTGAGCAACTCTGGCAATAGTGAGCTTTATAAAATGACCACTGAGGCGCTAGATTCTTTAAAAGCATCTGAGCTAGACTACAACTTTGATGTAAAACTTGTTGAGTCGTCTGATACAGCAAAAGATAATGGTTTTATATATCCAGAGACGTTTACAATTGTTCCCTATGAGCCGTTTCATTATAACAAGTTTTTAAACTATGCTCTAAAGTTTTGCTCTCATGAATGGTTGGTAGTAGTAAACAACGATGTGGTGTTCTATCCTGGTTGGTTTTCTGCAATGATGAGTTACCACGAGAACAACCCTCCAGTAAAAAGCTTTTCTCCTATAGACCCGTTGTACGAAGAACAACTAAGAAAAGACCATCCTGGCGAGAAAGGATTAGAGGGCTATGAAATAAGAAAGCATATTAAAGGTTGGTGCATAGTATCACACAAAGAGTTGGTAAAGACCTGTGAGCTATTTGATGAAACCTTTTCTTTTTGGTATCAGGACGACGACTATATAGAAACAATTAAAAGAAAAAAATATAAACACGCACTAATACTAGATTCTTTTGTACATCACTTTGGCTCAAAATCTACAGAGCTGTTTAAAGAAAATACACAACAAAAAACATGGGACCAGGCTCATGTGTTCAACAGCAAATGGGGGGCAGCTGTAAATGCTTAGAAGTAGGGTCAGCTGTAAAATCTGCGGTAGACTATGGAAAACTGCTACATTGAGAATGGAGCAGGGCAAGACTTGTAATAAGAAGTGTGCGAGCATCAAAGGCTATCTTAGTGGCGAGCGTAAAGAAACAGGGATCGAGCTAAAGCTTCAGGAGATATTAACTGAGCTAGCTATAGAGTATAGTACTCAAAAACCTCTTCTAGGTGTTACTGTAGCAGACATATTCATCGAGCCTAATGTGGCTATATTCGCCGATGGAACATACTGGCATAGCGGTGCCATGAAAGAGTACAAGGACAGCGAGAAAACAAAGACGCTTAAACGCGGCGGGTATGTGGTATTGCGTTTAGAAGAGAAAGAAATCAATAAAGATGTTGATAAGATTAAATTGAAATTGCTTGAAGCTTACGGAAAGCGTAGAATAAGGAAAGAATTATGAGTGCGCTACAAAAGTATCTTGAAAAGTCTGGAATGAATCTCAGCTATATGAAGAATGCTATCAGGGCATCTAGAGCTGCAGGTACACCAATTTTACGCAACGAGGCACAAGTAATGGAACATCTCAATAAAACGGAGCCCTCCTTGGTAAAAAAAATTCCGTTTATTGGAGAAAGTTTGCATAATAAGTATTTGCAGAAAACCACAGATATGCTAACAGCTAAAGGTCCAGTATACGTTCCAAAAGTCACAGCATTAGGGAACAGCGGCAACTTTGTGTATATGCCTAAAGGTAGTCCCTTGGAAGCAGGTCAAAGCTACTCTCCCAGAGCCGCATTGTTGCATGAATTAGGGCATGCGACACATTTCAATGAAGATCCTATTACAGTTAAAGGGATAGCCTCAAGAATATATGACTCTCCTGCAGTTAACGCAGCTAATACAAACTTACGTGAAACTATAGCTAACAATAATGCTATTTTAGGTATGCGTGAAGGTGGTGTGCCTGAGCATTTGATAGACACCTACAAAGATAGAGTGCAAAGCCCTTTCTATAATGACTATGCCGAAAGTCTTACAGGGTCCTTGAATAGCCCTACAGGAAACATGAAATTACCTGAGCGCATGATGCATGGTGTGGTCAAGCGTTTAAAGAGATTTGGACAAAATATTACTGATAGTGGGGGACTTGCTGGGACATATTATCCATCTTTACCGGCACCCACACCAATTTTACCAAAGCAGAGCACATCACTAGCTGCGCGCTCTAAAGCCAGCCCAAAAGATCTTATAGCTAGAATAAAAGGTATGGCAAGTTCCCAGCCGTCATCATTTGCACCAATGAAAGAAATTCCTACATATACTCATCCCGTTGCTCAGGAATTTAATGTACCCTATTCTGTTAAATAATTATGAACACGCAAGAACAAGCGTACATCGAAGGATTCGTTAAAAGAGCAAGTGGGGAAACCCGCTAAACCTGGCGATGAGGCTTACCCTGATAAAAAGCAATGGAACAAACTCAGTAAACAATAATTAAAGTAAACAACAACATGACAACACAAGAACAAGCATATATTGAAGGATTCGTTAAAAGAGCAAGTGAATATGGTTTCAACTATAATGAAGCTATTAATCTACTAAAGCAGGCAACGCTACAGGGAAAGCAGTACAAGCTAGACGTGAACCACAACGGCAAGATCGAGGCAGACGACCTTAGAGCTTTGCGTAACCGTAAAAAGACTGTCAAGACAGCCGCGCCAGGATTAATCGCAGGAGGCACCGGAGCAGCAGTACCAAAAACTATGCCCAAGGTAAATCCAGCCATGCAAAACGAGAAAATCATGCAGCCAAAACAAAGGGCGTTTAACCAAGACCCACGAACAGGTAAAACGCTCTCACCCGCTGAACTTGCTAAAGCCAACGACTAACAAGTTTACAATAATATGAATACACAAGAACAAGCATATATTGAAGGATTCGTTAAAAGAGCAAGTGAATATGGTTTCAACTATAATGAAGCTATTGAGCTATTAAAGCAATCAGCTGAAGACGGTCCGTTTAGCATGGATCAAGTTTCTAAAGCCGAAGCCGACGACACACGATTAAAAGGGTTAATACACAATAGACATCATCATCCTGCGCACTATTATCTAAACCCTGCAGTTGGTGGGCCGATAGAAGAAGTGGTCACCAGAGTACGTCGGCGAATACATAGAGGAAGCACAGGTAAGGGTGGGTGGGCGAAACAAATTCCTTATGGAATACCTGCTATATTCTCGGACCAGGAACACGCTGAAGATACGTCAAAAAAGTTGCATGAAAAGCATCTCAAAAAGATTGACACGTCGTATCACCACAAAAAGAACTAATATGTATAGCCGTGCTTTAAAATATTTAAACAAACTTGCTTCACAAAAAAAACAGGTAAATACTCTTAAGAAATGGGCTAAGCAAAAAACAGAGCAGGGAGGATTTGACGAAGTTCCCGCTGTTTTAGGTGGTGTTGGTTCGCTAGGGTTAGCTGGTTATGGTGCTGCCGGTTTAAACCGTGCAAAAAAATATAAAGAATTTGGTTCTGGTGATGATCTTGTCTCAATCACTAGCGGGCATTTAAAGCAACCGATACATCCTTCAGACACAGGCGCAGGACATATTACACCCGCAGAAGAGCTTATGAACATACTACAGGATATGCCTGAGGTGCGTTCTGGTAAGGTTAATCTTCAGTCAATCATACAAAAAGTAGATCCTTCTGGTAAGCTTGTTGGAGAGTCAAAAGCTTTTAATAGAGCCACAGGAAAAATTGAAAAAAGTGAAGCTAAAAAGTTGTTAAAGGGACTGACACTAGACAGTACATTTGGTGTTGTAGGATTGCCTCACGAAGGTGCTGGCGGATTTAAAGGCTGGAAAACTTTGCCTGGGTATAAATTAAATCCATTAGGGCATATTGGCGTAGCAGCAGATCCCGCCGCAAGCGAACGTAAATTTATGCAAATTCTTAATATTGGTGGAGCAGCTGGAGGTATACCTAATAAATCTCTTGCCGACTACGCTACAGAAAAGAATAAATATATAACGTATGGCCCGTCAGGTAAAAAGGTACATGGATTTAATTCTCCAGAAATGAGCCCGTTTACCAGTAAAGAAACGATAGCTAGTGCGAGCGCACATTTAAAAGCTCCTCTAGATCAAAAACAAGTATTGCAAGAATTAATTAATCATTCTTTGAAAGAAGGAGACCATAAATCTGCAGCAATATTGCAAGACGTATTACATAATAATAAAAAGTTACTCGTAATATCAGGATCCTCTAGAGGTGATTATATTGCACCTAAAACAATTGAGCTCCTAAAGCATCTACGAGAAACCGGCAGAGAAGGAGAATTTGGTGTGCTGGCGTTGATGGCTAACGCAAAAAGCTCACCCTTACACTCACTCATAGAGGGTACAAACGCCGCATCTGTTGGTAAACTTGATCGTGATTTATACACAAAAGCCAGAGACATTGCGCACGGGCATTGGAGTAGCACAGGTGCGGCTGGATTAACTGAGGCGAGACATAGTCCTGCTCCAACTGCGTTTGAGTTAAAAAGCCATAAGTATAAAAAAATTGAAAATGAGTACCTTAAACAGCTGCTTCAATCAGAAAAGGACCCAGCTAAAAAAGCGGAGCTCGGTAAATTTTTAGATGCTCACAGCGCCGTAGATCTTGATGCGTGGAATAACGAACACAAGAAATGGTTAAATAGTGGGGTTGATCACGGCTTAAAGGGTGTAGACAATGCTGCAGAGTTTCTTACACACGCAGATCATATGGCCTTGCCTGAAAATAAGGCAATGATTAATTCTAGGGTAGCTGTAAATTTAGAAAATTCGGTAAAGGCCAAACAAAACCTTATGGAATATGTTAGAGAAGAACTTAAAAGAATGCCTGGAGCGCTGGAAAGAGCGATTAAAAACAATAAGCGTGTTGGATATGCTGGGCTGGGTCTCGGTGCGCTAGGTTTGGCTGGTGCAGGTCATTCTTATATGAAACATCGGCACGAGAAACAGCAATTGACTCAATAGTAATTTAAGTATAAATTTAAGGCGTATGAACACACATCAAGCATATATTAACGGATTCGTTAAAAGAGCAAATGAATACGGCTTTAACCGTAAAGAGGCTTCGATATTATTGAAAGAAGCAATAGCTGAAAGTTCTTCGGGATATAGTATGTCTGGTGGCTCATTTGTAGGCTCACCTCTTTATAATAAGCTTCATGGTAGTCCGTCAAAGCCTCAAGCGCCTGTAGGGAAGCAACTACAAAACATTTCAACAGCAGGCCCAGCTCAAGCACCAACAGCTCAAGCAACAACACCGACACCTAAACCCGGTATATTTCAGCGAATGTACAACGCGTCTCCGTTTGGTGTATTAAACACAATGGACAACGACATAGCAAAAGCCGATGTACTTCTTAAAGATATGCGACAGCAGCACAGCGATAATATGGACCATTTTGCGCGTTATCCTTCCGTTGCTCCGACTGGTGTATCTCCTAACTCAAAACCTACAACTCCTGCAGCAACAAACAGTGTCTTTAGTCCTACAGGAGCTGCTTACAGCGGAGTACAATTACCTAACATAAGTACTAGGCGTTTGGGTACTCCACAACCAGCATTGTCTCGAGCTATAATTAATCCCGGAGGACAGACAATAGGTAGTGGGAATCTTGGTGTTCGCGGTGCAGCTCCAGGAGCACATACATATTCACCAATTGAAGGCGCTGATATTGCTGCCGGAGTAGCGCGCAATGCAGGTGGTGAATATTCGCCTTCTGGCTCTCCGACAGGTGTCCCCACTAGCAAAAACATATTTACACCAACAGCACCTGTATCTATTCCAACAAGGCCAATTCCGTTAGGTGGTGCAACACCTACAGCAGGTATAAGTGGCAGTATACCCTTTATAGCCCAGACTCCGCCTAAACCTACACCTACACCTACACCTACACCTACACCTACACCTACA
>Ga0114969_10003021_pt1 | contig 13691 bp, 12 predicted proteins | sample M_130807_MF_Meta_FD_87316 | JGI IMG/M metagenome (GOLD analysis project Ga0114969, IMG submission 87316) | Freshwater microbial communities from Lake Montjoie, Canada to study carbon cycling - M_130807_MF_MetaG | ecosystem: Environmental > Aquatic > Freshwater > Lake | place: Lake Montjoie...
CGGCCTCGGGATGATGCCGACCGGCATCTCGTCCACCCTCGGGAGCCCGGTCGCGCTCGCGACCTACCTACTGCTCGGGGTTCCCTGCGTCCTCTGCAGCCTGTCCCGCGCCCACACCCGCGAGGGGCGCGACTTTTGGGTTGCCGCCTCAACCCTCTGCCTGCTCGGGATTCTCCTCACTCGGCATCCGGCGGGACTCATCACCCTCTCGATCATCGCGGCGATCTACCTCTGGCGGCACTTCTCGCCGCTCGGGGCCGTCGTGTTCCTCGCGATCGTCGTACCCGCGGCAGCCCTCTCCCTAATGCGCAGCATGCCCGAAACCGGCTGGTGGTCGCTCGTCTGCGGGAGCAGCCCGGCGGGTTGCCATGCGATCTCCGAGATGAGCCCGCGCCAACTGCTGTTCGGGCTCGGCCCCCGGACGCTCGGGCAGGTGAAACTCGGCAGCGACCAGTTCACCTCGCAGGTCATCTCGGACGCGAACGGCAACGTGCGACTCCTCCTCGAAAACGGGCTCCTCGGCTGGCTCGCCATGCTCTGGATCCTCGGTCAGTCCCTGTTCGCACTCTACCGCGCCCAGCGCTCCACCGAGGACCCCGGCCTGCGGGAGATTCTCTGGGCCGTCATGGCCGGGCTCATCGGTTTCTGCGTAGCCATGCAGAGTTTCGACCCTTTCAACAACATCGCGATCCAGCTCCTCTTCTGGGGCCTTCTCGGCATCGGCATCGGCATCGTCGTGCGCCTGGGCGAACGACCCGCTGACTATCGGATCGCGGTCAAACTCGGACACTGAGCGCGCACCCCGCCACTCCTCAGCGACCACCGCGCACCCGTCGCCGGAGACCGCTCGCAGCAGCCTTAGCCTCCGGTGTGGCGGGTGCGGCGACCGACTCCGTCTCCCCCGTCGGTACGACCGTCTCGCGCACCAGGTCTGGGCATCGCCGAATCGACGTCACCCGGGGAACGCCCGGCCCGTCCGCCCGTCCGGTTACCGCCAAGGCACCGGGAGCGTCCGAGATCTCGGTTTCGCGCAACTCCCCGCCTCCGTTGCAGCGGACCCTGATCCGCTGCCCCACCGCCGCGACGCTGCTTTCGCCGGAGAGGACGAGCTGGTCGGGACAGTCAAGTTGCACCCCCTCGACCGTCGTGTCGGTTCCCGCATCGCTGCGGATGCACACCTTCGCACCCGCGATCCGACCGCCCCGCAGGACGGTCCGCGCCGGCACGAGCGGGTTTCCACCGCGGTCGCGGTAGTCCCGCAGGACGAGGGCGGCCCCGCTCAGCTGGTTGTCGATCAATTGGGTGCCGGTCGAAGACCCTCGTACCGTGAGGGGACGGTCTGCAATCCGGTTTCGAGCCAGGATCGTTCCCCGACTATTTTTCACGTAAAACGAGTCGTTGCCGCCGCCTCGAACCTCGCAATCCTCGACGACGTTCTCGGCCGATTCCAGGAAGTAGACGTTCTCTCGAAAGTTGTCGCGGATCTCCGAGTGCGCGAGGCGGTTTCCCCTCGACTGGCTGCCGAAGTGAATGCCCTCATCGGCGTTGTCGTGGATGCGGGAACGCTCGATGCGATTGCTGGACGAACCGCCGGCGACGTCGATGCCGTAGCCGACGTGAGCGACCACGTCCCCGTTGTGGTGCGATTGGATGTTGGTCAACTGCACGCCCTTCGCGCCGACCAGGCGGATTCCGCGCTCGAAGCCCGTCACCTCCACGTTCTGCAGGAAGCCCCCCGAGGCCTTCTCGGTGACCACGATGCCACCCGTGTCGGGTCTGCGGCTCCCGCGGATCACATGACCGCCGCCGTCGAGGGAGACCGGTGCGACGAGGCGTAGCCCCTCTCCGGGACAGGGTCCGAGATCGGTTTCGAGGCGTGTTCCCTCGACGACCCGGTCCCCGCACTCGCACGGTCGAGCACCGCCGCACTCCTTCGCACTCGCCCCGCCGCCCCGGAGCACCAGCGACACGACCGCTCCGAAGACGATGCTCCAGCCCCGTAACCCGATCGAAAACCCGAGAACTGATCTCATGAAGACCCGGCCCCCCCGATGATCGACAAATTTCGCACTCTGCTCGGAAACACGCTGATCTACGGCCTCGGCAACTACGGGGTGAAGCTCATAGGTTTCCTGCTCATTCCCCTCTACACCCGCTACCTGAGTCCCTCGGACTACGGCGTGATCGCGCTGGTCGCCATGTACAGCCAGGTGATGTTCGTCCTGATGAACCTCGGCCAAGGCTTCTCGCTGTTCCGCTTCTACTACGACAAGGACTCGGACGAGGCCCGGGAACGGGTCGTGGCGGCCGCCATGTGGATCGTGCTCCTCTTTGCACTCCCTCTCGCCTCGATCCCGCTGCTCTTCTCCGGCCCTCTCGCTGCGACCATTCTCGGAGACTCGAAGCTCTGGTACCTGATGCTCATCGGCACGGCGACCGTGCTCTGCAAGGTGCTGCTGCGCATGCCCTTCTCGCTGATGCGCGCCGGCGACCAGGCCCATCGTTATGCGTCCTGGTCGGTGCTGCGCAACGGGCTCACGACCTTCCTCGCACTCGCTCTCGTCGCCGGCATCCACATGGGGGCGACGGGCGTCGTCCTGAGTCAGTTCCTGGCCGACTTCACCATGTGCGTACTCCTCACCGGGGTCACCTTCCGCATGTTGCGAGCCGGCTTCCACTGGAACGACATCAAGAAGCAGTTGATCTTCGGACTCCCGCTCATCCCGGCCGGCGCCGCAGCCTTCGCACTCGACCTCCTCGATCGCTGGTTCCTCAAGCACTACGCATCCGTCGGGGAGGTCGGCATCTATTCTCTGGGCTACCGCTTCGGGGAGATTCTCTCCTTCGTCGTCACCGCGTTCCAGCTTTCCTGGCCGCAGTTCGTCTTCGCACACCGCAAGCAGGACGACGCGCCCGAGTTGTTCGCCCAGATGACGACCTACTACACGGCGCTTCTCTTCTTCATGTGGCTCGGGCTCTCGGTCGCAGCCCCTGAGCTTCTCCGGGTCATGGCCACCCCGGCCTACTTCGCCGCCGCCTCCGTGGTACCGGTCGTCGGCTTCGCGCTTGCCCTCGACGGACTCACCTTCACGTTCAACATCGGGGTCCTGCTTTCCAAGAAGTCCTATCTCCGCATGGCGGCGGTCGTGGCCGCCGCCATCGTCAACATCGCCTTGAACTTCCTGCTGATCCCACGCTGGGGAATGATGGGCGCGGCCTGGGCGACACTCTTCGGCTTTCTCGTCCAGGTCTGCGTCGCGCTGACCCTTTCGCTCCGCGAGTACTACGTCCCCTATCACTGGACACGGCTGCTCTCGGCGATCGGGCTCGCGATCGGCATCTACTTGGCCTCGATCGAGCTCACGATGAGCAACGTCATCCTCTCGATCGTGGTCAAGACTCTGCTTCTCGGCATCTATCCGCTCACGCTGCTCGCGCTCGGCTTCTTCCAGCGCGAGGACCTCATGCGCGGCCTCGACTGGATCCGCGGCCGCCTGCCCGCCTCCGCGGGTGCCGTCCGCCTCCTCGAACCACTGGTCCGGCTGGCACCCGCCACGGTCGAACGCCCCGACGCCCGCCCACCAGTCTGACCAGAACCAAACGAGGAACCCGTCATGCGAGCAAGAAAGAAACTCACACCCGAAGAAAAGGTGGCTCTCGCCCTCGACGTCCTGAAGGAAACACGAAGTTTTCAGCAGATCTGCGAATTCTACCAGGTGAGCCACACCACCGCGTACACCGTGCGCAACGCCTTCATCGAAGGTGGTCGCCGGGCGCTGGCCGGCGACGAGCCTACTCTGGCGAGGCTGCGCCAGCTGGAGACGCTCGTCGCGCACCACGATCGCGTGATCGGCCAGCGCGCCAAGGCGGACGACGGGAGCCGCCGGGAAACGTGACTCCCGAACACCCGACCGCGAGCGGACGTCCACGATGGCCACATGCCTTGATCGTCCTGCTCGCTGCCGGTGGCGCTTTTCTCTCTCTGCCGACCCTCATGACCGTCTCCGATCCCCTGCCCGCACGTGCCGATGCGATCTACGTGTTTCCCGGCGAGATTCCCTCCCGGCCGCTTTGCGCAGCCGAACTCTGGCGTCGCGGCGTCGCCCCGCGCATCGTGTTCACAGGCGGCTCTCTCGACCGCTCGCTCGCGGCCGTCGGCCAGCCGATGACCGATGCGGAGGTGGGTGCGCGGATCGCACGGGCGGCCGGGGTCCCCGAGGCCGTGGAGTTCATCGTCCCGGAAGGCACCTCGACCTGGGAGGACGCTCGCGCACTGGCCGATTGGGCCGAGGCGCACGAGGCGCACGAGATTGTCGCCGTCACCTCGCCACTGCACTCGCGCCGGGCGCGCCGGTCCCTGCGGATCGCGCTGGGTGCCGCCGGCGCGCGGGTCGCGCTGCTCGCATGCGGCCCCCGGACAAGCGGGCCCGCCTGGTGGTGGGACGAACACTCGCTGATCGCGGTCTTCGTCGAGGCGGCCAAGACGATTCTCTATGAGTTGCGCTACTTCCTTCCGGCGCGACTTCGCGCAAACTGAGACCGAGTCGAGGATGGCCGGCTTGGCGCCGCCGGAGGCTGTGACCGACCCCGAAGGGGCGGCGGGTGAACCCGCCGCCCCTTTTTCGTTATCGAACCACCCAACCTGCCGATGAAGCGCCGCACTCCTCCTCGTTTTGCCCGGCTCTACCCGATCGTGGACGTGCGCGACCATCGCATCGACCGGGCGCGGGATCTCGCCCGCGTCCTGCTCGAGGCGGGGGCGCCCTGGCTGCAACTCCGCGCGAAGACTCTCGGGGACGGCGCGCATCTCGCCCTCGCGCGCGAGTTGGTCGAAGTCGCCGCGCACACCGGCGCCGGGATCATCGTCAACGACCGCTGCGACATCGCGGCTATCGCCGACGCCGCCGGCGTCCACCTGGGACAGGAGGACCTCGCCATCGCCGACGCCCGCCGGATCCTCGGGCCCCGGGCCGTCATCGGGGTCTCTACCCACGACGCGGACGAGGCTCGCGCGGCCGAGGCCGACGGCGCCGACTATGTCGGCTTCGGAGCGATCTACGCGACGTCGAGCAAGAGCGACGCCCGATCGCCCCGCGGCCCGGAAGCCCTCGCCACGCTGCGCGCCGCGGTGCGACTCCCGATCGTCGCGATCGGCGGGATCGACGTGCCGCGTGCCGATGCGGTCCTCGCAGCCGGTGCGGATGCCGTTGCGATGATCGGTGCGCTCGAAACCGCGCCCGATCCCGCGAGCCTGGTCCGGCGCTGGCGCATTCCCTGAGTCACATCTCGAAAGCGTTGCGCTCCTCGCCCACCGGCTCCTCCTCGCGCTCGCTCAGGTTCTCGAAGAGGGTGTACTCCTTGCGAAAGAGCAGCTTCGCCGTGCCGAGCGGCCCATTGCGCTGCTTGGCGATGATGATCTCGGCCACGCCCTCCTCGGTGGAGGCCTTGTTGTAAAACTCGTCGCGGTAGACAAAGGCGATCAGGTCGGCGTCCTGCTCGATAGCACCCGACTCGCGCAGGTCGGAGAGCATCGGTCGCTTGTCGGCCCGGCTCTCGACCTGGCGATTGAGCTGCGAGAGTGCGACGACCGGGACGTCGAGTTCCTTGGCGAGCCCTTTCAGCGACCGCGAAATCATCGAGATCTCCTGCTCTCGACTGTCGACGTCCCGGTTCGCGCGCATGAGCTGGAGGTAGTCGACGATGATCAGGCCGCGCTGGCCGACGTCGCGCATGAGGCGCCGCGAACGGGATCGCACCTCCATGACGGAGAGTGCAGGCGTGTCGTCGATGTAGAAGGGAAGCTCGGCAAGCCTCGCTGCCGCCATCGCGAGTCGGGGCATCTCGCGGTCGCCGAGGTGGCCGGTGCGCACCTTCTGCCCGTCGACGCGCGCCTCGCCGCAGAGCATGCGCAGCACCAGAGATTCCTTGGACATTTCGAGCGAAAAGAGCGCGACCGGATAGCCGGCTTCCGCAGCCTTCTGACCGATATTCGTCGCGAGCGCGCTCTTTCCCATCGAGGGGCGCCCGGCGATGATGATGAGGTCGCCGCCCTGGAGACCCGCTGTCAGCTTGTTCAGCTCGTAGAAACCGGTGGGCACGCCGGTCACGAGTTCGCGCCGCTCGTAGAGTTGCTGGATGCGCTCGATCGAGCCGACGATGATCTGTTCGACCTTCGAGAACCCGGCCCGGACCCGCCGCTCGGAAATGCGGTAGACGGCGTTCTCCGCTTCGTCGAGGAACTGCTCGACGTCGCCGGTATTGCCGCTCATCGCGCGGCCCACGACGTCGCTCGCCACGTCGACGAGCCCGCGCAGGATAGCCTTCTCCTTGACGATGCGTGCGTAGAGCATGACGTTCGCCGCGGTCGCCGTGCGCTCGACCAGTTCGGCGATCGCCGCCGCGCCGCCGACCGCGTCGAGGTCTCCGCGGCGCTTCAGGCACTCCGTCACCGTGATGACGTCGGCCGGCTCGCGCCGCTGGTCGAGTTCGACGAGAGACCTCCAGATGCGACGGTGCGACTCCCGGTAGAAGTCCTCCTCGGCCAGGATGTCGCCGGCGCGCTCGAGGGCCTGGTTGTCGAGCAGGATCCCGCCGAGCACCGCCTCCTCGGCCTCGATGCTCTGCGGAGGGACCCGGAGACCTCCGACAACGTTCTCGCTCACGTTCGCACCTCGTTCCGGGAGCACGCGCGCCCGGGCCAACGGCACTAGACCCAGCCTGCCCGACCCGCAAGCGGTCCGGTCAGGGAGCGGGCTTGCGCGCCGGGTGCGACCGTCGTTCGAGGATGGCCTCGAGTGTGCGACGGTCGAGGTCGTCGAAGCTCTCGCGGGGCCTGCTCTTCCGGATGGCGGTCCGGGCGAAGGGCGATGGCGAAGGGGCAAGACGCGGACGGGGCGAGGACGCCACCACCGGAACCGCTGTGGCCTTCGTGGAAGGTAGGTCCGCGACCACCTGGCCCGGCCCGCCGGGCGAACCCGTGACGGGCTTAGCTCCGACGGCCGCAGGGGCCGTCTCGGGGACGATCGCCTGGACCGGTGGCTTGGGCTTCTCGGTGCCCGGACGAGCAGGCGACGCTTCAGGTTCTCCGCCACTCGCGCCTTCGCGCGGTTCCGCGAACCGGATCGTCTCCCCGGGCGGGCGACCCGGCCCCGGATAGAGGAGTTGGGACGTCCAGCGGAAGCCGCCCCAGAGGGCCAGCAACGCAAGCCCGAGTGCGACCCATGGCCAGCGGCTTGCGGGCGGCGGGGTCGGACGCTCACGACGCGGCATGCAGGTCCATGGTCGGCGAAAGGATCGGCCAGCCGCGCCGCCTCGCCTCGCGCCGGAGCAGGCGGTCGGGATTGACCACGCGCGGGTTCCCCACGAGTTCCAGGACCGGGAGGTCGGTCACGGAATCCGTGTAGAACCAACTCTCGGCGAGATCCACGCCACGCTCCTCGGCAAACGAGCGTGCCCAATGGACCTTGCCCTGCCCGTAACAGACCGGCCGAACCGGGCGACCGGTAAAGCAGCCGTCAACGACTTCGAGCCGCGTGACGAGCAGGTGCTCGACCCGGAGATCCCGGGCGAGCGGCCCGGCGAGGTATTGCGTGCTGCTCGAGAGAAAGGCGATCTCATGGCCCTCGGCACGGTGCTCCTCGAGAATCTCGACCATGCCCGGCACCAGATAGTCGCGCACGACTTCGCGGTACCAGCGCTCGCAGAACTCGGCGACTTCGGCTTCCGACTTCCCCGCGATCATCCCACTCGCCTGTTCCATCGCGGACTCCAGATCGAGCAGGTTCAACTTGTAGCGCACGAGATAGTAGGCTGTGCGCAGGATATCCCGTCGACGTGCCCGGCCGTGCCGTCGCATGTAGCGCGCATAAAGCGGAGCCGTGTTGACCGAGAGCAGCGTGCCGTCGATGTCGAAGAAGGCGGCTACCTTCATCGAGCCTGCCCTCGCCCTGCCTGGTCCGATGGCCGGGGGCGGTTCGAGCGGCGCGGGAGGCTGGTCATCACTTGCTTTCCCGCGCTGCTGCTCCGATCAGCGCTCCACGACCATGGCGATGCCCTGCCCGCCGCCGATGCAGAGGGAGGCGATACCCCGTTTCACGTCGCGGTCCTGCATGGCGTGGAGCAGAGTCACCAGCACCCGGGCCCCGCTCGCACCGATCGGGTGGCCGAGAGCAATCGCCCCGCCGTTCACGTTCACCCGGGCCGGGTCGATCTTCAGTTCGCGCAGGACGCCTAGCGACTGCGCGGCGAAGGCCTCGTTCAGCTCCCAGAGCCCGATGTCGTCCTTCTTGAGCCCGGTCCGGGCAAGCGCCTTCTCGCAAGCCGGCCAGGGGCCCATGCCCATGATCGACGGGTCGACACCGGCCGCTGCCCAACCACGGATCTTCGCGATCGGCGCGAGACCGCGCCGCTTGGCCTCCGCTTCGCTCATGACCACGAGCGCCGCGGCGCCATCGTTGATGCCGGAGGCGTTGCCGGCGGTCACCGTCCCGTCCTTCTGGAAGGCCGCCTTGAGTGACGAGAGTTTCTCGGCCGTCGTCCCGGCCCGGGGAAATTCGTCGGTCGCGAACTCGACCGTCTCGCCCTTCTTCTTGCCCGGCACCTGCACCGGCGTGATCTCCGCCTTGAACCGCCCCGCCTCGATCGCAGCGACGGCCTTGATCTGGCTCGCGGCGGAAAATTCGTCCTGCTCCTGGCGGGTCAGCGAGTACTTCTTGGCGACGTTCTCGGCCGTCACACCCATATGGACGTGCGTGATCGGACACGTGAGTCCGTCGTTGATCATCGAGTCGAGGAGTTCGGCGTGACCGAGGCGATAGCCGTACCGCGCCTTGGAAAGAAGGTAGGGCGCGTTCGACATGCTCTCCATGCCGCCACCCACCGCGACGTCGTACTCGCCGAGCATGATGCCCGCGGCCGCGAGCGCGACCGCCTTCAGACCGGAGCCGCAGGCCTTGTTCAGGCCGTAGCCGGGAACTTCCTTGGGGATTCCCGCTTCGAGGTAGGCGACGCGGGCGGCGTTCAGGCCGAGTCCGGCGGCCAGGACATTGCCGAGGATGACCTCGCCCACGTCCTTGCCATCGACACCCGCCTTCGCGAGCGCGCTGCGGATCGCGATGGCCCCGAGCTGCGTCGCGGGCATGCCGGAGAGGGATCCGCCCATCGAGCCGATCGCGGTACGGGTCGCCGATACGATGACTGCGTCTGCCATGACTACCTCCGTGAAGAGGGGCCTTCGACGGCCCCGGAATCGAAGCGCTCCGGCGCGTCGCCGGACGCCCCGACACCGTTGTACCAATTCAAGCCGATTGCTTGGACGCGCCCGGAGAGGCGCATCAGGGAAAACCACACCCGACTCTTGGGACCGTAGAAGAGTCGGGCGAAGAAGGCCAGCCACCGCAGTTTTCGGCCCATCGGAGAGCGCCGTATCGTCTCAGCCCATCCCGCGAACGAGAGGTCATCGGCCGCGAATCCGGCCGAGAGCGCCCCCGCGGCGAGTTTCCCGTACTCGAGTGCGAAGGAGATCCCCTCGCCGAGAAGCGCTTCAGCACCGGCTGCGTCACCCACCAGCAAGACACCCGGTGCCGCAAGCGGGCCACGGCCGTCGTACAACCGGATCGGGGCGGCCTGGTGGCGCGGACCTGGCCCGCCGGCGCGATGTTCGAGCAGGGCCGAGATGCGCTCACCCTGTCCGGAGCGGATCACGGAATACACGCCGACGTTCCTGTGCGGACGGCCGTCGACCAGGCACGGAAAGGACCACTCATAGCCGGCTAGGCCGCCGCGGATCGCCCTGAAGTCGAACTCGAAGATGTCGTCCGGTCGGTCGCGCCCGGTCGGCACGTCGGCCATCGTGGCGCGAGCCACCCAACCCTCCCCCGGGTCAACCATGCGCCGCCGCACGAGGCTTCCTGCGCCGTCTGCACCGACGACCGCGCGGGCCGCGATGGGTCCGCTGGAGGTTTCGAGGACGATCTCACCATCGAGCCGCCGGAGGCCCGAAACCTTCACGCCGCAGCGCACCTCGATGCCGCGGCTCCTCGCCGCATCGAGCAGCATGGCGTCGAACTCGCGACGCCGGATCACCCAGCAGCAACCCCGCTGCGCCACCCCCACCGGCGACCCGCCGGTTTCGACGCGCGCGCGATCGACCCGGACGTGCGGCACGTCGAGTCCGAGGTCGAGCTCGGCGAGGAGCGCGAGGGTGTGCGGAATCAGCCCGCCCGCACAGGTCTTGTCCCGCGGGAAGTCGGCTCGGTCGAGCACGAGACAGCGCTCCGCCAGCTGCGGATTCGTTCGTTCGAGCCACAGGGCGGTGGCTGCACCGGCCGGACCACCACCGACGATGACGATGTCGCGGTGCTCCACGGAACCGCCCCGTCTTCCGCGGTCAGCCGACTTCGCGGGGGTGGATGTTCTCCTGCACCCAGCGGATGATATCCTGCGTGGTCGCGCCCGGCGTGAAGACCTTCGCCACCCCCATCTGCGCGAGCCTCTCGATGTCCTCCTCCGGGATGATGCCGCCGCCGAAAACCGCGACGTCGCCCGCGCTGCGCTGCTTCAGGAGGTCGATCACCGCGGAAAACTGCACGAGGTGGGCACCCGAGAGGATGGAGAGACCGATCGCGTCGACGTCCTCTTGGAGCGCCGCCTCGACGATCATCTCGGGAGTCTGGTGCAGACCCGTGTAGATGACCTCGAAACCGGCATCCCGGAGCGCGCGCGCGATGATCTTGGCCCCGCGGTCGTGCCCGTCGAGGCCCGGCTTGGCGACGAGAATTCGTACCCGGCGATCCATCTCGGAAAGAGTGTATAACGACGCGGACGGGGCCGGGGCAAGCGTACTCGCCCGCGGTCAGCGTCCCCGGAACACGGCGGGGCGCTTGGCGAGGAAAGCCCCGAGTCCCTCGCGCGTGTCTTCGAGGGCGAACAGCCCGGCGAAGGCCTCGATCTCGACACGTGCCGCGGTGCGGGCGTCCGCCGACTCCGCGGCTGCGAGCACCGCCTTGGCGCGTGCCAGCGCGAGCGGTGGACGCTTTGCGAGCTGTTCCGCCAGCGCTTTCGCCTCGCCGGCGAGTTCCTCTTGCGCGACCACTCGGCTGACCAGGCCCGCGCCATGCGCTTGCGCCGCCGACAGCAGTCGACCGGTGTAGACGAGGTCGCGGGCGAGCATCGGCCCGACGCGGCGCAGCAGGCGGGCGCAGCCACCGAAGCCCGGGATCAGGCCGAGGTTGGTCTCCGGCTGCCCGAAGCGGGCCTTCTCCCCGGCGAGTACGAGATCACAGGCGAGCACGAGTTCGCAGCCACCGCCGAGCGCCGCGCCCTGGACCACCGCCAGCACGATCGAGGGCAAGGCCTCGATCGCATCGAAGACCGCGTGGCCGAGTTCCGAGAACCGGCGCGCCTCCTCGACCCCCATCACGGACATCGCCTCGATGTCGGCCCCGGCGACGAACACCTTGTCGCCCGCGCTCTCCACCACGACGACCGCGGCCGGTTGGCGCGCGAGGTCGGCCACATGCTCGCGGAGCTCGAGCAGCGTCGCGCGGTCGAGGGCGTTCATCTTCTCGGCGCGATCGATCTTCAGTGTCGCGATCGCACCCTCGCGGCTCAGCGCGCTGCTCGCCATCTGGTTCCCTCCGGCCGGCGTCGTGCGGCGGTCAGTATTCGGGCTTGAAGTCGAAGTGGTGGTAGGCGTCGATCCAGCGCGCCGTTCGCGTACGCGAGCGCATCACGACCGAATTCGTCCGCGCTCCGCCGCGAAAGAACCGCACGCCCGAGAGCAGATGCCCGCCGGTCACGCCGGTGGCGGCGAACATGACGTTGTCGCCGACGAGGTCGCGCGCACGGTAGATCCGATCGAGATCAGCGATACCCGCGTCGCGCAGGCGCGCGGTCTCGTCCGACGTACGCGGTCGGAAGCGCACCTCGAGATGCCCTCCAAGGGCTTCGATCGCGCCCGCGGCCAGGACCCCCTGCTGTGCCCCGCCGATTCCGAGCAGGATGTCGACCTCGCTGCCGGGACGCGCGGTCGCGATCGCGGCGGCGAGATCGCCGTCGGCGAGCATCTGCACGCGCGCGCCGGCACGGCGCACCTCGTCCACGAGCCGGTCGTGACGGGGCCGGTCGAGGATCACCGCGGTCAGGTCCTCGACGTAGACATCCTTCGCGTCGGCGAGTGCCTGGAGGTTCTCGGTCGGCGACTTGTCGAGGCTCACGACGCCGCGGCCCTCCGGGCCGGTCGCGATCTTCTCCATGTAGGTTTCGGGACACGGCAGGACGCGCCCGCGCTCGGAGATCATGATGATCGAGAGGGCGTTGGCGCCTCCGGTGGCGCACACCGTCGCGCCCTCGAGCGCATCGAGTCCGACGTCGATCGCAGGGGATCCGTCGCCGGCGCCGATCCGCTCGCCCACCCACAGCCTCTCCGTCTCGCCTGCACGCCCTTCGCCGATCACGATGCTGCCGTCCGCGGCGATGCCCTCGAAGGCGCGGTGCATCGCCTCGGCAGCGGCGCGGTCGCAGGCGACCGCGTCGCCACGCCCCATGAGTCGGGCCGAGGCAAGTGCAGCGGCCTCGGTCACGCGGACCACCTCGAGTGCCAGGTTGCGATCCATCGTTCTGCCCTCACCCCCGGCAAACGGCCTGTTCAGCCGGGGTTCTCCTCGATGCGGATGGCGACCGGCTTGCTCGCGACCGTCGGTAGCGCGGCGACCGTCGCGAGCGCGCGCCGCAGCGCCTTCTCCCGCACCTCGTGCGTGCGGATGACGATCGGCACCGGTCCGTCGCTGCGGCGCTCCCGCTGCACGACCGACGCGATCGAGATGCCCCCCTTGCCGAGCAGGGAGGCGATGCGGCCGAGAACACCGGGTTCGTCGCGGGCCGCGACCCGCAGGTAGAACTCGCTCTGCACGTCGCCGATAGGGCGCACCCGGGCCTCCTGCTGGGCGGCGACCGGGTACCCCAGGGGGGGCAACCGCGGCCCACCGCGACGCCGATCTCGGGCGACGTCGAGAAGATCGGCAACGACGGCGGTCGCGGTCGGCAGCATGCCGGCCCCCTGCCCGTAGTACATCGTGCGTCCGAGGAAGTCGCCGTGCACGCAGACGGCGTTGAACGCCCCGCCAACCCCGGCGAGGGGGTCGTCGAGCGGGATCATCGTCGGGTGGACGCGCGCCTCGATGGCGTCCCCGTGATGCTTCGCGATCGCGAGGAGCTTGATCGCGTAGCCCAGCTCGCGCGCATAGGTCATGTCGGTCGCATCCACGCCCCGGATCCCCTCGGTGTGGACCGATTCGAGCGGCAGGCGCACGCCGAAGGCGAGTTGCACGAGCAGCGAGAGCTTGTGGGCGGCGTCCACGCCGTCGACGTCGTAGGTCGGATCGGCTTCGGCCAGCCCGGCCTTCTGCGCTGCAGCGAGAACGTCGGCGAAGCTCCGTCCCTCAGCGGCCATCGTACTCAGGATATAGTTCGAGGTTCCGTTCACGATGCCGAAGACGGCCGTCTTCCGATCGGCGCCGAGGGCTTCGCGAAGCGTCCGGATGATCGGGATCCCGCCACCGACGCTCGCCTCGAATTGCAGGCCCACGCCGGCCTTCTCCGCCGCGGCGAAGATCTCTCCGCCGTGGCTGGCCAGCAGTGCCTTGTTGGCCGTGACGACCGCCTTGCCCGCCGCGAGGGCCGCGAGAACGAGC
>Ga0114969_10003022_pt1 | contig 13690 bp, 13 predicted proteins | sample M_130807_MF_Meta_FD_87316 | JGI IMG/M metagenome (GOLD analysis project Ga0114969, IMG submission 87316) | Freshwater microbial communities from Lake Montjoie, Canada to study carbon cycling - M_130807_MF_MetaG | ecosystem: Environmental > Aquatic > Freshwater > Lake | place: Lake Montjoie...
AACCAATCTACTATTTAATTGTAAGTTATTATAATCAATAAATCCAAAGGGTTCGTGGAAAATAATTTTAGATTTATCTACATTTACATTCTCTTTTAATTGTTTTTTAGTTCGTGGATGAGTTGATACTAAAATAGGAATATCAAACTTTTCTTGAATTTCGATTAAAGAATTTATCAATATTTTCAGTCTCACGGGATTATCAACATTCTCTTGTCTATGTGCGCTAACTAAAAAATATTTATTTTTTTCTAATTTAAGATCGACAAGTATATTTGATTTTTTAATTTTATCAATATTCTCATTTATCACTTCATAAAGTGGAGATCCTATTAACGCTATATGCCTTGGGTGCAAACCTTCTGCGATTAAATTACTCCTAGCTATTTCGCTATAAACTAAATTGAAATCAGATATATGATCGACTAACTTACGATTAATTTCTTCGGGAACGTTTTGATCAAAAGATCTATTCCCTGCTTCTAAGTGATAAATTGAAATTCCATAACGTTTCGCAATAATTGATGACAGTGCGGAATTTGTATCCCCCAATATCACAATACCGTCTGGTCGAAACTCCATTAACTCTTTTTCGATATGTATAAATAAATTTGCTAAAAACTCTCCTAATGAATTGTGATCACCACCAAAATAAAGATCAGGTTTCCGAACATTTAATTCTTCAAAAAAAACATCTTTTAATAAAGGATCTGGATTCTGTCCAGTATGTATAAGCCTATGATCAAAGTGTTTATCAAGCTCTTTGATGATTTTTGAAAGTCTAATAATTTCTGGCCTCGTACCGACAATAGTTGTAATTCTAGTTTTTTGCATACTAGTTATCTCTCTTAAAATTTTTAAATTCTGGAAGCGACTCAATAATTGATGCTAATTCTATACTGTTTAATTGTTTTGTATTGCGAGAATTAAAGCTCTCCCCTATCACATTTAGTTCTTGACCTTTTTCAAAGTATATTTGATAATCAAGTGACCTAGAATCAAGTGGTACCTGAAAGTATTCACCTGTATCTGTTGCTTTCAATTTTTCCTCAGAGCCTAAAAGTACTTCGTCTAGCTTTTCACCATGTCTTATTCCTATATGTTTCACTTTATATTTATTCACTTTGTTTTCTAGAATTGCAAGTGCTTCTATAAGCGTTTCAACGCTTGCACCGTTGGCTTTCTTTACAAATAAGTCTCCAGACTTAGCGTTAACAAAGGCGTGTTCTACCAACTCGACCGATTCGCTAAGCGACATCATGAACCTTGTCATTGTTTTATCGGTTATAGTTATCTCTTTATTCTCTCTCAATTGATTTAAAAAAAGAGGAATTACTGAACCTCTTGACATCATTACATTACCATATCGTGTAATTGCAATTTTAGTTTTTGAATTTAAATTATTTCTTGCAACTGATTGAGCTAATTTTTCCATTAGTGCTTTTGTCATGCCCATGCTATTAATTGGGTATACTGCTTTATCAGTACTTAAGCAAACTACCGTTTCAACTTCATATTTTATTGCAGCTTTTAAGACATTTGAGCTTCCATTAATATTTGTCAATACTGCTTGCATTGGAAAAAATTCGCATGAAGGCACTTGTTTAAGTGCTGCAGCGTGAAATACAAAATTTGTTCCTTTAATAGCTGGAACCAAACTTTCATAATCTCTTACATCACCAATAAAAAATTTTACTCTTTCGTCTTTTATTGCATTACGCATATTATCTTGCTTGTTTTCATCCCTACTAAAAACCCTGATTTCTTTAATCTCCCTATTTAGTAAATTCTTTACCATCGTTGAACCAAATGAACCGGTGCCACCGGTAATTGTTATTACCGATCCTTTTATAGGCGTGGATGTTTTAGTTATTTTTTCCATGTCAAGAGAATATATCAAAATACTCTTTAATAAGTGCATCTACCGTAGGGACACTCCTATAACCAGCTGCTTCCCACATTGCTAAATTAAACTCTGGGAAATTCGTGGTTAGAGTTCGATTAATACTTTGCTCAGCCTCAATAGGAGATATAAATATGTCTTCTCTTGATGCAAATTTTGCAATTTGAGAGATTAAATTAAATTTTGTTACAGAATCACTGGGAACTAAATGAAAAGTTCCATTCTTGAAAAGTCCTTTGCTTATAATTGCATTTATTATTTTAGCAATGTGAAGTGCCGTTACTCCGTTCCAGAAATGATTTATATATCCTAAAATTTTTCCATTTTCAGGTTGATTAATAAGCCAACTTAATAGTTCAACTTTATTGTTCAATTCCTTGCCAACAAATGAAGATCTTATGTTCATTGTTTGGCTTGAATTCTGCTCACCAATCATTTTTGTATAACCATATAAATCTGTTGGATCTTTTGTGTCAGATTCTGTATAAACTCCTTTTTCTCCTGAAAAAACACAGTCTGTATAAATATTTATTACTTTACATTTAGATGTTACTGCAAACTTTGATAGTTCAAGTGGAAAAATAGAATTAACTAAAGTGCAACTTATAATTGAATCCACATTATCCGTTCTTATTTTGTGCCGTATCACGCCAATGCAATTAATTAAATAATCAAAGTTTTTGTAGTTTGCTAGAGTTTCTAAGAGGTTACCTTCTGTAGCATCTAAATGAAAAATTCTTCCAGTCTTCAAGCTAGATTTGCTATTTCTGTTAGACTCGACAATATTATGTTCCTGATCCTCCAAAAAGCGAGTTACATGGCTACCAAGCATCCCGCTAGATCCAAGTACAACCACATTTGCCATGGACTTATTTTATGTGAAGCTATAATTAATTACAAGTTAATCGGAACAGGTTGATGATTTAGTTGAAAAAGAAAATTTTAGTTATTGGAATGCTTGATAGCGTACATCTGGGTAGGTGGCTAACTCAATTTAATCAAGAGAATTTCGATTTTATTATTATGCCTTCAAAAAAATTTCGCAAAATCCACCCATTGATTAAATCACTTACTCAAAATAGTTCTAATTTTAAGTTTGCTAATTTTTTTTATAAATATAAGTTTGCGGGGTATATTGACTTTGCTATTTTTGAAGTTCTTTATAAAATATTTAAAGTCAACTTAAGAATTAATTTTCTTAATCACATTTTATTGGGAAATAAAATTTTTCGAATACATGCTTTAGAGTTACAAGGCGCTGGCTATTTGTGTCTGGATTGGAGTATTAAATATAATAATAGTTTTGAAGATAATTTAATTCTGACAAATTGGGGTAGTGATATCTATCATTTCTATCACAATAAAAATCATTTACCAAAAATTCAAGGTATCTTAAAAATTGCCCGATACTACTCTGCTGAGTGCGTGCGAGATTATGACTTAGCTAAAAGATTTGGATTTAAGGGAGTTTTTTTGCCTTGTAACCCTAACTCTGGAGGTATTGAAATTCCTGTTGAGCAAAATTTAACACAAACTTCTTTACGTAATAACATTATTGTAAAAGGGTACGGAGGTAATTTTGGAAGAACAAATTTGTTAATACCTATATTGAATAAAATTTTAATAGATTTTCCGTTAGTTAATATATTTTATTATTCAGTGACACAAGATATAGAAAAATTAATTTTGAATCAGATTAATGACTTTGCGGAACGAATCGATTACTCAACGGTTAAAAATAGCTTGACTCGTTATGAGTTGCTATCTAAATTTAAAAGTTCGCGAATATACATAGGTTTATCAATATCTGACGGAATAAGCACCTCTTTCCTTGAAGCATTGCTCACTGGTACATACCCAATACAATCTAATACTTCTTGCGCAGGCGAATGGGTGTCGCTTGGGATAATTGCATCAATAGTTGATCTTGATCCATTTGAAATTGAAAATCAAATTCGCAAAGTATTAATGGATAGTAAATATGTTGATGATTCAGCAATAAATAACTTACAAGTAGCCGCAAAGAGGTTAGACTACAAGAAAATTAAGATAGATTCTTTAAAATTCTACACTTAAATTTTTGGACTTATTTTAAATTTTTTCACAATATAGAAACTTATTGGAAATAAAACTAAAAAAATAACTTGTTTAAAACTTTTCTTTTTAATAACAAGTGGATAAATTTTAACTGCCTGACAAAAAAGTTTTCTGCCTTGTATTTTCTTATCAAAAAAACTTAGTAAAGCAGCAGAGTAAAGTGAATTAGCTTTTGCTCGTTTTTTTAGACTATCCTCAATGTGTGAGTTTAAGAGAAACTCTTCCATGACTTTTATTCGTTCATTAGCCATTGCCATACCTTTAGAACTAACTGAAATTGAATTATTATGATACCGCCAAGTAGCTAAATAATCTGGTATTTTTTTAAAATCTCCGAAGTTGCTCAGCTTTAACCAAAAATCGTAATCAGGAACAAATTTATATTCCGGATTCCAACCACCAATTTCCACCGCATCTTGAGTTTTAAAAACGCCACCAGGCCCGATGATGCAATTAAAGCCACCAATAAGCTCTTCTCTTGAAAATTCAGCAACTTCGATTTCCCTAATAATTTTGTTATTATCATTAATTATTTTCCAATTAGGATAAGTTGCAACTATGTTAGTATTATTTAAGAAAACATTTAATGATTTCTTAAAGATTTGTGGATCAAATATAGGGTCATCTGAATTCACAATTGAAGTGAACTTGGCTGATGCCATTGCTAATCCGCAATTTATTGCAGATGCTTGACCACTATTTTTTTGATTAATTATTTGTATTTCATCCTTATACTTATCTAGGATCTGTACGGTAGAATCAGTAGAGCCATCATTGACCACTATAATTTCTGTAGAAGTAAATTTTCTTGTTAATACAACTGAATCGATGGTTTCTTTTAAAAATTTTTCGCCGTTAAAAACAGGAATAATCACTGAAACATCCCAAATTTTATTCATAGTTCAATTATTATACTGTTTCTGTGTTGCAGAATACTTATTTTTAGTACCGTGATAAAGTTGTGCATGTTTAATTTTACGCGCAAAGCTGTACTTAAGGTCACGAATATTGTTGCACCTGACTCCGAGACGCAAATTGTTGAACTTATTACAAGGTTGACTAGCAATGTTCCTGTAATTTCTGTTTTAGATATTGGAGGGGGTGCAGGGGTGATTTGGAAGAATGAAATATTATCAGGGATGATTAATGAAGGGAAGATTGTTCTGACAGTTTTTGATGCCAAAATAGGAAAGAGTACTGCTTTAACTTATATTTCTGGTATTGCACCAAATGGATTAAGTATTTTTGGAGATAATAGTTTTGATGTTTGTATTTGCTGTGATGTTATTGAACACTTACCAAAATTTGAAGGCTACAATCTTTTATACAATATAGAAAGAATTTCAAGTATGGAAGGATACTTATTCACGCCCAATGGTTTTGTGAAGCAAGCACCCGAACCCAACAATCCTTACAATGCCCACATTTCGTCTTGGTTAATAAGTGAAATTCGTAATTTTGGATGGGATCATACTACTGGACTTGGAGGGTTTAAGTTTTTTTATTCTGAATATGGTTTGCCAAAATACGGTTCCTCGTTTAAAATTTTTCATTTTCTACTAATTTTATTCTCTTTAGTCTCTAGATTGATCGTTTATAAACTATTACGAAGATGGAGTTATAGTTTTTCTGCGAGGTACTCAAAAAGAAAATCAAAGAACTTGGTTGATTTAGGAAGAATTAGTAGTTGACTCATGAAATACGGTATCCGACATTACTTGGCTTCTAATTTACCGGTGAAGGACTCATTTATGGCATTCAGGAGTAGACGGAAATTAACAGATGTTGATTCGGACTTAGTATTAAGCAAAAAAATTAACTTGGGTGAACCGCTTTGTATTGGGAGGCTTGGTGGTGAGGAATCTAGGTACTTAGGCGCATTAAGTAAGAGTTATTCGAGAAATTTTGTTACTCGAAAATTAATCCAGCCAACTCTAACAAAAAGGAGGTCTAATGTTGGTAAGCTTGCTGGATTTTACTTTAGTTCGAGCGACGAAGAAAAAAAGTTTTATGATTTATACTTAGAGTGTTTAAACAATACCGATGTTTTAGGTATTTGGGGAACTGCATTTGCTTGGTTTGAGAATAGAGGTCTGAACGGTAGTGCAACGGCAATTAACTTAGGCGCTACTTCACCTTGGGTTGAACCATATCCATACTCCACTAATTTTAAGAAAGGTCTTCTTCCTTGGACTTCAGCTCTTGAAGGGAAAAAAGTATTAGTAATTAGCCCTTTCTCTAGATCAATAACCGAGCAATACAAACACCATAAAGATCTTTTCATCGGAGTGGAGCTCCCCACATTTGAATTACAGACAATCACATCACCAATGACCTTTTCTGTTTATGAAACTAGTGGAATTTCTTGGTTTGATAACTTGAATATAATGAAGAGCAAGATGGAAGAAAAAGTTTTCGATATAGCTCTAATTGGATGTGGAGCTTATTCATTTCCCTTAGCAGCTCATGCTAAGAATTTAGGTAAGCAGGGTGTACATTGTGGTGGCGGATTACAATTATTTTTTGGAATTAATGGGAATAGGTGGCAAAAATCACTTTATGTTAGTAAATATTTAAATGACAGATGGATTTATCCAAGTGCCTCTGAGACACCAATTGGTCATTCATTTATTGAAAATTCAAGCTACTGGAAGCTTGATCAGTAGTGAAAAAAATTAAATCAATTATAAACAGAATGATAGAACATGATGATGAGTATTTTGACGAACAATTTATGTATGGTCACCGAGAGGTGTTGATGCATGATTCTTTAAAGCAGCGATATATGAAGAGTGGGGACTATATTTTAGCCGCCGGACTCCAGCATGGCTGGCTTCCAGAAGAGGGTATTTGGCGATTGCGAAAGAAAAATCTGCAACGTGCGCCTAGATATGTGTGGAACTCGAGATGGGAAAATTTACTCCCCACTTCTACAAAAAACAAAGCAATTGGTGCCCCATGGCTATATTTACTTAGGTCACTAGGATTAAACCAAGATATTGTGAAGGTTAAGCGATTCGCCGAAAAAAAATATCTTATATTCCCAGGTCATTCAGGATTATCCTTTTCCAAAAATTTTGTTGAACAAGCAAAGTATTTTGGCAGTATTTGCGACCCTTCTAGTTCCACAGTTTGTTTATTTTGGTTGGATTACTGTAATTCAACATACCGGAGAGCGTTCGAAAATGAGGGCTTCGTCGTGGAATGCGTAGGGTTTGGAAGCGCAAGAAAATCTGACGCAAAATATAATGATAGTGATCGTGTTGTCTATTTATTAAATTTATTCGAGATGATGATAAAGCATGAGATATTAGTAACCGATGAATTCAGTTCTGGCGCTCTATACGCGTTATCCCTTGGATTGAAGATAAAATATGCACCCAATTATATTAGTAGGAATTTTACAAGTAAAGTTATTAAGAATATCAGATCTGATACAGATGGTTTTTACAAAACTGATTCTGATTGGGTGCTAAATTTTGCCCCAGAGATTCTTGGTACAAACTTAAAACCCTCGGTATTTATTGAATTAGCTTGGACAGAGTTAGGTTTTGATTCAATGCTTACTTCTAAACAAATTGCTAGTCTAGATTGGATTCCTTACAAAGGAGTGGCAAATTATAATGAATCATACTCTGAAGGTTTGCTTAGAGTTAAAAATAAAAATTTCTTTGAAATCAACAAATAATTTACTAAAGGAAAAAATATGAGAATTGCAGTTATCCCAGCAAGAAGCGGGAGTAAGCGGATACCACAAAAAAATATAAGACCGTTTCATGGTATACCAATTTTATTTAGAACAGTTCAGAAATTATTAAACTCAAACTTATTTGATAAGATTTTAGTCTCTACCGATAGTGAAGATTTTGCTAATATTGCACAATCTGCTGGGGCAGTGGTTACGACTTTAAGGCCATCGAAACTTTCTGATGATAATGTCGGTTTACGCGAAGTCATGAAATATGAATTAGAGTTAATGGGGTTGAATGAGAAATCAGTTGTAGAAACTTTTTGTATCTTGCCATGCACGCCGTTATTAAAAATAATTGATTTAAAAAATGCTATAGAAATATATGATTCTAAGAAATATGACCAAATAATTGCTGTGTCTGAGTTTTCAAATAATATCCAGAAGGCATTTTATTTTGATTCCACTCAAAATTTAAAAATGTGTAGCCCGGAATATTTATTTTTGGGGACCCATGATTTAGAAAAATACTATTTTGATGCGGGACAATTTTATCTAAGTACAGCTGGCAAATGGATTACTGGTGAACTTAATCAAATGCAGGGAATTGTTATACCCCGTTTAAGAGCGATTGATATAGATAATGAAGAGGATTGGAATTTTGCAGAGCTTGTGTTTAAACTAGAAAATAAGCCCTGATATAACTGATTCAAATAAATGAAGCATGTTTAAATATTATATTGATAAACTCTGGTTTAAGTTCAATATAATTAAATTTCTGTGCATACTGTCTAAATAAGTGTGTGTTTTCCAACATTAGGGTATACTAGTGAATCAAACATATAATCAGTGAACGGAGCCTCATGAATAAACAGGAAAAATTCTGGCATAGTGAATATGCAAATGAGTATATTGAAAGAAATAAAAACTTTGATATTGATTTAGGTGTTACTGCATGGGAAAAAATGCTTACAGAAGTTGAATTGGAGAGTCTTAGTTCTATTCTTGAATTAGGATGCAATATTGGAAGAAATTTACATATTCTTGAAAAACTTCTGCCGGAAGCACAAAAATCCATAGTTGAAATTAGCCCTTTGGCATTCAATACTGTTACGAAAAATTTTAAATTGAAGGACTCTCAAAATAAGTCAATTCTGGATAGTGACTTGCCGTTAAATTCATTTGACTTAGTTTTTACATCAGGAGTGCTTGTTCATGTAGACCCAAATGATTTACTTAAAACAATGTCAAAAATGTATAATTATTCACGAAAATATATATTGATTGTCGAAATGTTTAGCCGAACACCTAAAACAGTTCATTACCGGAATGAAGATGATTTATTATTTACAAGAGACTTTGGAAGATTGTTTTTGGATAATTATTCGTGCAAAGTCGTAGACTACGGTTTTTTATGGGGCCATTACTTTGATGCTGCCGGATTTGATGATGGCAATTTTTGGCTATTTGAAAAGTGAAATACTGTGTTAGCTGTCTAAGCACTGACACAAGACCAAATACTTTATTTTCACAATCTGGTAAATGCCCCGCCTGTGATAAATTTATCCCGAATAAAAGCATTGATTGGGATTCTAGAAAAAAAGAACTACAGGAGATTGTGCAATTCGGAAAAGAAAATTCTTCAAATGGATATGATTGTATTGTTGGTGTGAGTGGCGGAAAAGATAGTACTTTACAAGCTTTATATGTTAGAGATGTTTTAAAAATGAATCCTTTACTCGTCTCTCTTAATCAGCCACCTGAGCATATTTCGATTACGGGTGCTAAAAATATTAGTAACTTAATTTCACATGGCTTTGATTGTATAAATGTAAGCTGTGCGCCAAAAACATGGAAAATCTTAATGAAACATGCTTTTGAAAAATATGGTAACTGGGCAAAAGCAACAGAAATTGCGCTTTTTAGTAGTGTGCCCCGAGCAGCCATAGCTCATAAGATTCCTTTAATTTGGTGGGGTGAAAACGCTTCTGTTGTGCTAGGTGACTTAAAAATGGCTGGTGCTACTCCGAGTGATGGAAATCGGTTGAAATATAGCAACACTTTGGATGGAGGTAATATAAATTGGATTACTGAATTAGGTTTTGATCATAGTCAGGTAATGCAGTATTTATATCCTTCAGATGAAAATATGAATAAAGCTGGATTAAAAATAATTTTTTTAGCGCATTTTTGGGATGATTTTACTCCGTTTATGAATGGAAACCGTGCAGCTGTTTTAGGCCTTGAAGTTAAAACTCCAAATATTTATGATGCAGATTTTTGGGGTACTTCAATGCTTGATGAAGATTTTATGACAGTTAATATGATGTTAAAATGGCTCAAATTTGGATTTGGGAGAGCAACTGACAATGTTAATGATGAAATCAGAGTTGGGAGAATGACAAGAGACCAAGCTAAAATTCTCGTAGAAAAATTTGACGGTAAGTGCCCAAAAAATATTATTAATAGCTTTTGTCATTATTTAGATTTAGAAGAAAGTGAATTTTGGTTAATAGTAGATAAATTTGTTGATAAAAAATTATTTACAAAAATTTCCAAAGGGGTATACAAACCAAATTTTAAAGTTGGTGTGAATTTTGAATAGCCCGAAAATTGTAATAATAGATTATGGTGTTGGAAATTTAAACTCAATTTTGAATGCTTTTTTTCGATTAAACTACTTTAAAGCTATTGTTTCTCGAGATTTTAATGTAATTGCAAATGCGGATGGAGTGATTTTGCCTGGGGTTGGTGCATTTGGTTACTGTTCAAATAACTTGAAATCATATGGCCTTATACCAGTATTAGATCGGTTCGTACTAGAGAAGAAGAAGCCTGTATTAGGTATTTGTGTAGGTATGCAACTTTTTGCTGCAAACTCTGAAGAGAACCCTGAATCAATAGGTCTTGGTTGGATACCTGGAAATGTAGTTAAAATTTCCAGTGTGAAGGATTTAAAGATTCCTCATGTTGGTTGGAATGATATCAATATAAATTATGGTGGGGGAATTTTAAAAAATTCACTCACAAATGATAATTTCTATTTTGATCATTCTTATTATTTAGACTGCCCAGAAATATATATCCAGTCCTCAGTATCGTATGGAAATAAAATCTCTGCATCTATTTCGTTCAACAATATTTTCGGGGTGCAGTTTCACCCCGAAAAAAGCCAGAATAACGGTCTTAGAATCTTTAATAGTTTTGCGAAATTACTCTAAAATGCTAAAAAATAGACTTATCGCATGCCTCCCTATATATAATGACTTTGTAATTCAAAGTATTGGGTTTGAAAAAATGCTCCCAGTTGGAGATCCAAAACTAATAATTGAATATCTTTGCCAATGGGGCTATGACGAGATAATACTTTTAGATGTCACTGCAAGTAAAAATATGCACAAGCCAAATTTAGAATTGATTAAAAAAGTATCAAATGCCGCGTCTATACCTCTGTGCTACGGGGGGGGGATAAGGAATCTGGAAGATGCAAAAAATCTTGTTGCAAATGGTGTTGATAAGATCTCGATTAATTATTCAACGCAGCATAAACCAAATTTATTTTTTGAAATCGCTAATGCTCTCGGTTCTCAGTGCGTCATTGCAAGTTTAGACTTTAAAAAAGTAAACGGAAAATATTTTAGATTTATGCATACAACTAGCGAAATTTTGCCAGTTAACATTGAAAGATTAGTGACTGATTACCAAAATTTAGGGGTTGGAGAGTTTTTAGTAACTTCTGTAGATAGATATGGGATGAAGAATGGTTATGACACTGAACTTTTAGCAGAGTTCTTAAATTATAGCTCAGTACCTGTTATTGCACTTGGAGGCGGATACAATGCAGATCATTTTGAAAATTTACTTTTAAACACTGGTATAAAAGCATTTGCTGTGGAAAATAGTTTATTATTTAAAGAGCACAGTGGAGCAATGATAAAATCTATGCTTGTAGACCCAAATTCTTTCAGAATTGATACGCTGGCTGAATATTTGAACTACTCATTTGATTCTAATGGGAGGATTAAAAAAAGAAGTGAACAATACCTAGAAAGTCTTTTCTACCAAAAAACCGAGGAGCGAGTTTTATGATCGAATTTTGTAAAAGGTGTCTTTATTCAAATATGCATCCGTTAGGAATCATATTTAATGAAAAGGGGATTTGCAGTGGATGTGTCGTCCATGAAGAAAAGTATGTGATCAATTGGTTTGAAAGGTTTGAAAAACTTACTGAAATTGTAGATGATTTTAAGAGTCACAATAAGAATAATTACGACTGTATTGTACCAGTAACTGGTGCTGGCGACTCCTTTTTTACAGTACATGTAGTAAAAAACATACTTGGCTTAAACCCACTGCTGGTCCATTATAATTCTCAATTTAATACATCTGTCGGAATTAGAAATTTAGCAAGGCTACGGGCGCAGTTTAACTGTGATATTTTTATAAAAACAATAAATCCTAAAATAGTAAAAAAAGTTTCGAGGAAAACACTACGAGAGTTTGGGAGTATCTACTGGCATGTACTTGCCGGGAGAACCGCTTTTCCTGTTCAGGTAGCATGCCAATACAAAATACCATTAGTGATTTGGGGTGCCCATCAAGGAGTTGACCAGGTGGGCATGTTCAGCCACTTCGATGAAGTTGAAATGACTGGACTGTACAGGCATCAGCATGACCTTTTTGGTGTAGAAGTACATAACTTAGTAGATTCTTTTGATTCAATTTCTGAAAATGAATTATCTGGTTTTACCTATCCGAGTAATAATGAAATTGCAAGTGTTGGGATTAAAGGAATCTATTTAAATAACTACTTGATGTGGGATTCGAAGCAGCAACATGAGCAGATGTTAAAACTATACGGCTATGAAACTGCTTACCAAACTAGAACTTTTGATAGTTACAATAATATAGACTGCTGGAATTATTCAGATTTGCATGATTATATAAAATATTTAAAGCACGGTTATGGGAAAGTTGTTGATCACGCATCCAGAGAAATTCGGCTCGGAAGAATTACAAGAAATAAGGGGATCGCCCTTGTTAAAAAATTTAACCATTTAAAACCCAGGTATGCGAAACTTTATTTCGATTGGCTTGGAATTACTCAAAATTCTTTTGATTATGTTATTAATCAGTACAGATCCAGTGCTTTTTGGCCTAAAGATGAAGTGTTTCAATTTCCTTCCGAATCAATTTATTACAAGAACTTGGCCTTATCACAGAGTGAGGTTTCTAATAAAAGTTCAGGCAAAATAAATTTTAAATTAACTAAGAAGCATTCCAGTCAAGATAGTGATTTAAATTATATTTTAATTGGTAAAGGTAATTAAGCAAATTTAAATTTGTGTACAAGATTTAGTATTTTCTTCAATTGTAAAGTGGTTAAGTTTGCGTGAATAGGTAAAGAAACTTCTCTGCTATAAAAATATTCTGCGTTTGGACAGCTTACCTTGCTTAAAGAGTCTTCGAAAAATGGATGCCTATAAACCGGTAAATAGTTGACTTGCACTAATACGCCGTTTTTACGCATATAATTAAAAAATTCAAGCCGTTTTTCTGGGGGCACTTTCACAGCAAATAAATGCCAGAAGGGGTCTGCCTCTGGATTGCAAAAAGGTAAATCTAATTGAGTTATTGAAGAAAGTGATTCGTGGTAATTTTTAAATATTTGCTTGCGGATTTCCTTGAACTTATCAATATTCTTTAACTGACTGATTCCTAGCGCACAAAGTATGTCTGGGAGTCTGTAATTTAAACCTTGAGATTGAACTTCTTGATGCCATAAACCTTCTGTATTTATTTGAAAATTATTTTTATCTCGTACAAGGCCTTGCCGTGCAAATCTCCTTGCTTTTTCAAGTAATTCATGGTTACTAGATGTTATTGCTCCACCTTCACCTGTAGTAATGTTTTTAGTCGCAAAAAAAGAAAAAGTAGTAAGGTCTGCAACCGAACCAACTTGCTTGCCCTCGTAACTGCTACCAAAACTGTGGGCTGCGTCT
>Ga0114969_10003023_pt1 | contig 13689 bp, 4 predicted proteins | sample M_130807_MF_Meta_FD_87316 | JGI IMG/M metagenome (GOLD analysis project Ga0114969, IMG submission 87316) | Freshwater microbial communities from Lake Montjoie, Canada to study carbon cycling - M_130807_MF_MetaG | ecosystem: Environmental > Aquatic > Freshwater > Lake | place: Lake Montjoie...
GCAAGTGAAGGAGATTTTCACGAAGCATTAAATGTTGCATCCGTTTGGGGATTACCGGTAATTTTTGTGGTAGAAAATAATTCCTGGGGATTATCAACTCCAAGTGTAGAACAATTTAAGTGTAAACAATTTATTGATAAAGGTATTGGGTATGGCATGGATGCATTCCAAGTAGATGGGAATAATATTCTGGAAGTCGTATCGACTGTAAGAAAAATTGCAGCTTCTATTCGTAAAAAACCAAGGCCATTTTTATTAGAGTGCATGACTTTTCGTATGAGAGGGCACGAAGAATCTTCCGGTACCAAATATTACCCAGAAGGGATACAGGATAAATGGGCTAAAAAATGTCCGGTAGCTAATTATGAGTTGTTTTTAAGAGAAGAAGGAATATTATCTGAGTCCGATGTTGCTGCTGTTCGTGAAGAAATCAAACAAGAAATTCAAGCTGGTTTGGATTTAGCTTTTGCGGAGGATAAAATCACACCAAACACACAAGCAGAATACGATGATTTATTTGCCCCTTTTGAATCTAAAAACACACTTTCTCCAAATGCAGTAAAATCTGAGAAACGTTTCATTGATGCTATTTCAGATGGTTTACGTCAATCCTTGCATAAATATCCTGAATTGGTTATTATGGGACAAGATATCGCAGAATATGGAGGTGCTTTTAAAATTACGGAAGGTTTTGTAGAAGAATTCGGTAACGATAGAATTAGAAATACGCCAATTTGTGAGTCTGCAATTGTAGGAGCAGGATTAGGGATGTCCATTGCAGGTATGAAGTCTGTTGTTGAAATGCAATTTGCAGATTTTGTGACTTGTGGATTCAATCAAATAGTAAATAATCTAGCGAAATCCCATTGGAGATGGGGCCAAAATGCAGATGTGGTTGTTCGAATGCCTACAGGCGCAGGATCTGCTGCAGGACCGTTTCATAGTCAATCCAATGAAGCATGGTTCTTTCATACTCCAGGCTTAAAAATAGTTTATCCTGCTTTTCCAGAAGATGCAAAAGGTTTATTAACAGCTGCTATTGAAGATCCGAATCCAGTATTGTATTTTGAACATAAAAACCTATACCGTAGTATTAAAGGGGAAGTAGCGGACGAATATTTTACTTTTGAGATTGGAAAAGCTAGAACTGTTCGTTCAGGAGAAAATATTTCTGTAATTACTTATGGAATGGGAGTTCATTGGGCTTTAGAAGTGGCGGATGCACATCCAGAATTAGATTTGGATATTATTGATTTACGTTCTTTAGCTCCTTTAGATACAGAAGCTATTTATGCGTCGGTTTGTAAAACTGGAAAAGTGATTGTTTTACATGAAGATTGTATGACTGGAGGAATAGGAGGTGAATTGGTAGCTTTAATCAATGAGAATTGTTTCCGTAATTTGGATGCTCCTGTAAAAAGAATAGCATCTTTAGATACACCTATACCATTTGCTGCAGATTTAGAACATAATTTCTTACCTAAAAAACGTTTCTTAGAAGCAGCAATAGAATTAGATAAGTTTTAAGTAATAAACATTTTATTTACTAAAAAGGCTGAATCGATAGATTCAGCCTTTTATTTTTTAACCATTTAACTTCAAAATGGTATTAGTATTTTAAAAAATCAGAGTTAGTCTTTAACTACTTTGTAACCAGGGTATTTCTTTAAGTCTATTACGAATTTAGTATCGTCTACAGCTGCGTTTTCAATAAAGTTTGTTAAAGTGTATGTCATAACTGTACCATCTTTAGTTTTCATAATTGCTTTCTTTAAATCTAAACCAGTTTTAGTAATGTATAAAATAACTGTATGGTAGTCTACTTTTTTCGGGTCTTTGGGATATAGATAGATAATATGTACTTTATCACCATCTAAAACTTCTTCTTTTTCGTATTTATTTTTAAATCCAGTTTCCCAAATAGTCATTAACTTTTTAGGATTTATACCATCTGAATCTCCTCCAGATGCATCGGATTGGTAGATTGCCTTATCTTCTTTTACAATTGTCCACGTTTTAATTCCATTACAGATAATAGTGTTGTCGCCATAAGATGCACAGAATTTCTCTCCTTTAACCCAACCTTTTCCAATTTCACTCTGATTACTTCCAGTTGTCGAATTTTTGATAGAAGCATTAAATTCAATTTGAAATGATTTTAGTGCCTTCATTTTTGCGGATATTTTATCCAATATTCCTTGTGCTTTTGAATCCGAATCTTTCGTTTGAGCAATAGCTTGAATGCTAAATAATATACAAAGTATAAAAAGGTATTTCATATTAGTGAGTTTAGTTGCAAATATCACAAATTGTGCCAAATATTCAGTAAAAGGCGAAGATTTTTTTAGTAGTATTTTTTGTATATATCGTTTATCAATTCTTTTTCCTTGAAAATATTTTTTGATATGGTGAAATTTAGAACTCTGATAACTGATTCTTTCAGATAGTATTTAGTTTCATAAAAGCGTATTATTTGTAAGGATTTAATTATTTGATTTGTGCTTGTTTAGATACTTTATTTAATCTTCATGCAGTTAGTATAACTACGCTAATTGTTTTATAATCAATGAATAGTAATTATACGCGATTTCATTTTGAAATACAAAACAAACTAGTTTACTATTTAATTTTGTTTGAGTTTGAACGCTTAAAATCATGCAAATAAATAACCTACTTAAAACCAACAATTCGCTTAAAATTACATTTTTATTCATTTGGTGTTTTTACACATCTTTATATGGAGCTACTTGGTATTCGGATGCGATCGGTGGAAATCCGAATGATTTAACTAAATGGTGGTCAAAATCTAATGGAACCGGTAACCACCCTTCCGGATTTTTAGACGCTAATGATATATTTTATCTAAAATATGGACATGCGTATGTTACAATCAATACTTGGAATATTGGAGGTACACTGCAGGTTTATGGAGAGTTAACCATTCAATCTTCGAATTTCATAAAGGGATTGGTGATTTATAATAAAGGGATTGTATTTGGGAATGCTCAAACTTCCATTTTGGATGCAAGTGTTGGAGGTTTACTTTCAATAAATGATGGAGGGAAATATGTTTTTAACCATGCGATACCAAATAATTATAAAACTCTTTTTGCTGGGCAAGAAATGTTTGGTTCGACAAGCGTCCTTGAATTTCAAGATTTTGAAAGAACAAATGGAGCTTTTTCGATCTGTCTTGCTAATTCTTCGAGTAAAATTGGGACAGTAAATTGGAATATACAAGAAGGAAATACTGCGTATAATTTGAATTGTAATTCAAGAACTAACAGAAGTATTGCAGGTGATTTTAATGTGGTTAAAACAGGTGCTTTGGGAAGTTTGTCTTGGTGTAATAATAAAGAAGCAGCAAAATTTACGATAGAAGGTAATTATATACAATCGGGCGGAAGATTTTACATGCAGAGAAGTTCTATAGGGAGTGATAGTTGTATTTTAGTTATTCAAAAAGATTTCAATTTAAACGCAGGTGTTTTCGATATTGGATCTTCCGAAAATTTCAGTGCAAGTCTAGAATTGCATGGAAACTTCACGATGAATAATGGTAAATTCTATCGTAGTTCTTTGCATCCAAAAAAGAATGTAACAGTTGATTTTAAAGGAGTAAAAGATCAAATTTATAATTATATAGCAGGTGAGTTCGACTCAAAAAATATCGCAATTAACATTGTTGATGGTGCAAATGTGGTGTTGAATAGTAATTTAAATATTGAATATTCCCTTGGTGTATATGCTGGAGGAACTCTAAATATTCCAAATCCGTTTGAAGTAGTTGGAAATGGAACTTGTGAAATTTTAAGGAGAGGAAAATTAATTATAGGAAATGTAGAGGGGATTAATTTAGTTGTATCAAAAGGCGCGATACAAACTTCTAACAGATTATTTCATTCAGAAATAACGCTTGAATATAATGGGGTCTCTTTTCAAAAAACTGGGGATGCTTGTAAGTATGTTTTTAATTTAATCTTGAATAATAGCCTAGGACTTGAGTTTACTCAAGATATTACCATTCAAAATGATGGTATATTGACTTTGCGAAAGGGTTTTCATGATTTAAATGGAAAAATCTTAACACTTGGGACATCCTCAGCCGATAATAATTTAATTTATGAAGAGGGAGGATTATACTCAAAAAATAATCTTGGTGTTTTTAGAAGATGGTTGCCCACTATTATTTTAACTGAAAATACTAGAAATAATTATGGGTTTTTTCCTTTTGCGAAATCTGTAGGTCAAATTGGGTTTGTAAAGTTCTTTTCTACAGATTCAATAAAAGGCGGTATTTTGTCAATTTCACCCATTTTTGAGAAAGATACTGAAATTAATTGCAACGTGAAGGATAGCTCAAAAACCATTTACAAAATTCAAAAAGCATTTTCGTACAAGATAATTGAAAACACACTTACTTCAGGAAACAGTATTACCATGGAATATACATGTGGTAATTTAAAGTATTCAAAATTAGATATTTCAAATTATTGTTTGGCTGCTTGTACTCCTTCAGGATTGCTGAGTGTAGGACAATATAATGGGACTCTCGGGGATCAACAACTACCAAAAGTAAGAAGGAGTTTTAGTTCATGGAAAGAAATAATTCCGAATTGTTCATTTCTATTAGGTTCCTACGATTCGCTGGTGTCTTTAAAAATACAATGTAATTTGAGTGGTGTTAAGTCGGTGGGACCGACAGGAGATTACGTAAGATTAACAGATGCCTTAACAGCAATTTCCGATAATGGATTTAATTCTGCAATAATATTAGAATTACAAAGTACATATATTTCTACTACTGAAGTATACCCTTTAAAAATCAATTCGTTTTCCTGTTTAGGAGCTTCAAATACCTTATTGATTCGTCCAGCTGAGAATGCTAAAAATCTAGTGATTGGTAAGTCGATTGACAATACAATTATTCATTTTAATCAATCGGATTTTGTAACAATAGATGGAAGACCAGCTAGTTCTGCGGAAAATTCTCAATTAACCATTCAAAATTCAAATCCATTAGGTACCACTTTTCTATTGTCTTCGGGTGCAACGTATAATTCCCTGAAATATTTGACCATTGAAGGAGCTCAATCAAATATTTCTCGTGGTGTAGTTGAATTTACTTCTTTTTTAAGCACATCCAATTGTTATGATTCTATCTCCAATTGTACGATTCAAAACTATTCTGGAAAATCCATAGCTAATGCTATATATTCTAAGGGGGATGGATTGCTGAAAAAAAATGAAATCAATTATATTTCTAAAAATAAATTTGTTAATTGTGTTTCAGCTGGCATTTTTTTAGATGTATATAATCAGACATGGGTAATTAAGGATAATCATTTTTATCAAACAACTTCATTTAAGCCTACTTCGACAGTGTATGGTATTCATATAGTTAATGAAGGAAGTGGTTATTTCATTGATGGAAATTACATTGGTGGACAATCCCCTAATTGTAATGGTAGTCCTTATAGTTTAAACACAAGTCAGAATCATTTTTTCCCAATTTATCTGTCTGTTACAGGAGTATATAAGCCAAACATCATCCAATATAATATAATAAGTAACATTATTTTAAACAATACCGATGGAAGTTCTTTAAATCCAGGTGTTTTTACTGGTATCTATGTATCTGGAATTCCCATGTCGAACTCTACTATTATTCTAGGTAATCGAATAGGTGATACAACAAAAATGTCTTCAAATGCAATAAAAATTTTATCTAGTGTTTCAGGGGCGCTGATACAAGCGGTTTTTGTGAATACTAATGGAGCAATACTAATAAATAAGAATCTAATTGGTAATATTTCAACGATTAATAGCGCAAATAAAGGGTCTGTTTTTTATGGGATCCGCACCATAGGAAATGGAGATTGTTTAATAAAAAACAATAAAATTGGTAGTTGGTCCTATTCAAGTACAATTCAAATCGGAGGTACTGAAACAGGAAATGCGAGTTGTATTTTTTACGGCATTAACAATTCGAATTTAGGTAAGCAAATAATCAATAATAATGAAATAATAAATTGTTCAGTGTATGGTTTGGGAGCATCTCAAATTTATGGAATCTATAATGTATCTAACACTTCTGACCTCTCAATAACATGGAATAAGATTACTTTATTAGGAAATATGGCGCAATATGGAGAAAACTTGGAGGCGTTAAGTTTAGGGATTTACCAAGATGCTGGTAGTAACAATAGTATTGAAAATAATAGTATACTTGCTTTCCAGGTTAATAATGGTTTTTTTAAAGGTATTTACTTAAATAATACTACCGGAAATTCATTTGTATCATCAAATATAATCGGCAGACAGAATATGAAACCGATTCAGATTTCCTCAATATCTAAATGTAGTTCATTTAATTCGAATGTAATAAATAATCATGGAGGAATTATCATTAGTGCTAGTTGTACGAATTGTCACCTTGTAAATAATAAAATATCTGCAATTAAATGTGGTGAAGGTATTGACTATATAGTTGGGGGAATTGTCATTGGAGCTGGGACAAAATCAACTTTTAATTTAGCGACAAACTTGATTGAAAAAATAGGTTGTTCAAATGTAGGTTTGTTTTCGACTGAAATTTTCGGAATTTATTTCGGTAATAATTCTTTATCAACTAGTATAATCAAGAAAAATAAGATTCGAAATCTCTATAATTTAAATTCGAATAAATCTGCTATTTATGGTTTATATGTGTTTGCATCCAACCAACGAATTATCAATAATTTTATTTCTATAAGTAATTCTGATGGTGATAGCACGTTTAGTAATGCAGTCACATTATCTGGATTACAATTTGCAAATAGTATTAATACGAATACAATTAGTGTTTTTTATAACACCATTGATGTCGGAGGATCTCTCATACAAGGCAGCCAAAATTCATACGCATTAAATCAAATCGAATCCACTTCTAACGTTAATTTTTTGTTTGTCAATAATATTTTTCAAAATGCTCGTAAAGGTGGAAATGGAGCTCATTATGCATATTTTACAAATACAAATAGTTTAACGAACAAAATTTTTATAAATAATTATTTTGTAGCACCTTCTTCAGTAAGGTTCGCGTTTTTGAATTCAGATATTACACTAAATTATTTGTTGTCAATTATGAATTCGTATGGTAATGAACAGTCTAAATTATCTTTAATACCTTTTTTATTTAACTCAGATGGTTCTTCGATGGATGTTTCAAAATTTATTCCTGCTGCAGATTTGAAACATGAAGTAGATTGTTCGGAAGATATAAATGGTATAGTAGGAGGGAGAGGTGGTGAATTGTTAGATAATCATATGGGATGTTTCGAAGGACCAACAAATGTGTTTTATTCAATAAGTGAAGTGGAAAATCTTGCTGCTGATGATTTGAAAAATTGGAATACAAAAAAAGATGCTTCCGGTGTTTTTCCTTTAGATTTTAAACAAGAAGAAAGTGTATACATTATTCAAACAGGTCATAGATCTATGCTTTTGTCAAGTTGGACAGGAAGTGAGCATAGTTCAGTAATTATTGATACAGGAGGTGTATTAGATTTAAACGCACAAACGATGACTGATTGGAAAAATATACAAATAAAAGGAGATGGAATAGCGAATTCTGGAGTGATACTTAACACCTCGATAAATCCGACTAATTGTCTTATTCCAATTATCGTAAATGCCGATGCAACAATAAATACTTCAGGGAATGGAAAAATAGCTTTTTCAGGTGGTTTTTCTATTGGTGATTATCAACTTACGATGGATGGAGATTCTTCCATACATATTCAAGATGCTCCAATTGTTGGTTTGGGAGGTATTTGTAAAAAAGGGAAAGGCACGCTGTATCTTAAAAATCAAAATTTATTTTCTGGGAAAACAAGTGTATATGAAGGAAATGTAAATGTGCAACATTCACATGGTTTTGGCTTAAATGTTGGCGGAGTTGAAATAAAATCAGGTGCAACTATAGAATTACAAAATGGAATTTCAATTCAGGATTCATTATGGATTCAAGGGAATTTAAATTCGGAAATAGATGTATTACGAAATCTACAAGGAGAAAACACTTGGAATGGTACTATAGTTTTGAATTCTAAAAATGCTCTAATTAAAGTGTCAGAAGGGAGCATAAATCTTTCAAATATTGTATTACACAATGCGTCTAACTTAATTTTAGATGGGGTGGGAGTCATGAAATGTGGATTAATCTCTGGAACTGGTAGTGTAACAAAGGATGGAACTGGAGATTTATTTTTTACTAAAACAAACACAAATTTAGGGTCGTTTAAATTGTTAAATGGTACAATTGAATTAGCAGCACCACAAGTTATATGGAATGGTGATTTAGAATTAATTGGTGGTGTGCTAAATACAAAAGGTTATACGATTAAAACCAATGGTAATTGGAAAAATAGTGGAGCGGAATTTATTGCTAAACAAAATACGGTGATAATGTCTGGTGAAAACACTTCAATATTTGGAACATTAAAAAATGTTTTTTACAATTTAAATATTATGGCACCCGTGCATCTAGCGGGGGATGTAATTGTGAAAAATAAGTTGGTGTTAGGAGCATATTTGGTATTAGAAAAGTTTGATTTAGAAATCGATACATCTGCTACTATCGAAGGGTATAAGAATACAAGTTTTATCGTCACGAACGATGTAGGGAAATTAACTCGAAAACAGATTATAATAGATTCCGATTTAGAAGCTTTAATATTTCCGGTTGGATTTTCTCCGAACAAGCTTGATTTTACTCCCTGTAGAATTGTAAATAAAGGGCTAATGAGTGATTTTAGTGTGCGAATAGGGAAAGAAAGATTGGAAAATGGATATAGTGGAAATCCAAAATTAGATTATGGTGTGGATAGAACTTGGTTTCTTTCGGCGAGTAGTAAAGGGTTTATAGCAGACGTAACTTTACAGTGGATGAGTGCTCGTGAACAAACGAATTTTTCACGATTGAATTGTAATGTTGGTCATTTTAATGGTGTTTCATGGGACCATAATGCAGATAATATTTCTGCAAAAAATCAGGAGGAATACACGTTTAGTCAATCGAGATCTAATCTCACATCATTTTCTCCTTTTGTTGTAGAGAATGTTACTGCTCTACCAATTCGTTTACTGTATTTTAATGCTATAGTTGAATCTCAAAAAGTTAGGTTAGAATGGGAGACTGCTTCGGAAATCAACAATGACTTTTTTACAGTAGAACGATCGCATGATGGAAAAATGTTTGAACAGGTTTTGACAAAAAAGGGCAACAACGAAAGTAAAACTAATATCTGGTATGTAGGCTTTGATAACAATCCTGTCAATGGGGTAGTTTACTACCGATTGAAGCAAACTGATTTCGATGGCAAATTCGTTTATTCGGATATAATTTCTGTATATTATATGCACGAAAAATTTAGTAAACTGCAGGTATTTCCGAATCCAATTTCTGATAATTTTATCCAATTACATTATTTGTCAGAATTAAATAATTTGGTAGAATTAGTGATTTTCACTCCGGCTGGTGAACTAATTTATAAAGATAATTTAGAAGTAGAAAAGGGTGGGAATGCGATTAAAAATGAAGTTTCATTAATTCCTTCTGGAATTTATATTTTAAAGATTGGAAATGAATATATTGGATATGAAACAAGTATGTTCTCAAAGCAATAAATTATTAATTTAAAACTTTAAATAAAGTAGTATAACATTTTCATTAAAAAAAGATTAAATTTATTTAGAATAACCCTTTACCCTTTAAGAACTCTTCAAGTGATTCTATATCAGAAAATAATACTTCTCGTGCTTTACTTCCTTGGAACGCTCCAATTATATTAAATGCTTCCAATTGGTCAACAATTCTTCCAGCGCGATTATAGCCTAATTTTAATTTTCGTTGCAATAAACTCGCAGATCCTTGTTGATGCATTACTACAATACGCGCGGCATCTGCAAACATAGGGTCTATATCTCCTAAATCAAATTCTTTAGATTCTGCTCCTTCTCCAACATATTCTGGCAGTAACAAAGCATCAGGATATGCACGTTGATTTCCAATAAAAGCACAAATTTCTTCCACTTCAGGCGTATCCACGAAACCACATTGTAAACGAATCATATCCTGTCCCGTGGAAATTAACATATCTCCGCGTCCAATCAATTGATCAGCACCAGAAGAGTCTAATATAGTACGAGAATCTATCTTGGAAAGTACACGGAATGCAATACGTGCGGGAAAGTTTGCTTTAATCATACCAGTAATTACATTCACGGATGGTCTTTGTGTAGCAACAATTAAATGTATACCAATAGCACGCGCCAACTGCGCAATACGTGCAATAGGGTGTTCTACTTCTTTTCCTGCAGTCATAATTAAATCTGCAAACTCATCAATTAATACCACGATATATGGTAAATAACGATGTCCTTTTTCGGGATTTAATCTTCGTGCAATAAATTTCGTGTTGTATTCTTTAATCGTTCGAACTCCCGCATCTTTTAACAGTTCATAACGCTCATCCATTTCAATGCATAAAGAATTCAAAGTAGCAACTACTTTAGAAGTATCTGTGATAATCGCATCTTCTTCTCCTGGTAATTTCGCTAAAAAGTGTCGCTCGATTTTATTGTAAAGTGTTAACTCAACTTTCTTCGGATCTATTAATACAAACTTAACTTGCGCAGGATGCTTTTTGTATAAAATAGAAATTAGAATTGCGTTCAATCCAACCGATTTCCCTTGACCTGTAGAACCAGCAACTAACAAGTGAGGCATCTTTGTTAAATCAAATGTATACGTTTCATTGGTAATTGTTTTCCCCAACACAACTGGTAATTCAAAGTCTGAATTTTGAAATTTCTCCGAAGCGATTAATGAACGCATCGAAACCATTTGTGGGTTGCTATTTGGTACTTCAATACCAATTGTTCCCTTACCAGGAATCGGAGCAATAATACGAATCCCAAGGGCAGACAAGCTCAAGGCGATATCGTCTTCTAGATTTTTTATTTTAGAGATACGAACTCCTGGTGCAGGAATAATTTCATAAAGTGTAACTGTAGGACCAACAGTCGCTTTAATTTTAGCGATGTCGATTTTGTAATGCGATAATGTTTCGACAATTCGATTCTTATTATCCTCTAATTCTTGTTTATTGATACTTACCTCGGTATTCCCCCAGTCGCGTAATAGATCTATGGATGGAAGCATATATCCAGAAAGATCTAACGTAGGGTCGTAATCCCCATATTCCTTTCGCAAATCATCTGTCTCTTCTTCCGATAATATTTCTTCATTTTCAGGGATTTCTACTTGAAAATCATCTGCAATCTCAAGGGTAGAAAGATGTTCATTACTTACAGGCGTGAAAGAATTTTCTGGAATTTCTATAATGAAATCATCGTTCTGAATTGCTGAAATTGGAGCGATCGGTTGTGACAGCGTTTCAAAATTATCTTCTATTTCTTGAATGATATTGTTAGGTATGTCTTGCTTTACATTTAAAGGAACAACTGTTTCAAATGCATCATCTTCATCAAAGATTACAGGTTTACTTATAAATTCATTTTGAATATCTTCCTCTTTTATTGGGTTGATAATATGGATGTCGTCCGGTGTAACGGTGCGTTTGATACGTAATTTATTTTCGTATTCTTCTTCTGGTAGCTCTTCTTCATCCGTATCTTCCTTTGTGAAATGTGTAATTAAATTAGCAAACATTTCTTGGAAATTTGGATTGTGAAGGAGTACTAAAACGATATATAAAAGTACTAAAATAAATACAAGTGTTCCAATTTCTCCGATGGTATAGCGCAACCAATGATTGATGTAATAACCAAATGACCCACCTACAAAATTGATGTAATTCGCAAAATACCCTAAAAAAATGGAAGACCAAACCATCCAAACTATGGATTTAGAAGTGGTTTTATGAATTGGCAAAAACTGTATGTTCGCTAATAATTTTAAGCCATAAAGGAAAATTAAAAAAGGAATTACAAAAGCGGCAATGCCGAATCCGTTAAAAATGAGTGTATGAGAGATCCATGCTCCTAATTTACCATTCCAGTTAGTAACTTGTTGTAAATTAGATTCAAAAATAAAAGAGATAAAACCTTTACCAATAATTCTGTTTTGATCCACTTGCCAAGTGAACAGATAAGAAACACAAGCAAGTAAACAATAGAAGGACAGACAAATTAACAATGCCCCCGTGATTGTGGATGCGCGTTTTTTATCCCAACGTTGTGAAAATTTTTCTAGGACAGAAGCCTTTTCGTTAGTAGATTCATTTTCTGCTTTTGGGCTACTTTTCTTTGTTTTTTTTGGTGCTTCAGAAATTATTTCTTCTTCACCTCTTTGAATATATTGATTTTCTAATGACATATCTCCGTATAATCTATCGTACGAAGATACAATCTGTATGTAGTTGAATTAAGTGTTTCTAAACGAAGTTTAAACACTGAAATGTTAGTTTGTTCAATATTTATTTACTTATACGTTCTATAAAGTCATTAAAGGAAATTTTCTCATAGTCTTTCCCTACTGAAAAAAGTGAGTTTGGAATTTCTTTTTCTTTAATTTCTTGAAGCGTATAGCAAAGTAAACCGTCTTCTGATTGAATGTAGTATTTTACCGGTAATCCTTTTATTCCCGTGAATCCGCCAATGTATTTTGGATGGATGTTTTCTGCATAATACATAGCGATTGGAAGTTTAAAATTAGGATGCGAAACCATGATTTTTTTAGCTTTTATTCCACAGAATCTTTTATGACCTCGACAAGTTGTGAAATGGTATTTTGAGGCTGTTGTGTCTTTACTTATAGTTTGTTGAATAGCATATTTTTTACCTTTATATTCTAACAATACATATTGTTTTGAAAGTTGTAAATGACGAATTAATGTTTGTTTCCCCAAAGATAGATTTTCACTATCAGTTCGAACTAAAGTGTCATTGGTAAAAATGGTTGTAAATGAAATGAATTTAGGTTTTTTTGTTTCAGGATGTATCAATTCAACACTATACATCAATTCACCTTCAAATGGCTTGAAATTTTGAGCGTTTAAGCATAAGCAAGATAGGAAGGTCGAAAATAATAAGATGAATTTCATAAAGTGTGAGGTATTCGTGTATATGTATTATTTTTGCAGCTATAGTATTCTTGAATTTATGTATAAAGATATAACTTTTCTCTTAAATCCATCCGAAATTACAGCAGGTACACGTGGAGCTTCCCTTGGGCCATTTGCTTTAATTACAGCTGCTCGTAAAAATAAAAGTACGCTTTTTGGTCAATCTCCATTAGTATGTATGGAAGATTGTAATAGTCTGTTAGATAAAGAGTCTACATTTAGATATGCGAAAAATATAGATGGTTTATTAACCGTTTTTAAAGGGCTGGATAAGCACATTTCGGAAATTTACAAAAGCAATAATTTACCGTTTTTATTGTCTGGTGACCATGGTTCTGCAGGTGGAACAATTGCTGCTATTCGTCACGCTTTTCCAGATGAAAAATTAGGGGTGGTTTGGATTGATGCCCACGGGGATATTCACTCTCCATATACAACACCTTCGGGAAATATGCATGGAATGCCACTTTCAACATCTTTAAATGAAGATAATTTGCCATGTAAAGTAAATGATATTTCGACGGAAGAGAAGTTGTTATGGGAGGAGCTAAAAAACCTA
>Ga0114969_10003024_pt1 | contig 13688 bp, 16 predicted proteins | sample M_130807_MF_Meta_FD_87316 | JGI IMG/M metagenome (GOLD analysis project Ga0114969, IMG submission 87316) | Freshwater microbial communities from Lake Montjoie, Canada to study carbon cycling - M_130807_MF_MetaG | ecosystem: Environmental > Aquatic > Freshwater > Lake | place: Lake Montjoie...
AGGTGCGTTTGGCGCGCTCGGCGAATGCCGGCCTCGAGTGGGATCCTCCGATCACGCCGGTCGCAGGCGACCCCGCACCCGCCGGTTGCTCAAGACCCGCGCCCGCGATCGCTTCAGGCACGGCGGCCAGCGCGGTGCATGTGGTGTACCATGGCAGGGCGGACGGCCACACCGGCCTTTTCGTGTCGATCCTGAACAGCACGACGGCAACGTTTGGTCTTCCTATGATCGTTTCGATGGGAGACCGGCCGGTTCCCGCCACCATAGCGGCTACCGGAGACACGATTGCCGTGGTGTTCGAAGCGCCAGCGAACGCGACGGGCGTGATGTGGCTCGCCATTTCAGTCGGTCCCCGCCACATTCAGACTGTTCACGAAGTGCTCTCGGGGCGCGGGGTTCGCGTGTTTTCACCCGGGGTTGCGCTGGGCGGTGGCTGGGTGGGCGCCGCGTGGAATGAAGCGCGACAGGGAAATGACGCACCCACCGCGGTCGCGCGGGTGGGACGATGGGTGCGATGACGGCATCGCGCCAATGCGGGGAGAATACGGTTCGGACGTTGTTGAGGAGGATCGCGGGTTGATGAACGTCATTATTGCCGACGACGATCCGGTCATGCTGGTCCTGCTCCGCGCGGTCGTGGAGCAGGGTGGCCACACGGTCATCGCCAGCGTGCACGATGGTGAAGCGGCGTGGACGGCGTTCCAGAAATCCAACGACGTCCCGCTCGTCATTCTCGACTGGGAAATGCCCAAGCTCGACGGGCTCGGCCTTTGCCGCCGCATTCGCGAGTCGGAACTGGGCGATCCTTTTCTGCTCGTCGTCACCGGGCGCGACAAGCGCGAAGATCTGCTCCGCGCCCTCGACGCCGGCGCCGATGACTACCTGACCAAGCCGGTCACGGCGGACGAATTCGCCGCGCGGCTCCGGATCGCGGAACGCCGCATTGAAATCACCGGCGCGCGCCGCCAGGCGGAAATCGAACTGCGCAAAGCCCGCTATCTCGCCGGCATCGGCGAGACGTCGCTCGCGCTGCAGCACGAAATCAACAATCTGCTCGCCGCGATGCTCTCGCATGCGTCGCTGCTCGAAGCGGGAATGATAGAGGATTCCGAGAAAGAAGAAGCGCTGCAGACGATGGTCCAGCAGGCGCGTCGCATTGGCGAAGTGGTCAAGCGTCTCCGCCAGATTGAGCAGCCGCGCTCCGTGGAGTACCTCGGCAACGCGCGGATGCTGGACATCGGCCCAGGCGCCGAGCCAAGGAAATCTTGAGCACCCGCATCATCGGGGCACACACCCCCGACGCAGGCGGCATGGTGATGGCGGTGCGCCGCGCGGCGGCGTCGCGCATGGATGCGCTGCAGTGTTTCACCGCGCCGCCCACCTACTACGGCGACAAGGTCTCGGCAAAGGCGCCTAAGGTGACGGCGTTCCGTGTGGCGCTCGCGACAGCAGGCATCGAGGCGCGCAACGTGCTCGTGCATGCGGCGTACGTGCTGAATACGGCGTCATCAGAGCCGGAGAAGGCCGCACGCGCCGCTGGTGGCCTCGCGAAGGAACTGGAGCGCTCCACGGCCTACGGTGTTGGCGCCTGTTGTTTTCATCCCGGCTCAGCCGGCGATGGCGATCCGGATGCGGCCTGCGACCGTGTGGGTGACGCGATCATTCATGCGCTGGGTGGCGTTCCCGAGGGCGCCTCGCGGACCCGTGTGCTGATTGAGAACACCGCCGGCGCCGGGAAAACGATGGGCCGGTCTGCTGAGGAAATCGCGAGAATGCTTGCGCGCGTGCCAAAAGCGCTGCGGCATCGTACCGGCTATGGGCTCGACACCTGCCACCTCTTCGCAAGCGGGAAGGAGATCGCAACGTCTCCCGAGACGCAGCGCGCCGTTCTTGATGAGTACGAGCGGGTGATCGGCGAACGACCCGCGTTCTTCCACCTGAACGACAGCCAGCACCCCTTCGGATCGAACAAGGATCGGCACGCGTGCATTGGTGACGGTTTGATTGGCGTCGAGCCGTTTCGGTGGTTGCTCGCCGACCCGCGTACAGAGGGGATTCCGCTCATTCTCGAGACGCCGCAGGAGCGCGACGACGTGCTGGAAAACGACGAGACGGCGGACCCTGCGGATGCGCGAATGATGGCGCTGTTGAGGTCATTTCTCTCGGTGTAATTCGTCGCTGCACTCGGTGAATTGCGTCGTTTTTGATCCTGAAGCCGGTTCCCCAGAGGGAACTCCCCTATTGCGCTCTCGCCGTGAGGTGATACTTTCGAGCAGTTACCAGAGGGAAACCGGGTTTCCTCAACCAAATCATTTCAGGAGAAAGTCCCATGGCTGCCAAGAAGAAGGCGAAGGCGAAGACGAAGCGGAAGCCGAATGCAGCGTTCATGAAGCCGGTGCAGCCGGATGAAAAGCTGGCCGTCATTGTGGGCAGCAAGCCGCTGCCGCGCACGGAGCTGACCAAGAAGCTCTGGGCCTACATCAAGAAGCACGGCCTTCAGGACAAGAAGAACCGTCGTATGATCAACGCCGACGCCGCCCTCAAGGCTGTCTTCAATGGCAAGGCATCGACGGACATGTTCTCGATGACGGCACTCGTCTCGAAGCACGTCAAGAAGTAGAGCACCGCTTTCGGGCGGTACCGTGGAGGGGGTGCGTCCGCAGGGACGCGCCCCCTTTTCGCATTCTCCCAGCGCCCGCCCTTGCCCACGCTCGTTCGCGGCCCAGATTCCGTGCACGCATCGGCGCACCGTCGCAGCCGGCGCCTCACCTCAGGCAATCACGTCGTGGCCTCGCGAAATTCATCAGGGAAGGAAAAGGAGTCTGGCGCCAAGGGCGCCCTCGCGGCCGCGCGAGGCAAGAAAAGCGGCAGCGGGTTGTCGATAAAAAAGTTGTGGGAGGGATTCAAGTCGCTCGCGGGCACGATCGCGATCTTCCTGATCCTCCGCACCTTCCTAGTCGAGGCGTATCGCATTCCCTCGGGGAGCATGATTCCGTCGCTCCTGATTGGCGACTGGCTTTTCGTGAACAAACTCGTCTACGGTCCGCATGTGCCGTTCACGAGCATCAACCTGCCGGGCTATGCGGAACCGACGCGCGGCGAGGTGGTGGTGTTCGAGTCGCCCTATCAGGCCGACGAAGCCGCGCTCGACCACGATCCGACGCCGACGCTTGTGAAACGCCTCATCGGCGTTCCAGGCGACACGATCTACATGCGCAACGCCGTGGTCTACGTCGACGGCCTCGCGCAGAAACTCGGGTATACGTCGCCCGAACAGACGCAGGGCGACGGCACCGTGAGTGATCCGCTCTTCGAATGGCAGCACAAGTACGAGATCAAGAAATCGCGGTTCGGTGAGCCGCCGCTCCAGCCGACCCACGACAACTGGGGCCCGCTCGTCATTCCGGCGAAGCATCTCTTCATGATGGGAGACAACCGGTACGACTCGAAGGACAGTCGCTACTGGGGCATCGTGCCGCGCGAAAACGTGCGCGGCCGGCCGATGTTTGTGTACTACTCATTCGTGTCCTCTGCCGAGAGCGACCGCCCGTTGAGTTTCATCTCCGACATCAGGTGGGGACGGCTGGGGCATTGGATCAAGTGAGACGGCAGTTGGCAGTTGGCAGTTGGTTGGGGACGACGCGGTAGCCGCTGCGCCCATGTCACTGCTGTTCCCGTTCGACCCCGACATCACGCGCGCGAGCACGATTCCGTCGCGCTGCTATGTGGATCCGGTGTTCCTCGCCCTCGAAGAGGAACGGGTGTTCGGGCGAACGTGGCAGCTCGTTGGCAAACTCGAAGATGTGGCGGAGCAGGGCGCGTTTCTCACTGCACAGATTGCGCGTGAACCGATTGTCGTCGTGCGCGGCGCAGAAGGACTGCGCGGCTTCCACAACGTCTGCCTGCATCGCGCCGGGCCGGTGGCCGAGGGCTGCGGAAAGCGGCAGACGCTGCAGTGCCGCTACCACGGCTGGACCTATGACCTGAACGGCAAGCTGCTGCGCGCCCCGGAGATGGAGGAGAGCGCCGGCTTCAACGCGGCGGACTTTCAGTTGCTCCCCGTGCAGGTGGACACCTGGGGTCCGTTGGTCTTCGCGAATCTCGATCTGAAGGCACTGCCGCTCGCGCACTTCATGGACGGCATCGCGCCGCTCACCGCGCGCTTTGCGCCCGAGATGATGCGTTTCGTCATGCGAAAGAGCTGGACGATCGCCTGCAACTGGAAGGTGTACGTCGACAACTATCTCGAGGGGTATCACATCCCGGTAGTGCACCCGGGGCTGCACAAGGAACTCGACTACGACGCGTATCGCGTGGAGCCGCACCGACACTGGTCGCTGCAGCACGCGCCGATACGCGAGGTGGAGCAGGGGGCCAACGATCGGCTCTACGTGCCGAAAGGTGATGCAAACGACGCTTCGTATCTCTGGCTCTTCCCGAACGTGATGCTCAACATCTATCTCGGGCAGATGCAGACGAATGTCGTGATTCCGCGCGGCACCGACTCGTGCGAAGTGGTGTTTGAATGGTATGCGGCCACTCCGCCGGCCGACGATGCGGCGCGGGCGAACTGGGCGAAACTGGTGGCGTTCAGCGACGACGTGCAGGATGAGGATATTTCCATCTGTGAACGCGTGCACACGAACCTTCGCTCGCGGTCGTACGATCGCGGCCGCTATTCCGCGAAGCGTGAAGTGGGCGTGCATCACTTTCACGGGCTGATTCACGAATTCCTGACCTAGTCACCGAAACCCGAGGTTTCCGATGCGCCGATTCCTGATTGCACTCGCCATTGCTGTAACGACCGTACCCGGAGTGCTCGCCGCCCAGCAGCCAGAGTTTCTGCAGCCTTATGGCGCGCCCACGCGTCCGTTCTCACCGGCGGTGAAGGTCGGCAACACGCTCTACCTCGCGGGGCAGGTGGGCACGGCGGCGAATGCCGGTGGCAGCACGGTCGTTCCTGGCGGCATTGAAGCCGAGACGAAGCAGGTGATGGAGAACATCAAGGACGTCCTTTCCAAGACCGGTTCGGACATGGACCATGTCGTGAAGTGCACGGTGTTCATGGCCGACATGAAGGAGTGGGACGCCATGAACGTGGTGTACCGCACCTACTTCAAGGCCAACAAGTATCCCGCGCGCAGCGCCTTCGGTTCCACCGGTCTCGCGCTTAACGCGCGCGTCGAGATCGAATGCATCGCGACGGTCAAATAGCATGACGCGGTGGCCGGCAGCCGCGATTGTTAGCGTTGCGCTCCTTGCGAGTGCGGTCGCTGCAAGCGCACAGGCCGCCAAGGGCACCGTCGTCACCGACACCGTCTGGTCGCAGGCACTCGGCACCTCAAAGGCGCTCATCGTGTACCTGCCGTCGTCGTACCGCACTGCCGCAGGTCGTCGGTTTCCGGTCGCGTATTACCTGCATGGCCTTGGCGGCGACGAAACGAATTGGACTGGGCCGGGTGGTATCGCTCAGGTGATGGATTCGCTGGTCGCCGCGGGCAAGCCGGAGATGATCGTTGCCATGCCAGACGGCGACGACTCCTGGTACGCGACGTACAACGTGCTGCTCGACGCGGCCGGTTGCCGCCGGATGCTCGCCAAGGGCGCCAACGCCGACCATGACTGCGTCGCCTGGCCGCACTACGACGACTACATCGCGTTCGACGTCGTGCGGCACGTAGACGCGAAGTACCGCACCACCGCTACGGCCGCGGCGCGCGCGATTGCCGGCCTCTCGATGGGTGGCTACGGCGCCATCACGCTTGCACTCCAGTACCCGACCGTGTTTTCAGCCGCGGCGTCGCACTCCGGCGTGCTTTCACCGATGGAATTCGCGCCGCCGCCGTTCGGCCGCGGCCTCTACACCCGCTCGTCTGCCGATTCCGCAACGGCCGCAAGCTTCATGAATCGCAACGCCGAACGCTTTCGCATCGTGTTTGGCGCGGACAGTTCGAGCTGGCGTGCACGCGACCCGGCGACGATTGCTGCGCGGTTGGCGCAGCGCGGCGGCAAGTTTCCCGCACTCTACGCCGACGGCGGTACCTCCGACTTCTTTCTGCCGCAGAGCCGGGCGTTCGTTGAGGCAATGTCGGCACGCATGGTACCCATCGAATACCACGAATGGCCGGGCAATCACGAGTGGAAGTTCTGGCGCGGCCATGTGGGCGAGAGCCTCGCCTGGATCGGCGCGCATATCGGCGGCGCGGCCCGCTGAATAGACGCTGACGGCACAATGACGGAAGTGTTTCGCGTACCTTGCACCGCATGACGGAGTTCTTCCCGCGACACTCCACGGGCTGGCGCATCGAGCAGCCGCATGCGCTGCGGCGGCTGACGCTGTCGTTGCCGCAGATGGCGCTCGTCACGGGGGTCGTGCTCCGGCTCTGGCGCTCGTACACGCTCACGCATGGCGCGGCAGACAGCTGGGCTTGGGTCGGCGGCACCTTCCTCGTTGGGGCGTCGTTTCTCTGTCTGATGTGCGCGTTGCACCTCGCCAACTTCACGCTGCGCAACTGGTTTTGGCGCGCGCCGCTCTTTGCCGTCCTAGAGTCAGGCGCGGAGATCGTCGCGAGCCTCGCGCTGACCACCGTGAATCTCGAACCCCTCGGCGCCGAAATGGCCGAGTATTCCGATTGGATTCCCACCGCCATGCGCATCCTGTACTGGCGGCTCGGCGGATTGATTCTCTTTTCCTTCGTGCTCGGCGTGGTCGTCTCGATTCTACGCCGGTTGATCCTTGTGGCCGAGGATCGCACGCGTACCGTAGCGGCGGTGCATCGCGCTTCCGCCGAGCAGCAAGCAGTCGTTGAACCATCCGACGGAGCTCCCAACTGATGCCAACAGGAATTCGCCGCACCGCCCTCGCCCTCACACTGCTGGCCGCCCCCATGGCCGCGCAGGACACTCCGAAGAAGAACGAAGTCATGCCGCCCCGCACGGCGAACGCCTCGCGCCCCTTTGGCACGCAGCGCGAGCTCGCGGCCATGCAGCAGGTGTGGCTCAAGAAACGCCTCGACACCTTCGTGCCAGACCTGATGCGCAAGAATGGCGTTGATTTCTGGGTCATCACGATGCGTGAGTACAACGAAGACCCGGTGTTCAACTCGATTACCGGGCCGGAAACGATGTTCGCGCGGCGCCGGACGATCTACGTAATGTTCGACAAGTGCGCCGCGAGCAGTCAGGCGCCGAGCGCCGCATGCATTGAGCGCATCGCACTGGGCGGAACGTCGCAGGGTGGAGTGTGGACCGCGCGCGGCTCGATGAAGGCGGTCGATGCCGCGGTTGGCGGACGCCAGGCCGAACTCTGGGGCGACGAACAGTGGGGCGCGCTCAAGCAGTTGATCGAGGAGAAGAATCCCAAGGTCATCGGCATCAATCGGTCGAAGGTGTTCGCCTTTACCGACGGGCTCTCGAGCGGTGAACTGCAGGGCATGACCGAGGCGCTTGGCGACAAGTGGGCATCGAAGTTCAAGGATGCGGAGGGATTGCCGCTTGAGTTGATTGCGTCGCGGCTGCCGGAGGAAGAGGTATTCTTCGGCAAGCTGACGGAAAAGGTCTGGGCCATGACGCAGGAAATGTTTTCAGCCCGAACGATCGTGCCCGGCAAGACGCGCGCGAGCGAACTCGTCTGGTGGTGGCGTCAGAAGGTGGCGGATCAGGGGATGGGCACCTGGTTCCAGCCGAGCATCGAGATTCAGCGGAAAGGAAAGACGTCCGAGCAGTTAGGCGAGAATCCGGTCATCGAGCGCGGCGACGTGCTGCACTGCGATGTAGGGATCACCGTCGCGCGACTGAACACTGACACGCAGCACAACGCGTATGTCCTCCTCCCAGGTGAGACGGATGCGCCAGCGGGTCTCAAGAAGGCGCTGCTTAACGCCAATGCGCTCCAGGACATCGCGATGGAAGAAGCGCGGCCCGGCCGAACGGGCAATGAGATTCTGAAGTCGGTGCGTGATCGCATGCGCGCAAAGGGAATTGATGGCACGATGTATTCGCATCCCATTGGCATGAACGGGCATGGCGCTGGGCCGCTGATTGGGCTGTGGGACTATCAGGACGGGGTGCCCGGCCGTGGCGACGCGAAGGTCACGGCGTCGATGTGGTATTCGATCGAGCTCCAGGCCACGACGCCGGTGCCGGAGTGGGGTGGCCAGCCCGTGCGCATGGCGCAGGAAGAGGACATGATTATTGGTGCGGATGGAAAGGCGCGCTGGGCGCTGAAGCGTCAGGACAAGCTTTTTCTCGTGAAGTAGGGGTTTCTCGGATGAAGAAGGGTCAAAAAGAACTGTTGGTGGTTGGCGATCGCGTGCTCATTCGCGTCGAAGAGGGTGAGGAGCGCACGAAGGTTGGGCTCTATCTCCCTGCCACTGCAGTGGATAGTCAAGCGGTGCAGGGTGGAACGATTGAAGCGACGGGCCCGGGGCACGCCCTGCCCTCGGTGGAAGAGCACCTCGACGAGCCGTGGCAGATCTCGGGCATCAAGGACACCCGTTATGTTCCTATGCAGGCGCGCGTGGGTGACTACGCGCTCTTTTTCAGGAAGGCGGCGGTGGAGATCACGTTCGAAAACGAACGCTTTCTCGTGGTCCCGCAGGCGGCGATTCTGGCACTCGCACGGAAGCCGTCGTAACCGAACCCAATAGGCCCTGCAGGTTAGTCACCGGCCTGTGATAGAGCGAAGGAGATACCAATGCTGTACGACGAACGATTCATTACCCCGATGCGCCAGGAACTGACGCGCGTTGGATTCGAAGAGCTCCGCACGGCAGTTGACGTGGAGACCAAGCTCGGCGCGGCAACCGGCACGACGTTGCTGGTCGTGAACTCGATGTGTGGCTGTGCCGCCCGCAACGCGCGCCCGGCGGTGTCGGATGCGCTGCAGCACACGGCGAAGCCCGATCATCTGTACACGGTGTTTGCTGGCCAGGATTCCGAAGCGACCGGTCGTGCGCGCGACTACATCACCGGTTACCAGCCGAGCTCGCCTTCGATGGCGATGTTCAAGGATGGCAAGCTGGTGTTCGCCCTCGAACGGTACCAGATTGAAGGACGTTCGGCAGCCGAGATCGCCGCCGACCTCGTCAACGCATTCGACACGCACTGCGGCGCCACAACCACCGCGTAACGAATTCGCTTGCCTCGCGCAAGCACCAAGCCCCGCGCATCGAAATGATGCTCGGGGCTTGTCATTGAAAAGCACTTGTAGATGCAGAGGCCATTCCGTATGATTTGCACGTGGCCAGAACTTCGCGCTCCTCTCCCGTCGCTCCGGCGCTCGATCGCACGATCCACGAGCCCATCCGGCTCGGCATCATCAGCGCCCTAGCGGTCAACGCGAGCCTGAGCTTCAACGACCTGAAGCAGCGCCTCGACACGACGGATGGCAATGTCAGCGTGCACGCACGCAAGCTCGAAGACGCGGGCTTCGTGAGTTGCCACAAGGGATTTGAGGGCCGCGTGCCGCACACCGAGTACAAGCTCACGGCGGCGGGCCGCAAGGCGATGGATCGCTACTTCACGCAGATGACCGCGATCATCGAGGCAGCGCGAAGCAAGTAGCGCCGTCAGCGGCTACGGCTGCGTGGCGACGGTCGCGACATCCCAGGCGACGTCCTGTGCCGCGAGCCCGGCCAGTTGGCCGGTCTCCACGAAAAACCTACGCCCTGCCGGCTGTTCGGCCTATGCGTAGCGAACCCAGCGGACGAGCTCCTTCATGGTGGGTCGTTTGCCGGTCATCAACAGGCCGACCCGGTAGATGCGAGCAGACACCCAAATGGCGGCAACGCACGAGACCATCAGACCGCCGAGCGACAGGGCGAGCTGCCACATCGGCACCTGCGTGCCACTCATGACGAGTGGCATGATGATTGGCGAACTAAAGGGCAGCAGGCTCATCACCGTGGCCATGGTGCCCGTCGGTTGCGTCATGATCGGCTGCACGAGGATGATGCTCGCGACGAGCAGCATCATGACGGGCTGTGCGGCCTGCGTGGCCTCTTCCTGGCTGTTGCACATGGCACCCACGGCCGCAAAGAGCGAGGCGTAGAAGGTGTAGCCAAGGAGGAAGTACAGCACCAGGCAAACCATCTGGAGCACGCTCACCTGTGGCAGTTGGAACGCGCCCATGCCCATCGCGGCGGCCATCCCCATTCCATACGCTGACACCGCGACGCTGAACGAAAGCCAGACAAGCTGCTGTGTGAGGCCCACGGCGCCAACGCCGATCACCTTCCCGGCGAGCAGCGTCTCCGGCGAGATGCTGGCGATCACGACTTCGGCTACGCGCGTCGTCTTTTCCTCCAACACGCCGCGCAGGATATTCTGGCCGTAGAGGATGATCATCATGTAGAGCAGGAACGCGATGATGAACCCGAAAATCGCGCTGACCAGTCCGGACCCGCCGCGTCCCTTGGACGTAATCCGCTCCGTCTCGACATCGGCCCTGACGCGTGACAGCGAATCCGCGCGCGGGCCTGAGATCCCTGCGCCTTCGAGCCGTTGCAGGAGGAGCGCCGAACGGACCGAGGCTTCGATGTTGTTCATTTCGCCGAGCGACGAGGCGTTCTTTCCGGCGTAGCGGGCTTTCGCCGTGGCGACCGTCGAGGAATCGAGCACGAGGTAGCCCTGATACTCACCGCGCATGACGGCGAGGGTGGCCGTGCTTTCGGCAGCGGCCAAGCCGGCCATGGCCAGCGATGTCACCGTTGGCTCAACGATCGGCGGGGCCTCTGGTCCGGACATCACCTTCCGAAGCGGATTATTCTCCTCGCGCGTGTGCATCGATTTCGCGACGCGCGTACCAAGCGCCGTTCCCGTAGCATCGAGAATGTTGATCGCGGACCCGGGCGCGTTCCGCATGTTGCGCACGGTCAGCAGGCCGGGCAGCACCGAGATCGCGAGAAAGAAGACGGGACCAAAGACCGTCGTGATGATGAACCACTTCGTGCGGACGCGCTCGAGATACTCGCGCTTGATGACGGCCATCAGCTTGCGTCGATTAACCATGACCCGTCATCCCCGGCTCGATACCTACCGCGCCGACTGTTTCGAGGAAAATCTGGTGCAGCGAGGGTTGCACGAGTTCAAAACGCTCCACATCGACGCCGGTGGCCACGATCGTGCGAAGCAGCTCCTGTGGATTCGCGCCCTTGTGCAGCTTGAGTTCGAAAAACCGGTTCTGATCGTCGATTTTGTCGATCATCGGCAATCCCTTCAGCATCTCCGCGATGCGCTCGCGCCCGCCGGCCACGCTCAATGCCACGTTGTTGGCGCCATGCTCCGCCTTGACTGCGGCCACCGTGCCGTCGAGCACTTTCTTTCCGCCGGCGATGATGCACACCGAGTCGCAGAGGCGTTCGGCGTTGTCCATGAGGTGGGTCGAAAAAATGATCGTCTTGCCGCGCTTCTTGAGGTCGACGATGGTGTCCTTCAGCGCCTGCGCGTTGATCGGGTCGAGCCCGCTGAACGGTTCGTCGAGAATGACGAGGTCCGGATCATGGAGCAGGGTGCCGATGAACTGGACCTTCTGCTGCATGCCGCGGGAGAGTTCGTCGACCTTCGCGTTGCCCCAGTCCTTTTCGGGGGTCTTGAGCGAGAGCCGCTCGAGCCATTCGTCAATACGATGGTCGGCCACGTTCCCGGAGATACCCTTCAGTTCGGCGAGGAACTTCAGAACGCGTCGGACCTGCATCTTCTTGTAGAGGCCGCGCTCCTCGGGAAGGTACCCGACACGGTCGAGGATGCTCTGATCGGTGTTGGCGGTGCCGAGCACCGAGATCGAGCCCTCGTCGGGCGCGATGACGTTCAGCACCATGCGAATCGTGGTGGTCTTTCCGGCGCCGTTCGGCCCGAGGAGTCCGTACACCGTGCCTTTGGGCACGGCGAGGGACAGGGCATCAACTGCAGCGTGCTCGGCGTAGCGTTTCGAGACCGCCCGAATATCGATGGCAAGGTCGGTCATGGCTCTTGTCAGGTCACTTGTTTGAGGCGAGACGCGCTCCGAATATACGGGAATGCTAGGAACAGAGTTTCTGCTCGTTTGCGCGTCGTTGCTGGTCGTCGCATTCCTCTACTCGGCCGTAGGGCATGCGGGCGCGTCGGGTTACATCGCCGTGCTGACATTGTTCGGGTACACCGCCGAGGTTATTCGGCCCGTCGCGTTGGTGCTCAACATCGCCGTCGCCACCATCGGCACCATCCAGTTTGCGCGGGCCGGCCACTTTTCGTGGAAGCTGTTCTGGCCCTTCGCGATCCTCGCGGTGCCGCTCGCGTTTCTGGGCGGGTATATCACGCTTCCAACGCATGTGCTGAAAGTGCTCATTGGCGTGGTACTGCTCTTCTCGGCCATACGTTTTGCGGTCACGTCTGGTGCGGATCCCGAGGTGCACGCGCCTCCCACGGCGGCGGCCATCGCGGTTGGGGGTGGACTTGGGATGTTGGCGGGACTGACTGGGACCGGCGGCGGCATCTTCCTCACGCCGGTGCTGATCTTCATGAAGTGGGCGAAGACGAAGCAGGCGTCCGCGGTTTCAGCGCTGTTCATTCTCGTCAACTCTGCGGCAGGACTCGCCGGGAACTTCAGTGCAACGAAGGCATTTCCGACCTTCGCGCTTTCGTTCGCCGGTGTCGCGATTGTCGGCGGCACGTTCGGGTCGTACCTCGGCAGTCGCACACTCGACGTGACCATCATCAAGCGGCTGCTTGCGATCGTGTTGCTGATCGCCGGGCTTAAATTAATTTTGACGTGAGCGCCGAGATGCCTGGTAAGCGCCGGGTGGCGGTGATCGCCGGCGCAGGGCCGGCTGGGCTTACGGCGGCGTGGGAACTGTTTGCGCGCACGGACATCCTGCCGGTGGTCATTGAAACGACCGATGCCACCGGCGGCATCGCGCAGACGTACACCTACAAAGGCAATCGCATTGATCTCGGCGGGCATCGCTTTTTTTCCAAGAGCGAGCGGGTGATGAACTGGTGGTTCAGCATTCTGCCCAAGCAGGGTGCACCGGCGCTGGGCAATGCCACGCACAAACACGACGTCGAGTACGCCACGGACGTCATCGTGCGTCCGCTCGTGCCCGGTGGGAATGGCAGTGCCGAGGTGAAGGAGACAAAGCGCGCGGCGCCCGATCCCGCGAAGGAAGCGCTCGCCGCCGCCGCGGCACTCGTCATTACGTCCGGATACGAACGCAAAATCAGCCGGTCGCTGGGCGAGACGCTCGGGTTCACTGTCGCAACCTGGACCGTGCGTGGTCACGAGGTGTTCCGCCTTGACTGATCTGCGCGGGCGGGTGTCCGACTTCAACGCTTTTCCGGCGTATGCCTGGAACACCGTGCGAAACAGCACGCTTGGGGGTCGCACACTCTTTATCACAGGGGCCAGCGGGTTCGCCGGCAGCTGGCTGCTCGCGGCGATCGCAAAGCTGAATGCGCGGCTCGCGGCGCCAATCAAGGTTCGCGCCCTGAGTCGCGTGGCTCGTGAATCGACCGACCCGTGGCTGACCTGGGTGCAGGGCGACGTGCGCGAGTTTCGCGACGATGCGCGCGCCGATGTAATCCTTCACGCAGGGTTGTCGAGCGAAGCAACGCCGGACGGAGGTGACGCCGAGTTGCGTGACACGGCGGTGCGGGGGATGGAACGGATTCTTGCGCATGCCAAGGCGAGCGGTGCCACGCGACTGCTCGTG
>Ga0114969_10003027_pt1 | contig 13683 bp, 10 predicted proteins | sample M_130807_MF_Meta_FD_87316 | JGI IMG/M metagenome (GOLD analysis project Ga0114969, IMG submission 87316) | Freshwater microbial communities from Lake Montjoie, Canada to study carbon cycling - M_130807_MF_MetaG | ecosystem: Environmental > Aquatic > Freshwater > Lake | place: Lake Montjoie...
CATTCGCGCGACGCGCCCCCGATCGCCGGTCGGCGGCTAGGGTGCTTTGAAACAGTGCGGGCAGCTGATGTCGGCCACGTAGCGGGGATCGCGTTGTTCGGCCTCGGTGAGGGGCATCTGGCAGTTGAAACAGAGTTTGGAGTTTGTCTCGCGCAGCGAGGGGTCCACGCAGACGCGACGATCGAACACGAAGCACTCGCCGTCGTAGTGGGCACCGCCGCACTCTTCAAAATATTTGAGGATGCCGCCGTCGAGTTGGTGGACGTGTTTGAAGCCGGCACGCTCCATGAAGGGTCCGGCCTTTTCGCAGCGGATGCCACCGGTGCAAAACATCACGAGGGGCCGCTCTTTCATTTCCTCTGGGAGACGGGCGACCGCATCGGGAAACTCACGGAAGTGGTCGATGTGGGCCGAGATCGCGCCGTGAAATGAGCCCATGCGGATTTCGTAATCGTTGCGCGTGTCGAGCAGTGTGATCGGGCGGCCCTCGTCGAGCCACTGCTTGAGGGTGTGTGCGGTTAGTTTGGCCGTGGGGCGGCGAGCTGGATCGATCCCCTCGACCCCGAAGGCGATGATTTCCTTTTTGATCTTCACCAGCATCCGATTGAACGGCTGTTCAGCGCTGAGGCTTTCCTTCGGAGTGAGATCCTCGAGGCCGGGGATGGAGCGCAGTTCGACGAGGAGGGCGTCGATGTCTTCGCGCGTTCCGGCCACGAAGAGGTTAATGCCCTCGGGACTCAGGAGAATGGTGCCGCGTAATCGGCGGGCGCGACTGACCTGTTGCAGCCGCTCGCGCCACGAGGGGAGATCGTCGAGGGGGGCGAACTTGTAGGTCGAGATATTGATGAAGGCGGACATGGGCGGCACCGGAGCAACCGGAGACGAGACAAGAGCGGAGGGAAAACTCAAGGGATTGTCGGTGCGACGCCCGAGAGGGAGAGAAATTGTTTGAGCAGCGTGAGGTCGGTCGCCGAAGTCTTGGCGACGAAGCCGCGGGCGTGGGCGAAATGGATACCGGGTTGGTCAGCGATGCGGGTGAAATCGAGACGCGCGCTGTCCCGATAACGTGAAAGGCCGTAACCGGTGCTGCGGCGATCGGGGCTCACGGTGCCAACGACGTCGTCGGCAAGGCCGCGGTTTTCGATGTAGCGATCGATGCCCATCGACGGATCGTCAGGCAGCGGATCGGTGCGCGGGAGAAAGAGGATTTTAGCGGGTGTGCCGGCGAGATCGATGGTCCAGATCTCCGCGTGTTCGCCGATGAAATCGAGGCGGGCGCGGAGGGATTTTACGTAGTCGAGTAGGTCCTCGCCGATCATGCGCATGATTTCCCAGAGTGGCTGCCCGGGCTCGAGACGGGTCGCGAGCGCGAAGCGACGCAGGAGAGTAATGTCGATCGGTGAGATGAGTTTCGCGAGGGCGCCGGGCGACACGTCGAGCCGTTTCGCGGTGGTAAGGGGCCCGCGGCAATCGAACCACTCGGCGGTTTCGAGCCAGTCACAAAATTGGCGAGCGTCGTCGTAGAGACCGAGATGCTGGAGGACGAGCGAGAGGGAGCAGGTGGGCGGGTGATCCTTGGGCAGCTGATGATGGTCGAAATTATTGAGCTCGGGAGCGTGCTGGTGCCCGACGTCGACGACGGCGGTGGCGGGATCGGCAAGGTCGGCGGGCGACGGCTCGCGGCGAACGATCGGCGCGGGGTGGAGCGCGATTAGGACAGAGCACGCGAGGAATTCGTCTTTGTGGGCACTGCCGGGGTGCGTGAGGATCGTGGCGATGGGTGTGGACATGAAGAGAGCGGAGAGTTGGGCCGAGGGCGGTGTGCCGCAATGGCGGATGTCGAATGGGAAATGGGACCAAAAAATTCGAACAGCGAGTTGCCCACCGAAGTCGCGAACGCGGGGCATGGGGCGGTCTCTCAGATTTCAGCTGGCGACACACACTCGACCAAGGATTGCACGGAGGAAACGGATACGCCCGCGTGAGGCGATCGCTGTTCAGGCTGACTTGCTCGGTGCGGCTACGGCTTGCGTCGGCGAGGGAAGAGATTCCGAGTTTTTCTGACCCCAGCTTTCTGACGATCCAGGGGAGGCGCGGTGGATCGGTGGGGTGGGTGCGGCTGTGGCTGGCGCGAGTCAATCCGGGGGTGCTCGCGTCGCGTGTATCTCGGAAAGTGGGTACGAAAAAGCCCGGGGTTTTGCCCGGGCTGAGGTGGGGGGATCGGTGCGTAGAGCACCGCTTTCATGCGAAGTGATTAGCGGACGACGCGGGCGCCGCCGCCGGCGATGGCTTTCTCGACTTCTTTGCGGGTGGCCATCGAGGTGTCACCGGGGGTCGTCGAAGCGAGCGCGCCGTGGGCGGCTCCATACTCGACGGCCTTTTGGGCGTCGTTGAACTCCAGGAAACCGAACTGCACCCCGGAGGCGAAGCTGTCGCCACCGCCAACGCGGTCCAGAATCTCCAGACCGGGATACGGCTTGCTCTCGTGGAACTTACCGGCGTGCCAGAGGATCGCGGACCAATCGTTCTTCGTGGCGGTGATGACGTGGCGGAGCGTAGTCGCAGCGACCTTGAAATTCGGGAACTCGGTCACAGCGGTTTCGATCATGGCCTTGAAGGCGTCGGTCTCGATGTGGCCGAGGGTCTCGGCGCCCTTGACGGCGAACCCGAGAGAGGCGGTGAAGTCCTCCTCGTTGCCGATCATGACGTCGACATACTTGGCAATCTCACGGTTGACTTCTTGGGCTTTTTTCAGGCCGCCGATGGTTTTCCAGAGCGAGGGGCGGTAGTTGAGATCGTAGGACACGATGGTGCCGTATTTCTTGGCGGCTTTGACGGCCTCAACGGTGACTTCGGCGGTGGAGGCGGAGAGCGCGGCGTAGATGCCGCCGGTGTGAAACCAGCGCACGCCGAGTTTGCCGAAGATGTGGTCCCAATCGATGTCGCCGACCTTAATCTGGGAGGCGGCGGTGTTGCCCCGGTCCGGATTGCCGACCGCGCCGCGGATACCGAAGCCGCGCTCGGTGAAGTTGAGACCGTTGCGGACGGTGCGGCCAATGCCGTCGTCGTCGCGCCATTGGATGAAGTCGGTGGCGACGCCGCCCTGCATGATAAAATCTTCGACGAGGTGGCCGACCTCGTTGTCGACGAAGGCGGTGACGACGGCGGTTTTGTAACCGAAGCATTTACGGAGACCGCGGGAGGTATTGTATTCGCCGCCGCCTTCCCAGACTTGGAAATTGCGCGCGGTGCGAATGCGGCCCTCGCCGGGATCAAGGCGGAGCATGACTTCGCCGAGCGAGATTTGATCGAAGGCGCAGGAATTAGCGGGTTTGATTGGGAGGCTCATGATGGTGGAAAAGTGAAAGGAAAAGTGAACGCGTGGGTGCCCAAGGAGCACACGGAAATCACAGCAGAAAGCTGAGCCAAGAACGCGGTCGGCGGACGGTCAATGGCGGACTGCTGACACGTGTGTCAGCGGGTGTGAGTCAGGACTGCGCCTGACCCAACAGGAATGGATCCCGACTCTGGATTTGAAACGCGGAGGACGCGGAGACCGCGGAGAAATTGGGCGGTGCGGCTGGGCGGCGTTGATCACACCGGAGAAAACCTACGTTTTTTTCTTTCGTCCCGGCTTCGACTCGATGTTCAGGTAGGTCTTGTTGAGCATTTGGCTTTCGTAGAGTTCGAGGAGGCGGACGCCCTCGCGGGGTTTCACGATGTCTTTGCGCGTGGCGGCGTCGATCTGGGCCTTCATCTTTCGGCAGAGTTCTTCCTGCTGATATTGCACGCCCTCGAGGACGTCGGCGATCCGACTGCCGCTGAGGGCTTCCTCGACGTAGAAGCCGTTGGGTTCATCATCTTCGAGGAAGACGTGGACCTCGTTGACACGCCCGAAGAGATTGTGGAGGTCGCCCATGATATCCTGATACGCGCCCGTGAGGAAAACGCCGAGGAAGTAGGGCTTGCCGTTGAGTGGGTGGAGCGTGATGTAGTCCTTCGTGTCCTGCAGATCGATGAACGAGGAAATTTTTCCGTCGGAGTCGCAGGTGATATCGGCGAGGATGGCGTTGACGGTGGGCCGCTCCTTAAGGCGATGAAGCGGGGCGACGGGGAAGAGCTGTTTGAGCGCCCAGTGGTCCAGGAGGGACTGGAAGACGGAGAAATTGCAGACGTATTGGTCGGCGAGGAGCTTGTTGAGATCGTGGAGCTCTTCGGGTTGGTAGCCGGTATCGCGGCCTTCTTTGGCGATTTGTTCGCAGATCTGCCAATAGATCGATTCGGCGGCGGCGCGGTTTTCGAGGTCGAGGTAACCGAGGTTAAAGAGTGAAAACGACTCCTCTTTTTTCTGTAGCGCGTCGTGAAAACGTTCCAAGCGGCCGAGTTTGCCCTTGTTCTTGAGCATCACCTCGAGATCGGTGACGACCTTGTGTTTCACCTTGGGCTGATGTTGTTGGCCGAGCGACTCATGTTTGTTGATACGCTCGAAGACCTCAACGACGAGCAGCGAGTGCGGGGCGACGATGGCGCGACCGGACTCGCTGACGATGTCGGGCACGGCGACACCGGACTCGGTGCAGATGTCGCGGATGTTGGAGACCACGTCGCGGGCGTATTCCTCCATCGAGTAGTTCATGGAGCTCTCAAAGTTCGTCCGGGAGCCATCGTAGTCGACGCCGAGACCACCGCCGACGTCGAGGTAGCCCATGGGGAAGCCCATTTTGTCGAGCTGGCAATAGAAGCGGGTCGCTTCGACGACGGCGTTCTTGATGGTGATGATGTTCGGCACCTGGGAGCCGATGTGGAAGTGCACGAGGCGCAGGCAGGATTGGAGTTTGGCGGCGCGGAGTTTTTCGCAGGCGAAGAGGATTTCGGCGGTGTTGAGGCCGAACTTCGCGTTGTCGCCGGTGGACATCGCCCACTTACCCTCGCCGCGGGTGAGCAGTTTGGCGCGGAAGCCGATCATGGGCTTCACGCCGACCTCTTGAGAAATCTTGATGATGTCGTCGATCTCGGCGAGCTGCTCGACGACGATGATGATCTTTTTGCCTAGTTTGCGACCGAGCAGGGCGAGACGGATGTAGTCGTGGTCCTTGTAGCCGTTACAAATGATGAGGCGCTGGGTGCCCTCGTGCATGGCGAGCGCGATCATGAGCTCGGGCTTCGAGCCGGCTTCGAGACCGTAGTTGAAGTCCTTGCCGGCGGAGACGATTTCGTCGACGACCTCGCGGAGCTGGTTGACCTTGATGGGGAAGACTCCGCGGTAGCTGCCTTTGTAGGCCTCCTCCTTGATGGCTTTGGCGAAGCAGGCGTTGATTTGGACCACGCGATGGCGGAGGAGATCTTGGAAACGGATCACCAACGGAGCTTTGAGGCCCATGCCGACGGCCTCATCAATGACGTCGAGGACGCGGATGCCGCGGCCATCGGCGAGCGGTTGGACGTTAACGAAGCCGGCGTCGTCAACCGAGATGTGGCCGGAGCCCCACCGCTTGAAACCGTAGTGTTCTTCGGACTTGGCGACCGACCAGGCGGAGGAGGATTTGTTTTTCAACGACGTGCGAGGGAGACGGGGGAGTTATGGCTTGCTTTCGAGAGAGTGGACTTAGTTAGATAGATCTTTTCTTTTTTCAAATAACTTATCACGCAATGACGAAAATGAGCTCACTGATTACCTTACCCGAACTTTTAGCTGAATCCGCCGCACCGGCAGGTGGTCCCGGCGGTGGCGCAGGCTGGCAGATTTTGGTTTTTTACGCTCTGATCGCGGGTGGTTTTTATTTCTTATTCATCGCGCCGCAGCGCAAAAAGCAGAAGGCGCTGGAGAAAATGCTCGCCGAGTTACAATCGGGCGACGAGGTCATTACGACGGGCGGGATTTTTGGAGTGATTACGAACGTGAAGGACGATCGTTTCGTCGTCCGCATCGCCGACGACACCAAAATTGAAGTCAGCAAGGGCTTTATTCAGTCGGTCATCAAGAAGCCCGGAGCCTCCGAGAAGAAATAATTTTTGTGCGACGGGTGACGCGCGTGGCCCGAGTGGCCGCGTGACATGTGTGACGTTTCCCGGCTCGCCCTATCCTTTTCAATAAACCCAAACGAACCATGCTCAAACGCCACCTCTGGAAGATCGTCTTCTCCATCGCCATCGCGGTGTGGGGGATTTCCGAACTCCTCCCCCTGCAAGATGCCCCGTCCTTCGCCCAGTTTGCGAAAGAACGGGCCACGGCCAAGCCGGCTGATTTCGCGAAACTCGTCGATGAAGCGACCGCCCGGAAGAAGGCTGGAACTGCGGCGAGCGAATTCGTCGCCCTCAAGCAGATCGGCAAAGAAAAGAAGATCGACCTGTCGCAGTATTTCCCCGACGTCCGCCTCGAGGCGACGCTCAAGAACGTCGAGAAGCGTAATAACATCCTCCTGAACGAACTCCTGCGTCGCTCGAAGGCGCGCCTTCAGCTCGGCCTCGACCTCAACGGCGGCGTAGCGTTCACCCTCGAAGTCGATGACAAGGCCGCGAAGTCTGACAATTTGCAGGATCAAAAGGAGAAGATCACGAAGGCGATCGAGATCATCCACACGCGTATCAATGCGTTCGGCGTGGCCGAGCCGATCATCCGTCAAATCGGCACGAATCGCATCGAGATCCAGCTCCCAGGGCTCAACACCAAGGACAACCCCGAGGTGCTCGACGCCGTGAAAAAGCCGGCCCGTCTCGATTTCCGCGTGGTGCATCCGTCGCTTTCGCCTTCGGCTGGGGTGGAAACACCTCCCGGTTACGAAATCCTCACGCTCGATGACGAAGGGCGCAACGGCGAGAGCTACACCGAAGAAGTTTTCGTCCGCCGGATTCCGGAAATGTCCGGGGACAAGATTTCAAATTCGAGTGCCCGTCCCGATCTTTACGGCAAACCCGAGGTTGTGATGAATTTCACGAAAGAAGGCCGCAAGCGGTTCGCGGAAGTCACCCGTTCCATCGCTGAGGGTGGTCAGCAGGGCGGGCGCACGGGTCGCCTCGCGATCGTGCTCGATGGAAAACTCTACTCCGCGCCGACCGTGAAGCAGGAGATCGACAGCGAGTCCGCGCAGATCAGCGGCGGCAACATGTCCGACCGCGAGGCGCTCAATCTGGCGAACATCTTGAACAATCCGCTGGATCTTCCGCTCATCGTTAAGGAGCAATACGAAGTCGGACCGTCGCTCGCGAAGGACGCTGTGGACAGCGGCGTGCGTTCGGCGCTGATCGGCACCGCGTTGGTCGCGGCCTTCATGATTACCTTCTACACGACCGGCGGTTTGGTCGCGGTGGCGACGCTCGCGATCAATATTTTGATCATCCTCGGCGTGATGGCCAGTTTCGGTGCGACGATGACCCTGCCGGGTCTCGCCGGTATCGTTCTGACGATCGGTATGGCGGTAGATGCGAACATTCTGATCTTCGAGCGGATGCGCGAAGAACTCGAGGCCGGCAAGAGCTTGGCCGCCGCCAATGAGAGCGGATATTTCAAGGCGCTCTGGACGATTCTCGATGCTCACGCCGTGCAGCTGATCATCTGTGCGATCATGATCTGGCTCGGTCAGGGACCGATCAAGGGCTTCGGGGTCACTTTGGCGATCGGCGTCATTTCGACGCTGTTCTCGGTTCTCGTCACGGCTCACCTCGTAATGGAGATGCTCATCGAGTCCGGCTGGATGAAAACGTTCACGATGAACCGGCTGTTGAAGAACCTTAACGTGGATTTCATTAAGTGGGGTAAGCCCGCATTCATCGGCTCCTGGCTCGTGGTGCTGCTGGGCGTCGGCGTCGTGATCTACAAGGGCAACGCGATCTACGGCATCGACTTTGCCGGCGGCGACGAGGTCCGAGTGGCCTTCAAGCAGAAGGTCGACACGGGCAAGATCCGCGAAATCGCGAAAGCGAACGGAATGCCCGAGATCAACGTGACCTACGTGAGCGCGATCGGTGGTGCCAGTGAGACCCTTAAACTCGAGACGCCCGAGGGTAAATCCGTGGTCCTCCTCGCAGCCCTCCAGAAAGCTTTTCCGGCGTCCGCGCTCGAGAAGGTCGGCGAGAATCATATCGGTGCCTCCATCGGGAGCGAAATTCAATGGAACGCGCTCAAGGCGGTCGGTGTTTCGATGTTGGTCATTTTGCTCTACATCGCGTTTCGCTTCGAGTTCGGGTTCGGCGTCGGCGCCATGTTCTCCACGTTCCACGACGTCCTGATGACGATCGGTATCTTCGTGTTGTTCGGCCACCAGTTTTCCGCGCCGATGGTTGCGGCGATCCTATGTATCGTCGGCTACTCGATGAACGAAACGGTCGTCGTATTCGATCGTATCCGTGAGGAGTTGAAGAACAATCCGAACGGCTCGCTGCGTGACATCGTGAATCTCGCGATCAACAAAGTGTTTGCCCGCACGATCATGACGGCGTCCACGACTTTTTTGGCGGCGCTCGCGTTGTTCATCTTTGGCGGCGGCGTGCTGGCTGACATTTCGTTTACCTTCCTCGTCGGTATTGTGACCTCGACCTTCTCCGCGATCTTCATTGCGGCGCAAGTATTCTACTGGTGGCACAAGGGCGATCGGAAGCATGTTGAGGCGTACCAAGATGTCGCCCCGACCTACGAGTGGCAGGGTTCCAGCAAGGCATCCGAGTAAGTGGCGGCAAGCAGAGCCCGATCTTAACATCGGGCTCTTTTCCTTGGCAGCCGCGCGCTGAAGCTAGCGCGCCTGCCCGGGCAAACCACCTAAGCGATGCACTGGACTCATACGCCGCTCCAGGCCGACGAGGTCGAGGCGCTGAGGAAAAGCGCCGGAATCAGCCGCGTTTTGGCTGAGCTATTGCTACGCGCGGGCCAGCGCGACGCGGTCGGCGCGGCCGCGTTTCTCGAGCCGACCTTGGCGTCGATCCATGACCCGTTTTTACTGCGCAACCTCGAAGTGGGTGCGACGCGCTTGCGCACCGCGATTGCCCATCAGGAGTCGGTTGTGGTGTTGGGCGATTACGATGTCGACGGCGTCAGCAGCACGGCTCTGCTGGTGATGGTGCTGCGGCGTTTTGGGCTGAAGCCGCGATTTGTGGTGCCGCGCCGTTCGGCGGACGGCTATGGGCTGTCGCGCAGTGCGATTGATCGCGCGCTGGAAGGTGGCAAGCCGGATTTGTTTGTCGCCTTGGATTGCGGGACGAACTCGATCGCGGAGGTGGGCTACCTGCGCGGGCAGGGCATCGATGTGCTGGTGGTCGATCACCATCGTTCGCGCGAGCAAGTGCTGACCGAGGGGATTTTGATCAACCCGCATGTGGAACCGGACGAGAGCAATGCGGATGCGCCGTGGCGAAATCTTTGCACGGTCGGTCTCGTGTTTAAACTCTGCCATGGACTGCTCAAGCAGTTGCGCTTCGAGAACAACCCGATCGCGTTTGCCATCAAGCTGCGCGACTATCTCGATCTCGTTGCGCTCGGGACGGTGGCGGATCTCGTACCGTTGCAGGGGGAGAATCGGATTTTTGCGCGGCACGGGCTGCGGATATTGCAGACGACGAAACGGCCCGGGCTGCGGGCGCTCATGGCCGTGGCGGGCGTACGACCGGAGAATGGACTTACGCCGACCGATATTTCGTTTCGCTTGGGACCGCGGATCAACGCCAGCGGACGGCTTGCCGATGCGGCGTTATCGGTGGAGTTGTTGATCAGTGACGATGCGCAGTTTTGCGAAAACACGGCGGAGCAATTGGACACGTTTAACCGCGAGCGTCAGGACATCGAACGTGGCATCACAGAGGCGGCGGAGCGTCTGGTGGAGACGGAGTTTTTGGCCCTGCCGGGGATCGTGCTGTTCCACGAAGACTGGCACCCCGGTGTCGTCGGGATCGTGGCTGGGCGCGTCTCGCGCAAATACAACCGACCCTGCGTCGTGCTCGGCAACGACGGCGATATGGCAAAAGGCTCTGGACGCAGTGTCGACGGGGTGAATCTCGTGGAAGTGTTGGGTACGTGCTGTGGAGAATTGACGAGTTGGGGCGGTCATCCGATGGCGGTCGGGATTTCGCTACCCAAGGTCCATCTCACCTCGTTTCGCGCCGCCTTCGCCGAGGCCGTGCGCGCCCATGCGGGGAGCGATATTGCGGAGGCGCAGCTCGCTCTGTCGGCCTGGCTGACGCCGGAGCAGATCAATGACCATTTGATGGACGAGCTGGATTTGTTGCATCCGTTTGGTCAGGCAAACCCTGAGCCTATTTTTGGGGTGAGAGGAGTGGTGCTGCGTGCGCGGCCGGAGATTTTCAAGGAGCACCATTTCCGTTTTCATTTTGAGGATGGGCGGGGCCGTCGTATGCATGGCGTCGCTTGGAAGATGGCGCACCGCTTGCCGCCCTTGGGTGTGCCTCTCGATTTCGCGGTCGATTTAAAATGGAATCATTTCAACCACCGGAAGCTGCTCCAGCTCGGATTGAATGATTGGCGCCAGTCGGTTTGAAGGGGCGACGCGGAGGAGTAGCCGGTGGTGACGGCGAAGCGGCTGGCGCCGCCCACTTGGGGTGCCTGCGTCAACCGTCGGGTAACGCGTGCTCGTCAGAGTAGTGGAAATGCCTCGTCGCGACGTGGGGAGGGCTCTGATTTTTTATAGGTTTTTTCGCCTGCTTAGCAGTCGAGGTTCTGCTCCGCTAGGCGACTCATGGCAGAAACGCTGAAAATCAATCTCGCTGAACGCAGCTACGCGATCCACATCGCCGCGGACTTGGGTACGGAGGTGCGCCATGCAGTGACGCAGCGCACAACTGCCGGGCGCAGAGTCGCGGTGTTGACCGATACGAATTTCGACCAGGCGCAAAGCGCCGCTTTGCGTGCGATGGTTGGTGAGACGCCGGTGCTGATCGTCGAGCCGGGCGAGGGGAGCAAGTCGCTCGCCGGCCTCGGCCGCGTGCTGGATTTTCTCGCCGAGCATAAAATTGACCGTGGTGGCGCGCTCTTCTCGATCGGCGGGGGAGTCATCGGCGACCTCGGGGGATTCGCTGCGGCGAGCTGGCTGCGGGGGATTGATTTTTTCCAGGTGCCGACGACGTTGCTCGCGATGGTGGACAGCTCGGTGGGCGGGAAAACCGGGATCAACCTCGCGGCAGGAAAAAATCTCGCCGGAGCCTTCCATCAACCGCGAGGCGTCTTCATTTCAACCCATTTGCTGGCCACCTTGCCGCCGCGGGAGTTTTCCGCCGGTGCCGCCGAGGTGATCAAGTACGGCCTGCTCGGCGACGCCGCGCTTTTTGACGACCTAGAAAAAACTCCGCTCACCGCGGCGAGCCCGACTCTCGCTGCGCTGATCCGCCGCTGCTGCGCGCTGAAGGCCCGCATCGTCGAAGCCGACGAACGCGAGACCGCGGCGGACGGTGGTCGCGCGCTGCTCAATCTCGGTCACACGTTCGGGCACGCGGTGGAGAATGCGGCGGGCTACGGGGAGTATTTGCACGGCGAGGCGGTCGCGATCGGATTGTGCGCGGCGGCGCGGCTGTCGCATAAACTCGGTTACGTGACGGCGGCGGACGTGGGGCGCGTTGAGCGCGTGGTGGCGGCCCATGCGCTGCCGGTGCGTTTGCGGGCACCGCTGGCTTTTGGGGATTTGCACGCGGCGATGACGCGGGACAAGAAGGTGCGCGCGGGTGGGTTGCGCATGGTGGTCTTGAAGCGACTGGGTGAAGCTGCGACCCAAGATGGAATTTCGCCGTCCCTGATTGAGGAGAGTTTTCGCGAAGTCGGGGCGGCGTAATGGGGCAGGGGCGAGTCGCCCGGAGTGAGTCGGGGACAGTGGAGCGAGCGCCGCTTTTCAAAATGCTCGCTACCCGCTACCCACTACTCACTACTTTTCGTCATGTCTGCCATCGACGAAGGTATTGTCCGCGAATATTTCGAGCAAAACGGATTTCTGGTCCGCCAAGCGCGCAAGTATCAGGTGTCCTCGCGCCGCAAGCTCGCGGACGAGGAGATCGATCTGGTCGTCTACAATCCGGCGTGGAAGCGCACGGACCGGAAGCCAGATTTTTTTCTCTTCTCGAATGAACTGCCCTTTGTCCAGAAGGCGGTGGTCTCTGTGAAGGGTTGGCACACGGGGGTGTTTACGCCGCAAATGCTCAAGAGCAGCCCGGAGATTTTTGGTTTCTTGAAACAGAGCGTGCTCAAGGAAGCGGCGCGGTTTTTTCCGGCGGAGACAGCGGACAACGCCGGGCACTCGTTGACGAAGATTCTCGTGCTGCCGAGCCTGCCGACGGCGGAGCCGTTTCGCTCGCAGAGCGTCGAGTTGCTGAAAGCTAAGGGCGTCGATGCGATCATCTCGTTTCGGGCCATGTTGCTGGATCTGCTCGATAAGGTTGAGACGAACCAGAACTACACTAAGAGCGACACGTTGCAGGTGATGCGCATCTTGAAAAACTACGATCTGCTGAAGGACACGCAGCTCGATTTGCTGTCGGAGCGCGCCTCCCCGCGTCGCTCGAAGAGCTAAGGCACCATGGCCACCACCATTCATCCGACCGCGATCGTTGAGGCGGGGGCGCAACTCGGCGCTGACTGCGAGATTCAGGCGTACGCCGTGGTCACGAAGCATGCCGTGCTGGGTGACGCCGTTGTGGTGCATCCGTTCGCGGTCGTCGGTGGCGATCCGCAGTATTTGAAATTTGACCGTGCTGCGGCAACGGGAGTGCGAATCGGTGCGGGCACGGTGATTCGCGAACAGGTGACGATCAACCGGTCGATCCACGCGGGGAAGTTTACGGTGGTGGGGACGAACTGTTTTCTGATGGCCGCGAGCCATGTGGGGCACGACTGCGAGGTGGGCAATCAGGTGGTCTTCGCAAATACGGCGCTGCTCGCGGGCCATGTCAGCGTGGGGGACGGGACGTTTCTCGGAGGCGGTGCGGCGGTGCACCAATTTTGTCGGATTGGCGAGGGCGTGATGGTGGCGGGCCATGCGTCGATCACTCGCGATGTGCCGCATTTCACGATGGTGGCGGAGCGGGATGACGTCATCGGGTTCAACGTCGTGGGGCTGAAGCGCCGGGGGGTGGCGCGCGCGGTCATCGTGGAATTAAAGGCGGCGTTTGCCGCAGTCTATTTCACGGCGGGCAATATTCGCGAGGTGGCCGCGCAGCAGCTCGCGGGAGGGACGTTTCTCAGCGTTGAGGCGAGACGGTTCCTCGAGTTTTTCGCCGGCGGCAAGCGCAGCTTTGCCCGGGCACGTCGGGCGGGCGGCGCGGAGAACGACGATGCCGAGTAAATTGGCCTTCACGTGTGGCGATCCGGCGGGGGTCGGCCCCGAGATCATTGCTGCTTGGCTGACAGCGCACGCCGACGAGGCGGGCGAAGTTGCGGTGCTGGGGCCGGCCACCTGGCTGGCGACGCTGACGACACCCGCTGAGAAAATCGCGGTTGGGGGCGAGGAGTTTTCGGCGACGCCGGGGGTGCCGTCGGGTGAGGGTGCGCGGGTGGCGTGGGCAGCGATGGAGCGGGCGGCGACGGGCTGCGCGTCGGGTGAATTTTGCGGCGTGGTGACTGGGCCGGTGAGCAAGGAAGCATTGGCGCGTATCGGCTACGCATTCCCTGGGCAAACGGAGTTTTTTGCAGCGCGGTGGGGCGGCGAGCCCGTGATGGCGTTTTGTGGAGGCCGGCTGCGGGTCGTCCTCGCAACGTGG
>Ga0114969_10003028_pt1 | contig 13682 bp, 12 predicted proteins | sample M_130807_MF_Meta_FD_87316 | JGI IMG/M metagenome (GOLD analysis project Ga0114969, IMG submission 87316) | Freshwater microbial communities from Lake Montjoie, Canada to study carbon cycling - M_130807_MF_MetaG | ecosystem: Environmental > Aquatic > Freshwater > Lake | place: Lake Montjoie...
AGTATATGTCATTAGTGTTAGTTTATGGATTTACTATGACATTAGTGATATCTGGAGGACCACAAGATGGAGCTGCTGTTACTGTATAAGAAAAATTAAATGGATCACTCGCGCAAGTAAATGATGGAGTTAGCTCACAAATAGCCCTGATTGTTAGAAGGTAATCTCCACCTAAGAAAAGACCATTACCAAACTCAATATACATTGTTCCAGCAGGATGCGCAGGTGCTAATAGAGGAAGTGGATATAATGTTGGATCATATAGACCAGTTGGAACCGCTTGACCCCCACCTGAATCAAACACTGTAATTTCATAAAGCTGAGGTACATACCCTAAAATTGGGTTAGTCCAAATATATACACCTATTGTTCCAAAAGGTAATAAAGCCTCAAAATCTGCTTGAACAGTTATTGTACTAGCGCAAGTACAAGAATCAGGAGGATTAGTGAAAGTTGTAAATGAATTACTTGAACAAGATTCATTATTAAATTCAGAAGTAATAACTACTTCAAATGTGTTTCCAGAAGGTAAAGTAGGAACGCTTATTCCAGCTGAGTTAATCAACAAATTAGTGTTGAAGTTTACTATACCAGCACTGCCCGTAGTTATTGGAGGAAGAGGGTACGTATAGGAATATACAGTGGGTGTAACTGCGTTTGTATCTGTAACTTCAATAGTATATATATAATTTAATAAACCATTAAAGGTAACTACAAAGCCTGTTTCAGTTGTATTGGCAGGATTAAAGGTTACAGTTTCAACAATCTCAATTTGACACTCATTGCTACATTGAGCAATACATGCACAAACTAAGTTGCAAAATATCTGACTAACAGGATGCAATGGATTTGCTTGAATAACCTGAAGCATTCCTGCAATATAGTTAGGATTAAAACTACAGTTCTTATCAGACACTAAATCTGTCAGAATATTACTTAAATTTTCATTATTAGTAATACTAATTCCTAAAGTATTAGCAGGAATAAAAGGTGTAGGATCTCCATTTATATCTAAAACTAAACTCCCGTTTGAGTTATATTGATATAGTTGACTACTACATGCTCCCTCTATGGTGCTAGTAACACAATCAGAAAGAATATATTCCTCACATGCTGTAGTATTTATACAAGTTGGAGCTGGCAATACTGCAACAGTGGGTGTACTATTGCATTGAGCACAGTTATTACAATTATTACAACTCATTGTTTTATTTTTTTAATTAATTAACTGATTAAGGATTTATTGTGTGTGTTATGATTGTTGGTGTTATTATATAGTCTTCTGTTACTATACCTGTATACTCTAAAGCTTTATAAGGTCCATTTGGATTTAAAGTGGCATTATAAGGGTTATTTACCCAATTTGAGGGTATAGTCTTTGTTTGACCAATACAAGAAAATGGACCATTAGTTACCGTTGGAGAAGTTAATGTAGGAGTAATGACAATAGTTCCTGTTACAACATTCCTAGTCATATCTAATAAAGTATTGCCAGTATAAAATACATCAACATAGAATTTGATTTTATCTCCATATGTAGCTTGTATAGTTTGTTGTGGTATCGTTACTACCACTGGAGAAGTATTATAAGGTAAAGGAGCTGATGTAGTAGGGTAAGATACTGCAGTATGTAATATATAAGTACTTGTTGCAGTGTCCCAAGTATATGTCTGTAATGTAACAAGTATTTTATAAATATTAGGCACAGGAGGAATTGGCCCATCTGAATTTATAAATGTAAAATTAAACGCAGGTTGTGTTATTGTATGAAAATCTTCACTTATTTCTACAGGATAAGGCGTTTGATCATATTTTACTTGAACAGGGTATGATGTATTAACAAAAGTAGCAGGAATAGATAATAGAATTGGTGATCCAAGAGCATTATTTAAAAATGACAAATTAGAATCTACAATAGAATTTGTCAAATAAGGATTAGATAAGCTATCAACTATAGGAGTAAGTGAATTAGTTATAGGATCAACTAAACCAAGTGATACATCATATCCTCTCCAGTTACCTAAAATAGTATCTCTGTTTGGAGTGCTACCTGCACCTGTAACTCCATCTGGATCTGTCTGCATCCCACATAAACAAAATTGATGACTAGTTCCTTGAACAACCCAAGTAGCAATTTTAGGTGATAGGTAAAACTCAGTTAAATTAGGTACAACAGGTAACTCTACTGGCCATATAAATGGAGTACCTACATTAACTGTTTTAGGGTTTGGTAGTAAATAGGTTGGACTATTACTAAGTCTATCAAGTACACTAACACTAGCAGTAGTTAATGCATTTGAAACAACAGGAGAAACAGAAATTGGAACTTCTAATAATTTATCTATTATTGTCCAAGCAGAACTATTACAAGTATAATTTACTTGCATACTTATTGCATATTCTGTATTTCCATTTAATCCTATACTAGTATAGTTCCAACCAGTAACACATGCTGTAGCAGGTGGTATATTATTACCTTGAGCTTGAGCAACCCAAGTACTAGGATCATTAGGATTATATGTTGAAGAAGCTGTAGGTACTACTTGAAAATTAAAATTTAGTATATTTTGAATATACGCTGGGAAATATGCAGTAGTACTAAATGGATAAGCATAAAACTTATCTTTAATTTCATACTGACTGGTGCCATCAGGAGTAGTGTCCCATGCTACATCTACCACAATTGTACTTATAGTATTACTAAGGATTCTTCTTGATTGTCCTGCACCAGTACCTCCTGTTATGTACACTATATTTGATGTTGCATCTGCAACAGTAGGGTAAATAAATTCACTAGCAGTCCATGGGTTAGAACTATTTACTATAGTTGTCGGAGATCCTCCAGTTGCTGTACCAACAGATATAGACAATGTTTCTGTGTAGACACCTTTTATTATAACTTTTAAATCAGTGCCTACAGTAGTTGATATAACTACATTTTCAGCAAATACAGGAGGTGTGTCACACTCATACACAAATCCATCAGTTTGATCAATAGTACAAGTAGTTGTTATGCCTGTCACAGGATCAACAACTTCATAATCAAAATTAAAATTAATTGTTTGATTTAAAGAACCTTTGTTATAGAGAGGATTTTCTGTAGCAAATACTACACGAATACCATCATTAAATGCATTTGATAATACAGCAACTTGAGAAATAGTTCCTGTAGTAGTAGGACCATTAGGTAAAAGAATAGTGATACCACTTCCATCATCTAATGTAATTATCATATTAGTTTGCCCACCACTTGGAAACTGAGTAGCAATCCATGCCAAAGGTCCTGTAAAGGGGACTCCTGCTACTGCAGAATAGGGTGAGTTTAAAGGAGGGGATGCTGCAGAAGATGTAAAAATAGTTGGAGCATTTCCTGAAGTATTAAAGACTATATCTACATAAAGACCTAGTGGATCAAAAATTAAATCATATCCAAACTCAAGATAACTACAAGGACTAAAGCAACAAGTATCTAAAATAGTAGCAACAGCAGCTCTCATATCACATACCGTGAGCCAAAGATTACCTACTGAGTCTGCTAAGTTTATTGGATTATCCACCCATCCAGATAAAGCACTCATTGCGCCACCAGCTGATAATCTATCAGAAGCACCTAAATCAGGACATTGTTTAGCAATGTTAGTTGTAATTAATTCAGGGGTACCTAATGCTGATCTTAAATTACAAAAATCAGATTCTAACCAAGCATATGCTACTTGAACAGTTTGAGGGTCATTAGTAGGGTTAAGTGTCCAGTTATTAGTGCAAGTAGGCATTACTAGATTACTTGTTGCATTACTGCAAGTGTTTAATGCACTCCAAAGATCTGTAATGTTTTTATTAATAGTAACTACATTATTTTGCAGATTTGTTATATCTGTTAGCATAATGCATATTTCTGTAGCTACAAGGTTTGCATAGTCTGCTAGATTTAATGTAAAAAATGTAGAGTTCCATGAAACATAAGTAGCAGCTAGTATTCTTAAACACTCAGGTACTACTGCTGTAAGAATTGTAGGTTCTGCTCCTTCTAGAGAATTTATCCTAGATTCCTGCACACAAACTTTATTAATGATAGCTGAAAATACTTCCTTTATAGAAGATTGTCCAGTAACTGTAATAGTGGTGCCACTTACTATATTATTAATACACGTATCTAAATCAGTGAGATTAATAGCTTCATATACTGCGCAAAGTTTATTTGCTAATGTGTACAAAGAAACTTCAATAGTTTGACCTTTGCATAAAGTTGTTCCATCTAAACAAGTAATATTTGGACCATCCCAAATTACGCATTTAGCTGTAACAGGATTAAGAGGCTTTCCTGATGAAGTAATATTTGATTTTATAGGTTCCATATTAATAAAGTCCGTTGGTTAAATTAAAGTTGCAGCAACATTTACAAACATCACAAGCTGGTTCATATAAAGATACTGTACCTCCTGATATATCAAAAGTATATACTAATCCTGGAGTTACAGCTAAAATTGTAAATGAAGTAGGAGAAGTTACTCCTAAAATCTCAAGATTAAATCCATTAAATCCACTAGGAGTTACTCCTGTAATTGTAATAAAGTCACCTGCCACTAGTGTATGACCTGCTGGTATTGTAAATGTATAATTTGAGCCAGTAGTAATAGCATTTGATATTAGATAACTTGCACCAATCCAGTTATAGTCAAAACTAATAGTTATTGTTTTTACAGGTGCAGTTGGATTATATCCAGCAGGATATACATAACGATAGTAGTTACCAGCAGGATAAGCAGGTCCCTGCATTAAATCAACTATTGTAAGTCCAGTATCCTGAGTTTGATTTACAGTGCCATCATTAATATTTATAGATACTGTACTAATAGTTGGAAAATCAAGATTAATCCAAGAAGGAGGAGCACCACCTATACTAGCGTAAGTTGATGTTCTAGCTAAGTTTCTAATAGTGGTGTTATCAAATACAACGTCTACATAAGTTGGAACAGGGGTGGGATCAAATACTAAACTATATCCTACATCAAAAGATAAACAAGGTGTATCAACACAACACCCTACTTGTAAGTTTCTAATAGAGGATCTTAAATCACAAACAGTTAACCACAGATTACCAATACTGTCACTAAGATTAGAAGGTAGCTCAGTCCACCCGTACAGATCACTCATTGTTCCTGTATTAGAAAGTCTTGGTAAATTACCTAGATTGGGACAATCTTTTGCTACAGCTGAAGCTAATTCAAGGGTTGTTCCAGTAAAGTTTCTAAAAGAACAAAAAGCTAACTGTAACCAATCATATGCTAATTCCACTTTTACAGGATCAACAGCAGGATTTTGTACAGGATTATTGGTGCAAGTTGGAGTAACTAAAGCAGTGGTTGAATTACATAAATCTAATATTGCAATATCTAATAATAATAGTTGATCATAAATGTAATGACCCACTGATAAAGTTAATTCATCAGTTAATGTAGAAAGATCTGTTAGATATAAACAAATTCTTAATGCTACTTTTTGATATAATTCAGGAAGTGGAAGCTTTGTAATTGTTAAAGTATCTGTTGTTTCCTGAAGACAATAAGGTAAATCTGCCTTTGTATTGCTATCATACACAAATTCCAACTCCTTAAGCTGTAAATCTTCCGTGCACAGTTTAGTAGATAGTACATTAAATATGTCTAGGATAGAATTAGCATCACCTATATATTCAGATAAACAAGCAGTGTTTAATCCTTTAACATCTATTTTCTCTAGGAGGTTGCATAAATTTTTGAATGAATTATATACTATAGGATTGATGCTATCACCTTTGTAAATCTGTACTCCCAGGCATTGCACATCAATATTAGGACCATCCCATATAACGCTAGTACTAGTGACTTCATTGCAAGTAGTTGATTTATTACCTGAAGGGATGCCTAATGGCTTCATAAAGTATTTATTCTTTCTTTAATTTGTGTATTTGAACAACTTGTTATGCAATAACTTGTTTCAGTTAAACAACTTGTTACTTCTAGTAGAAGTTTAAGATCTCCAAGATAAGTGTAATCATATCCTACCTTGCAAGTAGTCATACCATAATAATCCTTGCGATACATATTCATAGCTTCATTAGCTATCATAATATCAATCTTAGTTTTTGGATCTAAGTCAGGAGTTATAGTGCAACTCATTTTGGATTTTGTTGTTTTTGATATTTAATTTTTTCTTCTAGTCTTGCTACACATTTTGTGCAGCATTTAGTTCCATCTGAAGCAGTTGTAATTCTAGCTCCTGCACAACCTGTGCATGGAATGTGGCAATTTGGGCATGATACAGCCATTTTAATTATTTGGTTTTAAAGTTAATTAACAAGTGGAACAACAAGACTTTTCCCAATTAGCCATCAATTTAATAGCATAATTATATAAAGCTTGTCCTTCCTCTGGCGCATGACATATCTCTACTTTAGCTTTAGCTGAATCAAGATACATTTTAATCACATGAAGTTCATCAATCATTCTTAAAGTTTCTCCATCAGGTAAACAATTAGAAAGTCTAAGTTTACACAATAATGAAGCATATGTATTAAGCGCAAGAGTTGTGCGAAGATAATAATATTGTACACTTAATTTATTACAAGGTGCTACACAATATCCTATACTCCAAAGACCATCTGGTAAATTAGTTAAAGATTGTCCAGCAGATTGAGTATTTAAAAAAATATTATCTATAGTTAATACAAACTTAGGAGTACCTGTGTATAAAGTAGGAGGTAATAAGTTTGAACCAAAAGTAGGAAGTAAATAATACTCATCAGTAGGATCTTCAGCAGGATCAGGTAAAGTTCCTTGACTAAAATAAATAGGACCACTAACTCCAGGAATTGTTATAGATAATGTTGGACATGTAATAGGGGCAGCTGCATAGCTACTTGTATCTATAATAGTAAAATTAGTTGGATTACATCCATCCACTATGTTTAATGATAATTGATGTTTTGCCATAGAAATAGTCTCTTAATATAATTTAAGCATTTAATGTTAATAAAAAAAGGAGGAGGAAGAGTTTTTGAACTCTCACTCCCCCTGTTTTAATAGGACTAGTATTTAATATATTACAATACTTCTAATTGAACTCCATTACCTGCAGCAACTAGATAAGTATTCATCCAAGTTTCAAATGTTGCAACATCTGAGTTAGAACTACAAGAACTAGCTTCAGGCATTACAATAGTAACTAAATACTGATCATTGTCAAATACTCCAGTAGGATTATTAAAACGTGGAACACTATGAAGAATACCATAAGATGTATAGAAACTTGTACCTAGGATATAATTATAAGCTTGATCTTGGTTCATTACTTCACGTAAACGTGGATCATATACATACTGCTCTTGTAAATAACGTCTAAATAAAATTACATCACGTAAATATTTATGACCATATCCACTACCCTGAGTTCCAAGTTCTACTTTAGGAGTTACAACACCATCAGTAAGACACCATACTTGATCAACACAAGGATCACCTAATTGGTCAGTAATAGAAGGATACAATTTAACTGGAGCAAGTTCATAAAAATCTTGTGGATGGAATGAACAAGTACCAAATTGAGTTTCTTCATAAGCACCAATCATGTACATACAAGGAATTGTAGAAGGAACCTCTGCAGTTATTGGATTATAAACATCATTATTATCTGAGAATGTAATATCTGGATAAACTTGTGCAAATGGATAACTACCTGCACCACTAGCTAAAATATAAGTATATAAGTCAGTATCAGTATCTAAAGGGTTAGCAGCATACCATGCAGCAACATCCATAGCATTCATACCTGCACCACTATCCCAAGTAAGGATTGGTAAAATAAAGTTCTTCATGATTGGATCACGAGCAATTTGCCATGCCCAAGATGTTTGAACTTGCATTGGATCAATTGCAGTGGATGCAGCAGGATCAGTGGGGCAACAAACATTATTTGATGCAAAAGTGCGATAAGCATTATGACTCAAGAAACGAAGTGCTGGAGATCCTTTAACATCTACACGTAAATAGTAAGAAGTTCCACATTGAGGAGCACCACCATCACATACACACACTGATACAATCTCAGCTTGAGGACATGCAGGATCAACTCTAAAAAACTTAGATACATACTTAGGGTTAATACCTTTAGTCTTTACAGACTCTTGGTAACCACCAGCAAATGGACCTAATTTATCCAATGTGTTAATAGAACCTTGAGCCAAATAGATCATTGGAATTTTTTGAATTGTTGCTGGACTAAATGCTCCACTAGTAGTATCAATTACTGTGTTAGCAAGATTACTTCCATCTGTAGTAAGAGATCTTACTACTGCTACTCTACCTGCAGGAATTGCTATTGTTGCAGCACCTGATGTTGTAAAGAAGTTTGCAGTGCCACTTGGGTTACTGCCTGCTCCTGTGTTTATCAGAGTTTTCTGATAGGCGTGATTAAAATACATAATGTTTTTGTTTTAAGGGTTTATAATAAGATATAAGATAATATATATATATATTTTTAAATATCCAAATATTATTTTACTTTAAAAATAATAATTTATATTTAGTACTGTTAATCAATGATTTAACTTCATCTAATGTATTATCAATTTCAGAATACGTGCAATAAGTTTGTGCTGAATTTACCATTTCATACAACGTTCTCATATAAGACAAACAATCTTCTGCAGTAGACATAGTTGGTATCTCCACTGTTGTTGGATAACTAATAATTTTTTCAGTGACTCCTTGGTATTGTTCTGCAATACTATCTGCTAAATCTCCTATCTCATCATAGAATACACCCATGGCAGTGTGTGCTGCAAATGCACCTGGACCATTTACTCTAAGGTGATTAATATGAACTTTAGTTACTGCATTAAGTAATTCAAAAACTAGTTCAGTGATAGGATCAGAATTAGAAGATTCTGTTAGTCCACCAGCACTTGGTCTTGGGATTGTTCTTTTAAATATTAATGATTTTTCTTCCATTATGTGTTAGATTGAACAGCGTTAGTAGCTCTAGTATATTGGTTAAATGATTCAATGTCGCCTGCTAAAATACTAACTGCCTCATCTACAAGAATTTCAGCAATATCATCTTTAAATTCACAAGCAACTTCTGCAGAAGGTAATCCTGTATTTATATCAGTGCATCCTAAAAAAGATACAGGAACAGGTAATCTAAAATAAGTGAAGTCAGCAGAACTAATTTGAAATTGACCATCTGTATAAATAGTGAGGGTATTGTCTGCCATAATAGCCACTGTTTCACCCCATTCAAAACTAGGTTTTTTATTAGCATCTCTAAGAATTACATAAAGATCTGCCTTATCTACTAAATACACTAAAATATTTCTATCAGGACAACAGTCATTTTTACCCATTACATAAACAGAACTATAAAATAAATAATCTGTAGGGTAGTTTGATGAAGTCCAACTAGTGGAGTAATTAGTTCCACTTAATGAAATAGTTTTAATTAATTTTTGAATATCATCATAATTAACTTTAGTAGAACCTTCTCCACTTTTGAGTTGGTTAATTCCATTGATCTGTCTTCTTATCCACTCCAATTGACCTTTGTTAAATGCTTCAGCTATTTGCCAACATTCAATATTTTCATAATCTTGAGAAGAGAGTTTATTTAATCTTTCTTTTATTTTTATCTGGAGTTGTGCGTTTGTCATAGCTTAGTTATTCCAATAGCGTTCTACACCTTTAGTAAGTCCCACTAAAATATCTTCATGAAGAGGATTTTTTAGAAACTCAACAATTTCAGATGGATTTTTTCCAAGTAATGTACTTGATTCAGTGTGATAAATATAACCATCACCTCTAGTAACAATAAGTTTGTAATAAGTGGAGTCTTTAATAATTGCTCTAAGTTTTAATGTTTCCATATCTAGGTTAGCAATATCCATAAACCTTTGAGCAGTTTTTTTCTTATCTGTATCCACTGTTTCTCCATTAATATATTTGTCCATGTTATCATACATTACATCTGTAGGAGTAGACTTTTTATATTGTGGACTATTTGGATCCACTACTTTGCATACATACATAAGTTTATTAACGTTTTTGTTAGCTAACTTTTCTAGTTCTGCTAATGATTTATTACGTATTTTTTTAACTTCTGTTTTAATAGATGCTGTTTCTTCATACTTGTCTAGATAAAACTTATATCCTGTTGAACTTTTTCTAGCAACATCTAATGTTTTAGCAACTAAACTAAATCCACCAGCCTCAATAGCTTTAAGTTTTATTAAATCATGAGGATCTGCAGCTGTTAAAAATACAGGTTCATTACTCATCCTGATTGTAATTTTACCCCAGAATTCATCATTATTTGGACTAAGAAGTTTTACTTTATTCCAAAAATCTTTGTCAGTGGGATCTACAAAATTAGCAGCAAGTTCAGCTTCTAACACAGACACTGTTTTTCTAATTTCTAAAACAGCTGCTTCTCTTTCTTCAGTTGAAAGTTTTTTAATCTCAGGAGCAAATTCATTAAGACCTGTAACCCATCTTTTGATACCATTTATCTCAAGGCAGGCTAATTGTTCTTCATGAAAGATTCCATCAAACAAAGCTTGATCATATTTTTCTAACCCCATGTTTCCTTTTTGAGGATCTACATAAGGTCTAATAGCAATAGTACTAACATATTTTTTGTTAGCAGGGTTTGTTTCTACAATTGTTACACTCATTTTTGTTGGTTTTTTGGTTTATTAATTAATTGCAATAATACTTATTTTAAGGGACAACCACTGTAACGTTGTTCACTAAAATTGCACCATTAGCGTTATTTTCATCTTGTACATATAAACGTTTATTGACATGTAAAGGTTGATTTTGTATACCTCCTACTCGCATGTAAGGATATTTATTTCCTCCTTCTCCAAAACCTTCAGCATAAGATATGCCAGGTAAAATTCCTCCCACCCAATAACCAGGAGTGGTATCAACCAATGGCGTAGGGTGTCCTAAGAATGACCAAATACCACCACCATCTTTATATTGAGATGTTGCTGGAAAATAATCAGGATACCAAATATGGAATATTGGATATCCACCAGGCACTGATGTTTCTAAATCTACTCCTGGATATTGGAAATAATTTCTATCTACAAAATATTGTCCATCATCTGCTCTAATATAGAATCTAGCACTAGTACATATTACTTCAATATGGTTATTACTTATAATGCAACTTTTAACATTTGGTGATAAACTAGTGTCAAAATAAACACCATATTGAGATCCAATGTGTGCAGAATCACCTCCTTCAATTACATTGTGATCAACAATAATTCCTGATGAACCATATACTGCTATACCAGCAAATCCAGAAGCATCAGGTTGTCTAATTACATTATCCACTATTCTAGATACATTACTTTGAGTGGTACTAGCTCCTCCTCCAGATATACCTTGCCAATCTAATCTAATTCCTGTAGTTTTATAAGCACTAATTCTATTATCAGAAACAGTGGATCCTAAAGCAAAAGTCATTAATATAGGAGTGTCAAACCCTGTTATCTTATTACGTTGAATAATTGTTTTATAAGCTCCTTGTATACGAATACAATTTCCATTTCCTGGTAAGAATGGTGCTACATTTAACTTATAATCTCTAAGATCCCAATCATGAAAATACATAGCAAAATCAGTGGGGTTGTTCGCATTAAATGTAGGAGCATCTCTATAAAAAGCAGTGCCACTAGAAGTGTTTACAGTGACTAACATATTATTGCCATCCATTTCAAATCTATTATTTGAATTAGTTGGTAACTGCATTTCAGTGGTTATTGTAAAAGGTTGATACACAATTATCTTACCAATGTTTTGTCCATTTCTTAAATCTGTAAGAGCTGTACTAAGTTCTGCATTAGTTCCTACATACCTTATAGAATTGTAAGATTGTAAAGGAACACCTGCAGGACCTTGAGGACCAGCAGGACCTATTTGACCTGGAGCACCAGCTGAACCTTGTGGTCCAGTAGCACCTACAGCACCATTTGTTCCATTTGTTCCATTTGTTCCAGCAGGACCTTGAGCTCCTTGAGCTGCAAGTAATCCCCAATGAGTGATATCTGCAATAGGATTTGGATTACCACCATTTGCAACAATACCTTGAATACAAAAATAAGAAGCACCGCTGTAAGAAACTGTGTCATTGAGTATATAAGTAACTCCTGGATTCCATGTACCTTTCCAAACTAAACCAGCAGGACCCACTGGACCTATTGGTCCTTGAGCACCTAAAGTACCACTAGCTCCTGCAGGACCTGTAGATCCCACAGCACCAGTTGAACCTGTTAAACCTGTATTTCCAGCAACACCTTGTGGTCCTTGAAGACCAGTTAATCCAATAATACCTTGAGATCCTGTGGGTCCTATAGCACCAGCTGGACCTGTAGCACCTGTTGGGCCAATTGGTCCTGTTGAACCATTTACTCCATTAAGACCATTTGCTCCAGTTGCACCTGTTGTTCCAGTTGGACCAGTTAATCCTGTTGGTCCAGGAGGACCTTGAATACCTGATAAAGAAATAAACCAACTACTAAAGGAACCAGTTCCAACAATTGAATCTACATTAAATACTAAATTACCTGTTGTTGGATTATATAACTGAACAATTCCATTTATATAATTAGTTCCATCATAAGATACTATAATAGGTTGCGCTGCCACATAAGCTAAACCAGTTCCTATTGTCATAGACTTAGGACTAGTTAAGTTAATAGTCAAACTAGTGGTTGAAGTAGTGGAGAATTTATCTCCAGGAACTCCGTTAGCACCAGCTGCACCTTGTGTCCCATTAATTCCAGCTTGCCCATTTAATCCATTAGCACCTGCAACACCTGTAAATCCTTGTGGACCAGTTGCTCCAGGATTACCTTGAGGCCCTGTTGGACCTTGTGTCGCTAAAGGTAAAGTATCTACAACTACAATTAAAGCATTAAGGTTGTCAACAACTGCATTGACATGACCTAATCTTGCAATAGTAGATTCTGGATCCGTTTTTACATAAGGATCTGGACTTAATGGAATAATTTTATCCATACATTAACCTAATGATTTAATTTCATAGTATAAATAAAAATCTCCTGTTCCATTTGAACCTAAATCTGGTGCTGGATTAGCATTATAGATAGTTATATTTAATCCATTTACTGTTGCGCCTGTTGCAATAACATATGGTATAAATAAATCCATAAATCCAGCACTGTAATACGGAGTAAGTTGAATATATAAGTTTTCTTTATTTGCAAGATTTAGTATAGGATTATTTGTTAGTACAATTTGATATGCACTGCCAAGTGCAGGATCAGGTACTGCAATAGCATTAAAGTTGATAATATCTATAATACCTTTATTAGTGTTGATAGGTAAAATATATGTTGCATCTATATCTAAATCATATTTAGCAATATCACTTATATCATTGATAACAGCATTTACATGTGCTAGTTTTGCTAAAGAAGCTTCTGAACTTTTAGATTTCTTTAATAAAAAATCAGGGGATGTTGGAAATATTTTATTAAGTAATTTAAAACTTGCCATTTATTTTTATTTTTAGTGTGTTTTTTATTTTAAGATATTTTTGATATTTCCTATCAAGGTATGTTGTTGAGTCTTTATAAAGAAAATCTAATACTTTTTTACAATCTTTTCCATAAT
>Ga0114969_10003029_pt1 | contig 13673 bp, 22 predicted proteins | sample M_130807_MF_Meta_FD_87316 | JGI IMG/M metagenome (GOLD analysis project Ga0114969, IMG submission 87316) | Freshwater microbial communities from Lake Montjoie, Canada to study carbon cycling - M_130807_MF_MetaG | ecosystem: Environmental > Aquatic > Freshwater > Lake | place: Lake Montjoie...
ACCAACTTTATTTAAATATCCATCTAATTTATCTTTTGCTGTGTTATCGTCTGGTGCTTTGAGTGAAGGTAACCCTTGTGAATATTCGTGTTCAGCGTGTTCCACCCCTTGCTTTGCTCCTAATATACCCATTACTGCTAATGCAACTACACCTAAAGTTTTGCCCATACCTTCTTCTAGCACTGTTTCTTCGGTATACATTCTAGAATATAGTTCACCAATTAGCTTTAAATCTTTACTCATGTATTTATTTATACTTTATTCGGTGGATTAATAAGTGTAATATTAAATAATCCTTATGAACGACGAACAACTAATCTGGGAAGGTTATTTAAATAACAATCTTTTATTAGAATCATTGGATAAGATACAGTTTTATCCATATGAAAAGTCTTTTCCATTCTTTGATATTTATGACAGGTCTGATAAGGATGAGATATTACATAAACGACCAGTGAACGAGGCACAGGATTGCGTAGCAAAATTCAGCGGCTTCCTTTGGTTGGGAAGTTTTTTTAGATTCCATGCATGAGCACATATCAAACATTCTACACCAGCAGAAAGGACTGGACATCAGATCGAGAATCTATTCAGATAGAAGGAGCTGAGTACTATTTCATACCAGAAGTGTTCGACACATTTGCAGAAGAATATAGAAGATCTACTATTCTTTATAAAAAGTTTATTGAAGATAAAGATTTGGGTTTAATTACTAATGTGACGAAAGCCAACGAAGCAACATATGGTAGAGAAATTCGTTCTGATTATTATAAGATAGTTGACGAAAAAAAATGGATGGTAGCTAAACTTAAATATGAGATCTGATATTATAATGGTAAAGCCAGCGGATTACAAAAGATGGAATAACATGGATGAAGATAGTTATGCATTTGAATCTACTTATTATTTTGATAAAGAATGTGGATTAGAATATATTAGCAATAACGGTGATGGTAGTGGATTGTTCATGTTCAAGATAGTTGATAAACAGAGATGGATGTTGGCTAAGATTAAGTATGGAATCTGATATTATGCATATTTGTATGCCATTGATAAGTTATAAGGAATGGCTAAGAGTTTGGACTGGTAATCAACCCAGCGATTTTGGATTAAAAGCTATAGTAGATGAGGTAAAATCTACTGATGATGTGGATGATTTAGATATGTATGAAGTAGTAGACAAACAACTATTCTTTCTATCTGCATTGAAGCATGGATTTAATTACAATGTAATAGGTAAATGAATATTTTATTAAATTATCAGGATTTCGAAACTTTATTCCCTTATATAACAGATTTTGAATTTGATGTGACTTTAGCCAAGAAAGGATTAAAGTATATCGAAATGTTAAAACCGAATACAAACCGCATCATGCTTATGCATGAATACAGGTATATGTTTAAAGTAATAGATGAACAGTTATTCATGATGCACACTATTAAAACAGGAGTATCATTAACTATAGTAGAATAATGTTGACAGTTAAAATCGTGTGTGTAATACTGTATCTATGAAAGTCATTAAATCCGAATTGCGAGCAGTCATCGAACGGGTCACTGAAATCGAAGTGAACATGTTTGGGGAGGATAAGCGTTTGTGGGTCTTTGAGAACTTAGACAGAGACGGCAATCAGTGCCACTATTGGGTACAGAACTGGGAGTGTGAAGATATTACTGATTTATTGACTAATGATAATCACACAAAGATCAATGCAGGATTGAAAGAACATTACAGATTAGCTAATCGTTAATATGTACATTAAAACATTCATCAGTAATTCTCGTAAAAGATTACTTAATATAAATAAAATAACTGAATTGGGAATTCATCCAATAGGAACTCCAACTTCGTATCATCGTGTATATGAAGTGATTGATAAAAAGTTATTCGCTTTATCCGTACTCAAACATGGGTTACAATACACAAACGTAACACCAGAAATGTTAACAGAAATCAAAAAAGATTGCGAGGTTCGTAAAGAAAGAAGGAAAAATGTGATAAATCCATTTGAATATAAACCAGATTTAGATGATCGAGATGGTGAATTAAAATTGGGGATCTGATATTATAAAATTGCTCCATGTAGGGAGAAAAAGACTTGAATAATAGATAACAATAAAGTATAATTAAAAACTATGAGTAACAAAATATATGTAGAAATCGGTCAAGATTCCAAAGAAGAATACTTGATGTATAAAAACTTCTGTGAATTCAATCAAATAAAAATCAAGACCCAAAGATATTTTGATTGTGAAGATGAAAAACTACAAAAAGTGTTTTGTGAGAAATACGGGAGCACCAAAAAAGCAGACGAGAAGATGTTTGAAACGCATGGATTGAGATATAAAACATGCTACAACCATGAACACGATGAAGGTAGTTGGACGACTGTATTTGAAGTTGTAGATAAAGAAGTTTTTCAAAAGACTCCTTGTTATGAATACTTGAAGAAACAACATTATGGTGATCCTGATGTATATATCGATGAGGATTGGGTACAAGGACGAAATTACTCTTTTAATCAACGAGTAGATGCGTTCTTCGGAGATGACTAAAGAATGAATAATTGCTAGATGTAGCTAGCGAAAGATGAATAAATAATCTTTATGAACGATGAGAAGATGATCTGGGAGGCATATAGTAATATGGGAATACATATTAACGACGAATTAGATGACTTCACAGGACAGATCATACGAGGAGAAAAGACTATAGAAACCCGTCCTAAGCCTACACTAAGCCAGTATATAGGCAAAAGAGTAGGCATTATTAAAACTGGCACATCAAAACAAACACCAGCAAAGTCTTATCTAGTAGGATCAGCAATTATAGGAAAACCTATAGTTTATCACAACGAAGAAGAGTTTGATAGGGATTACGATAAACATTTAGTAGACAAGACTAATAAAAAATACTATATTAAGAGCGGAAAAGTTAAGTATGGTTATCCTTTGATAGATGTAAAAAGAATAGAACCAGTAGAACTAATATTAACTGATCGTGAAGGCTGGACTCCTACTAGCAGAAGAATAAATTACGAATTCTAATTAATAGTAGATTAGCTATTAATTAGAATTATTCTCAAAAATGAGAAAAAACTATATAAAAATTCTCATTTTTGAGAAAAATTGCCACACATGAGACAACGATTCCTGTTGACAAACTTAGAAAAATAGTTTATTATCGTAAATAATAAATAGAGCTAGTTTACAGAGTAAATTTTATTAACAATTCTTTATTTACAGTAGGATAAAATATAGTAAATTAGATTAAATAATAGATTGTACCTTTTTATAAAGTCAAACCCCCGTCCAATTAATTTAATTTCTCCTTGTCAAGTAATAATTAATAAAAATAATTAACAATTAGTATGAAATTTGATAATTTAGTAGAGTTAGCTAAAGCAGTTGGCAATGATATATTGATAGTAGAATTAACAAAAAACAAAAAGTTTCCTATTAATAAGGATTTAAAGTTAGATATCAACCTATTACCAGATGATATTAATGGTGATTTAGCTAGGGAAGATCCAGATGAGTTTATGCGATTGGTTAATAATAGTATAGCTAATCGGTTAAATTATATGTATGAAGAAGGTTTTTTGGCTAAGAAGAAGGCATACTACAGAATTTACACAGAGAAAGAGTTACGTGATCAGTTGTTGGATATTAGTATTAATGGTGTTGATTAGTGTGGTTTTAAAAAAATGCTCGCTGTAGGGACAAAAAGATGATGAAATAAACATTTCATAAATAAATAATTCTATTATGAGAAAAGACGATCTACAAAAACTCCAAAAAGGTTATAGAATAATAACTGAAAATACAAATAAAGAAGAATTACTTAGAACAGCTAAATTAGTTTTTAGGCAAGATGAAGTTAGTTTTCGTATTAAAAGAGAAATAGTTAAACTCTTAGCAAAAGGAGTTGATGTGGAAGATATTAAGAAATCATTATTTTCTGAATTAGATCGTTTTATTAGTACAACAAAAGCTGATCATGATTCGATTGAAAGAAGTGCAGTTGAAACTGGAGAGCGAAGATTTTCTCCTGAAAAAATTAGCGGGACTGGAGATGATTATCTTCGTATGTAAAGATTGTTTTTAAACAATTTATACCAGCAGTAGAGCATGGGTATATTGGCTAATAAAAAATGCTCGCTGTAGGGACAAAAAGATGTTATTACTCTGTTGATAATGATAAACTCGTTTCGATATAATAAACTTGTTTATATAATAAAGTCGTCACTTCACGAGAAAAGTGCGACTTGTACGTAGGAGCCTAGCACTTGTACCCACAAACGTAGCGTGATAATGCATGTATATAGGTGTTGACAGTGTGCGTAGAATGTGATAGTATGTATTACAGTATGAATAGTATTAAAGAACAGTTAACAACTAATGGCGTTATTATGAGTAACGGAGAGATTATTGGTACGGATGTACACATTAATCATAATACAATGGATAACAGTATTAGATATACGTATGATTCTGAGTCTGGAATGATGTCTGGCTCGTGTAATATTAATACGCAAACAACTATTATGTATGATAGATATAATAAGATTAATGGATTATTAAGTAACAAGCCTGAGCCTAGTAGTGATTGGTTTATATTTTGGAACAACGAATAAAAGATTAAGTATTTCCTCCTAGTCTAGCATGGGTTTTTTGTTTTCCCTATGCTAGCGTTATGATCCTCGTGTTAGGTTTTTATTATTTCCCCTAACACGAGGATTTCTTTTTGTCAAATAGTTTTATTAAATCTATTATTAATAAATCTGTTATTGTTAAACTATTAATTATTAAATGATAATTGTTAATCAATAATTAATAAACTGGTTTAGCGGTTATGCTGACTGGGTATTATTCAGTTTTGGTATATCAAAAATAGTTCTTGCTTTTTTGTTTTTTTAAATTTACGATAGAGTTAAGGGAGGGACTGTTCTGGTTTCTTAAAATATTTTTAGATTTTTTGAGAATTCTTTTGACAGAACTAAAAAAACCATTTACGATAGAGTTAAGGGAGGGACTGGATTAACTTTAAAAAGCCCACTGAAATTTTAGTTAGTCCCTCCCCTTCCTCTATCGTATCTTCCTAGTACAAGGTTCGCAAGCTAATTCGTAAAAAATCTAGAAAAATTCGGGTTCAGAGGGTAATAGCAGATCACCTATATATAGAGGGGGGAAATTTTGGGCTGTTTACTCTAGGGAATGAGGAAAGTTGAAGTTTTTTGAAAATAGCTATTGCCATATGGTGAGGATATGCTAAGTTTGTTTTCGTCAGCGAGGGGTTCGGTTCGGTGAGTGCCGAATAAAGAATCCTAAAAAACTTCAAGAAATAGTTGACGATCCTTAAAAACCTGCTAGATTCACCACTGTCAGTTCACAACTAAATCAAAAAACTATTATGGCACACAATCTCACAATCCGCGAAAATGGTTCGGCAGAATTCTTCTCCTCTGTTACTGCCGCATGGCATAACAAAGGAGTGGTCACTGCAAGCAAGCAGAACACTCAAGATGGAATGACAGTTGCTCAACTTAACTGGGGAGTTAAAAAGTCTCCGATCTTCACCAAAGACAAGGAAGGCAACTGGATTCAGATTCAGGACAGGGTAGCAATTCAGAGAGAAGATAATGATCGTGTTCTCTCCACCATGTCTCCCTCTTATGAGACGATTCAAAATGTGCAGATGGCAGAGTTCGGTGATGCTCTGGCAGGTGCAGGGAATGCTCACTGGGAAACGATGGGTTCAATCGATGGTGGGCGTATTGTCTTCATGCAGATGGAACTCGAAGGTTCAATGTTCCTTAAATCGAACCCAGATGACAAGACTGTCAAGAAACTTCTATTGCTGAATTCACACGATGGCTCCCATGCATTGATGGGAATGCTCACGCCGATTCGTGTAGTTTGTCAGAATACCTTGAATGCTGCTTTGGGTAATCACTCGAATCAGTTCAAGATTTATCATCGCAAGAACTATGCCAGCAAGAAAGAATATGCTGCAAAAGTTCTAGGATTGGCATATGCGTATTATGACGATCTGCAATTGGTGATGGATCAACTCGCAGAGCAACAGGTCACCAAGACCTATGTCGAAGGCTTTGTCAATGCTCTAATTCCTTCTGTTAAAGAAGAAGTTAGTACCCGCACAGAGAATCGTCGCTCACAAATCACTGACCTGTTTGCCACGGGAAAGGGTAACAATGGAGAAACCAAATGGGATTTGTTTAATGCGGTCACAGAATACGTAGACCATCATTCTGTTGGACGCCTAACGAATTCCAGAATGGAACGGAGTGAAGCACTAGCAGACATTGAGATGGAAGCTAGGTTTGAGCGTAGCCTCCTAGGGTCAGGAGCAACCTTGAAGCAGAAGGCACTAAACCTCCTGCTAAACTAAGGAGAGAAGGTTTAGAGAGAGGCAGGGGAGAAATCCTCTGCCTCTTTTTCTTTTGTCAACCTTAAAAAATAAAAAAGAAAAAATTTGACAGAACTAGATTTTTCATTCACGATAGAGGAACGGGAGGGACTAGCCTTTACTAACTAGTCAGACAAAAATTAACACAATCCCTCCCCCTGCCTCTATCGTATATTATCATCAATAGTCTGTCAATAGCAAAAAATCAGAAAAAATATCATTCTAGCTAAAAAGAATCATAGTCCTTCCCCTTGCCTCCATCGTAGATACATTCTACTAACTTGTCAACACCTAAAAATTCAGAAAAAAAAGAAAAAAGATCCGAATTCGGTTGACGGGAAATAGTGGATCGGTTATTGTCTTATCAGTCAGTTAACCAACAACCACTAGCCAACACAGTTTATGACAAATTTATCTCAGATCGCCAATTTCTTGTGCAATACTAAGAAGAGAGCATACAATCGTAAGAGGCACTACTTTGAAGTCACCAATGCAAAAACACAAATCTTCTGTTGTGCCTATAATATAGATGACGCAATGGAAATCTTCAATAGGTTCCCAGAGGCTAGCTTGTGGATTAGCAGTCACAAGAACGGCTATGCCAGCAAGCGCAGGTTAGTTAAGAGGAAGCATTCTTTCGCTTACGAATTATAAAATACTTGTTGACGGTTCTCCCCAGAACATCTAATCTCATCTCAGTCAGTTAACCAAACACCACACCATGAAATACAAAATTCCGTTCAGCTACACCGTAAACGCAACCATCGAAGTTGATGCATCTGACTTGGCATCAGCGATTGACAAGATTGAACACTTGGCAGGAGTAGAACCAGATGGTTCCTGCCGATTGATCCACGGGTTCTCTCCGATTACCAAATCTGTTATTGACTTCGGAAGCATCGAAGTCGATAAGGAATATGCGGAAGATTTGAATCCCAAGAAGAGCTACACTGTCAAGTTGATTCGGACTCAGACTGTTGAAGTCGAAGTCGAAGCACACAGTGCTGAAGAGGCAGAACAGGTTGCCATTGATGGTGCAGAAGATGGTAGTTTGGAAGATTTCTCAAACTGCATTGACGAAGAAATCGTCGCAGAAGAAGTAGACGAAATCTAAAAGAAGTTGTTGACGGTTCCCCCCAGAACTGTTAGTCTCTTCTCAGTCAGTTAACCACAAACCACACACACAAAATGAAATTGAACAAAATCGCTCCCGCCACTTATTCCTTCAAAGACGCAGTCGTCTCCTCTGTCTATAACAAAACAGATAAAACATTCTTGTTCACGCTTGAACGGATGGGATTCTATACAGCAACAACAACCCAGAAGAACATCTTGACTATGTCAAATCAAATTGAATCCGTTTACAACAGCATGACAGAGATTGTCGCTGTTACAAACATCGATGATGATTTGACCGAGGCTGAGTTGGCCTTGGCTGAGTTTATCCGATCCTATAATCCTGAGCAAGAGGAAGTCGTCTCTAGTCGTGACATTGGAGAGACTCAGGATGAGGTGTTGATCGCCTTGAATCAGCACTTGGCAACAGAGGCAGAGGAAGACTATAGTGCCTTCCGTGAGGCATTGGAGTTTGAATTCTCTCAGGACTTGGCAGAAGAATTGGCGATCAGCTAAAAGAATCTGTTGACAATAGACAGGGGAGAAGTTGATGATGAGTTCTCCCATGAGATCAAGGAAGATTCAACCGAATCGGTATAATCGTTTCGATATTATAAACGATCTTATATAATGAACTCGTCACTTCATCAGAATCGTCCCGCTTCGGAACACAAGCCTCGCTCCCCCCTACAAACGCTACGCTCGCACCCACAAGCCTAGCACATCCCCTTTCGTGTGAGTAGTAATGAGTAGTGTAAATGGTAATGGTAAAACGTCCCTGCTCTTGTGGTGAGAGCAGGGACAACCATTATATAGCTATTAATAGCTAATCATTATTACTCTTTATTAACTATATTAACTTTCTTTAAAAATTCTCTTGCATTATTAATTCTTTTCTGTTATAATTTCATTATATGAAAACCAAAACTAAATCAACTAATCCTATTAATATTATTAAAAAAACTAATGGCAAATTTACTAGTGTTACTTATACTAATAAATTAGGCATTACTAAATCATATACTATTAGAACAGGTGTTAGTAAATATGTAACTGGTAATAGTATTAATAAATCTAAACCAGTAGATACTATTACAGTGTTCTGTGTTGATATTAATAATTTAGGATATAAAACATTTAAAAAGAATGGTATTAAAAAGATCCGTTGTGGCAAGCTAAAGTTTAAAAAGTAAAAGGTTGACATTAGCCTAGTATGTTGATCTAGGCATATTGAGGATTGTGTATTGTGAATAATGCATAAAAAATAATTGTTGACAGGTCGCTTTTTTTAATATACGATAGGGGAAGAGGAGGGACTAGCCTAGTGTTTTACACCGCTTTTAAATTACCCTAGTCCCTCCTCTTCCCCTATCGTGAATACATTTTTGAGGGTTGTCAATAGAAAAAGAAAAAGAAAAAAAGAAAGTTTTTTAGGATTAGCTATTGACGGTTTGCTGGCTTCTGCTAATTTTGCTTCATGGAAACAAAACAAGCCATTCTGACCACCTCAAACGATAAGACACTCAAAAGCCTTTCTCTAGGCTTTCTAACTTTTGGTATTCATTTTGCTCATTCTAACCTTTCGGGCTTTGACGTTTGTCCCGATGCAAGCGAAGGTTGCAAAGCATCATGCCTTGACTTCGCAGGACGTGGGCAGATGGGTAACGTGAAAGAAGCTAGAGAGAAGAAAACAAAAAGCTTCTTTGAGAATATTCCAGCTTTTATGACTAGCCTTTTCTCTGAGATTGAAAAGGGGATTGCATACGCAGCAAAGAAAGGTTTGCAAGCTTGCTTCAGATTGAACTTGACAAGCGATATCAAATGGGAGCGGATTAAGCATGAAGGACAAACCGTATTCGAACGCTTTCCTAGTGTTCAATTCTACGACTACACAAAAAGCTTTTCTCGCTTGTCTCATAATATTCCAAACTATCATTTGACATTCTCTAGGTCGGAAACAGCTTTGAATCACTTGCAAGCTTCCATGGCATTGACAAAGGGACATAACATTGCAGCCGTGTTTTCTACAAAGAAAGGGTTTGACCTTCCCTCGCATTATGAAGGCAAAGAAGTGATTGACGGAGATAAACATGACCTTCGTTTCCTAGATTTAAAAGGTTGCGTTGTGGGACTAAGGGCAAAAGGGCCAGCACGTCAAGACAAATCAGGCTTTGTAATTCAATTGTAAATTACAAGCAAAGCAAGGGAAGGCTAATCACCTTCCCTTTTTTCTTTTGTCAAGTTAAAAAATAATTCTTGACGCATTAGCTTTTTCCATATACGATAGGGGCAAGGGAGGGTTTGACCCTTTGCTTTATGCCTAGTTAAAAAGAATCATAGTCCCTCCTCTTCCCCTATCGTAATATAAAAATAATAGGGTTGTCAACAAAAACTTTCACGAAAAAAAAAAACGAAAAATAGCGGAATATCTATTGACCCGCCGCTTCTCATGGTATAGATTCGCCTCATGCAAGCAACCAACACCAACACAATGAAAATCAACACCAGCGAAAAGCCATCATTCAACAGACCTGAGAGAATCATCATGGGTCATTCCGTTCACTTCCCATATGCAGGAGCCAACACTGTTAGCCAGTCTGGGAGAGCCTTGAGTAAGTGGAGTCAAGGGTTGACTGTCAATGTCTACCAGTTCAAGGGAAGCAAGCCTCACTCTTGGGAGGTATATACAGACGACGAAGAACAGTATGCTGAAGGATGCTTAGGCTTCCATGAGAACACCTTAGAAGACTACGATGGATGCTTCTCCTTGCCCATCCAAGTGATGGATGTCTTGGATGCATTAGGGTACGACACCCAAAGCATGAGGGAATCCTTGGAATAAGGCAAGGGAAAAGATTGCCCACCCTCGAAAGGGGGTGGGCTTTTCTTGCCTAGTAGGTAGGCAAATATTTCCTATTGACAGATAGCTTTTTTTCATTTACGATAGAGGTAAGGGAGGGTCTGACTCTTTGCCGTTAGCCTAGTTAAAAAGAATCATAGTCCCTCCTCTTCCCCTATCGTAAACGACTTTGCCTAGCGTGTCAAAGAAAATAAAAAGAATCTTTTATGTGATTAGCTATTGCCATGCTCTGAGAATATGCTATGCTTCTTCTATGTCGAACACATCCTATCCCACTCCTTCAATCGCAATCATCGTTTCCTACGTCTCTCCCACGAACACCAAAGGTTCAAGGGTCAAGGTTGAAATACCCCGCATGAGAATTAAAAAGTTCTTGAGCTTGGATCATAAGTATAACTCATGCGCCAAGCAAGTCGAAGCTTGGTTATATGAATCTAATATTGATATTAATGCTGAAGCGGAGTTGACCAAAGGTGACGTTGTCTTCTTGGTTCCCTTTGAATCTAGCTGGGAGAAGTTAGCGAACGCCTTTGGGAAAGCCTAGGAGACGATCCTTGCCTCCTATAGACTCGCACCAGTATGATGAGAGCCGAGTCTATAGGGGAAACGAATTTATCCCATACACTCGTCTAGATAATAGAAACAAATAAAACAAACAAAGTCCTTGCCAAGTTAAAACAGATCAGCTATTCTTTACCCGTATGAATAACACCGCCACACCAATCAACGCAAACGACAAACCCTTCGCTCATCATAACGAACAAACTAATATGTCATCAGCTACAACTAAACCAAAGCGCAAAGCAATCACGATTGAACGAGTGATGGAGATGTGTGAGAACGATGAGTACGAAGGCATCTGTTTAGCCTGTGGGGAAGACGCACAGGGCGTTGAACCTGATGCTCGCAAGTACGAATGCGAATCATGCGGGAAGGAAAAGGTCTTTGGATGTCAAGAGTTATTGTTTATGATTGGCTAAGACTAGACTAGACTAGACTATAGCTCACCCCCCCCCCAACCAAAAGGCTTGTCTTCTAATAGGAGGCGAGCCTTTTCTATACACTTATCTCATTTTATACAAGTCATGCATATTACATACAGTGCATCATTTTGTGGAGAGTCATGCGTAATAGGAATAATGTTTTTATACATACGAGGCATTTTAATTGCACTATGCGCAAGTAGAATTTGATGGAGGGGGAGGGGGGCACTGCGAAAAATTTTTTTGCTATTCGGGGAAGTTTTCCCTATAGGCGATTTTTGTTGACAATAATTTTATTATATATTATACTATATAAGTTATTAACTTAATATCAGATCCTTTATTAATATCTCCTCTCTCATATTATTTTCTTCTTATTTTTATATAAATAACTTTATGAATGATATTAGATTAATATGGGAAGCTTATACTAATATATTAACTGAGAGTGTTGAAGGTAGATTAGCTGAACATAATGCTAGGGAGATATTTGGTTCTGATGATGAGCCTAATGTTCGGGGATATATCTATCAGGATGGTACTTTTTTGAATTTAGGATCGCATCAGGATCATCGTGAAATTAATTTTGCTTATTATCCAGATGAAGAGACTGGATTAAAAGAAATAGATATTCCTGAAGATCATTCATTGGGATCTAGTAGATGTATGATACATTTTATGAATGAAGCTGGTGCTGTTAGATGGGGTAGATATAATGGCAATCAAGTTACTATGTCTTATATAAGAAAACCTACAGGAGCGCAGAGAAGAGCTATTACTAAAATAATAGATCGTTATAATATATCAACTATATCTATTGATGTTTATTCTTCTAGATACGAAACATTAAAATCAGTTGAAGGTGATGTATGGGATGATGATGTACAGAGATTAATTTAATATTAGATTTTTTTATAAATAAAATCATGCTTACTTTTAAAAAATATTTCTTTAAAGAAAATACAGAATCAGATATTAAATTATTTGGTCATCAGTCTGATCCTGCTGAATATACTATTGGCCCTGTTTATCATGGTGGTGGATGGAATGGTATTAATGCTCCTTTAGTAAGAGATGGAGCATTGGGTACTGGAATATATTTTACTAATAGTAAAGAGAGGGCATTAAGTTATACCCAGTCTGATTGGAAAGAAGTACAAGGAGCAAAAGCTGGTAAGGGACAATATTTAGTTGAGGCTAGGCTTAGAATGCGAAATCCTGTTGTTGTGGAAAATACTAGATGGCCCGAATATAAAGCATTAATTCAATTAGGCATGAAACCAGAAAGAGCAGAGAATACTATTAATAGAGCACAAGAAAGAACGGGTAATACAGGATCATCTATTAGAAAGCTAGGACAGAGCAAAGGATATGATGGTATTATAGTGCATCAGGATAATAATATAGAATATATAGCATGGGTACCACTTTTCGTTATGGTTACTAATGTAGAAAATGTATAAATAAAATTATGTCAAATAATGATTCTAAATTAATATGGGAAGCTTACGAAAGAGATCATGGGTTTCATGGTGAACCAGAAGGATTCGCAAGAATTAAGAACGAATGGGAACATGATATTCTTCCTAGATTAGAAATTGTTAGAGTAGATGATTTAGATTATACTACTAGAGAAAACGGATTAGTTATATTCTTTCCTAGTATACATCTAGCCCATGAACAGAATATAGATATGGGTATGTTCTCTAGTAATCAAGTAACCAGATTAAAAAGAGAATTTCAAGCTCAATTCGGTAAGTATGATTTTATTCACTTTGAAATAAGCCATGAAACCGATAGGGCAGTAGAGGATGCACGTTTTACAGAAGAAGGTCAATGGATTGGTATTAATGTTTATATAGATGAAATAGAAGTTAGAGAAGATGATGTACAGGACTATTTCAATCTTGTATTAGCTGTTAATAATAAAGTTAAGGAGTTAAGTCGAGACTAGCTTCTAAGCAAATAAGATTTCATTAGGTTATATAATAAGGATTCTTTATTAAGTTTAACCCCGCGATTTTTATAATCGAGTTTTGCTTGATTGATTATATTTTTTAATTCATCTATGTGTTTTCTATACAAATTTTCAAATTTATCCCAAACCGATCCTTTATATGCTCTTTCTTTCTCTTTATCGTTAACTTCGAAATCTATATGATTTAATAATCTGAGTATTAAATAATCTGTTAAAGTCCAATGTACATCTTCTGGCATACCTAAATTAGTTTTAATTTTTTTCTTACTGTCTAGACTTAGTTGATATGAATCAGAATGTCCAGAA
>Ga0114969_10003030_pt1 | contig 13671 bp, 12 predicted proteins | sample M_130807_MF_Meta_FD_87316 | JGI IMG/M metagenome (GOLD analysis project Ga0114969, IMG submission 87316) | Freshwater microbial communities from Lake Montjoie, Canada to study carbon cycling - M_130807_MF_MetaG | ecosystem: Environmental > Aquatic > Freshwater > Lake | place: Lake Montjoie...
AGGCCCTTGGATTCGACCTCACTCATGAACCAGTGACGGCCGTTCAGCTGTCACGCGGCAAGGCCGAGGCACAACTGCTGTTCGAGCTGACGCTGCTGATGCAGGATCTCGGCCGTCTGGCCAGCGACCTGCTGCTGTTCTACACGCAGGAATTCGCCTTCGTCTCGCTGCCGGACAGCTTCACGACCGGCTCATCGATCATGCCGCAGAAGCGCAATCCGGACGTCTTCGAGCTGGTCCGCGGGCGCTCGGCGAGCGCACAGGCCAGCCTGCATGAGGCGCTGGCGATCTTCGCCAAACTGCCCTCGGGTTACCAGCGCGACCTGCAGCTGCTCAAGTTCCCTCTGTTCCGCGGCATCGACCTGGCGCTGCAAACGCTGGACATCATGGCGACAGGCATTGCAGCACTGCAGTTCCGCCCCGACCGCATCCGCCTCGACCCGTCGCTGGATGCCGCCAGCGAAGCCTATGCGCTGGTGCTCAAGGAAGGCATCCCGTTTCGCGAGGCCTACCAACGGGTGGGTGCACGCTACACCCGCAAGGAATGAGCCTGAACGGCACTCTGACGCCAGGCCCCGGCGCGCCGCCTCCGCAGCTGGTGCAGTACACCCATTGGATCTACGGGTTGCATGCACTGTCCGTGCTGATCGGCATGGCCGGAACGGCTACCGTCGTCGGCATGTTCGTGTTCGGCTGGCCATCCATCGTCGCCGTGATCATGAACTACGTCCGGCGCAGCGAAGCACGGGGCACCTGGCTGGAGTCGCACTTCAACTGGCAGATACGCACCTTCTGGTTTGCGCTGCTGTGGGGCACAGTCACTTCCATCATTTCCGCGCCGCTGGTTCTGGTGCTGGGCCTGGGCGTGGTCACCTGGGTCATCGGATTCCTCGCCGTGGGCCTGTGGGTGATCTATCGCGTCATCCGCGGATGGGTTGCCCTGCGCGACGGCGTACCAGTGCCGCGCCCCGTGGCTACGCCATGAAGAACATGCCGCTGCGGACCGTTGCGGGGCTGGTGGTGCTGGCTGCAGCACTGGCGCTCACTGCATGTGGCCAGCGCGGCGAACTCTATCTGCCAAGTCCGCAGAAGTCGGCAGTGCCCCCGGCCCCCTGCACTGAACCGGCCACGAGCGACGCCAACACTCCCGGTCCACGTTGCTCCAAAGACTGAGCGAGCGCAACGCTCCGGCCATTTGGCCAGCGCCGGTTGCCAGCTGCGGTTGTCAGGGCGATTCGATCTCGAGATGGGCCGTCGGCTCGACGGCAGAAATCTCTTTCGCAGCGGAGTCGACGGCCTTTTCCTCATCAACCTGCGCCATCGCCCTGGCCAGGTCCTCGGGAGTGTCGATATCAACGGCGGCACGCGGCATGGGCACAGCCACGACCCGTGTGTCGTTGGCCCGCAGCCATGCCTGTGCACCGCGGTCACCACGCAGCTGCAGGAGCGCGCGGAAAGCATTGCGCGGAAATATCGCCGGTGCGCCGACGCCACCGGAATACTGGGCCGCGACGGCGAGTTGCGGCTGGCGCTGCCAGACGCTGACCAGCTGCCGCAGATTCTGCGCGCTGACCTGCACCTGATCGGCAAGCAGCAGCAGCACACCTTCGCAGCTGCCCGGCAGATGGGTGATGCCCAGCCGGATCGAGCTGGCAATGCCCTCTTCCCAGTTCCGGTTGATCAGCACCGAAGCACTGCTGGCACCGAGCAGAGGCACCAGCTCCGCCGCTTTTGCGCCCAGCACCACGCTGACCGCGTTGTCCGCCAGCTCATGTGCACGACTGAGCATCAGACGCAGCAAAGGTTGTCCGCCGTACTGGGCAGCCTGCTTGGCGCTGCCAAAGCGCGTGGACGCACCGGCCGCGAGCAACAGTACGTGCAGATTGTCAGCCGCCATGGAAATGTCCTCCCTGGCGCTGGTGCAGGAAGGCGTGAATCTCGGCGACGATCGACAAGGCAATGGCTGCGGCACTGCGACCGCCCAGGTCAAGCCCAACGGGTGAGCGCAGGCGTCCGTCCAATTGAGCTGCGGCGTCGCCCACCATCGAACGCAAACGCTCGCGCCGCGGCGCCGGTCCCAGCAGACCGATGTAAGGGATACGGGTCGCAGCCAGTACGCGCAGATAGGCTGCATCGGAATCGAGGTGATGACTCATGACCACCGCTGCCGCGTAGTCATCGACACGCAGCCCGCGCGCAGCAAGCGCATCCTGCACTTGCTGGGGGCGATCCTGGAGCACATGTTCGGCCGCGGGGAAGCGACTCGCGTCCGCATAGGCAGGACGATGATCATACAAAGTCACCGACCAACCCAGTTGCTGTGCGAACTGCAGTACTGGCACGGTGTCCGGGCCCGCACCGAGCAGCAGCAGTCGCGGCGGCAGTGACGGCGACAACACGAATACCCGCTGCCCATCCTGTTCGGGTAGCCAGCCGGCGTGGTCGGGCGCGAATCCGCGGACGTCGAGCGGTATCACGGCGCCGGCGCCGTGTGTCGCGCCGGGTGGCGCGTCCACGACAACACCGATCGCGGCGCGCTCCCGCAAGCGCTGTGCATCTGCCAGGGCCTGCATGGGCTGCCAGTCGTTGCTGCGACCAACGCGGATCATGAAGATATCCATCGCGCCTTCGCATCCGGCGCCCATTCCCCACAGCAGGTCATCGGGACCACGCATGTCATAGCCGATGCGACAGGGCTCACCCGTGCTCATCACGGCCAAGGCGCGCTCGCGCAAGTCTCCTTCAAGGCAACCGCCGGACAGCAATCCGGCGTAATCGCCATTCGCTGCAATCAGGAGCAGCGCACCGGGCTTGCTGTAGGTCGAGCCCGCGGTGTGCAGGTTGATGGCCAGCGCAAGATCGCGACCGGCGGCATGCTCGCGTGCATACAGCGGCAAAAGTGGCGTCAGGAAAGATTCCATCGCGGAAGCATACAGTCGGATGACTCCTGCGGTCACTGACGCGCCAGTGCCCGGTTATGTATCGAGCCCCTGCCGCTCAGCCCCGGATCAGTCCCCGCAGTGGCTTTGCCGCCGCACTTTCCGGGAACACCGTGCTTTCCAGCGCCTTGTCCGCCACGCCGAGATGATCGGCCAGAACTCCCTTGATCACCGCCCGCAGGTCGGTGGTGGGCCGCAGGTCGCGTCCCTGGTAGAGCGAGTCCGCTGCAAGGCCCGGCCAGTCGGCATGCACCCGACCGCCCGCAACCGCACCACCCGCGAGGAACGCCGCGGCGCCGGTGCCGTGATCGGTGCCACGCGTGCCATTGGTGGCAACAGTGCGTCCGAACTCGGTGATCACCAGCACTGCAGTCCGCTGCCAACGTGCGCCCAGCTGCTCCTTGAGGACACGCATGGCACTGTCCAGCGCACCGAGGCGTCCTGCAAGCTGGCCCTGACCACCACCCTCGTTGGCGTGCGTGTCCCAGCCGGTGGTGTCGAACACTGCAACGGCCGGGCCGTCGTCACGCTTCAGGAATCCGGCAGCGGTACGCACGGTTTCGGTGTAACCGCCATTGCGAACCGTTGCCATGGCGCCCATGTCGCCATCACCCGCCGCCTCGACCGCGATCGCATCCGTGGCCAGCGCATCGGCAAGTCGCCTGCTGAGCAGCGGATCGGTGGAGTAGCGATCGGCGATGCGTTGCAGTGTGTCGTCACTGAGGTTGGGGAGCGCTGACGGCGACCATGAAGCCACCGCAGCGGGCCCGCGCATTACCAACGGAATGTTCTGCCCGAGCGCGACACCGGCCTCGCGACCATGCACGATGCTCTTCGGCAGCGCCACAAGCGCACGGTTCAACCAGCCGCTCTGTGTGCTGTGGGCCAGGGTTGTGCCGTTCTCAAGCACGTCCTGCCCATCGAAGTGCGAACGCTCGCGGTAAGGTGACGCCACTGCATGCAACACCAGCATTTCCTTTGCCAAATAGCTCTCGTGCATGAACTTGAGCGCGGGATGCAGGCCGAATGTGCCGTCCAGCGGCAGCGCACCATCGTCCTGTCCGGGCGGAAGGATTGCCAGCTCGCGCCGCAGGCGTGCGTAATCAGGGTCTCCATGCGGCGGCACCGCCGCGAGGCCATCGAGCGCACCGCGCAGGATGATGCATACGAAACGCGAATCCGTGCGCTCCAGCCCGGCGAAGGCATAACGGGCTGTGATCAGCGCGCCCGTGCCGACAAGGCCACACTGCTGCATGAAGCGACGACGATTGATCGATGTCATGGCATTTCCTCGTGTGCGGTTCAGCGACGCATGAATTCCGGTGCGGTCAGCAGGAGTGTCAGTCCCTGAACGCCTGATTCGGCGCGCGCAATGGCGGTGCGGGTGGCTTCGGTCAGTGTCTCGCCCAGCAACTGTGGCGCGAGCGCGGCAGCATCGCGATTGTTGCCCACGCGCTGCGCCAGGCTGTTGGCCATCTCGATGCGTTTCATCACGGCCGCAGGCCCATCCCAGTCTGCGCTGCGGTCCGGCCAGCCCGCGGGCGATCCAGGCCGGAACTGCTGCTGGCCCAGCATCGTCAGCGAATTGACCGCCTGCTGCGACTGAGCCGGCAGCGGCAGTTCCAACCCCCTGAAGATGGAGACCACGTAGTCGTGCGGAGTCTTGAACTTCGCCGCGTCGCTCGCCCAGGCCTCGGGCGCATCGATCAGCGCGGCATAGACCGTTGGAAGGTCGCCGCCGCTCTTGAGGTAGGCGTCGGTCAGGCGGCTCACCGCCGCAGTCGGCGGATCGTCGGCGATGAAGTGCCGCGCCAGCTTCGTCGCAATGTGCTTCGCCGTCTGTGGCGCAGCAGCGAGGTCGCGCAACACCGCCTCTCCCTGCTGCACGCCCTCCTGTGCGTAGCGGCGACCGACCACCGTTTGGGGTCCCGGTTCGTGCAGGGCTGCCCTGAAAACGAATGCTCCGGGCGCACCGGGAGTGCCGTTCCGGGCGAGCTGCCCGCCCAGCTGGTTCGGCAGGCCTTCCAGCGACCAGCCGGTAATGACCTTGGCGAAACTGGTGACATCTGTCTGCGTGTAGCCCCCATCGACACCCAGCGTGTGGAGTTCGAGGATCTCCCGCGCCAGGTTCTCATTGAGCCCCAGCTGCCGCCTTTGCGTCGCAGCCGGCTGTCGCCGGCTTGCCAGTTGCGCGAGGGGTGAATTGGGGCCTATCGACTGGGGATTATCGAGGAACAGCTGCATCGCGGCATGCTTTTCGACAGATAAAAGAAGATCAGAGAATTTACCAAGCACATTTGGTCTGATCGCCTCACGTTCCATACATCCTGCCAGCGCAAGAACCGCGATCTTGTCCACCGACACGGCAAAGTGGTTGCTCCAGAAGTACACCAGGCGCTCAACGAAAGGCCGGCTGGTGGAAATGGCGCTTCGGATCCGCGCGGCGGAATCGGCCGCATAGATTGGCCGGTAATAGGCCGGCAACTTGTTCGCAATAAGCTGCTGCCGAGCCTGTGCCGCAGCCGCAGGCTCCGTCATGTCGACAGAGCGCTCTTTTAGATCTTCCTTGCCATTTGGCCCAAGATCACGGACGTTCTCAGCCAGTTTAGCCGCACCCGCCATGACTTCAGCGGTGCTCTTGAGCTCCGGAGAGGTCAGCAAGGGCGGCCCGGCCTGCAGTTGCTGCTTTAGCCAGGCACCGGGTGACTCCATTCTGGACAGCTCACCAGGGCGCGCCCCAAGTCCAAACCGATTAGCTGCAATCGCCGCCGCAGTTTTCGTGGTCATGGCTTACCTCTAATGGGATCAACGCGAGGGGTCCGAAACCGTTGACACGCCGACGACCATGGGGCGCTGATGGTATAAGCGCTCCCTTGCCGCAGACTGGCGGTGCCGCTGGACAGCCGGCCTTGAACACGCCCCCCGATGCTTCTCATCCCGCCCGGCCCGATGCCAGCTTTCATGGCCAGGTCCTGGTTGACGGCTCATCCTATCTCTACCGCGCCTTCCACGCGCTGCCGCCGCTGAGCAACTCACGGGGTGAACCGACCGGCGCCATCCATGGCGTGCTCAACATGCTGCAGAAGCTGCGGCGTCAGTTCCCTCTCGCCAGCGTCATCGTGGTGTTCGATGCCCCCGGAAAGACCTTCCGCGACGAGCTGTTCGCGGAATACAAGGCCCATCGCCCGCCCATGCCGGACGATCTGCGCGCACAGATCGAACCACTGCTGCAGGCGGTACAGGCGCAGGGCCTGCCACTGCTGCGCATGCCGGGCGTTGAAGCGGATGATGTGATCGGCACGCTGGCCCGACGCGCCAGAGCCGCCGGCCAGCAGGTGCTGATCTCGACGGGCGACAAGGACATGGCCCAGCTGGTCGACGAGCACATCACGCTGATCAACACCATGACCGACAGCTGGCTCGATCGCTCCGGGGTCAAGGTCAAATTCGATGTATGGCCCGAGCAGATCATCGACTATCTCGCACTGATCGGTGACAGCTCGGACAACATCCCCGGCATCGACAAGGTGGGACCCAAGACCGGCGCCAAGCTGCTGGGCACCTACGGCACTCTCGATGAGCTGCTCAGGCACACAGACGAAATCAGCGGCAAGGTCGGAGAGAATCTCCGCGCCGGTCGCGACACACTGGAACTGTCGCGCAAGCTGGCGACCATTCATACCGAACTGCCACTCCAGATCGAACCGGAGTCGCTGCAGATCCGGCCCGCGGACGTCACCGCATTGCGCGAGCTGTACACGCGACTGGAGCTACGCGGACTGCTGCGGCAACTTGAGGACGCCGATGGCGCAGCGACCCACAGCACTGCAACCGTAGCCAGCAGCTCCGCCAGCGACGAAGCCGCCGTTGCAGCGCCCGTCGATACCATCGAGCGCCGCTACGAAACGCTCCTCGACTGGGCCGGACTGGAGCGCTGGATCGAAGCGCTGCAACGCGCCGAACTGTTCGCCTTCGACACCGAAACCACCAGCCTGGATTACATGCAGGCCGAGATCGTCGGCGTGTCCTTTTGCATCGAACCGGGGCAGGCTGCCTATGTGCCGCTGGCACATGATTATCCAGGCGCACCCGACCAGCTTGATCGAGCGCGCGTGCTCGCTGCGCTGCGCCCACTGCTCGAGGATCCGGCGCGCGCCAAGCTGGGACAGCACCTCAAGTACGACATGCACGTGCTCGAGTGCGCTGGCATCCGGCTGCGCGGCCAGCGCTTCGACACCATGCTGGAATCCTACGTGCTGAACAGCACTGCCACGCGCCATGACATGGACTCGATGGCAAAGAAGTACCTGGGGCTGGACACGATCCACTTCGAGGATGTTGCCGGCAAGGGCGCCAAGCAGATCACCTTCAATCAGGTCAGCGTGGAGAGCGCTGCGGCCTACGCAGCGGAAGACGCTGACATCACGATGCGCTTGCATCGCCTGCTGTGGCCACGACTGGAGGCGGCACCGGCGCTGGCACAGCTGTATACCGAAACCGAGCAGCCACTGGTGCCGGTACTGCAACGCATGGAGCACTATGGCGTACTGCTCGATCGGGACATGCTGGCGCGACAGAGTCACGAACTGGCAGCAAGACTGCACGAGATTGAACAGGCCGCGCACCGCGAGGCAGGGAACCCGTTCAACCTCGACTCCCCAAAGCAGCTGCAGCAGATTCTTTACGATCGTCTGCAGATTCCGGTTACCCGCAAGACGCCAACAGGACAACCGTCGACCGCCGAAGATGTGCTCGAGGAACTCGCTGCGTCGTACCCACTGCCACGGCTGATCCTGGACTACCGCTCACTGGCAAAGCTGCGCTCGACCTACACCGAGAAGCTGCCGCTGCAGATCGATCGTCGCACCGGCCGCGTGCACACTTCTTATCACCAGGCGGTGGCAGCAACCGGACGTTTGTCGAGCACGGATCCGAACCTGCAGAACATACCGATCCGGAACCCCGAAGGGCGCCGTATCCGTCAGGCTTTTATCGCGCCCCCCGGACATCTGCTGCTGGCCGCGGATTACTCGCAGATAGAGCTGCGCATCATGGCCCACCTGTCTGGCGATGAAGGCCTGCTGCGCGCGTTCGCCGCCGATGGCGACGTGCACCGCGCGACAGCCGCAGAAGTATTTGGCGTCGCGCCGGAAGCGGTCAGCGCCGATCAGCGTCGTTCGGCGAAGGCGATCAACTTCGGACTGATCTATGGAATGTCCGCATTCGGCCTGGCGCGGCAGCTGGGCATTGAACGCGGCGCGGCGCAAAGCTATGTGGAACGCTATTTCACGCGCTATCCCGGCGTGAAAAGCTATATGGACACCACGCGCGAGCGGGCCAAGCGCGACGGTTACGTCGAGACCGTGTTCGGTCGCCGCCTGTACCTGCCGGAAATCAATTCACGCAATCGTTCGCTGCAGCAGTATGCGGAGCGCAGCGCCATCAACGCACCGATGCAGGGCACCGCTGCCGACATCATCAAGCGCGCAATGATCGCCGTGGATCACTGGTGCGAATCCACCGGGGGTGCCGCGCGACTCATCATGCAGGTGCATGACGAGCTGGTACTGGAGGTCGCGGAGGATTTCATCGACGTGGCGCGCCGCGAAGCCGGCCGGCTGATGCAGGGCGCAGCGCAGTTGGCAGTACCCCTGATCGTCGACGTGGGTACCGGGCGCAACTGGGACGAAGCCCACTAGAACCGATTTGCCTGGATCCGGCAGCGACCTGCAGCCGGTCTGCCGACCGCGGTCAGTGTTGCCATGCCGCCACGACAACCGCGGATTCAACGCTTTTGCTTGATTTTGCAGGGCCTAAGGCCGATTTTTTTGTTGTTCCATCGCAACATCAATGCGCGTAACTATTTGATTTAAAAAGAAAGTTTTTTTAGGTAGGATGGAACTTCCTGGCACAGCAGCGACTCTTACCGACAGAGTGTCCCCCAAGCACTCCCCCCGCTTTCCTCCCTAGGCGGGATCTCGGTGAGCCTCTGCTGTGCCGGGTTAGTCAGCCCTGGTGGTGAAAACCACCGGGGCGATTTTTTTTTGGGGTCGCCGTCAGGCCACAACCGTCTGCGCCAGCCATTCATCCATCTTGGCCCGCGCCTCATCAATCCCCGTGCCATCCTCAACCGAAAAGAGATGGACGCCAGCGCGCACCGATAACGCGGCCTTCGCGGCCTTGAGAGCCTCGCGCGCCTCGGCCCGCTTCAGCTTGTCGGACTTGGAGAGCAGCACATGCACCGGCAGGCGCGCAGACTCGGCCCATTCCAGCAGCCCCCAGTCACCCTCCATGACACCACGCCGGCTGTCGATCACGACAAAAAGTCCGCGCAGGCACTGGCGCTGGGCCAGTGCGTCGATCATCGGGGCCCAGGTGGCCTTTTCCGCTGCGCTCGCGGCGGCATAGCCGTAACCCGGCAGGTCGACGATGCGGCGCCCGGGAACCAGCTGGAAGAAGTTCAGCAGGCGGGTACGACCCGGCGTCTTGCTGGAGCGCGCCAGGCCTCGACGACCAAGAATGGCGTTGATGGCGCTGGATTTGCCCGAATTGGACCGACCGGCGAAGGCAACCTCGGCCCCGGAATCCTCCGGGAACTGGCTGCTCTGGGCGGCGCTTGTGAGGAAATCGGCAGAAGGATAAAGACTCACGCGCTGGCACTCCGGCAGGGATTCTCCCTAGTGTACAATTTCCTTGTTTCAGCGCCGGCCAATCGATGCCGGAGCCACCGATTTGAGCGAACTGGAGCCACGGGTCAACATGACAGCGACAAGCCGACTGATTTTTTTCCTGATTGCCGCCACCTGCTCGCTGCCCACCTGGAGCAAGGGTTCCGCCGAAGCGGACGCCACCAAGGCCGCCACCTGCCTGGCCTGTCACGGCGCCAATGGCAACAGCAGCAACCCCCAGTGGCCGAACCTGGCCGGCCAGAGCGCCGCCTATATCGCCACTCAGCTCGGTCATTTCCATGACAAGCGGCGCACCGGCAAGGCCGATGACGCCACCGCGCAGTTGATGCCGCCGATGGCTGCACCGCTGTCACCGCAGGACATCGAGGACATCGCTGCCTACTACTCACTGCAGACCCCGGTGGGCGGCGAGGCCAATCCGCAATACTGGCAGGCCGGACAGAAGCTGTACCGCGGCGGCGACCGCGCCCGCGGAATTCCTGCTTGCGCCGCTTGCCACGGCCCGCTGGGCAGCGGCAACCCGGCAGCTGGCTATCCGCAGCTGCGCGCGCAACACGCCGACTACATCATCCATGAACTCGAGTCCTACCGTGCCCGCACCCGGTACAGCCTCGATGCCAAGGGCAACAGCAGCGGCGGCGACAACGCCAATATCATGCACAGCATCGTCGACCGACTGACTCCTGACGACGTGCGCAATCTCGCTGCCTACATGGAAGGCATGCGATGAAGCCTTCGCTGGCGGCGCTGTTCCCGCTGGCAGCGGCACTGCTGCTGACTGCCTGCAGTGGCGGCGGTCAGCCAACCGCACCATCGGCGACGCCCGCCGCGCCCGCTCAGGCACCGGCTGCCGAGGCCGCCAAGACTGCTGCAGGCGCCTCCACGCCATCCGCCGGCGAGAGCCTCGACATCCGCGCGTCCGACAAGAACGAGAGTGCCCTGGAGCGCGCGGTGACGCTGCCGGCTGCCGGCACGCTGCCGGCAGGCCGTTGGGTCGCCGGTCAGCACTACCGCCCCCTTTCGCCAGCGCAGCCCACCAGCGTGGCGCCGGGCAAGGTGGAAGTGGTCGAAGTGTTCTGGTACGGCTGCACCCACTGCTATGCGCTGGAACCCTTCATCCAGTCGTGGATGAAGAAGATGCCGGCAGACGTGGAGTTCGTGCGCATGCCTGTCATGTGGAGCTCGACGCATCGCGCGCATGCACGCCTCTATTACACACTTCAGGCTCTGGGCAAGCTGGATGCGCTGCACGTCAAGGTGTTCGACGAAATGCATCAGAACAAGAAGCCGCTGGTGGCAGGCAGTGACGCCGAAACCCTGAAGGCACAGCAGGCATTCGCAACGGCCAACGGCATCAGCGCCAGCGACTTCGCCAATGCCTTCAATTCCTTCACCGTGCAGAGCAAGCTGCAGCAGGCCGAAGAACTGACCACCCGCTACAAGGTCGAGGGCGTGCCGATGATCGTCATCAACGGCAAGTACGTCACCGACGTCGGCATGGCCGGCAGCCAGGCCAACCTGATCAGCCTGATCAACGATCTGGCCGCGGCCGAGAAGCACCACTAGGCCCGTACGCCCCGATGCCTCCCCGGGGAGCACCCGCCGCTGCTGTTCAAAAAGCGCGGCGGGCTGTAAATTTCCCCACCGTTTTTGCGCCCGTAGCTCAGCTGGATAGAGTGGCAGCCTCCGAAGCTGCAGGTCGTGGGTTCGAATCCCGCCGGGCGCGCCAGCTTTTCAGCCGTTATAATGGCGCTTTCATGCCCCTGAGACACAGAGCCCTATCGTGAGCAAGCAAGACACCCACTTCTTCAATGTGTTCAGCGTCGTCATCGGGCTTCTGGTCGTGATAGCAATCGTGCTGCTCGCGCTGGCGCGAAACATCGGCGAGAAGACTCAGGTTACCGAGACCTACGCCGACAAGTCCTACCTGCAGGGCGCCGATGAGCGCACCCGGCCGCTGGTGCGCGTCGCCGTCGCCGGCGTGGACAATTCCAAGCTGGTGATCAAGGGTCTGGCTCAGACCACCGAGATCAAGCTGGAAGTGCCCAAGGACGGCCCCGCCCTGTATGAAGCCGTCTGCAAGACCTGCCATGCGGCCGGGCTGGCCGGCGCGCCGAAGGCTGGGGACTCCACAGTCTGGGGTCCGCGTATTGCCCAGGGCAAGGCGGTGCTCTATGAGCACGCGATCAAGGGCTATACGGGCAAGGCTGGCGCCATGCCTGCCAAGGGCGGACGCGCGGACCTGCCGGACGATCTGATCAAGTCCGGCGTCGACTATCTGGTCGGTCTGGTCAAGTAAACCGCGCGCTGCCGGCCGTTCAAGATAACGGCCGGCGCAGTTGTATTGCCTCCGCCAGGTGGGAGGCACCAATCACTTCGGCTTCATCCAGGTCAGCGGCCGTGCGCGCCACGCGCAGGATCCGGTGTAATCCCCGCCCACTGACCGCCAGCCTGTCCTTGGCCCTCTCGAACAGGGCACGGGCAGAGGAATCCAGCGCGCAATCCCCGGCCAGCTTGGACACAGGTAGTCGCGCATTCAGACAACCCGCGCGGCGCTCCTGGCGCGCTCGGGCCAGCGCAACCTGACGCACCACTGCCTCATGGCGAGCCTCCATCGGCGTGGCTGGCGTGTTGTTTGACGGCTCCCCCGGCAGCAATTCCGACACGACCTGCCGCGGCATCTCGACCCGCAGGTCGATGCGATCCCACAGGGGCCCCGAGAGTCTCGCCCGGTAACGCTCGATTGCACGTGGCCCACAGCGGCACGTGGCAGAGGCCTCGCCATGGTGGCCACAGGGGCAAGGATTCATCGCAGCGACGAGCTGGAATTCCGCGGGCAAGTGGAGCCGACCGGCGGCACGCGCGATCGTGACGTGGCCAGTCTCCAAAGGCTCACGCAGCGACTCGAGCACTCGCCGGTCGAATTCCGGAAACTCGTCCATAAACAGGACACCACGATGAGCGAGGCTGATCTCGCCCGGCGTCAACTGCGGACCGCCGCCCAGCATTGCGCTGGCGGAGGCCGAGTGGTGCGGAGCGCGAAATGGGCGCTGCCCCCAGAGGTCTGCCTCTAGGGCACCATGGGCAATGCTTCGGATGCCGGCGACCTCCAGTGCCTCGTTTGCCGGGAGCGGCGGCAACAACCCCGAAAGGCGGCTGGCAAGCAGACTCTTGCCGCTACCGGGTGGGCCAATGAGCAACAGGCTATGACCACCCGCGGCGGCAATGGTCAGGGCACGTTTGGCACCTATTTGGCCTATTACGTCGTCTAAAGTGCCATTTTGTTTCCCTAAGGATTCAATATTGCATGCGCCCTCATTGAGCGCCGCGCCTGTGGCGTCGGGCACGACGCCAGTCGTCAGGAAGTCACACACATCGCGCAGGTGGCGAAAACCCAGCGCAGTCTGGCCGGCAACACGAACGGCTTCCTCGAGATTGTCCCGCGGCAACACCATGACGCTGCCTGCACTGCGGGCGTGGACGGCGGACAAGAGCATGCCCGTGACCGGCTTCAGCTCGCCGGACAGGCCGAGCTCTCCGTAGCACTCATAGCGCTGGGGATCGTCCCATACAGCCTGGCCGGAGGCACGCAGAAGGCCCAGTGCGATGGGCAGGTCATACCGCCCTCCTTCCTTGGCCAGATCAACCGGAGCGAGGTTGACCGTGATGCGTCCCGATGGAAAGTCGTACCCGGAATTGACGATGGCGGCACGGACGCGTTCGCGGCTCTCGCGAACGACGGGCGCAGGAAGCCCAACGAGATTGAAGCAGGGCAGCCCGGCGGCCAGATGGACCTCAACATGGACCAGCGGGGCTGTCAGGCCGATCTGCGCCCGGCTGAGTATCTCAGCGATGGCCAAGTGGCCTCCTTGAAGCGGCGGCGTTCAGTCCCCGGAACGCAGCTGTTGCTCCAGCAGGGCGATCTTCGCCTCCAGCTGCGCGAGGCGTTCCTGCGTGCGCTGGAGGACACGGCCCTGGGCATCGAACTCGTGGCGGCTGCAGAGATCCAGGCGCGCCAGCTGCTGCTGCAGCACCGACTTGAA